>Ga0194118_10000549_pt1 | contig 62111 bp, 53 predicted proteins | sample TA2MahsurfametaG_2_FD_148662 | JGI IMG/M metagenome (GOLD analysis project Ga0194118, IMG submission 148662) | Freshwater microbial communities from Lake Tanganyika, Tanzania - TA2015013 Mahale N5 surface | ecosystem: Environmental > Aquatic > Freshwater > Lake | place: Tanzania: Lake...
GAGGATCTGCCTCGAGGGAACGGTGCCGCTGGTCATCACCGCGTCGACGCCGCTTGCGGCCGTGACGTCCTCGAAGCGGATCGGGCCGCCGGCCTGCGCGAGGAGCAGCGCAGCAAGCATCGCGGCGGGGATCACGGCGCGCCCTCGGCCGGCTGCGAGCGTTCGCGGATCCGCGCCTGCTCGGCACGCGCGGCGTCCGCCTCGGCCGCGCGCCCCTGACGGTCGAGGACGCGCGCGAGCTTCGACCACGCCTCGCCGTGGGTTGGCCAGAGCCGCACCGCCTCGCGATAGCAGCCCTCGGCCTCGGCCAATCGGTCGCGCCGCAGCAGGACGTCTCCGAGCCGGGCCTGGTTCTTGGCGCGCTCCTTCGCGTTCACCGCGGCGTCACCGGCCGAGAGGATGGACAGCGCCCGGCGGAACCGCGACTCCGCCTCGGGCAGCCGGTCCTCCTCGTAGGCGATCAGCCCGAGCGCGTACTGCGTGTCGTCGTAGTCGGGGAAGGATCCCGCATGGCGCTCGAAGGCCGACCGGGCGCCCGCGAGGTCTCCGAGGTAGTACCGGCACCAGCCGAGGTAATGCGGTGCGTGCGCCGCCTCGGGAAAGTCCCGCGCCGACGCCCCCGACGCCCGCTCGAGGAGCAGGACGGCCTCGCCGTGGCGCTTCGACTTGTGAAGCGCCAGCCCCAGGTAGAAGGCCGCCCGCAGGTCGTCCGGACGGTCCGCCGCCCAGGCCCGCGCCGCCTCGGCCGCCTCGGGGTACTGCGCAGCCTTCAGGAGCGCCCGAACGCCCTCCAGTCCCGGGGGAACCGCGGGCTGCCCCGTGGCGGCGCCCGACAGGCCCAGCACGGCCGCAAGAGCAACCAGGGTCCGCAACTGCCGCATTCGCAAAAGTATACGCAGTTTGCGGACCTTTCCATGGCGCCGCCTGACCACCGCACTAAAGTAACGAGGGCGTGTGGCCGGGAACCTCGCTCCCTCGGGAGCCGGAGACCCTGACACATGCTCCCGAGCGCTGCCTGAAGTGCACGCAGCCCACGGGCTGTCTGCGTTGACCACACCCCACGAGAGACGACCCACATGCGCCTCGCGCTCGCAGCATCCACCGTCCTGGCGCTCACGGCCGCGTCTCATGCGCAACTCGCGCTGCAGCCGAGGGCCGGCGAGCCGCTCGCCGGGCTCACGCCCGGGCAGCTCGCGCTCTTCAACGCCGGTCGAACCCTGTACGCCACGCCGATCCCCGCGAGCGCCGGCATGGGCCCGATCTTCAACAAGACCAACTGCCAGTCGTGCCACTCCAACCCGATCGGCGGCTGGGGCAACGCCAGCGTGATGCACTTCGGCATCAGCGACAAGGGTGCGTTCATCCCGGTGCCCGGCGAGCCCCAGAGCCTCCTACAGGAATTCGCCGTCAGCGAGTTCTGCAAGGAGCACGTGCCGTCGTCGGCGAACCTCACCGCCATCCGCATGACCAACTCGAGCATGGCGTTCGGGATGGTCGAGGCGGTTCCGGATGCGGCGATCGCGGCGCTCGAGGATCCGGATGACCTCAACGGCGACGGCGTCTCCGGCCGAATCCACTGGGTGCGCCCGCTCGAGGAGTCCAACGCGGGCGCGCCGCTCCGCGCGGGCCGGTTCGGGTGGAAGGCGCAGGTCGCGACGGTGCTGAGCTTCTCCGCGGATGCCACGCGCAACGAGATGGGCATCACCAACCGCCTCCTGATGGAGGAGAACGCCCCGAACGGCGACTCGGCGCGCCTGGCCGCATGCGACCCCGTGCCCGAGCCCGAGGACGTGGCCGACACGCAGGGCTTCGCGTTCATCGACCGCGTCACCCACTTCCAGCGCTACCTGTCCGTGCCGCCGCAGACTCCCAAGTCGGGCATGGCCGGCGAGACCGTGTTCGTGAGCGTGGGGTGCGCGAAGTGCCACGTGCCGGAGTGGAGCACCTCGAACGCCGCCGGGCTCGAGGATGCCATCCGCGGAAAGGTGATCCGCCCGTACGCCGACTTCATGCTGCACGACATGGGCCTGCAGGGCGACGGCGTGTCCGACGGCTACGCCATGGAGACCGAGCTGCGCACGCCCACCCTCTGGAACCTGCGCACGCGCGACCCGATGATGCACAACGGCGCCGCGGCCGGCGGGACGTTCAACGACCGCGTGCGCACCGCCATCGGGCTGCACGGCCCGTACGGCGAGGCCGCGTCGAGCGCCGCCGCGTTCGACGCGCTTCCCGAGCAGGACAAGGCGCGCCTGGTCGCGTTCCTCGACTCGCTCGGCAAGATCGAGTTCGACGGCAACGGCGACAACCACGTGACGGTGCTTGACCTCGCCGACTTCCGCACCGCGTACCTCGCGGGCGGCACGGTCACGCCCGACCACCACGCCGCCGTCCACGACATCGACCAGGACGCGGACGTCGACCTCGCCGACTTCGCGTTCTTCATGCAGGCCTTCGAGGGACCAAACGGCGACTGCAACGGGAACGGCGTCCCCGACCTGCGCGACCTCCTCGACGGCACCAGCGCCGACGCCGACCTCGACGCCGTCCCCGACGAGTGCGTCCCCTGCCCCGCGGACCTGAACGGCTCGGGCACCGTGACCGGCGCCGACCTCGGCCTGCTCCTCGGCATGTGGGGGCAGTCGGGGGTGTCCGGCGACATCAACGGCGACGGCGAGGTGAACGGCGCCGACCTTGGACTGCTCCTCGGGGCCTGGGGCCCCTGCCAGTGAGAGACGAACCGACACGCACCGCCTGAACCGCTGCCACACCGCTCCAGATCTACCCCAAGAACCCCATGACCTTCAACAGCACCCGCATCCTCGCCGCCGCCCTCGCCGCCGCGGCCCTCCCGGGGCTCGCCGTCGCGCAGAGCTGGGTCACGCTCTCAAACCAGACGGCCACCCGCCTCGTCGCCAGCCCCACCGTCATCGGCGCCAACAACCAGGAGAAGGACTTCGCCTGGGGCGACCTTGACCGGGACGGCGACATCGACCTCGTCTGCATGCTCAAGTTCCCGGGCAGCATCCAGGGCGGCTACCGCAACCTCCTGCTCATGAACGAGTCGGGCGTGCTGGTGGACCGCACCGTGGAGTACGGCACCGCGAGCGACATCAGCGGCTACTCGGGCCTCATGGACCCCACCAACGACCGCGACGTCGAGGTCGTCGACGTGAACAACGACGGGTGGCTGGACCTGGTCACCGCCACCACCATGAGCGACCACGTCAACTCGGTGCTCGGGCAGCCGCGCGTGTACGTCAACCTCGGCAACAACGCCTCGGGCCAGTGGCGCGGGTTCCGCTTCGAGGTGGACCGCATCCCCGACCTCTTCGCGCGCAACGGCAACGTGGCCAACCCGCGCTTCTGCGATGCGGCCATCGCCGACTACAACGGCGACGGGTACGTCGACATCTTCTACACCGACTACGACACCCCGGAGACTTCGGGCACCATCTGCTACGACATCAACGGCGACGGCGACACCAACGACGCGGGCGAGTGCCAGCAGAGCCCGGCGGAGAACGCAGCGCTCGACTACGACAACAAGCTCCTCCTCAACGTCGGGGCCGCCAACCCCGGGTTCTTCGTGGACGCCACCACGACGATGCTCACCGCCGCGCAGATCAACTCCGGCTTCGGCAACCTCGCGGTGGCAGGCGACTTCAACGGCGACGGCCGCGCGGACATCTGCCGCATCAACACGCTGACTGCCGGCCAGGACGTGAGCATCTACACCAAGTCGGCCACCGCGACCGGCTTCACCAACAAGACCGTGGCCACCGGGCAGCCCTACCACGGCGACAAGGCCGACCTCAACGGCGACGGCCGCCTTGACTTGATCATCGTGGACGACGGGCAGGACAGGTACCTGATCAACACCGGCAACGACGGCACCGGCCAGCCGAACTTCACCAGCTACACCATCACCGACAGCCTCAGCGAGTTCGGCAACTCCACGCAGGTCGGCGACCTCGACAAGGACGGCAAGCCCGACGTCATCATCTGCGACGTCGACGCCGACCTCGGCCCGTTCTGCCCGCAGTCGACGGGCGCGTCGCACTCGCGGCGCACGCACATCTACCGCAACACCTACTCGGGAACCGGCACGCCCACAAACATCCTCCGGGAGCAGACCCCGCTGCCGATCGCGGCCGCGGACCTCGACTGGTGGACCGACCTCGCCATCTTCGACATCAACGGCGACACCTGGCCGGACATCGTGGCGGGCACGTGCGTGGGCATCTTCGTGTACATCAACGTGCCGCCGACGACCATCGGCTTCTCGTACCCAGACGGCCGCCCGACCACGGCCCTCCCGGGAATGCCCAAGAGCTTCCGCGTGCAGCTGGCCCCCACGGGCGGCACCATCCTCCCGGGCTCGACCAGGCTTTTCTGGTCCATCGACGGTGGCGCTTGGCAGAACGCGGTGCTGCCATCGCTCGGCGGTGACCTGTACCAGGCCACGCTTCCGGCCTTCCAGTGCGGCCAGACGGTGCGCTACTACCTGTTCTCGGGGCTGAGCACGGGTTCGGGCTACCTCGATCCGCCGACCGCACCCACCGCGAGCTTCCCGCTCTCCATCCAGACCGGCGTGGCAACGGCCTACGCCACCGACATGGAGGCGGCGGATGCGGGCTGGACCGTCGCCAACGAGGGCGCCCTGACCACCGGCGCTTGGCAGCGCGCGGTGCCGATCGGCACCACCAGCGGCACCTACGCCGCGGCCCCGGCGGCGGACGCGAGCGCGGTCGGAACCTTCGCATGGGTCACCCAGAACGGGGTGTCCGGAGGCACCGCGACGGCGGCCGACGTGGACGGGGGCACCACCCGCCTCCTGAGCGCGGCCATCGACCTGTCGGCAGCGTCCGACGCCACCGTCAGCTACGCACGCTGGTACTTCTGCAGCGACGCACCGCCGGCCGGCAGCGTCCCCGCCGAGGTGGACCCGCTGCTCGTGCAGGTGAGCGTCGACGGCGGCACCACCTGGTTCACGGTGGAGTCGGTGGCGACCTACCCGGTACCCAACGCGTGGAACCGCGTGTCCTTCTCGCTGTCGAGCATCCTGCCCGCAGGCACGGCGCTCACGGCGAACACCCGGTTCCGTTTCTCGATCTCCGACAACCCGGACAACTCGACCACCGAGGCGGGCATCGACGACTTCTCCATCACCGCCATCACGTGCGAGAACCCGTGCATCGGGGACCTCGATGCCAATGCCGTGGTCAACGGCGCGGACCTCGGGATGCTGCTCTCGCAGTGGGGCACCGCCGGCAGCGGCGACCTCGACGGCAACGGAACGGTGTCCGGCTCGGACCTCGGCCAGCTGCTCGCGCGCTGGGGCCTCTGCCCGTAAGGCCGAGGGAGAACAACTCAATCACCCGGTCCGGCGCACCTCAGCGGGTGCGCCGGATCGCGCTTTGGCCCATGGCATCGGCAGCCGCGTGCACCGTCTCCGCGCCATCGGGCCAGCGCACGCGAAACTCCTCCGGCCCTGCCGCGCCCATCCCGAACCACGCGACGGGCGGCACCTGGCTCAGGTAGGAGCGCGTCGGCATCACGGTGCGGCGGAGGCGTCGGCCGTCGGACAGCCGAAGCTCGACGAGCGCACCGATGGCGTCCGGATTGCCGGCGCTCCCCGGGTCCTCGAGGCGGACGGCCAGCGCCGATCCGCCTTCGGTGGCATTGCGCAGGAGGCGCGGCGCGCCCTCGACCGGGACTTCCACCAGCTCAAGGCGCCCGTCGCCGTCGAGATCACCCCACGCGAGGCCGCGGCCGACCATGGGCTCGGCGAGTGCACCGAGCGCAGCGGCGGGCACCTCAGCGAAGGTCGCGCCCCTCGCGCCTTGGGTGTTCCGGAACGCCTGCGCGGGCTGCGCGTGCCGCTGGCCCGGCTGGACGTCCCCGATGCGCGGCTCGATGTGCCCGTTCGCCAGGGCCAGGTCCTCGAGGCCGTCGCGATCGAGGTCGGCGAAGACCAGCCCGAAGGTGAGCGCGCGCCGCGTGGCGGCGGAGATGCCGTCCACGATGGCATCGTCGCTGAACCGGCCATCACCGGGGGTCACGTACAGGCTGCAGGGCTCGTTCGCGAAGTTCCCGACGGCGATGGCGAGCGACGCGTCGTTGCGCAGGTGCGATGCATCGCAGCCCATGGCGCCGGTCACCGCGCCGTTGCGGTCGAACGCAACGCCCAGCGCGGTGCCGCGCTCCTCGAAGGCACCGCGGCCGTCGTTCACGAAGAGCAGGTTGCGCACCGTGTCGTTGGCCACGAAGAGGTCGAGGTCGCCGTCGGCGTCGACGTCATCGACCACGAAGCCGAGCGCCTTGCACACCGGCTGGCCGGTGGCCGGATGGCGGACATCGAGGCCCCGCGCGGCCGTGCGGTCGGTGAAGCGGCCGTCGGGGCCGCGCTCGAGGTACGAGAGCGAGGCACCCTCGAACCCGGTGGGCGCGCCGTACGCACGGCCGATGCCGGCGAGCGTGTAGCCCACCGCACGGTCGATCTCCGGCGACCACTTCACGTAGCGGGCAAGCACGAGGTCGAGGTCACCGTCGCGGTCGAAGTCGGCGAATGCGGCTGCCGTCGTCCATCCGTCGATGCCCGCGAGGCCGGCCTCGGCCGTGGCATCGCGCCAACGGACACCCGACCGCGCGTCGCCGTCCGGCCGGTACAGGCGCACCCCGCCGACACCCGTGGCAAGGACCTCCGGCCGCGGATCGGCGCCAGTGCGCGCGAGGGCCAGCCCCATTCCCTGCCATGGGCCCTCGAGCCCCGTGCCGCGGGCGCGGCTGAAGCGGCCACCGCCCTGCAAGTCGTTCAGGAACACGACGATCCCCTTCCCGCGCGCCGGCGTTCCCGGAGCGTCAGGCCATGGGTCGCCATCGGGGAACAGCAGGTCGAGGTCTCCGTCGCCATCGACGTCCCACACCGCGACCCCGCCGCCCATGGTCTCGGGGAGGAAGCGGCGCCCGTCGGCGCCGCTCGTGCGAAGGAAGTCGATGCGCCATCGCTCAGTCACGTCCTCGAAGCGGAACGCAGCGCCGGGATCGGCGGCGGGCGCGCGGACGGGGCCCGTGGGCAAGGCTGCCGCCGGCGGCGCCTCGGGCACCGGACGCGGCCACAGGGTCCATGCAGCGACGCCTGCACCGGCGGCCACCGCGGCCGCGAGGGACCAGCGGAGTGCCACGGCGATCACCCGGTCATCGGCCGGCGGCTGACCCGCTTCGGTCACCGCCCGGCCTCCGCGGGCCCGGCAGCCGCGGAGAGCCCCGGCGCACCGACGCGCTGCAGGTCGAAGATGGCGGCCGGCTCCGACGCGTGGTCGGCCGCGGGGTCTCGGCGGCGAGCGGCGGTCACGGCACGGTCACGGGCGTTGTCGTCGGGGCGGAAGCGCTCGTATGCGGCACGCGCCTCCGCGGCACGGGCAGCGTCCCCGAGCGCCTCGAGCGCCTGCATGCGCACGTACCAGGTCTGGAACCGCTGCGAGTCCTCGCCGAGCGCACGATCGGTCAGCCGGACGGCCTCGTCGTGCAGCTCGCGGCGGCGCGGCTCGTCGGATGCACCGCGCAGCTGGCGCGCGCGCTCGAGGCATGCCGTGGCCCAGTCGACGAGCACGCGGTCGTCCCGGCCGAAGTCGAAGCCGCGCGCCCGCGCATCGTCGAAGGACGTCTCGGACACCTCGCGGAAGCCGCGGATCGCGCGCTCGAACTCGCCGTGCTGCAGGTCGACCACCGCGCTCCAGTAGCTGACCGCCCAGGGCACCTGCCCGGGATGTCGCTCGGCGGCAGCGCGCAGGTGGTCGGCAGCATCGCCAAGTCGACCGTCGAGGAGGGCGACGCGCGCCCGCCCCACCAGTCCCTCGACGCGCCCCGACTCCGCGGCCCTCGCGAACATCGCGTCGGCGAGGCCCCACTGCCCCTTCCCGGGCGCACGCGACGCCGTCCGGAAGTGGGCGATGCCGGCATCGAGCCAGCGCTCGGCCTCGGGCACGCCTGCGGTCGGTGGCGCCGCGCCCTCGTCGGCCGTCGCGGGCCCGGGCGGCGCGCCGAACGTGACGCGGTCGGTTGCCATCGTCATCACCGGGAGGTCGTTGGCGTGTCCCTCGCCGTAGACGTAGCGCAGGTACCGCGCGTCGAACTTGCGGTACCGCACCGCGGCCTCCACCGTGACCGGGCCCGTCGCGTCAGCGGGCATCGTGAAGGCCACGCGCGTCAGGTCCGCGGCGCCGGGCGGCACCTGGTGGTTGTAGAGCGGCACGAAGATGTCCTGCGGGTTGCGCCGGTCGATCCGGTTCCCCTCGCGGTCGAGCATGTAGACGTTGAGGAACTTCGACCACGGGTCGACCGACGAACCCTCGTCGATGGCACCGATCCGCCCGATCACGCGATCGCCGGCCCGCACGGTCACGTCGAGCCAGGTCTCGTTGCTGTCGGCGGTGCCCTGCGTGTACTCGTGGCCCAGCGCTCCGAGCGTGCGCACCACCAGCTCCACCAGGTAGCGGCGCCCCGGCACCAGCGCCGGCCCGACGTCGCCGAGCGGCGCGACCATGGCGCCGTCGGCGGTCCCGCCCTCGCGGAGCGCGAAGATGTCCATCCGCAGCACGTCGCGGTTGAACGCCTCGGTGCGCGCCACGGCGCCCGCGGCATCGGGCAGCCCGCTCGCGCGCGCCACCGCGGTGTTCGCCCCCGGGAAGAAGTGGTCCTTGACCTGCAGCTCGCCCGCCGGCCCGCGCGGCTTGGCACCGAGGTCGGCGCTCGCGACCGCGGGCATGTGGCATCCGTTGCAGTCGGTCTCGGGGTGCTGCGGCCAGTACCAGCCCTGCACTCCGAAGCCGCTGCGGTTGGAGAGGCGCCACGAGTCGTAGTGGTTCTGCCCGGGCAGCCACTTGTAGTCGTTCAGCTCCTCGGGCAGGAACACCTTGTGGCACGTCGAGCAGAACTCGGCGCTGCGGTGCACCTCGGGCTTCAGGAAGGTGTGCCGGTGGAACCCGGGCTTCGCCTTGATCAGCTGGTGGTTCACCCACCGGAGCAGCGGGCTTCCCGTGCCGCCGAAGGGGTACTCGGGCGACTCCTCGATCACGTAGTCGGCGTTGCCGCGCGTGCTGCCGACGGCGGTGATCGAGTGGCAGGCCGTGCAGGTGATGCTGGCGGCGCCGAGCGGGTCCTTCGAGACGTCGTAGTCGGGGTCGTCGAAGCGGGTGTCCTCAAAGGCGCCCGTGAAGAACGGCACCGGATCGTGGCAGCCCGCGCAGAAACGCGCATCGTTCACCGCGCCCTCGCGCGCGAACGCCTGGCGCCGCGTCTCCCGGACGCTGAAGGCGTACATCGGGTTGTTGAAGCTGCTTGCGGCGTGCGCGCTGTGTGCCCACGACGCGTAGGCATCGGGGTGGCACGACAGGCACTCGTCGTTCTGCATCAGCTTGGATGCCGGGATGAAGCTGCCGTTGGACGTGCGCGCGAGGCTCGGCTCGAAGTACGCCGCGCCGTCCCTCGGCTGCGGGCGCGGCCGTCCCGCGTCCATCCTGTGCCAGAGGTCGAAGCCGACCGTGAGCGCGACCGCCGCCATCGCCACCAGCACGCCCGTCGACCACCGGATGCGCCGCCCGGCAAGACGGTGCAGCACGAAGCCCCAGACCACCACCGCGGGCGCCGCGACGTGCATCCAGTACGCCACCGAGCGTGCCTGCGGGTCGCGGATCTCGGGGGCCACGCCGCCGACCTCCACGCGCATCAGCAGCACGCCCGTGACCAGCGTCACCAGCGCCGCGGCCATGGTCACGGTGCCCATGCGCACGGCGCGCCGGTTCGGGTGGTGGTGCGCACGCTTCCAGTGCCATGCGCCGAACGCAAGGACGGGGACCACGATCGCAAGCCCCAGCACCAGGTGCGCCAGGAACATCCAGAGATAGAACGCGTTCTGGCGCCGCTCGCCCGTCATCCACTCCTGGAACGAGACCGCGCCGAGGTAGCCGGAGTCGATCGCAAGCAGCGCGAACAGCACCAGCGTGGCGAGGAGCAGCGCCCGCATGCGCGGCGTGACCACGCCCCCGGGCGGGACCAGCCGCTTCCCGGCCGCGGCCACGTCAGCGCCCCCCGGCCCAGCGGTCGTTGAAGCGGGCGTGCAGCGCCTCGCGGGCCGGCGTGCTCCTGGAACCGTCACGGAGAGGCATCGGTCCAAGGGTAGCGCCGGTGCCCGTCAGCAGGTCCATGTCCTTGCACCATCCGTCCACTTCGAGCACCCACGTCCGGGAAGCGTCCCCCGCGGCTGCGGGCAGCGAGCCCGCGTCGAACCGAAGCCGGATCTCCTCGCCCGCCCCGAACACCGCCACCGCGTCGTCGGTTGCGGAAACCAGCGGCGTGCACTCCCCGAGGCGCGTGTACCACCCGGGCTGCATGCGGCAGTCCCAGAGCGGCGCGCGCCGTGCGTAGTCGTAGTCGGGGCGACGCTGGGGCTGCGGCACGCGCGCGGCAAATCCGGCGGCCGCCACCTCGGCCGACCGGAGGGATGCCTCCCGGCGCACCGCGTCCGGGCACGGCTCGAGCCACGCCAGCTGCACCGCATCGAAGTAGACCTCCATGGTGGTGCGCAGGCGCAGCGCCTTGCACCCGCGCGGAATGACGGGCGCCGGCAGCGGCAGCAGGCACCGGCGCGGCATGCCCGCGGGGTAGCCGTACTCGGCAACCACGGTGCGCCACTCGCCGGTGGCCGGGTCAAGCGCCTCCACCGACGGCGCCTGATACGCCGCCTTGGCCTGCCACATGGCGAAGCCGGTCGATGAGTACGGGTACTCCACCCACCCGTCGATCACGAGCGCCGGTTCGCCGGGCCGCGAGTCGATCGCCTCCGGGAACGGCAGCTCAAGCGTTGCCTCGCGCGCCAGCCGACCGATGAAGCGACGATCCGCAGGCCCAAGGTCGGCCGCGCGTCCATCGCGGGTCGCGAGCGCGTCGGCATGCGGGCCCGGGGCCGGCGCCATCGCCTGCCGCCAGAAGCGCGCCGCACCCGTGGGCGCGGGCCCGTTGATTCCCATCCGCTCGTCGAGCGTCATGTGCCAGCCCGCAGGCACGTCCCATGCCACCAGCCGGGCGGCATCCACGTAGCAGGCTTCCTCCATCGGCTCGCCGAGGCGCACCTCGTAGCAGCCGTCGCGCGGCGCCAGCGCCGACGATCCGCCGAGTTCCACCCGCTCCCACGGGCGCGGCGGCGGATAGACCGGGGACAGCGTCCCGTCCGACGCGCGCTCGATGCCCGCCAGGTACCCGATCCCGCCCACGCCGAGGCAATCGGTGACGAATCGATGGCGCGAACCGTCCCACGCGAAGATCACCGGGCAGCTCGAGATCTGCCGCTGCGTCTCCACGATGGTGCGCTGCCCGGCGCCGACCGTTAGCTCGCCCTGCGTCACCGCGTCCGGCCAGTCGATCACCACGAAGTCCGTCGCCTCGGCACCGCCGAGCCCCACGAGCACCGGCTCGAGCGCCTGCGGGCCCGTCGAGCGCCACGGCAGCGCATCGCGCGCCACCCACTCGCCCTGCACGCGCGCATCGAGCCGCGTGCCGATGCCGCTGGCATTGGTGCGCATCTGCTGCGATGGATCGGTGCGGCCGCGGAGGTCGATGGCCGCGTACGGCCAGCGCCCGCTGCCGGGCGCCATCCACCGCGGCGCACCTCCCGCGTCGGCCGCGGGCGCCACCACCACCGGCCCGCGCACGTCCGGCACGGCAAGCCCCGAGCCCTCGGGCACGCCTTCGATGCGCTCGACCGCGCCGCCGTGGGCATCGGCCACCACCAGCACCGCGCCGTCGAGCGCCACGATGTTCGGGTGACCGCTCCCGGAGAGGTCCGTCACCCAGAGCCGGCTGGCGGCATCGAGCGGCGTTCGTGCGGCCCGTGCCCAGCCATCGCTCCCCCGCTCCCACACCTCGAGCGACGTGTTCGCGCCCGCGGTGCCGCCCGTGAGGGCCGCGAGCACGGGCGAGCCATCCTCGTTGCGCCTAAACGCCACCACCGCGCCGGGTCCCGAGCTCTCGAACGCGGCCAGCGCCGGCTCGCGCCGCCAGGCCCACAGGCGATCGTTGGACCACGCCTGCGCGGCGGCACCAGCGCGCGACCAGAGCACCAGGTCGAGGTCCCCGTCGCCGTCGAGGTCGGCAGGCGCGGCACCCGCGCCCGCGATCGCACCGGCGATCTCGCGCCGCTCCCAGGCCACTGGCTCGCGCTCGCCCGCACGCGACAGGTTCCAGAGCACGCCGGAACCGGTGGGCGAGGTGATCACGAAGTCGAGGTCGCCGTCGTGGTCGAGGTCGGCGCAGGCCGCCAGGTCGTCGGAGGGGAGCAGCGCTCCCTCGAAGGTGTGCTGCCGCCACGAGCCGTCCTCCAGTTGCTGGCTCCAGGACGGCCAGATGCCGCCCCCGATGATGCGCGTGGCGGCATCGACGCGCCCGAACGCCACGTCCACGCGGCCGTCGTTGTCGAGGTCGCCCCACATGGCGTGGCCCCGTCGCAGCGCGTCCGTGGTGGCCCCATCGAGCCGCCAGCGGCCGGAGGGGCCGCTTCGGGCGAATCGACGCTCGATCCGGAACTCCGCCGGCTCCTCCACCTGCACGACGAACTCCAGGATGCCGTCGCCGTCGAGGTCGGCCGCCGGCTGGATCGAGGTCACCACCGCGGGCGCCGCCGGGAGGCCGTCGATCGGCATCGGCGCGAGCGGGGCGAGGAGCGGTCCGGCGGGCGGCGTGCGCGGCGCCGGCGCGACCTGCGGCAGGACCGCCTCCCCGAGCGAGCCCATGCGCGTGTACTTGAATTCCGCCAGCCTGCTGCGCGGGTTGTCGGCAAGCCGGTTGAACTCCGCGAGCGCGGCCTCCGCCTCGGCCGCGCGCCCGGCTCGCGCCGCCACGCGCTGCACGCCGAGCTGCGCGCTCCGCAGGTACGGGTCGAGCTCCGCGGAGCGGCGGTAGAAGCCGAGCGCCGCATCCGGCGCGCCCGTCAGCTCGCAGCACTGGCCGCAGTAGAACTGCGCGTAGGCATCCGCGGGGAACCGCTCCGCCGCGCGGCGGAACCTGGGCAGCGCGCGCTCGGGCTCGCCGAGGAACAGGAACCCGAGCGCCTGGCAGTACTCCGCGCGCGCATCGCCCGGGCGGTCGGCGAGCACCCGGTCGAGCATCTCGATCGCCCGCCGCTGCGCCCCCTCCGCCGTCTGGTTGAGCACCGCGATCGCGTGGCCCATCTGCGCCTCGTAGGACGCGGGGGCTGCCTGCACCGCGTCCGCGAGCGTGCGCTCCGCGGCCTCGAAGTCGAAGGTGAGGAGCTGCCCGGCACCGCGCGCCACGAGCGCGTCCGCCCGCGGATCGGGCGCCCGCTGCGCACCGCCGCCCTGCTTGCCGCACGAGGCCGCCGCGGCGAGCGCCGCCGCCGCCCAAGCAGCGAACGCCGGCCGCGCCCGGATCAGTGCGGGATCTCCTTCACGGCGTTGCGGTTCCACGCCGGCACGCGCACGACGATGGGGCCCTTGCCGTGGATCTCGCACTGGCAGCTCAGGCGGCTGGTCCGCTTGATGCCGGGCGCCTCCTCGACGCGGTCCTCCTCGGCCTCCGTGGCCTCCGTCAGCGACTCCATGCCCTGCTCCACGTACACATGGCAGGTGCTGCAGGCGCAGACGCCGCCGCAGGCGTGCTCGATGTTGATGCCGTGGTCCATGGCCAGCTCAAGCAGCGACTCGTGCTCCCCGCCCATGAGCTTCCACTCCGGCTGCTTCGTCCCGGTCAGGCCCTCCGGGTCCTCCAGGATGAAGGTCACGGGGACGATCGGCGGGCCGTGCTCGTGGTCGGAACGCTTCAGGTGCATGGAACCGGGATGGTAGGCCGCGGCACGCGGCGGAGGGTCAGCCGAGCTGCTTGCGCAGCCACTCGAAGGAGCGCTTCGCCTCGGCGCGCACGTCGCCGTGCGGGCCCTCGAACTCGGCCACCCAGAGCGGCGAGGTGTCGCACTCGAGGCAGGCGTCGATCTGCGCGACGAGGGGCAGGTCGCCGTCCCCCATCGCCACCGGCAGCGCCTTGGGGCCGCCCGGGTAGGTCGGCCAGGCCGCAGGGTCGTCGGAGGGCCGCTTGAAGTCCTTGGCGTGGACGGTCACCGCGTACGGCGCCAGCGAGCGGGTGGACGCGAGCAGGTCCTGCGGCGCCCAGAGCAGGTTCCCGAGGTCGAGGGTCACGCCGAAGTTCGGGTGCTGGACCGAGGCCAGCAGCTGCTCCACGCGCCACGCCGGCGCCAGGAACAGGCCGTGGTTCTCGATGCTCGTGCGGATGCCGAGCGCCGCGCCGCGCGTGGCGATGGCGCGGCAGGCCTTGGTGAGCGGCCACAGGCACGCGTCCCACGCCTCGTCGGACAGGTCATCCTGCGCTGTGCGCCACATGGCATCGTGGCGCACCCGGTCGACGCCGATCGACGCCGCGGCCTCGAGCTGCGCCAGCGTGGCCTCGAGCGCGCGCTCGTCGAGCTCTCCCTCGGGCGTCACCAGGTCCGCATGCAGCGCGAAGCCCGCGATCGCCACGTCGCTTGCGTCGGCGGCATCGGCCAGCCGTCCGGCCAGCGCCTCGTCGAGCACGGGGCCGAGCGTCCCGCCCGTCGCCACCTCGATGCAGTCTGCGCCGCACTCCCGCGCAAGGCGCGGAGTGTCCTCGAGGCGGGCCTCCCCGGACTTCACGAGGCGGTGGAAGGAATAGCTGGAGATCGCAAGGTCGGTCACGCGGCGGAGACTAGCCGCATTCAGCCCGCCGCGGGGCCGTCCGGCGCCCCCGGCACGCGAATCTGCACGGTTTCCGCCGCACCGTCGACGAACCTCCGCGAACGGATCCGCTCGTTCCCGAGCTGGCCGCACGCGGCCATCGCGCTGCGCCCCTTCGTGCCGCGACGCTTGCAGAACTGGCCGTTGGCGATGGCCCGGCGGACGAAGCGCTGCACCGATTCCTCCTCGGGCGCGGGCCACGGCGAGCTGCGGCGCGGGTTGTACGGGATGACGTTGAGCGAGCAGCGCAGCGGCCGCAGCAGCGCGCACACCTCGTCGCAGTCGGCGTCGGAGTCGTTCACCCCCGGGATCAGCACGTACTCCATGCAGATCGCCGCGTTGGGGCGCTTGGGGAAGGAGAGCAGCGACTCCATGAGCCGAGCGATCGGCTCGGCCCGGTTCACCGGCATGATCTCCGAACGCACGCGGTCGTTCGGCGCGTTCAGGCTCACGGCCAGGTTCAGGCGGTGGAACCCGCGCTCGCGCAGCAGGTCGCCGTAGCGGCGGATGCCGTCGGTGCGGCCCACCGTGCTGACGGTCACGTGCACGGGGGCGATCGCGCCGGCATTGCGGTCGGTGAGCACCCGGATGGCGGCCATCACCGCGTCCAGGTTGTCCATGGGCTCGCCCATCCCCATGAACACGATGTTCTTGACCTCGAAGCCCGTGCCGCCCGCCCACGGGTTGGCCACCGAGAATCGCGCGGCATGGAGCTGCGCCACGATCTCGGAGGGCGAGAGGCTGCGCATGAGCCCCATCTGCGCGGTCTCGCAGAAGCGGCAGCCCATGGCGCAGCCGACCTGGCTCGACACGCACAGCGTGCGCGTGACCGTGCCGTCGCGGTGGCGCATGGGAATGACCACGCTCTCGGTCTCCAGCCCGCCGTCGAGGCCGAGGGTGAACTTCAGCGTCTCGCCGTCCACGTGGACCGCGTTCACCGGGCGCCGGCCGTCGTGCACCCATGCCGGGAGCCCTCCGGCGGGCGCCGCACCCTCGCGGTGAAACGCGCGGTACATGCGCGCGCATTCCTGCGGCTGCATCGAACGGAACGCGCCGCGCTCCTTGGCGGCGGCGAGGAACCCCTCGAGCGTCAGGCCGAGGATGGGGACCTGCGGCCCGTCCACGCGGCGATCCTCAGACGAGCAGCATCGTCGGGGTCTCGACGAACTGCTTCAGTCCCTGCAGGTACTTGGCGGCCATGGCGCCGTCGATCACGCGGTGATCCAGGCTGAGCGTGGCCGACATCTCCCAGCCGACGGCGAGCTGGTGGTTGCGCACCACCGGCTGCTCGATCGCCGCGCCGCAGGCCAGGATGGCGCTGTTCGGGGGGTTGATGATGGCGGTGAAGTTGTCGACGCCGAACATCCCGAGGTTCGAGATGGTGAACGTGGCGCCGGACATCTCCTCCATGGAGAGGCCCTTGGTGCGGGCCTTCTCGCCGAGGGCTCGGACCTCGCCGGAGATCTGGCGCAGGCTCTTCAGGTGCGCGTCGCGCACCACGCCCACCACCAGCCCGCCGCCCTTCTCCTCCGGCAGCGCGATGGCCACGCCCACGTTCACCTGCTGGTGCAGCAGGATGCGGTCGCCGGCCCAGCTGGCGTTGAAGAACGGGTGCCGCGCCATCGCCAGCGCGCACGCACGGATGATGAAGTCGTTGACGCTGAGCTTGACCTCCATGGCCGACAGCTGCTCGTTGAGCTGCGTGCGCAGCGCCATGAGCGCGTCCATGGAGAAGCGCATCGACACCTGGTAGTGCGGGATGCCCTGCTTGCTCTCCACGAGGCGGCGCGCGATGACGCCGCGCATGCTCGAGACAGGCACCTCGACGCTCTGGACGCCGGGGACGAGCGCGCCGCCCGCGGGCGCGCCGGACACGGCGCTCGGGCCCGCCGCGACGATGCCCTGCGCGGGCGCCGCGGCGGGGCGTGCCGCAGAGCTGCGGTTCTCCGCGGCGAGCACGATGTCGCGCTTGATGACACGGCCGCCCGGGCCGGATCCCTTCACCTGCGCAAGGTCGACGCCCATCTCCTCGGCCATGCGGCGCGCCACCGGAGAGACGCGCATCCGCTCGCCGACCTCGACGGCCTCCACGTCCGCGACGATCTCGCGCGCCGGGGCGGGGCTGCCCGCGGATGCCGCCGGCTGCGCGGCCGGCCGGGCCGCCGGGGGCGACGATGCCGGGCCAGCGGCCGCCGGGGCGACGGCGGCGGAGTCCATCGACTCGCCTTCCTCCGCGAGGACCGCGATGACCTCGCCGACCTTCACCTGCTTGCCCTCGGGGCAGACGAGCCGGGCGATGAGCCCGTCGTCGAACACCGCCTGCTCCATCGTGGCCTTGTCGGTCTCGATGTCGGCGATCACCTGTCCGGATGTGACCTTGTCACCCACCTTGACGTGCCACTTCACGACGGTGCCCTGCTCCATGGTGTCGGAGAGGCGGGGCATGGTCACGTTGATCGGCATGGATCGGTCCTGGTCCTGTCTTGCGTGCGTGCGTCGCGCGGCAGCGGCCGCGTCAGAGGTTGTAGGTCGCGCTGCGGATCGCCTCCGCGATGCGGCGGGCGTTGGGCAGGTAGTCCTGCTCGAGGTTGGTGGCGTAGGGCGTGGGCACGTCGGCCGTGTGCACGCGGTGCACGTAGTTGTCGAGGTCGTCGAAGCAGTGGCGGTGCACCTGGCTGGCGAGCTCGCTGCCGGGGCTGCCGAAGCTCCACGACTGGTCGACCACCACGCACGTGCTGGTCTTCCTCACGCTGCGCACCACGGTGCCGATGTCCAGCGGCCGCACCGTGCGCAGGTCGATCACCTCGCAGGAGATGCCCTGCTTCGCCAGCTCCTCGGCCGCGTCCATGCAGAAGTGCACGGGTCGGCCCCAGCTGGCCACGGTGCAGTCGGTGCCCTCGCGCAGCACCTTCGCCTGGCCGAAGGGGATGACGTACTCCTCCTCGGGCACGTGGCCCTTGTTGCCGAGCATGCGCTCGCTCTCGAGGAAGAACACCGGGTCGTCGCCGCGGATGGAGCTCTTCAGGAGGCCCTTGGCGTCGTACGGGTTGGAGGGGATGGCGATCTTCACGCCGGGCACGTTCGAATAGAGGCCCTCGACGCACCAGCTGTGGGTGCTGCCGAGCTGGCCTCCCGCGCCGTCGTTGCCGCGGAACACCACGGGGCAGCCGAACTGGCCGCCCGACATGTACAGCATCTTCGGGGCGTTGTTCAGGATCGGGTCCGCGGCCACCAGGCTGAACGACCAGCTCATGAACTCCACGACGGGCTTGAGGCCCATCATGGCCGCGCCGATCGCGAGGCCGGCGAAGCCGCTCTCGGAGATCGGCGTGTCGATGATGCGGCGCGGCCCGAACTCGTCGAGCATGCCGCGGCTCACCTTGTAGGCACCGTTGTACTGGGCCACTTCCTCGCCGAGTAGGAACACGCGCTTGTCGCGGCGCATCTCCTCGCTCATCGCCTCGCGGAGGGCATCGCGGAACTCGATCTCACGGACAGCGGTCACAGCAGGTCCTCCTTGACGTCGATCGTCTTGGTGCCGGGCATGTTGGGGGTGCCGCCGTTCATCTCGGGCTGCGTGCTGCCGGGGTACGGGCCCCACGGCTCGACGAACACGTCGGTGAGGAGCTCCTCGGGCCCGGGCACGGGGCTCGCGTCGCTCCAGGCCACGCACTCGCGCACCTGCTCGCGCACGGACTTCTGCATCGCCTTGAAGGACTCGTCGGTGAGCGCGCCGGACGCCTTCATCTGGCGCTCGAGCCGGCCGATCGGGTCGTCGGCCTCGAAGACGTCCTCCTCCTCCTTGGTGCGGTACTTGCGCGGATCGCTCATGGAGTGGCCCTTGAAGCGGTAGGTGCGCATGTCCACGAACGCCGGGCGGCTGGTCTCGCGGCACTTGTCGGCGATGCGCTTCATGTCCGCGTAGACCCCGAGGACGTCCATGCCGTCGACCACGTAGCCGTCGATCCCGTAGCCGGCGGCCTTGGTGACGAGCGAGTGCGCCATCGTGGTGCCGCGGGCGATCGCGGTGCCCATGGAGTAGCCGTTGTTCTCGACCACGTAGATCACCGGGATGTCGAAGAGCCCGGCGAGGTTCATGGCCTCGTGGAACGCGCCCTGGTTCAGCGCGCCGTCGCCGAGGAAGCAGAGGGCGACGCGGGTGTTCCTGCCGCCGTCGATCACCTCGTCCATGTACTTGCACGCGAACGCCAGGCCCGCGCCGAGCGGCGTCTGCGCGCCGACGATGCCGTGGCCGCCGTACAGGTTGTTGGCGCGGTCGAACATGTGCATCGACCCGCCCTTCCCCTTGGCGCAGCCGCCGATGCGGCCGAACATCTCTGCCATGCAGTGCCTGGGGTCCATGCCGCGCGCGAGCGCGTGGCCGTGGTCTCGGTACGCGGTGACGATCGGGTCCTCGTGGCGCACGGCCGCGGTGCAGCCCACGGCGACGGCCTCCTGGCCGATGTACACGTGGCAGAAGCCGCCGATCTTCTTCTCTTGGTACGCCTGCATGCAGCGCACCTCGAACTCGCGGATCAGCAGCATGTCGCGCAGCCACGCGAGCTGCTTTGCGGCCGGGATCTCGGCGCGGACGGGCGGAGCCTGCAGGTGGTCGACGTCGCCGTACACCTTGGCATGGACGTCGGTCACGGCCGGCTGGCCGGTCGGGGCATTGGAGAGGCTGGTCATGGGGTCGATCACGGATGGGAGACGCGCACCCCCATCGCCGAACGGACGGCGGGAATTCGCTGCGAACAGACCCATAAGTATAGAAAGCAACGGCGCTTCCGGCAATCGCCGGAAGTACCATGGTTTCAACGATTTGCGCGAGCGGGCGCGGGGCTAGGACCTCGCGCGTCCGCCTGCCGGGGCCGCCGGCTTCGCCGCCGGGGCAACGGGCGACGGTTCCGCCGCGCGGTCCCGCTCGGCGAGCGTCCGGGCCTGGAGGAGAAGCACCGCGAGCTCAAGCTGGGGATCGATCCCCTTGCTGATCAGTTCCGCAGGGTCGCGCGGCGCCTTGGGCTCCGAGGCCTTCGTCGACCCGGCTCCCTCGGGCGGGCCCGCCTCCGGAGACGGCGAGGCGCCGGGCGACTCGACGAGGTCCTCGGCGGCATCCTCGGGCACGTCGTCCGCGGAGGCGCGGATCTTGTTGATCTCGTCGATCTGGTCCGGCGACAGCTTCACCACGTAGTCGGGCAGCACGCCCCAGTCCGTGGCGCCGGGCTTCTTGTGGACCAGCCGGCCCTTGGCCTCGCCGGGCTTCGGCGGCAGCAGGTAGTGCTGCACCGTGTACTTGACGTTGGCGTCCGCGCTGCCGCGCTTGCCGCCGATCTCGTGGACCTCCTGCACGCTGCCCTTCCCGAAGCTGCGCTCGCCGACCACCACGGCCGCATCGTGCACCTCGAGCGCGCCGGAGACGATCTCGCTGGCGCTCGCGCTTCCCTCGTTGATGAGCACCACCGTGGGAATGTCCGCCAGCGGCGCGCGGTTGCGCTGCGCGTTGAACGCGTACTGCTCCTGCCCGTTGCGGTCCTCCACGGCCACGATGCGGCCGCTCTTGAGGAACGCGTTCACGAACGACACCGCGCTCTGCAGCAGGCCGCCGGGGTTGCCGCGCAGGTCGAGCACCAGCCCGCGCAGGTCGCCGGACGACGCCATGTCGCGGACGGCCTTCAGGAAGTCGGCGAATGTGTCCTCGTTGAAGCCGGTGAGGCGCACGTAGCCGATGCGCGCGTCCTGGTCCACGAACCAGTCCCACATGGGCTCGAGCCGCTCGTTGTAGCCGGTCTTGCGCCAGCCCTGCACGGAGAACATCTTGATGCTCTCGCGCACCAGCGGATAGGAGAGAGGCCCCTCCTCGCCCTCGCGGACGACCGACAGCTTGACGGTGGTGCCGGCGGGACCGGTGATGGTGTCCACGGCCTTGTCGAGCGGCCAGTCGGCGGTGCTCTCGCCGTTCACGCCGACGATCTTGTCGTTCGGCTTGATGCCGGCGCGCTTGGCGGGGCTGCCGTCGAGCGGGTTGATGATGACGATCTCCCGCTTCTCGTTGTGGCGGATGAGGATGCCCACGCCCACGAACTTGCCCTTGATCATCTGGTTGAACCGGCGCAGCCGGTCGGGCCACACGATCTCGGTGTACGGATCCTCGAAGTCGTGCGTCATCGTGGCGATGGCGCCGTCGCCGAACTCGCGGACGAGCACCTCGACGGGCAGCTTGAGGGTGGCGTCGTTGGCGGCGCGCAGCGCCTGCATCACCTTGCGGAAGGTGCCCGCATCGACGTCGCCGGCCTTCATCGCCGAGACCGCCGTCATCTGGTCGGCCACGGCGGCCGCGAACGCGCCGGAGAGCTTGCCGTCGCCCACCGTCGTGAAGTTCTCCTTGAGCGCGGCGGTGGTGCCCAGCAGCTTCACCATCGAGAGCCCGCCCTCGATCAGCGGCTTCCACCCCACGTTCTCCAGGTGCTCGCCGGCGATCCGAGAGAGCGACTCCTGCAGGATGCCCTCGTTGATCCCCTCGAGCGCCTGCTTCCAGTCGTCGGCGCCCTTCTCGTTGAACGCCGGGAACGGCTCCTTGCGGTCCTTCTCGTCCAGGCGCCCGTACTGCAGCTTGCGCAGCTCGTACCACGCCCGCGGCGCGTAGTTGAGCACCAGCATCACGCGCCGGCTGGCGTCCGTCTCCAGCGCGTCGTCGTACTTCTGGTACTCGTCGCGCAGCCCCGAGCCCTCGTACAGCGAGCGCACGCGGTTGAGCAGCTCCTCCACGTACAGCCAGTCGCCGTCGGCGCGCGCCTTGTCGATGGTCCTGTCGGCAAGCGCCACCGCGGACCGGACGCCCGGGGTGCGCAGGTCGCGCTGCCAGTCCTCGGAGAGGAACTTCAGGTACGCGGCAGCCACGAGCGCCTTCACGGTGCTGCCGGCGGCAACGGCCTCGTCGAGTTCCTTGGCCTTGGCGGCACGCTGCTCCGCGACCTTCCGCTGCGTCTCGGCCACGTGGGACTCGCGTGCGGCCACCGACTCGCGCAGGCGCCTCGAGGCATCGGCAGACACGGCATCGGGCACCTTGGCGAGCAGCGCGTCGACCTTGGCCGACTCCCCGCGCCGCGCTGCATCCCAGAGCTCCTGCCCCCAGCGCTCGGTGGGCGATGCGTCCGCGGCAGGCGCCGCAGGCGCAGGCGCCTGCGCGTGCGCGGGGCCGGACAAGGCGACGGACAACACCGCGATCGCCGCGGACGCGGCAACGCGGAACATCGGGGCAAGCTGGCTGCAGCGCATCGCAGGATCTCCAGGGACGGAACCCCTACGACTTATACTTCAGTCAGGTTCAGAGCGAGGTCGGCGGTTTCCGGCCACAACTCGGCGGAGCGTCCAGAATCGACCCAGCCCGGCCATCCCCCGACGCTTCCCGGCCCTCCGCGCGCCGGGGCTTGGCTTCGGACACCCCCTGCTCGGGCTGCGGGCACAACCTGCGCGGCATGTCGCTCAAGGACCGATGCCCCGAGTGCGGCAAGCCCGTCCTGGACACGGTGCAGGGCGTCGCGCTCGATTCGGGCGAACGCGACGCCGCGGCAGATGCGCTGCGCTCCTACGGCAAGTCGTTCCTGTACGGGCTGCCGCTCGGCTTCTACGCCGTGGGCTGCGTCGGCCCGCCCATCGCGCTGGTGTCGCTGATGGGCAGCCTGCAGCGCTTCATCGCGCTCCGCAACGCCGCCGCCGCGCTGCCGGAAGAGGTGGCAACGGGAAACCAGGCACTCGCGCGCGCCCGGTCGGTGGCCTCCGCGGAGATGGCCCTCGGCCTGCCGGCGCTCGTCCTCCTCTCCACCTCCGCGGCCGGGGTGCTCGGCGCGGATGCGGGACGCTTCGTGGCGCTTGCCGTGAGCAGCCTGTGGTTCGGCACGATGGCCCTCGGCATGATGGCGGGGTGGCTCTTCATGGACGCCACCATCGCCCGGCTGGCGCTGCCGGTCGCGCGCCGCTCGCTGGTGCCGGTCACGGTGCTGGCGACCGTGCCGGTGATGCTGGTGGCGAACGTCGTGGCCGAGGCGGACCTGTCGTGGAGCACCCCGGTGTCGGCGCCCGCCCGCATCCTGGCCGCGCTCGCCTGGGCCGCGGCCAGCGGCATGCTCGCGATCGACGGATCCTCCGCGGGCGACGAGGTGGCCGGCGGCGCACGCAGGCGGCCGCCGCTCGCCGTGCCGACGGACGAACCGACCGCGTCCCGCCCCGCCGCCCGCCGCCGGACGCAGGAGGACGATGCCCCGATTCCGCTCGAGTGAGCGGCGTCACCGCGCGAACGCGCACTCCGCGAGGTCAATCGCGCGGCCGAGCGCGGCGCCCTTCGCGAGCGTCTCCTCGAACTCCGCGGCGGGCACGCTGTCGAGAACGATGCCGGCGCCCGCCTGCAGGTCGACGCGCCACGGCACGCCCGCGCGGTGCCGGGCGGTCGGGATCACCATCGTGCGCAGGGCAAGCGCGATGTCCATGTCGCCGTCCCAGCCCACGGCACCGATGCCGCCGGAGTAGGGCCCGCGGCGCACGGGCTCCAGCTCGTCGATGATCTGGATGGCACGCACCTTCGGCGCCCCGCTCACGGTGCCCACGGGGAGCGTCGCGCGCAGCGCATCCCAGCAGTCGAGGCCCGCGCGCAGCCGGCCGGTGACGGTCGAGCTGATGTGCATCACGTGGCTGTAGCGCTCCACCTCCATGCAGCGCTCGATGCGCACGGTGCCCTGCTCGCACACTCGGCCGAGGTCGTTGCGGCCGAGGTCCACGAGCATCACGTGCTCCGCGCGCTCCTTCTCGTCGGCGAGCAGCTCGTGCTCGAGCGCCTCGTCCTCGCCCGCGTCGCGGCCGCGCCGGCGCGTGCCGGCGAGCGGGCGGTTGGTCACGGTGCCGCCGCGCACCCGGCAGAGGATCTCGGGGCTCGAGGCGACGAGGATCGAGCCCTCGGCCTGCAGGTAGATCTGGTAGGGACTGGGGTTCACCACCCGCAGCGCGCGGTAGACGTCGAACGGGTCCGCGCCCGTCGTGCGCTCCATGCGGCGGCTGAGCACCACCTGGAACGCGTCGCCGGCGCGGATGTACTCCTGCGCGCGCTGCACCGCGGCCTCGAACGCGGCGCGCGGCATCGGGCCCTCGCCGGGCGGCGTGGGCCGCTGCGAGAGGTCGAGGTCGACCGCGCCGGCCGCGAGCGCCGGCCCGGGCGCGAGCAGTCGCGCGCAGAACGCGTCGAGCATGGAGCGCCCGTGCGCGAGCGCCGCGGCATCGTCGGGGTGCTCGTCGGCCGGGACGCTCACCACCGCGTGCACCACCTTCGAGACATGGTCGAACACGGCAACCTCGCGGTACATGCCGAAGTGCATGTCCGGCAGCCCGCGGTCGTCATGCGGCGCGGCGGCGAACGGGAGCTTGCCCGGCTCGAGCCAGCGCACCGCGTCGAAGGCGCAGTAGCCGACCCATCCGCCGTGGAACGCCGCGGGGAGCGGGCCCTGCGGGGCCGGACGGTAGCGCGAGGAGATGGCGCGCACCGCGTCGAGCGGGTTGTCGGAGCGCATGCGGTCCGAGCGGCCGCGCCGACGGTCACGGACCTCGACATCGTGGCCGCGCGCCAGCACCTCGAGCACCGGCTGCGCGCCCAGCATCGACCAACGGCCCACCGAGGACCCGTTCTCCACGCTCTCGAAGAGGAAGCTCGGTGCCTCGCGGTCGTCGGGGGCCACCAGCCGCCGGTACGCCAGCACCGGCGTCAGCTGGTCGGCCAGCAGCCGGCGCGTCAGCACGTGCATCGAGACGGGGCCGTTCATCGCGCGCAAGGCTAGCCGCGTCCCTTCCCCGACCGCCCGCGCCGCGGCGCGGGCATGTCCGGGACCAGCGACCGCAGGTCGGCGTGGCGGCGCGCGGAGCAGGCTGCGATGGCAATGGCATCGGCGACGTCGGGCGGCTCGGGCACGCAACGCAGGCCGAACTGGTGCATGACGGCGCGCTGCATCTGCGCCTTGGACGCCCGGCCCCGCCCCGTCAGAGCCTTCTTCACCTCCGCCGGTGCGAACTCGTCGAGCGGCAGGTCGCGCAGCGCCGCCGACAGCAGCACGACGCCGCGCCCGTGGCCCATCACGATGGCGGTGCGCACGTGCGCCACGTGCGCGAACACCTCCTCCACTGCAAGACGGTCGGGACGCAGCTCGTCGAGCAGCGCGCCGAGCTCCTCGTGCAGCGTGCGCAGCCGGCGCACCACCGGCTCCTGCGCCTTGAGCCGGATGACCCCCGCCTCGAGGAGCGCCGGCTCCGTCGCGCCGGGGCGAAGCTCGACGCACGCATAGCCCGTGAGCCGCAGCCCGGGATCGATGCCGACCACCTTCATGCCGTGCCTCCCTTCGGCACCTTGATCACCAGCTCGACCGCGGTGCCGGACGCGGGCATCGCGTCGGTGCGCGCCTGCCACTGCGGCTCGGTGACGTCCGTGCGGTCGGGCACCACCTCGCGGAAGGCGACGACCTCGTCGCCGAAGGTGACGATGCCGACGATGCTGCCCGAGCGATCCGCCGCATAGTCATGCCCCGAGCCATTGCGACGGGCGCGCATGCGCGACCCCGCGAACACCCACGGGTGCTCCTCGAACCGGCGCCCGCGACCGGGGTCTGCGATCCAGCTTGACAGCGGCACCTCGCGCCCCCCGGCCCGCACCCAGAGCTCCACGCCCGGGCCAGCCGGAAGCACGCGTTCGATGCCGCCTGGGGTGCCGGGTGCCTCGCGCCAGCTTCCGGGAGCGCCTGGCTCGAACCCGACGAGGAGCATGGCCGCGTGGACCGACCTCGCGGGGGCATCGATCACGAGAAGCGACTCATGATCGCGCGTCCCCCGCGCGCACACCGCCTGCTCGAGCCAGCCCTGGTTGCATGCCACCTCGGCGCGGACGCGCACCTCGCCACGGGCACGGTCGGCCACCACCCCGTCGGCGACCGCCACGGGGGTCTCCGCCGCCCGGGTCGCGGCCTGGGCCTCGGCGGACGGGCGCAAGGCGGAGGGGGCGCATGCCGCGGTTGCCATCGCAAGCGCAATGATGGTGCAGGGGACACGGCACGACAATCGGGGCATGGATCGCTCTGGCTCCATACATCGGTGCGCATCGCCCTCGACCGCAATTCTTGATTCGTCGGAGGGACCCGCCTCGCGCCCCCTGCCTCACTTTCAGGGGCTTCAGGGGCGCCGTAATCTGGCCTATCCCCCCGATCGATCGCCCCGTCCTGAAAATGAAAAAGGCCCGGCGGAGACAAGCTCACGCCGAGCCCTTCCGGGGGCTCGCTGCGACCATAGTATAACAACTCCGGACGCAGTGCGGTGAAGCCTTCTCGAAAATTTTCGCAAATGTTCACTTTTCCCGCGCATGCCGCCATCGCCCTTCGGCGGACCGTCCGCATCGCTGTTGCGATGGATGCGGGGACTTGCCCCGGTTCCCCCCGAGCGCCGACCTTCCGCGCGCAGGGTTTCGCAGCGATGCCGTGGATCGCGCACCACGAGGTTCTCGCGGAGTGCCGCGGCGTTCCGGACCCGCACACGGGCTACCTGCTGGGCATCCAGGAGATCGACGCAGCCGTGCGCGCTGGCGCAGGCCCGCTGCTCGCCGATTGGATCAGCGCCCGCAGCGCGCGCCCCGACGCGGCAGCGGCCGCTCGCCTGCTTGCCGAGGCAACGCAGCGCCACCTCCCGGGCGGCATCCGGCTGCATTCACTCCTCTGGCTTCCGAGCCCATTCTCATCCATCGCCTGGAGCACCGACATGCCTGAGCACGCCATCCTCGCCGAGCGCTTCGAGTTCAGCGCATCGCACCGCCTGCACTGCCCCGACCGCTCGGACGAGGAGAACCGCAGGCTGTTCGGCAAGTGCAACCACCCCAACGGGCACGGGCACAACTACCGCATCGAGGTGGGCATCCGCGTGCCCGCCGGCGCGGGCGCGGCCGGCTTCCCGGAAGGACGTCTCGACGCCGCGGTCCGGCGCGAGGTGATCGACCGGTTCGACCACAAGCACCTGAACGTGGACTGCGCGGAATTCGCGCGCCTCAACCCGTCGGTCGAGAACATCGCCCGCGTCTGCCACGCGCTGCTCGAGCCCGCGCTCGGCGCCGACGGCGCGCAACTGCACCATGTCACCGTGTGGGAGACGGAGAAGACCTCAGCCACCTACCCGGTTCGCTGACGGCAACGGGCGCAAGCACCGCGTTCCCGCCGTCACGCGCAGGTGCAGCCCTTGAAGTCGTCGGGGCCCGACGAGGCGGACTGGCGGTCGTCGCCGTAGACGTGCAGCGTGCCGGGCTCCTCGCTCCGCGCGGCCTTGTGCGCGCCGTCGCAGAACGGGAAGTTCTTCGTGAGGCCGCAGGCGCAGATGAACGCCGGCTTGTCGGAGGGCTCGACCTTGACGGGGGCGGTGGCGACGTGACGGACCAATCTTGCCATGGGCATCTCCGGGTCAGGGGGCGAGGTCCTCCTCGGCGAGCAGGCGGAACCTCTTGCGGAGGAGGATCTGCCCGGCGAGGTGGTTGTCATCGACGCAGATCGCCACCGCGGGGTACTCGCCGCGGAGGAGAATCGGGTAGGCGAATCGGATGTTGAGCTCGGCGCCGAGGAGGTGCAGGCACGTTGCCGACAGTCCCTGGTGCTCGCCGAGCTCGACGATGATCACGTCGGTCTCCGCGAACGTGTACTGGCTGCGCCGCAGGATGTGGCGGGCGGCATCGGCGTTGGTGAAGATCATCCGCACCACCGCGTAGTCGCTCGAGTCGACGATGCTGAAGGCCGCCAGGCGCGTGGAGGGGGCCTCGTCGAAGGTGTGGAGCAGCTCCAGCAGCTTGCCCACCTTGTTGTTCAGGAACACGCTGAACTGGCGCACCGTCGGCGGGGCGTAGCCCAGTTCCGTGTCGGCGGATGGAGGAAGCGCGGCGCTCATCGCGGGTGGGCCGCGCAGGATAGCCCCGCGACCGCCTAGGCGCCCGCCGGCACGAAGTCAGGCTCCGACACCCGGGGAAGGAGCCCCGCATCCGCGGCGCGTCCCAGCAGCGTGCGCACCGCAAGCCGCCCCGTCGGGCCGCAGTCCAGGGTCCAGTGGTTGACGTACATCGCGATGAACCTGTCGGCCAGCTCGGGCGCCATGCCGTCGGCGAAGCCGAGCGCGTATCGCACGCTCTCCTCGCGGTGGTCGAGCGCGTACTGCACGCTGCGCGCGAGGAGCGCGCCGACCTCGAGGAGGGTTCCCGCCCCATGTCGATCGTCAAGCGCCCGCAGGACGCCGTTGGCGCCGAGCGGCAGCGGCAGGCCGGTCTGCGCCCGCCACCATCGCCCGAGGTCCTCCACGAGCACCAGCCCCTGCTCGGCGAAGGTGAGCTGGCCCTCGTGGATCACGATGCCCGCATCGAACTCGCCGGCGGCCACGCGCTCCGGGATCTCCTTGAACGGCACGGCGGTGGCCCGGAACGAACCGGCCCCGAGCATGAGGTTGGTCGCGAGGAACGCGGTGGTGCCTTCGCCGGGGATGGCCAGGTGCGCGCCGCGGAGCGACTCCGGGCTGCGCGCGGTGCGGGCGACGACCTTGGGGCCGTAGCCGTCCCCGACCGAGCTGCCGCAGGCGGTGAGCGCGTAGCTCCCGGCGATGCGCGCATACGTGGCGCAGCTGAACGCGGAGATCTCCAGGAGGTCGCTTCCCGCCGCGGCTCGCTTGTTGAGCGCCTCGATGTCCGCCGCGACGGCCTCGAAGCGGAAGCGCGGCGATGCGATCCGCGGGGCCCTGCCGTCAAGCTCGAGGAGCGGCCACCACATGAACGCGTCGTCCGGGTCCGGTGAGTGGCCGAGGCGCAGGACGGGACGCGGATCCATGGATCCATCCTAGCCCGCCGGCCGCGGCGCCCGGCGCGTATGGTGGTTGCATGCTTCGCGCACTCGCCGTTGTCGCCGTCATGGGCGCCCCCGCACCGCTTGCCCACGCGCAGGCACCGACGGCCTCGCAGCGCTGGCGCGACGTCATCGACGGGCTGCAGCGGTGGCGCGACACGGAGTGGCCCGAGGAGGCGCTCGCGAGCGGACGCCCCACGCCCTGCCCTGACCGGATCACCGACCCGTCCATCCGCGGCATCGAGAAGCGGCATGCCGAGCAGGGTCACTTCCTCGCGGACCTCCTGGAGATCGACCCGAAGCAGCTCAAGGGCGACGAGCTGCTCGGCTGGCAGCTGCTGACGCGGCAGCTGCGCGAGTCGCAGGACGGGCACCGGTTCCGCTCGTTCCTCATGCCGGTGGGCGGGCGCGGCGGACCGCAGCAGGACATCCCGCAGATGGCCGACCGCGTGCCGTTCCGCACGCCCGAGGACTTCGACAACTACCTGAAGCGGCTCACGGCCGTGCCGCAGGCCGTGCGCGACGTCCGTGCGCTGATGGAGACGGGCATGTCGGAGGGACGCATGCCGTCGAAGGCCACCATGAAGGACCTTCCGGCGCAGTTCGACGCGGTGCTCAAGGGCAACCTCGAGCCGCTGCGCGCTCCGATGGCCGCGCTGCCCGACTCGATCCCCGCAGCGCGGCAGCAGGCCATGCGCGCGGAGCTGGACGACACGCTCGGGAAGGTGCTTGCCGAGCTCGGGCTGTTCCGCGACTGGGTCACCGGGACCTACCTGCCGGCCTGCCGCGACACGGTGGGCGCGCTGCACCTCCCCGACGGGCGCGCGTGGTACGACCACGCGCTCCGCGTGCACACGACCACGGACATGACGGCGAAGGAGATCCACGAGACGGGTCTCGCCGAGGTCCGGCGCATCCGCGCCGAGATGATGGAGGTGATCGGGCGCACCGACTGGATGCAGTCCGCCGCGCCGGCGGCGGCGGCCACGGACGACGAGCGGTTCGCGGCCTTCGTCCGCTACCTGCGCACCGACCCGCGCTTCTATGCAAGGAGCGACGAGGAGCTGCTCAGCAGGTACCGCGACACCTGCAAGCGGATCGACGCCAAGCTGCCTGCGCTCTTCGGCACGCTGCCGCGCAACCCCTACGGGGTGCGCGCCGTGCCGAAGTTCATGGCCCCGACGCAGACCACGGCCTACTACATGCCCGGGTCGCTGCGCGCGGGCAACCCCGGTTGGTTCTACGCAAACACCTACGCGCTGGAGCAGCGGCCGCTCTACGAGATGGTGCCGCTGTCGCTGCACGAGGCCGTGCCCGGCCACCACCTGCAGATCTCCATCGCGCAGGAGCTGCCCGACCAGCCCGAGTTCCGCCGCGACATGCACTTCACGGCGTACGTGGAGGGATGGGCGCTCTACGCCGAGCGCCTGGGAATCGAGATGGGCTTCTTCAAGGACGACCCGTACGCGGACTTCGGCCGGCTGACCTACGAGATGTGGCGCTCCACGCGCCTGGTGGTGGACACCGGCATCCACGCCATGGGCTGGGGCAAGGAGCAGGCGATGGACTTCATGAAGCGCAACACCGCGCTGAGCGAGCTGAACATCGAGCGCGAGGTCGACCGCTACATCGACTGGCCCGGGCAGGCGTGCGGCTACAAGATCGGCGAGCTGCGCATCCGCGCGATGCGCGCCAAGGCCGAGGCCGCGCTGGGGACCGGGTTCGACGTGCGTGCCTTCCACGATGCCCTGCTGGGCGCGGGAGCGCTCCCGCTCGACGTGCTCGAGGTGCGCATCGATGCGTGGATCGCCGCGCGGAAGGCTCAGGCCTCGTCGGCCCAGCCGTCGTCCTGAAGCCACGGGTTGGAACGCCGCTCGGCGCCGATGGTGGTCGACGGGCCGTGCCCCGGGTGCACGCGCATCCCGTCGGGGAGGCGCATCAGCACCTCGTGCAGCGATCGGTGCATCGCCGCGGGGTCGCTCGTCGGGAAGTCGACGCGGCCGATGGAGCCCGCGAACAGCGTGTCGCCCACGATCGCCTCGCCGGCCTCGTCGCACGCCAGCGTGACGCTGCCGGGGCTGTGGCCGGGCGTGTGCAGCACCCGCCAGCGCGACCCGCCGAGCGCGAGGGCGTCGCCGTCGGCGAGCGTGCCGTCCGCGGGCCGGGTGGTGATGGGCACGCCAACGAACGCGCTCAGGTTGAGCTGCGGGTCGTCGAGGAACGCGTGCTCGGCCCGGTGGAGCAGGACGCGCGCCTGCGGGAATGCCGCGCTGGCGGCGTCGAGCCCGGCGATGTGGTCCGCGTGGGCGTGCGTCAGGAGGATGCGCGAGGGCACCAGGCCCTGCGAGCGCACGAGGTCGATCACCGGCCGCGGCCCCTCGCCCGGATCCACGATCCAGCACTCGGCCCCCTCCGCGGAGCCGCCGGGCGCGGGCACCCAGACCACGTGGCAGTTGGTCTGGAACCCGCCGAGCGGGAACGATCGGATCACGGGGCGCGACATGCCCGGAGGGTACGCAGGTATCGTTCCCGCGTGGCCCACGGAAGGACCCGCATCCCCGCCCTGCTTGCGACCGCCGCGTGCGCGCTGGCCGGCTGCGACCAGATGTCGAGCGACTTCGGGGATGCCTCCAACGCGCTGTTCCCGCCTTCTCCGGCCGAGGCTGGCCGCTGGGCGGTGGACGACAGCGACCCGGAGAACCAGCGCCGCGGCGTGCTGCTCCTGGGCAACTCGAGCTTCGGCGGCGACACCGTCTACGTCAACCTGTACCGGCTCTACATCGAGGAGAACACGGACCCCGTGGTGAAGGCCACGGCCATCCAGGCGCTGGCGCGCCATGCCGGGGCCGACGACGCGCAGCTGATCGCCAAGCAGCTCGACAGCACGGTCGAGCAGATCCGGATCGCGGCCGCCAAGGCGCTGCAGCGCGTTCACGACCCGCGCGTCGCGGACACCATCTGGAAGAAGATGATCAACGAGGAGGAGCCCGCCGCGGTGCGGGTGGAGCTCGCGATCGCGCTCGGCCAGTACCCCTCGCGCGACGTGTTCGAGGCGCTCTGCAGCGCACTCGACGACCGCGAGCTGGCGGTCAACCTCGCGGCCGCGAACAGCCTGCGCCTCCTGACGGGCGCCGACTTCGGGCTCGAACCCGCGCTGTGGCGGAGCTGGGCCGACGCCACGGCCAGCCCCCTGCGCGCCGACGTGCCCTACTACTACCCCACCTTCGAGCGCCAGCTCGGGTTCGGCGACTACCTGATGTTCTGGGCCATCCCCACGTTCGAGGAGCCCGGCGTGCCGTCGGGCCTCCGCGAGCCCGCGGCGCCAGCCCCCGATGCCGCGCCGGCACCGGCCGCGGGCTGAGCGGACCGTCCGCGCGAGCGGGCACGCGTAGACTCGGCCCCTTGGCCAGTTCCCGCCAACCCAGCGACGGGCGCGACGAGCGCGACGAGCTCCGGCGCCTTGCCGCCGAGGGCGACGTCGACGCGTTCGGCGACCCCGCGCTGTCGGTGGCCGCCGCCGAGGCGGCCGCGGACGACGAGCGCATCATCCGCAGCGGGCGGCTTGCGGGCAAGGGGCTGTGGGAGTCCATCTGGATCCTCGCGGTGCCGGTGCTCGTGCAGCAGCTGATGGCCGCGATGGTCGGCACCACCGACACCCTGCTCGCGGGCAACCTGCCCGAGGGCACGGCGGGAGCGGCGCTCGACGGCGTCGGGTTCAGCGCGAGCTTCCTGTGGGTGGCATCGATCGTCCTCATGGGCCTCGGGATCGGCGCGCAGGCCATCATCGCCCGCGCCATGGGCAAGGGCGACCCCGACGAGGCGCGGCGCGCGGGCGGCTCGGCCATCACCGCGAGCTTCGCGGCGGGCATCGTGGGCGGCGTGGCCGTCTGGTTCACGGGGCCGCTGGCCGCGGGGTGGATGGGGCTCTCCGGCGAGGCGCTCCGGTACGCCACCGAATACGTCCGGATCGTGGCGCTGAGCCTGCCGTTCATGTCGCTGATGACCGTCGGCGGGATGGCGCTGCACGGCGCGGGCGAGACCGCCCGGCCGAGCACCATCGCGGTGGCGGTCAACGTGGTGAACGTGCTCTGCTCGTGGGCGCTGTCGGGCGTGGTGGTGCGCTTCGGCGACGCGACGGTTCCGAACCCGGTGCCGCTCGACCCGGTCGACTGGGGCGTCTGGGGCATTGCCGCAGGCACGGCCATCAGCTACGCGGTCGGCGGGGCATGGACCTTCGTGGTGCTGCTCCGGGGCGTCAAGGACTTCCGCGTGCGAGGCGAGGACCTGCGTGCGGACGGTCCCATGCTCGCGCGGATCCTGCGCCTCGGCATTCCCAACATGCTGGAGGGCGCCACCATGTGGGCCACCACCAGCATCGGCGTGACCAAGTTCATCGGCATGGTCGCGCAGGCCGAGGGCGGACCGGCAGGACCGGTGAACGGCCTCTTCGGCGCGCACATGGTGACGGTGCGGTGGGAGGCGTTCAGCTTCCTGCCCGGGTTCGCCATGGGCACGGCGGCAGGCGCGCTGGCGGGCCAGTACCTCGGCGCGGGCTCGGTGGCGCTCGCGCGGCGCGCCATCTGGGCGTGCCTCTGGGTGGCGATGGCCATGATGGGCGTGCTCGGCATCCTGTTCATGGCGGCGGGCGAGCCGCTCGCGCGCCTGATGAGCCGCGATCCCGTCATCCTGGCCGAGGTGCCGAAGACGCTCTTCATCTGCGGCATCGTGCAGGTCTTCTTCGCGATGGGGCTGGTGATCAGGCAGGGCCTGAAGGGCTGCGGCGACGCCAAGGGCACGCTGGTCATCACGCTGGTGTCCACCGTGCTGGTGCGCGTGCCGCTTGCCTACCTCTGCGGCGTGGTGCTCGGCTGGGGCCTCGCCGGCATCTGGATCGGCCTCTGCGTCGAGCTCGGGGTCCGCGGCCTCCTCTTCCTCGGGCGATTCGTCCGGGGCGGATGGGAGAAGGCACGCGTCTGAGCCGCATGCCTTCCTAGAATGGACCCTCCGTGCCCGCCCCCGCCCTGCATCCCGCGATCGACCCGCTCGCCGACGACGGCTTCATGGAGGCCGTGTCCGCGGGCGCGGCGAGGCTGACGCCCGAGCAGGGCCTGCGGGTCCTGCGCGAGATGCCGCTCGAGGACCTCGGCATGTGGGCCGACCGCCGCTGCCGCGCGGTGCACGGCGACCACCTCCGCACCTACGTCATCGACCGCAACATCAACTACACCAACGTGTGCACGGCCAAGTGCACCTTCTGCGCGTTCCGGCGGGACGCCGGCGACCACGACTCGTACACGCTCTCCTACGACGAGCTGCTCGGCAAGGTGCAGGAGCTGGTCTCCATCGGCGGTACGCAGATCCTGATGCAGGGCGGCATGAACCCCGAGCTGCCGCTCGGCTGGTACCTCGACCTGCTGCGCGAGATCAAGCGCCGCTTCCCGCAGGTCCACGTGCACGCCTTCAGCCCGCCCGAGTTCGTGGAGTTCGTGAACTTCTTCGACCCGCCGGGCGACGACTACCGCGCCAAGGTGCGCGGCGTGATGCTGCAGCTCAAGGCCGCGGGCCTCGACAGCGTGCCGGGCGGCGGCGGCGAGATCTTCGCGCCGGCCGTGCGCAGCAAGATCGGCCTCGGCAAGTGCACCGCCGAGGCGTGGCTCACCACCATGCACGTGGCGCACGAGCTGGGCATGAACACCTCGAGTACCATGATGTTCGGGCACATCGAGGGGCACGCCGACCGCATCCACCACATGGACCTCACGCGCCGCTGGCAGGACCGCGCCATCGCGGACTTCGCGGCGCAGGGCGGCGGCCGCTACAAGGCCTTCATCTCGTGGCCGTTCCAGCGCGAGAACACGCCGCTCGGGCGTGCCAAGGAATGGGGCCAGGGCCAGGGGGACGACCCCTCGCAGCCCTTCCCGGGCGACGCGGTCGCCAGGCTCGACGGCACGGGAACGAAGGACGCGCACCCCGAGTTCGGCCGCCGCGTCCGCATGGCCGGCGCCACCGAGTACCTGCGCACCCAGGCCACCAGCCGCCTCTACCTCGACAACGTCCACTCGATCGGCGCCAGCTGGGTCACCATGGGCCCGCACGTCGGCCAGGTGGGCCTGCGCTACGGCGCCAACGACATGGGCAGCGTGATGATGGAGGAGAACGTGGTCTCGAGCGCGGGCACGGTGCACTGCCTGAACGAGCCGCTCCTCTGCCGCCTGATCCGCGACGCCGGGTTCCTGCCGGCGCAGCGCGACAACTCGTACGACCTGCTGAAGGTGCACGACGGCCCGGACTCGCCGGACCTGCGCGTGACCGACTGGAGCGAGTTCCGCTCGAAGCCCATGCACCAGCAGGCACCGCGCGCGCCGAAGCCGGCGGACGCGGTGCCGCTCACGGTGACGGCGGCACTGCCTGCGAAGGCGTGACGGGCGGGCGCCAGCGCAGCGCGTCGGCGACGCCCTTGCCGCACTCCGGGCAGCCCGATCCCTCGAGCCGGTAGAGCAGGAACCCGCACGCGCACCGCGGCTCGTCCACCACCACGCGGATCGAGAGCCGGCATCCCGGGCACAGCGCGTCCGTGTTGGCCTCGATCGCCGGCATCGCGCCGCAGCGTGGGCAGCGCACCTCCACGGCCAGGTGCCGGTCGCCGAGCCGCGGGTCGCTCGACTGCGCGGTGCGCCGCGCGAGCAGAACCAGGATCGGCTGCGCGATGGTGCCCGCAAGCGAGATGACCGCCGAGGCCCCGAGCGCACGCGCGAACCAGTCCGGGCTGACCACGAGCCCGATGAACTGCTCGGCCGTGTCGGGGTCGATGCAGGCAAGGACGGCGATCGTTGCCCAGCCGCTGATGAGCGCGAACGTCCCCCACCGCACCGGCGCGATCGCGGCGCCGGTCGCGCGCGAGAACGTCAGCACCCCGCCCCATGCGGTCCACACGGCCAGGGCAAGCGATGCCAGCCCGGCCCGGAGCGTCAGCTCGCCCACGCTGCGGCCGAGCGGCGTAGAGGCAACCCAGAGGCTGGCGATGCCGGCAGCCGTGGCGAGCGCTGCAGCGACCATGCCGACGCGCATCCACGCGCGATGGCGGCCCCGGTCGGCAACCCACGCCTGAACGAAGACCAGCAGGCAACCGCCCGCGAGGATGAACGCAGAGAAGAGCCAGTACTCCTGCCGGACGATGCCGAAGATGAACGCCAGCCCGCTGAGCACCGCGGCCCCGATCGTCGCGAGGAACGCACGCAGCGCGATGGCGCTGCCGTCAAGGCGCGCGCTGCTCACGGAGCGATCCCGTCGGCAGGCAGACCGGGCATGTCGCCGGTCGGTTCCGCGTCGCCATCCGCAGGTTCGTCGGCCTCCGGATCCGCCGCTCCCGAGGGCGCGCTGAGGGCCGCGGCCGCGGCCGCGGCGTTGTTGATGGCCGGCACCACCACCAACGCGAACACGCCGCCCGCCAGGAGAATCACGGTGATGGGGGGCACCAGCGTGGCGGTGACCACCTTCGCGACGTTGTTCGGGACCGCTGCGATGAGCGCGATGGTGACGGCCACGAGCACCCAGATGACGGACACCGTGCTCACGCAGTACGGGCCCAGGCACGGGATGGCGACGAAGGCCATCGGCCCGAGCGAGTACGCGTACGCGGGCCACACCACGCGCCACGGCGCCGGCGCACGCATCGCGCGCAGCGCAACCGTGGCAAGCGCCGCGGCCAGCGCCACCGCGAGCAGCACCCCCACGATGCCGCCGAGCGTGGAGAGGACGACCGTGCCCACCGTCTCCAGCACCGACGAGCGCCACGCCGAGCCCCCGGTGCGCGCGCCCGCGGTGCCGAAGCCGTCGAACGCCGCGAAGGCGATGATCACCGCCACGCCGGTGGGCACCGCCGCCACGCTCAGCATGACGATGCAGTAGCGGAACGCGGCCCACGCATCGGCACCCGCGGCCACCGCCCTGCCGACCGACACCGGGGCCACCAGTCCCTCGCGCGCCGTGGCCCAGAAGCGGCGGAACACGCCGACGCCCGGGCGCTCCCAGGGGATCCGGGTCACCTCGGTCTGGTCGTCGGTGGCGCCCGGCGCAAGCCGCAGCACCAAGGTGTCGAGCGTGCACGCGGCGCCGCAGCGGACGCACGCGAACTCGCGCGGCACGGGAAGCCCGTCCTTGTCGGTGCCGTAGTACTGCTGCATGCATCGAGGGCAGCAGAACTCCACGGTGTTGGGCCGGAACTCGAACTCGCTCGGCGCGAAGCCACGGCCGCACTCCGGGCAGGTCCTGCCGGGGACGTTCCAGAGGGAGTAGCCGCAGCCCTTGCAGCGCATGCGCGTGTGCCTCGATCGGGGCGCCCCGCCCCGGGGTTCAGTCCTCGGGCGCGCCGGCGAGTATGCGCCGGCGGAACTCGGCCTCGAGCCGCTCGGTGAGCGGGCCCATGCGGCCGGAACCGATGGTGCGATCGCCGATGGCGCTCACCCCGATGATCTCGGCGGCGGTGCCGGTCAGGAACACCTCGTCGGCGCCGTACAGGTCGTCGAGCACCATGCGCCGCTCCTCCACCGGGATGCCGAGCGCGGGCGCGAGCGCGTCGATCACGAACTGCCGGGTGATGCCGTGCAGGATCCCCGCCGAGGTGGGCGGCGTGTGGATCCGGCCGGCCTTGATGGCGAAGATGTTGTCGCCGGTGCACTCGCTCACCTCGCCGTCCACGTTCAGCATGATCGCCTCGAGCACCTTGGCGTCGATCGCCTCGATCTTGGCGAGGATGTTGTTGAGGTAGTTGAGGCTCTTGATGGCGGGGTCGAGGCACTGCATGGGGATGCGGGGCCGCTTGGCCACGATCACCTTCATGCCGGACCCGTACAGCTCGTGCGGGTACAGCTGGATGGTGTCCACCACGATGAACACGCACGGCCTGGGGCACGTGAACGGGTTCAGGCCGAGGGTGCCCGCGCCGCGCGTGGCCACCAGCCGGATGTAGCAGTCGTCCATCGCGCACGCCGCCATGGTGTCCTTCATGGCGCGCGCGAGGTCGGCGCGCGAGTACGGAAGCCTCAGGCGGATGCGCTCGGCGCTCTCCTCCATGCGCCGAAGGTGGGAGTCCATCTTGAAGATGCGGCCCTTGTAGCCGCGCAGGCCCTCGAAGCAGCCGTCTCCGTAGAGCAGCCCGTGGTCGTAGACCGACACGCGCGCGTCGGCGGGATCGACGAGCGAGCCGTCCATCCAGATCTTCCGCGGGCGCGCGGGCGCGTGGGGAGCGTGGGCGGAGGCGGTCGCCGAGGTCATCAGGGCAGTGTAGCCCCGCCCCGGGACGGCTCAGCCGTGGCTCTTGCGGTGCCGGGCCGAGGGGATGCCCAGCTGCTCGCGGTACTTGACCACCGTGCGGCGGGCGATGGTGACGCCCCGATCCTTGAGACGCTGCGCGATGGCCTCGTCGGAGAGCGGCGCGGCGCGGTCCTCGGCCTCGACGACGTCCTTCACCATCTGCCGTACCGCCTCGAAGCTCGCCTCGCCGCCGTCGTCGGTGCGAAGCCCGCCCGAGAAGAAGCGGCGCAGCTCCACCATGCCGCGGGGCGTCTGCATCCACTTGCCGCTCACCGCGCGGCTGACGGTGCCCGTGCTCACGCCGATGGTACGGGCCACCTCGGCCATCTCGAGCGGCCGCAGCGCCTCGGGGCCCTCGTCGAACCAGGCGCGCTGGCGGGCGATGACCTCCTCCGCCACCCGCAGCAGCGTGGTGCGGCGGTGGTGGATCGCCTCGATCAGCCACTCCGCGCTGCGCACGTTGGTGCCCACGAAGTCGCGCGTGCGCTCGTCGACGGAGGCATCCTTCGACATGCGGCGGTACTCGGGGCTGACGCGCAGCACCGGCAGGCTGCCGTCGGCGAGCGCCGCCACGTAGCGGTCCCTGTCGGCGTCGTACTCCACGACCACGTCCGGCACGATCGGGCGCGCGCCCTCGTCCACGAGGTCCCGGCCGGGCGAGAGCCGCAGCCGCCGCAGCATGTCACGCGCGGCCTGGATGCGGGCCATGGGAAGGTGCGCCCGCTGCTCGATGCGCGGGAGGCGGTTCTCGAGGAAGTCCACCCAGTGCCCCTGGAGGATGGTCCGCGCGTCCCCGAGCGCGGCGCGCGCGGCCTCCGACGGCTCGGACCCGTCGCGGCCATCGAGCGCGGCATCGACCTGCAGCAGCAGGCTCTCGCGGACGTCCCGCGCCCCGATGCCGGGCGGATCGAGCTTCTGCTGCACCGCGCGCAGCGCGCGCTCGAGCAGCTCGTCGGGCCAGTCGGCTCCGGCCGCGGCGCGAACCTCCCCGAGGGTCGCGTCGAGCAGACCGTCGGCATCGAGCGACTCGATCACCGCCTCGCCGGGCGCGCGCAGCGCAGGATCGACCTCGGCGAGGCGCCAGTCGTGCAGCAGGCGCTCGGCGAGCGTCTCGCCGCGGCTCGGCGCATTCGCCATCGCGTCCATCTTCGCGTCGCGCTCGCCGTCGGCGCGGCGCGGTCGCGGGCCCTCGGCATCCATCAGCTCGCCGTAGGCACGCTCCATCTCGCCGAGGCGCTCGAAGCCCTCGGCGCTGGCGTCGGGCTCGCCGATCGGCCGCTCGTGCTCCGGGCGCACCAGGTCGAGGTCGAACGACGGCTCGCCCGCCTCCAGGGCGACGTTGCGCTCGAGCTCCTGCGCGATGCGCTCCTGCAGCTCCGCGGCCGGCATCTGCAGCACCTCCATCGACTGGATGAGGCGCGGCACCATCCGCATCTGCTGCCCGGCGACCGTCCGCTGCGAGTGCTCGAAGCGCATGTCAGAGCTCCTGCCTGCACTCGATGGCGTCGGCGAGCACGGCCTTGCTCGCGTACTCGATCTGCCCGCCGGCCGGCAGGCCGCGCGCGAGGCGCGTGACCCGCACGCCGAGCCGCGCCATCTCGGCGCCGACCTGCAGGCCGGTGCTCTCCCCCTCCATGTCGGGGTTCATGCCGAGGATCACCTCGCGGACGGCGATTCCGCGCGCGTTCGCGGCAGGGTCCGACACGCGCCGCACCAGGTCCTTCAGCGTCAGGCTGTCGGCGCCGACGCCCTCGAGCGGGTCGAGGCGGCCCATCAGCACGTGGTAGACGCCGCGATACATGCCCGTCTGCTCGAGGCTGATGAGGTCCTTGGGCTGCTCGACCACCAGCACCGTCGATGCATCGCGCCCCTCGCTGCGGCAGATGGGGCACGGGTCCGCGTCGGTGAGGTTCCAGCACGTGGAGCAGTGGCGGATCCGCCGCTTGACGTCGATCACCGCCTGCGCCAGGCGCATGGCATCGAGCTCGTTGCTCTTGAGGACGAAGAATGCCAGGCGCTCGGCGCTGCGGCGGCCGATCCCCGGCAGGCGCCCGAACTCCTCGATGAGCCGGGTCACGCACTCGGGGTAGGCGGAGCTGGGGCGTTCGGGGGGCACGGCCTAGAGGTGCTGCAGGAGCTGCGCGGGGACCGGGATGCCCATCTCGCGGGCGGCGTCGGAGACGCGCTGCGCAGCCTCGCGCCGCGCGTGCGCGGTGGCGTCGTTCACCGCCTCGACGATGGCCCGCTGCACCACGGCGCGGTCGGGCCCGCCGGGCTCGAGCGCCTTCGGGTCGATGTCGACCGTCAGGAGCTCCAGGTGCGCGTTCATCACCGCTCGCACGTGCCGGCAGCGCGAGTGGCCGGTGCACTGGATGCGCTTGAGCTCCTCCTTGACCTCGGCGATCCGCTCCTGGATGCGGGGGAGGTCCTTCAGGAGCCCGGCGACGCCGGCTGCGGCCTTGAGCTTGTCAAACATCGAGGTCTCCGGGGGTGTGCACGCCGGCCGCGGCGTCTTCCGTGTCGGCAGCGCCGAAGGCGGGCTGCGCGCCGCCCGGGGCAAGGCTACCCGCGGCCTCCACGCGCACGATGGTGGCATCGAAGAGCTCGGACACCTCGCGCACGAGCGGGTGCGAGGCCATGGCGTCGTCGCGCGGGGCCGGTCGCCGGGCGGCAGGCGCCGCCACCGCCACCTGCTCCACGCGGCGCGCCACCGGCTCGGCGTCAACGCGGACGCGCACCGGCCGGCCCGCCGCGCGCCCGGCGATGGAGGTGAGCATGTCGACGATCGCCGTGCCGCCCGCACCGCCGCCGCGCGCCCGGCGCACCACGAGCGTGCCGTCCGACCACGAGACCGGCTCGAACGCGTCCACCATGGCCTGGTCGCGGGGCGACGCCTCGGCCGCATCCGCGATGCGCTTCCAGAGCGCCCCGACGTCGACGGGGGCGGCAGGCGCCGGAGCGGGCTCCGGCGGTGCCGCCGGCGCCGTCACGCGGGGCGGAGCGCTTTTTTTGCGGGCGGCCCCCCGGGGTCCGTGCCCAGCTCGGCAGTGGGCGCGAAGCGGGCCGCAAGCGCCATCCGCACGATGGCCGCGTCGAAGAGCGTGCGCGGGGCGCCGCTCTGCTTGGACGCGCGGAGCACCGCGTCGCACACCGCGATGAGGTGCGCGAGCGTCGCGGCATCGAAGGCGCGGGCATCGCGCACCGCCTCCGCGCGCGCCTCGTCGGCCAGCTCGAGGAGCTCGCTCTCGGCGCCGCACACCGATGCCACCATCAGCGCGCGGAACCGCTCGGCGAGGAGCTCGAGCGCCTGCTCGATGGACGTGCCACCCTCGAGGAGGTCCGCCGCGTGGCGGAGCGCCGCCTGGGCGTCGCCCGCCCCCACCGCGGCGGCGAGCGCCGCGACGGCCGTGCCGTCGGGGATCCCGAGCACCTCGGAGAGGAGCTGCGCCGTGATGCGCCCGTCGCCCGCGGCCATCACCCGGTCGAGCAGGCTCAGCGCGTCGCGCATCGAACCGTTGGCCAGGCGCGCCACCTGCATGACGGCCGCGTCCTCCGCGGCGATGGACTCGCGCGCGAGCACGTCGCGGAGGTGGCCCGCGATGCGCGCCGTGGCGATGTTGCGGAAGTCGAACCGCTGGCAGCGGCTCTGGATGGTGGCCGGCACCTTGTGCGGCTCGGTGGTGCACAGGATGAACTTCACGTGCGCCGGCGGCTCCTCCATGGTCTTGAGGAGCGCGTTGAAGGCCGGCGTCGTGAGCATGTGCACTTCGTCGATGATGTAGATCTTCCACGGGCTGCGCGCGGGCGCGATGCCGGCGCCCGCGATCAGGTCGCGCGCGTCGTCGATGCCGCGGTTCGACGCGCCGTCGATCTCGACGACGTCGATGTCCTCGCCGCGCATGATCGCGTCGCCGATCGCCTCGGCCTGGCTCTGGCTGCGCGCGTTCAGGGCGCGCGCGAAGATGCGCGCCATGCTGGTCTTGCCGACGCCGCGAGTGCCGCAGAAGAGGTAGGCGTGCGCGGTGCGCCCCTGCGCGATCGCGTTCTTCAGGGTGCGCGCGATCGCCTCCTGCCCCACCACCTCGTCGAACGTGCGCGAGCGGTACCGGCGCGCCAGCACGGTGTACGGCCGCGGCGCCGGCTCGTCGGCAGCGGGGAGCAGCGACTCGGCCATGGGCTCGGCGGTCGCGGTGTCTGCGTCCTTCTTCCTGCGTGCGGTGCTCGCCACGGGCTGGTCCTGCGCGGAGCGCAAAAAGAGGACTCGGCGGCTGGGAGGACGGCCAGGCGGACCGGCGCTCGGCCGACGCCGCTTATGGCTGCTGCGGTCAAGCCCTGACCAGGTTCACGGGCCGACCGACGACGGGACCCGGCCGTCCTCCTCGCCGCCGAGGGCCCCCAATGCTAGCGGAGCGCGGGCCCCGCGGACCCCGCAGTTACACTCGGTTTCGGCATGGATCCAACGGACGCAACGCCCCCACCGGACCGCACGGGCGACCAGGCAGCCCCGGGGCGGCGCAACCGCCTCGCCGAGGCCGACGCCCGCGCGCAGCGCATCCTGATGACCGTGCTGCGCGCCATCTTCGTGGTGGTGCTCATCTCGGTGGTGGTGCTCACGGTCGCGAGCAACCGCACCGCCGCGCTCGACTTCGGCTTCAGCACCGTGGCGGGCCTGCTGGTGTCCGCCGTGGCGCTCGGGCTGCTGGTGGTCACGGTCGATGCGCTCACGCCCAACAAGCGGCTTGCCTGGGTGGTCGGCATCTTCGTCGGCACCATGCTCGGCCTCGTGGCGGCGGTGGCGCTCGGGAGCGTCATCGACCTGGTGGCCGGCGCGTGGGACCTGAAGGAATCGGCCGCCACCTACCTCGGCCTGGCGAAGGTGACGCTCGGCATCATCCTCGTGTACCTGTCCATCAGCGTGGTGCTCACCACGCGCGACGACTTCCGCCTGGTCATCCCCTACGTCGAGTTCGCGCGCCAGGTGCGCGGCACGCGCCCGCTGCTCGTGGACACCTCGGCGCTGGTCGACGGCCGGATCGAGGAGCTCGGCCGCACCGGCATCATCGATGCGCCGGTCATCGTGGCGCAGTTCGTGATCGACGAGCTGCAGGCGCTCGCCGACTCGGGAGACCCGTCCAAGCGCGCACGCGGCCGGCGTGGGCTGGAGGTGCTGCAGCGCCTCCGCACCAACCCGTGGATCGACCTCGAGGTGGAGGAGCTGCGTGCCGACGGGCGCGGCGTCGACCGCGCGCTCGTCGAGGTGGCCAAGGCCGACCGCTTCCGCATCGTGACGACCGACAGCGCCCTCGAGCGCGTGGCGGAGATCAACGGCGTGGCGTGCATGAACCTGAACGCCGTCGCCGGCGCGCTGCGCTCCGGGCAGTCGGCCGGCGAGGAATTCACGCTCGAGATCGTGCGCCCGGGAGAGAACCCGCACCAAGGCGTCGGGTTCCTCGAGGACGGCACGATGGTGGTGGTCGACCACGGCTCGTCGCTGGTCGGTTCATCCGCGCACGTGGTGGTCACCAACACGGTGCAGACCTCGGCCGGGCGGCTGGTGTTCGCGCGCGTGGCCAGGGATGCCGACGCACCCGAGCACGAAGCACAGGCAGACGCCGAGGCTCCCGACGAACCCGAGGCCGGCGATGCCGCGTCCGACCCCGACCCCGCCGCCGACGCGCGCCGCGCCGCGATGGCACGGGCCGCCACCACGCAGCCACGCACGCCGCCGCGCCCGGGTCACGATCCCGGCGGCCGCCGCGGCAGCCGCAACCCCCGGCGCTGAACGCGCCTGATGCCGCTCACGCCGCCGGCTGCAGCGATCGCGCTGGGCCGAGGCACTCGATCCGCGCGGGCTTGCACCCGTGGCGCGAGCACTCCGTCCCGATGACCTCGGCGAGCGAGCGCACCTGCGCGGCCACGCACTCGTCGTCGCATGCGATCCGGAGCTCCGCGGCCGCGCCCTGCACGCCGCACTCGATGCGCATCGACGCACCGGAGCCCCACGCGTGCAGCAGCATGACGCCGCCGCGCTGGCCGATCAGCGAGCGCATCGCGCGAAGGAGCTGCGCGCGCAGCGCACCGACGGGCGCCGGCACGGACGCGGGGACCTTGAAGCGTGGACCGATGGCTGGGAGCGCGGGGACGTCGATGTGCATGCGTTGAACCTCGGGGCGGCGCGCGGCCTGCCCTTCCGTTCATCGACCCGCAGGGCCGCGAAACCTCAATCCTTCGGCTTCTCGAGCCGCGACCGGGCAGCGTCGATCGCGGTCCGCGCGGCGTCGCGCACGGTTCGCGCGGCATCGGCCGCCGGCCCCTCGCCCTGCATGGCACGCTCGGCGGCGCGCCGGGTCACGGCCGCGAACCGGCCGATCGCCTCGAGCGCCGACGCGATCACCTCCTCCTGCGAGGACGGCGGATGCACCGGGGGTTCGTCGCGCTTGGGTTCGGTCACGGCACCCTGCTGCCGGGACGATATCCGCCGCTGCGCGCGGGGCCGAGTTCCGCGAGGAACCCGTCGACCGCGTCGGACAGTTCCTCCCGGCTGGGCGAGTCGATCCCCCCGAGCGCGGACGTGACCTGCTGGACCTGCCCGACCGGCAGCGCCTTCAGGACGGCCGCCGCCGCACATGCATCAAGCGCCACCACCAGCCGGGCCGCGCGCTCGGCGTCGCCGCCGTCCACCCACGCACCCACCACCACTGCCGCATCGGCGGGCCGGGCCATCACTGCCTCGGACGCCTCCGCCCCGGGCAGGGGCTCGAGATCGAAGTCCGGCACGCCGGCATCTTCCGCGCCGACCCCCGCCAGCGCGGCGCGCGGCCGGTGCCAGGTCCACCAGGCGAACGCCGCCAGGCCGGCGGCCGCGACCATGGCCCACGCATACGGGAACCCGGGCGCGGGTGCCGAGCCGAGCGGCAGCGACCGCTCGCGTTCCGCGGCCGACTGCTCGCGCTGCCGCGCGGGCGTGCCCGCCGAGTACGGCGCCTCGGGCGCCACCACCGCCACGAACTCGCCCGCGGGCTCGGGCGCGAGCACCACGCTCACGGCCGCCGTGCAGGCGAGGTCGCCTCCCTCGAAGGGCGCGATCCGCGACTCGACCCGCTCCCGCTCCATGCCGAGGTACGCGTCGAGGTCGCCGGACGTCTCGAGCTCCGCGCGCGAGACGGCCAGCGACCGCGGCAGTTCCACCGTGGCCACCACCGAGCCAGGGGATGCCTCGCGCACGCGCACCGAGGCGCCGGGCAGGTCGGCGAGCAGCGCGCGCAGCAGCACGGCAAAGCGGTCCTCGCGCTCGCGCGCGGTGTCGGCAAGCGCACGGGCGGACGCATCGCGCACGGCTCGCACGCGCCCCGCGCCCGCATCGATCACCGCCACCGATTCCGGGCGCATGCCGGGGCAGGCCCCGGCCACGAGCACCGCCACCGCGTCCACCAGGTCCTGCGTCATCGCACCGGCGCGCATCGACACCGTCACGCTCGCGGAGCCGCCGCCCGGCATGCCCGGCCCGGCCGTCCGCGTCGGCTCGCCCAGCACCACGCTCGCGCGCTCGACGCCGGGCTGCATGCCGATGGCTGCCTCGAGTTCGCGGATCGTCGCAGCGGTCCGGCGCGCGCGGGCGCTCTCGCCGCTCGCGAACACCGACTCGTCGGCAAGCGTGTCCGCCACCGCATTCGCGCGTGGGCGCGCAGTCGCGGCCTCGATGGCCCGCTGCGCGTCCACCTCGGACACCCACAGCGTCCCGCCGCGGAATTCATGGGAAATCCCTGCCGAGCGCAGCGCGGCGCGCGCGCCGTCGGCCGATGCCGCCGGAACCGCAAGCGCCACCGTCGGCCGCGAGCCGGCATCGCGCGCAAGCATCCACCAGCCGGCGGCGCCCGCCACCGCCAGAGCGGCAGCCGACACCGCCCACATGCGGCGCGGCGATGGCGATGCCCCGTCCGCATCGCCGGCCTCGGCAAGTTCGTGTCGGACGTCGGCGTCGTTCTGGTCCTCGAGCAGTTCCATCGATCCTCCAGCGGGTCGTCGGGGCGATTCAGGCAGTCGGTGTTCCCATGCAGGCGCGGGTCAGCGGATGTCGCCCATGCGCGCGTAGGCCTCGAGCATGGCGGTGCGCGCGGCCTCGAGCATCCGGAACGCGGCATCCGCCTTGCGGGTGGCGAGCATCACGCCCTCCACATCGCTGGTGGCACGGGCGTCGGAAGCGGCGCGCGCGGCCTCTGAGCCGAGGCAGCGCGCACGCTCGAGCTGCGCGGACGCACCCGCAAGCAGTGCATCGCATCCGGCATCCGTGCGGGCGGGCGCCAGTGATGCGGCACTCGACGCAGCGAGGGGCTGGCTCCCGGAGACGGCGATGGGCCCGATGGGTGAGGTCACGCGATCGCTCCGCGCCTTGGGGCGCACGCGCCCCGCATCCGTGCGGGGCAGCATGCGCCACCTGCCGACTGGATCGGCAAGGGTTGCCCGATGGCTGCAGTTTCTGCGCGGCCGGATAACCGCTCGGCTCGGTCGTCCCGAGCGCCGCCTACAGGTGGTGCGGCACCAGCCCGATGTCCTTCCACGCCCGGATCTTCATGCCGAGCGTCCGGACGCCGATCCCGAGGGCCTTGGCGGTCCGGTCCCGGTGGCCGCCGAAGCGCTGCAACGTGGCGAGGATCGCCCGTCGCTCCAGGATCTCAAGCGTGACCGTGCCGTCGCAGGCGAGGAGCCCCGCGTCGTCCGCGCGCGCCCGCGCGACCTCGAGCTCGCGCGACAGCTCCTCGACCCGCTCGATGAGCGCCCGGTGCGTGCCCTGCACGCCCGCGGCCACCTCGTTGAATGCGGAGAGGAGCTGCGCCAACGCCGGCGCGTCGTGGTGCGCGGTGGCTCGTTCGGCAAGTGGCACGGCGCGTTCGTGCAGTCCGTGGTCCAACGCAGTTCCTCGGTGGGCGGGTCCGTCCGCCCCTCGGGTCATCGGCGTTCGGCGGAACCCGACTTGAGGCGCATGTTCCGGCGCATGGCCACGAACACAGTCGTGGCGAGCGCCAGCATCGCAAGCGACGGCAGGCAGACCCACCGAGTGGCATCGGCGGGCTGCGGCTCGAGCACGGAGGGCGCACCCGGGGCGCCGGTCACCGGGTCGAAGCGGCGGAACGCCGCCCCGCCCTCACCCGTCGGCAACACCAGCACCAGCCCATCGCCGATGGCCACGAGCCCCGATGCACGCTCGGGCGGGTCGTAGCGCGCCACCTCGAGCGACGCGCCCCGAACGAGGGCGCGCACCGAGCGCGCACCGCCGTCAACGCGAATCTCCGCCGTGGGACGCACCGCGCCGGGGACGAAGCCGAGCCGCCCGGCACCGGCCGCGCCGACGTCGAGCGCGGTCCACTGGCCATCCGGCGAGCGCATCCGGATGGCCCCCGCCTCATCGACGAGCGCGGGGCCTCCGGCGAACGGGACAAGCACGCATCCGGCGTCATCGGGCGCGCCCGCAAGCGGCTGCCACCGCCCGGCCGACAGGAGTTCGAGCCCTGCACCATCTCGGAGCGCAAGCAGCCCGTCGGCAACCGGCGCGATCCCGCGCAGCGCGCCGTCACCCGGGAGGCTCGGAAGCACCGACGGCGGTGCCGGCGCGAACCACGCGCCCGTCGCGGGGTTCCGCGCCGACGTGACCCGCAGCACGTCCCGCCGGCCCACCGAGCCCGCGGGCATCACGAGCCACACGTCCGAGCCCGTCGCGGCCATGGCCTCGGGCGCAGCGGGGAGCACCAGCGCCTCGCGGACGCAGTCGCAGCCCATGGCGGACGCATGATGGAGCAGCACGTGCTCCATGCCGGCGGCGCGCGCTCGCTCCGCGACGAACCACGCATGCCCGGCATCGGCGGCCACGGGAAGCGAACGCCCTTCCGCGCGGGCAGGCCCGTGCAGCGCCGCGGCAAGCAGCACGCCGCAGGCGGCCGAGGCCCATCCGCGCCGCGCGCTCAAGGCAGCTCCTTCACGTCCTGGGGCGCAAACCGCTCGCGGAGCGCATCGAGGTCGTAGAGCAACGGCCGGTCGGCCGCGTCCGCGTCGGCACGGGCAGACTCCAGCGAGAGAAGCAGCGCGATCGATGGCGCCTGCTTCACCCCCGGGGCCTCGATGCGCACCCGGCGCGGCATCCGCGGCCACGCCCCCTGCGCCGTGCCGAGGGTCTCCACCGGCAGCATCCCGTCGAAGCTCGAGAGCACCGTTGCGCCGCCCGGGACGCTCATCCGCACCCGGAGGGGAGCGAGCGACTTCGGGTCGAAGGCCGCCTCCACGCGCGCGCGTCCCTCGGGCTCGCACTCGATCCACAGGAGCTCGCCGCGCACCTCGGGCGCCGCGCCCGCGCGCGGCACGAGCGGACGGAGTCCCAGCAGCACGGGACTCGGCGTTCCGCCGGCGAGCGATCGAAGGGACTCGTCCGCACCACCGCCGCCTTCCTCGGCAGCGGGACCTCCGGCAGCGACCGCCGCCGGCGCGAGGCTCCCCCACCGGAGGGTGGAAGGCTCCGCCTTCAGGAAGAACTGCCACCAGCGCCGGCCATCGGACCCGACCCAGGCGTACCGATCGCCGAGCTTGGAGATGCTGACGGCGAAGCCGCGGCCGGCGCACCATCGCAGGTCGGCATCGCCCTGCTCGAACCGATCGCCGGACTCGTCGCGCCAGCGGAGCTCCGTGACGCCGCGCGCCACCAGCACGCGAAGCTCTCCCGCCCGGGCACGCTCCGAGGACGCGATCGCCTCGAGAGTGGCCGCCTCGAGAGCGGCAACCCCGGGCGCGGCAACCTCGGCAGCGCGCGCCTCCGCCGCGGGGCCTGACTGCGCCACGTCGACCGCCGGACGCGGCGCGCACGCCGCGGCGGCCAGCGCACCACCCAGCGCAAGCGCACGGACACCGCGGCTCACAGTTCGCTCTGCATCACCTCGCCGAGGTGGTCGGCGAGTTCCTGCAGGTCCTCGTCCTTGATCCGCGGGTTCGGCACGCGGATGGGCGGGGTGCCCTCCTCGGTGCCGCGCTTCTGCACCAGCCACCACTCCTCGTCGCCCTCGCGCTCGATGCGCACCTGGCGCAGCAGGCGCTTGCGGAGGAGGATCAGGCAGACCAGCCACCGGTACGCGCGCCGCTGCGGGCGGTCGTCGCCGTCGAGGCGGTCGAAGAGCTCCACGAGCGTGTCATCGTCCACGAGCAGACGACGGCGCTCGTCGGGAGCGGGTGCCGTGGTGCGCCAGAAGCACACCATCGCGTCGGGGCGCGCACCGGCCTCCCAGGCATCGGCCGCGAAGTCCCTGCGCACGAACTCGGGGCCCTCGGCACGGGCCTCGGCCGCGTCGCACAGCGTCGCCACGATGCGCTCGCCCGGCACGAGGGCACGCCCCGTGGACGCGCATGTTGCGGTGAATCGGCCGAGCTGGAACGAGCCTTGGGTGCGCGACATCGCGCGCATCGTAGTGCGGGGCGGTGCCGATGGCCGCGGCCTATACTCGCCGCCGATGCTGGATCGCCTGGGACAGGTCTTCCGCGGCAACGAGCCGGTCGCGATCGCGGTCGAGCTTGCGGTGATCTGGCTGGCCGTCTTCCTGGTGCTGCGCTTCCTGCGCGGGACGCGGGGCGCCGGCGTCCTGAAGGGCGTGATCGTGCTGCTTGCCGCGGTCCTGCTCGGGCTGCGACTCGGCGGCACGGCCACCGACTCGTTCGTGCGCCTCCGCTTCGTGTCCGAGGCCGTGGTGGGCACGCTCGCCATCACGCTGGTGGTGATTTTCCAGCCCGAGCTGCGCCAGGCCCTCATCCGCATCGGGCAATCGCGCTGGCTCGGGCGCCGCGACCGGCAGCTCGCGGAGGTGGTGCCCGCCATCGACGAGGCGGTGGAGTTCCTCAGCCGCAACCAGTTCGGTGCGCTCATCGTGATCGAGCGCGGGGTTCCGCTCGCGGAGGTGATCCGTACCGGCGTGCAGATCGACTCGGTGCTCTCGGCCAGGCTCCTCGAGTCGGTCTTCTGGCCCAACAGCCCGCTCCATGACCTGGCCGTCGTGGTCAGCGGCAACCGCATCGCGGCCGCAAGCGTGCAGCTGCCCATCGCCGACGCATCGATCGTGCCGGCGCGCCTCGGCTCGCGCCACCAGGCAGCCGTGGGAGCGACCGTCGACACCGACGCGATCGTGGTGGTGGTGAGCGAGCAGACCGGTGCCATCCGCATCGCGCGCGGAGGCGAGCTGAGCGAACCGATCGCCTACGACGACTTCGCCGCCGCCCTCCGCGACGCGCTTCGCGCCAGCGAGGACGAGGACGGCACCAAGGCGGTGCACGCATGAGCGTGCGCCACGACTGGAAGTCCACCGCGCTCAACATGCTGGCCGCGGCCATCATCGCGCTCCTGATCTGGGCATATGCCAACGACCGCACGCGTGAGTCCGCGTCGGTGTCCGGCACGGTGCGCCTCACGGCCGCCGACCCGCGCGCGGCGTTCGTCGACCCGGCCACGGCCGTGCAGCTGGCGGTCGAGGTCCGCGGATCGCGACGCGCCATCGAGCAGCTCGAGGACGCCCTGCGGAGCGGCCTGTCGCTGGCCGTCGGCGGCGAGGGACTGCCGGCGGATGCCGGCGCGCACGAGGTGCCGCTGCGCGACGTGCTGGCGGCCAACCCCACCGTCGCGGCCACCGGCGCGGAGGTTGTGCGCGTGCGCCCCGAATCGCTCCGCTACGAGAACGGCACGCTGGTCACCGAGCAGGTGCCGGTGACCATCGGGCTGCCGAACGCCTCGCTGCGCGGCACGCCGGCCGCGGACCCCGCGGTGGTGACCGTCACGATGCCCGCCTCCGCGCGCGAGGCCGGCGGTGCGCTCGCCGTCGAGGCAGCCGTCGACACGCGGGCGCTCGCGCCGGGCCGCCACCGGCTCGACGTGGACCTGCGCCTGCCAGAGCGCCTGTCGCGCTGGCGCGAGCAGTGCCGCATCGTGCCGCCGCGCACCGTGGTGACGTTCGAGCTGGCATCGGCGACGGCGGAGCTCACGCTCGACCGCGTCGCGGTGCGCCTGGCGCTCAGCCCGCGCGCGGCGGACCGCTGGGAAGTGACGCCGGAACCCGGCGCCGACGCGCTGGACGGGGTGGTGGTCTCCGGCCCCGCGGCGTCGATCGCGGAGCTGGCGTCGGGGCGCTTCGTGCCGGTCGCCGTCATCGACCTCGGCGAGGAACCCGCGCGCGTCGGCGTCGAGGGCTACGCGGTCTCCTACTGGCGCCTGCCCGACGGCGTGACGGTGGTCCGCACCCGCGGCAGCGAGCCAGGAATCGCCCCCTCGGTGAGGCTCCGCGTGCTGCCGCGCAACCCCGCGGTCCAGCCGAACTGAGTCCTCGCTGCGCGCGGCGCGGCGCGGTTCACGCCTTCGCGCGCACCGCGTGCCAGTTCTTCTTCCCGCGCCGCAGCAGCGCCACGCGCCCGTGCAGCAGGTCGTGCGGCGTGAGCCGTGCGTCCGCCGCGGCCTTCGCCCCGTTCACGAGCACCGCGCCGGCGGCCAGGAAGTCGCGCGCCTCGCGCTTGCTCGCCGCAAGCGTGGTGCGCGGCAGCAGGTCAAGGAGCGCAAGCCCGTCGCCGCCAAGCTCGCCGGGCTCCAGCTCGGTCACGGGCAGGTCCTCGGCCACCTCGTCCACGGTGCGCGCATCCAAGGCCCCCAGGTCGCCCGAGAAGAGCGCGCGGCCCGCCGCCTCGGCGTTGGCGCGCTCCGTCGGGCCGTGGAAGAGCTCGGTCATCTCGTCGGCAAGCACGCGCTGCGCCTCGCGCTCCTGCGGCCGCTCGGCCGCGGACCGCTCCAGCTCGGCCACGCGCTCCCGGGGCAGGAACGTGAACCACTTGATGAACCGCACCACGTCGGCGTCGGCGGTGTTGAGCCAGAACTGGTGGAAGCGGAACGCGCTGGTGCGGTCGGCCGTCAGCCACACCGCGCCCTTCTCGCTCTTGCCGAACTTGCCGCCGTCGGACTTGGTGACCAGGGGATTCGTGATGCCGTGCGCCTCGCCCTGCTCCATGCGCCGCACCAGGTCGATGCCGCTCACGATGTTGCCCCACTGGTCCGCGCCGCCGAGCTGGACCGTGCAGCCCATCGAGCGGAAGAGGTGCAGGAAGTCGTACGCCTGCAGGATCATGTAGCTGAACTCGGTGTAGCTGATGCCCTGCTCGCGGCCCTCGAGGCGCGAGCGCACCGAGTCGCGCATGATCATCTGGTTCACGCTGAAGTGCTTGCCCACCTCGCGCAGCACCTCGATGTAGCCCAGGCCCCGCAGCCAGTCCGCGTTGTTGACCACGGTCGCGGCGCGGTCGCCCTTCGCCGCGAAGTCGATCACGCGCGCGAAGATCTCGCGCTGCCGCGAGACGTTGTGCCGCACGACCTCCTCGGTCATGAGCTGGCGCTCGGCGCTCTTGCCGCTCGGGTCGCCGATCAGCCCGGTGCCGCCGCCCATCAGGACGATCGGCCGGTGGCCCGCGCGCTGCCAGTGCGCGAGCAGCTTCATCGGCACGTAATTGCCGACCGTGAGGCTGTCGGCGGTCGGGTCGAAGCCCGCGTAGGCCACGCGCCCGGGCGTGGCCAGGTATGCGGGCAGCGCATCCGACGTGGTCTGGTGCAGCAGCCCGCGCCAGGCGAGCTCGTCGAGGAAGCCGTGCGGGGAAGCCATCGCGGCGGAAGGCTACACGCGGAGGAGGCGCCTCAGGTGCAGGGGCCCCACTCGCCGAGAAGCAGGCCGAGGTCCGACCCGCTCACCGACCCGTTGCCGTCGAGGTCGCACCGCCCCGAGCCGCTGCCCCAGTCGCCGAGCAGGATGCCGATGTCGGCCCCGTCGACGTCGAGGTCGTCGTCGAGGTCCCCGGGGCAGTCGACGGCGGCGATGATCGCGCGGTCCAGCTGCACCATCCCCCACCCGAACTCGGCGTCGAAGCCCGCCGGCCCGAGGTCGCGCGCCGAGTCGCGGAGGACGCTCTCGATCGCCGCGGCACCGAGCTGCGGCGCGACGGAGATCACGAGCGCGGCGACGCCCGCCGCGTATGGCGACGCGAACGAGGTGCCTTGGACCCACGTGTAGTCGGTCGAGGAATACCCCCCCGAGCCCGAGACGTCCGCCGCGTACACAGAGGACCCCGGGGCGGTCACGAACACCTCGGGGCCGAAGCACGAGAAGGACGCCCGCTGTCCTCCCGGCGACAGCGCTCCGACGCCGTTCACCGTCGGGAGCGACGCGGGGTAGGAGATCGCCGTGTTGCCGCTGTTCCCCGCGGAGGCGAAGTGCACCATCCCGGCCGCGCGGGTCGCGGCATAGGAGGCCTCGATGGCGCTCGAGCTCGCGCCGTAGTAGTTGCTGTTGTTGGTGACCCGGATGCCGTTCTGCGCGGCCCAGTCGATGGCGTTCGCGGTCCAGGAGTACGTCGCGTTCCAGCTGCCAGAGCAGGACGGGGAGGTCACGAAGCACCGTGCCGAGACGGATGTGCAGCCGGGCGCCGATCCCACCGTGCCGATCCCGTTGCCGCCGGGGCTCGAGACGCAGCTGGCCACGGGGGTGCCGTGGCGATCGCACGAGTTACCCGGCCCGCCGCCCGCGATGCCCGCGGTCGCGCCGGTCGTGAAGTCGCGCCCGGGGAGCTGCCGGATGTCCGGGTGCGCCTGGTCCACGCCGACGTCGATCACGAGCACCTTGACGTCGGGCGAGCCCTGCGTCAGCGCCCAGCCGTAGGTCGAGCGCATGTCGAAGCCGGGCTGCCAGCCCGCGGACTGCCCGGCGTTGAGGTGACCCCAGCAATTGGCGAACCCCGGGTCGTTCGGCACCCAGGTCCCCGACCCGCGCCCGGTGAACGACATGTCCGGCTCCGCGAACTCCACCGCCGGGTGGGCCGCCAGCGCGGCAACGCGCGCGAGCACCGCGTCGCCGTCCCGGGCGTCGAGCGAAGCGAGGAACAGGCCTGGCACCGCGCGGAATTCGCGCATCGAGACGGCATCCGCCAGCGAGGCGAGCGCATGCTCGCGCGCGGCGCGGTCGGCATCATCCCGCACACGCACGAGCACCGCCGGCCCGGGCCAGCAAAGGCCACCCGCGCGGTCGACGTACGCGTGCGCCACGAACGACGAACGACCGATGGCGTCGTGGACCCGCGGATCGCGCGCGGCCGCGGAGCCGGCGCGGACCGCGATCCAGCCCTCCCGATCCGTCGGCACGAGTCCCGGGAGCGTGTCCGGCACCAGGCCTGCCTCGTCACGGAGGACCACGGCGCCCGCCGGGGGCAGCGGCCCGTCACGGTCGGCGAACGGCGGCGGAGTTCGGTCGGCGAACGGAACCGGCGGGACGGCGATCGATGCTCCGAGCAGCAGGAAGGTCGCGGTCGTCATGGGTCACCCAGAGGACTTGCGAGCATAGCCTGCGAAACCCGCGTCACCAAGCAATTCGGACCCACGGATGGGGCGCTCAACCGGCCGACAGCGCGCCGGACTTCGCGCGGATGTCCTTCAGCAGGTCGTGCCAGCTCTGGACGAACGCCTTCGCACCCTGCTCCTGCAGCGCGGCGGCGGTGCCGGGCAGGTCGATCCCCGCGGCCCGCGCCTCGGCAAGCGCGGCGCGCAGCGGACCGCCGTCGGGGGGGAGGACCGCGGTCACGCGGCCCGAGGCATGGAACGCCTGGAGCGTCGCCTCGGGCACGGTGTTCACGGTGAGCGGCGACGCCAGGCCCTCCACATAGAGCGACGCCGGGAGCTTGGGGTCCTTGGTGCCGGTGCTCGCGTAGAGGAGCCGCTGCGGACGCGCACCCTTGGCCTGGAGCGCGAGCCACCGCGGCGAGGAGTGGAGCTCCACGTACGCCGCGTACGCGTCGGCGCCGATCGCGAGGCCCACGCGGTTCTTCAGTTCGGCGGGCAGCTTCGCGTCGAGGGTCGCATCCCAGCGCGAGATGAAGAGGCTCGCCACGCCCAAGGTGTCCGGTGCCTTGCCCGCGGCCACGCGGCGCTCGAGCCCGCGCAGGTACGCCTCGGCCGCGGCCAGGTAGTGGGCGGTGTCGAACAGGAGCGTGACGTTCACCGGGATGCCGCGGAAGGTGAGCTCCTCGATCGCGGGGATGCCCTCCTTCGTGCCGGGGACCTTGATGTAGAGGTTGGGGCGCCCCGCGCGCGCGTGCAGCTCGACCGCCTGCTGCACGGTGCTCGCCGCGTCGTAGGCAAGGAGCGGGCTCACCTCGAGCGAGCACCAGCCGTCGACGCCGCCGGTGCGCGCGTGGACGCCGGCGAACAGGTCGCAGGCGCGCGTCAGGTCGGCAAGCGCCAGCTCGAAGAACGCCTCCTCCTCGCCCAGGCCCTTCGCGGAGAGCTCCGTGATCTGCGCGTCGTAGTCCTTGCTCCCGGCGATCGCCTTCGCGAAGATCGTCGGGTTGGAGGTCAGGCCCACGACGCTCCACTCGGCGATGTACTTCTGGAGCGCGCCGCCGAGCATGGCCCGCGTGATGTTGTCGATCCAGATGGACTGGCCGGCCATGGAGAGGACGGCGGTGGGAACGGCGTTCGGCATCGCCCTATCCTACGCGCCCCATGAACGCCTCCGCGCCGCTCGACACGCTGCCCGCACACCGCCTGCTGCAGTCGCACGCCGAGCGCCTGCGGCCCGTGCACCTTCGCGAGCTCTTCGCGAGCGACCCCGGGCGCACCGCCGCGATGGCCGCGGAGGCGCACGACGTGCACCTCGACTACAGCAAGCAGCGGATCGATGCCGCGGCCATGAAGGACCTGCTCGCCCTCCTCGGCCAGTCGGGCTTCGCCGCTCGGCGCGCCGCGATGTTCGCGGGCGAGCGCATCAACTCCACCGAGGACCGCGCCGTCCTCCACGTGGCCCTGCGCGCGCCGCGCGGCACCGTCATGCGCACCGGCGGGCGGGACGTGGTCCCCGACGTCCATGCCGTGCTCGACCGCATGGCCGCCTTCGCGGGCCTGGTGCGTTCGGGCCGCTGGAAGGGCCACACCGGAAGGCCCATCCGCACGGTCGTGAACATCGGGATCGGCGGCAGCGACCTCGGCCCCGCCATGGCCAACGACGCGCTCCGCGACTTCGCCGCGCCGGGGCTCGAGTTCCGCTTCGTGTCCAACGTGGACCCGGGCGACTTCGCGTGGAAGACGGCGGGGCTCGACCCGGCCGAGACGCTGTTCATCGTCGCCAGCAAGACCTTCACCACGCAGGAGACCATGGCCAACGCGCGCACCGCGCGTGCGTGGAGCCTGCAGGCCTTCGGCGGCGACGAGCGCAGCGTGGCGCGGCACTTCGTGGCCGTCTCCACCGCGGCCGACCTCGTCGCGCAGTTCGGCATCGACCCGGGCAACATGTTCGGCTTCTGGGACTGGGTCGGCGGCCGCTACTCGATGGACAGCGCGATCGGCCTGTCCACCATGATCGCCATCGGGCCCGACGCCTTCGGCGACATGCTCGCGGGCTTCCGCGAGGTGGACGCGCACTTCCTGGAGGCACCCGCCGAGCGCAACATCCCGGTGCTGATGGGCCTGCTGCAGGTGTGGAACACCGACTACCTCGGCTTCGGGGCGCATGCGGTGCTGCCCTACTGCCAGCACCTGCACCGCTTCACCGCGTACCTGCAGCAGCTCGAGATGGAGTCAAACGGCAAGCGCACGCAGCTCGACGGCCGCCCGGTCGCATGGACCACGTGCCCGGTGGTCTGGGGCGAACCCGGCACCAACGGCCAGCACGCCTTCTTCCAGCTGCTGCACCAGGGCAACGTCACGGTGCCGGCCGACTTCATCGCCTTCGCCGAGCCGAACGCCGACTCGCTGGGCATGCACGACATGCTCTTCGCCAACGCCGTGGCGCAGGCGCGGGTCATGGGCTTCGGGCAGACCGCGGAGGAACTGCGCGCGCTGGGCACGCCCGAGCACCTCGTCGAGCACAAGGTGATGCCGGGCAACCGGCCGACCACCTTCCTCCTCTGCCGCAAGCGCACGCCGCGCGCGCTCGGCCGGCTGGTGGCCCTCTACGAGCACGCCACCTTCACCGCCGGTGCGCTGTGGAACATCAACAGCTTCGACCAGTGGGGCGTGGAGCTCGGCAAGAAGGTGTGCAGCAGCCTGCTGCCGATGCTCGACGGGCCCCGCCGGCAGGCACCGGACGCAAGCACCGATGCGCTCATCGCGCGCTACCGCGCGTGGCGCGGGCGCGGCGCCTGAGGCCGGGGCCCGCGCCGCGAGTCACGCACCGATCGGCTTCGGGGGCGCGTCGGGGGGCGCGCCGGGGGGCGCGCCCGCGGCACGCGCAAGGACTCAGTTCTGCGGCTGCGGCGGCGCCGCGTACGGCGATCCACCGTACGCCCCGCCCGCGGTGAGCGCCTGCTCGCGCTGGTGCTGCGCCTCGAGCTCGGCCCCCTCGTTGGCATTCCACTTCGGCGCGTTGTCGAGGCTCCAGCCGCTCACCGGCGGCGAGTACGGGTCGATGCTCTGGGCCAGCGCCAGCCGCTGCGCCTCGCCGTGGCGGTAGACGGCCAGCAGCTGCTGCTGTCGCGCCTCGGCCTGCTCCTGCGTGCAGCCCTGCGACGGCGGCACGGGCCGCCACGTCGGTGGCAGCGGCGGCTGCGGCGCCGACGGCGGAGGCGGCGCCTTCGGCGGGGTGGGGATCACGTTGCGGAACTGGTTGCCCTGCCCGCCCGCGGCCTGCGCCGCGCCCGTGAGCACGGGCGCGTACGCCAGGATGGTGCCGCGCATGTCCCCTCGGGTGACGTCGAGCGGCGTCATCACGAAGGTCACCGGCTGCGCGGGATCGCCGCTTCCGGAGATGGCAAGCACCATGTCCTTCGGGAGGCTGTAGTCGCTCACGCCGCTGTACACGGTGTGCTGCTCGAGGTGCGGGAAGATGTTCACGTTGCGCGCGCTCGGCACGGCCCACTGCCACACGTTGGACGTGAGGAGCGACGCCTGCGGCACGATGTTCCACATCCACGGCGCGCTCTTCACGGGCCCGTTCTGCACGGCCTGCGGCCCGGGGGCCGACGGCGGCATGGGGGTCCAGGCGATGTACCCCTCGCCGTAGGCCCAGTTCACCCAGCCCGGGCCCCACGTCTTGTCCGGGATCCACACCCAACCGCGGCTGTCGCCCCACCACGCCCAGCGGCCGTAGTGGTAGACGGCCCAGCCGAACGGCTCGTAGCTCTGCCAGTACATGCCGAAGCCCTCGGCCACCAGCCACTGCCCCTGCGTGTACGGGCGCCACCCCGGCAGCACGCCGCGCGGCTGCCACACCCAGCCCCACTCGCGGTCGGAGATCCAGGTGCCGTAGTTGTTGAGGTCGGTCATGAACTGCTGGACCGTGATCGACGTCGCCACGCCGATCGCGCCCTGCGCGTGCACCGCGCGCCCGAGCGCGAGCGGCAGCACCACCGCCGCCAACGCCACCACCATGCGGAGCACACCGACCGATGCCAAGGCAACGCGCGTCATGCCGCGGATCGTAGCCCCGTCACGCAGACCTCCGCAGGCGCGCCACGCACGCCGGGACCTCGTCGGCGGCCACGCGCATCTCCTCGTCCGTGGTCAGCCGGCTCAGGCTGAAGCGCAGGCTGCCGTGGGCCACCCGCGGCTCCACGCCCATGGCCAGGAGCACCGGCGACGGGTCGAGCGAACCGCTCGAGCACGCCGCGCCCGCGCTCGCGGCCACGCCGCGCTCGGAAAGGAGGAGGAGCAGCGCCTCCGCCTCCAGGCCCGGGAACCCGATGTTCGTGGTGTTCCAGAGCCTCGCGGCGCCGGCACCGTTCACCACCGCGTCCGGCACGGCGGCGCACACGGCCCGCTCGAACGCATCGCGCAGCGCGGCACCGCGCTCGCGCCCGGCGGCATCGGCCACCCACGCGGCTGCCGCATCGGCCGCCGCGCCCATTCCCACGATCCCCGGGACGTTCTCGGTGCCGCCGCGCTGCTCGCGCTCCTGCGGCCCGCCGACGACCTGCGCCCGCACGCGCACGCCCGCCCGAACCCACAGCGCGCCCACGCCCTTCGGGCCGTGGAACTTGTGCGACGACACCGTCGCCAGGTCGACCGGCAGGTTGGCAAGCGCCGTCGGCATCCGCCCGACCCACTGCGTCGCGTCGCAGTGGAACCGCACGCCGCGCGCACGGCACCGCTCGCCGATCGACTGCAGCGGCTGCAGGACACCGGTCTCGTTGTTGGCACCCATCACGCTGACGAGCGCCACGGCGCCGTCGTGCTCGGCAAGGGCCGCATCCAGCGCCGCCAGGTCGATCACCCCATCGGCTGCCGGCGGCACCCAGGCCACCCGCACGCGCCCGCGCGCCTCGAGCGCCTCGCACGCCTCGCGCACCGCGCTGTGCTCGGTGCGCATGGTGACGAGCACCGGCGGCAACGCAGCCGGACGCCCCGCGCCGCCCATCGCATCCAGCGTGCCGGCAATCGCAAGCCACGCGCTCTCCGTGCCGCCGCTCGTGAAGACCACCTCGCGCGGCTGCGCGCCCACGAGCCGCGCCACCGACTCGCGCGCCAGCTCCACCGCGTGCCGGGCGTCGATCCCCGCCCGGTGAACGCTCGACGGATTGCCCCACCCGCGCACCAGCGCGTCGGTCATGGCGGCAACCACCTCCGGAAGCGGCTGGGTGGTGGCGTTGCTGTCGAGGTACGCCCGCATCACCTTCACGGTAGCCGCGTGGCCCAAAAGCGGCGCGGGCCCCCGGATGCCGGGGGCCCACGCAGTGCGGATGAGAGGACTTGAACCTCCATGGGAGTTACCCCACTAGAACCTGAATCTAGCGCGTCTGCCAGTTTCGCCACATCCGCATTCAGGTGAAGGGACCAGTATATCGCAGCCCGGCCGTGCCGAGGCGGGACGATTGGCCCGCAATACCATGACCCCGTGGCCTACCGCCCGCCGTTCATCGACCCTGCGTTCCGCATGGTGGAGCCGCCGCATCCGGCCACCATCGACGAGGAGGTCCTCCTCCGCTCCTGCGAGATCCTCACCGGCCGCGTGGGCGGGCCCGGGGGGCAGCACCGCAACCGCGTGGACACGGCCGTCTGGGTGACGCACACGCCCACGGGGGTCGAGGCGCAGGCCAGCGAACGCCGCAGCCAGATCGAGAACCGCCGCATGGCCATCCGGCGCCTGCGGCGCAAGCTTGCCTCGCACGTGCGCACCCTGGCCTCGCGCGACACCCACACCTGCAGCGAGCTCTGGATGCGCCGCCGCCAGGGCAACAAGATGGCCGTGAACCCCGACCACGAGGACTACCCCGGCCTGCTCGCCGAGGCGCTCGACCTCGTCGTCGCGCGCCGCTACGACCTTGCCGGGGCGGCCGCGCTGCTCGGCATCACCATGAGCCAGCTGAGCCGCCTGATCAACCACGACAAGGGCGCCTTCGCCAAGGTCAACAAGGGCCGCGAGGCCTGCGGCCTGCCGCCCCTGCGCAAGTAGGATTCCCGCATGCCGAGCCCCGGACCAGCATCGCACCCGCTTGCCGCGGAGATCCGCGACCTGGTGCAGCGCGAGCTGACGGCGCTCGTGGCCATGCGCCGCGACCTGCACATGCACCCCGAGATCGGCTACGAGGAAGTCCGCACCAGCGGCATCGTCCGCGATGCCCTGCGCGATGCCGGCATCCGCCACGAGGGTGGCCTTGCCGGCGGCACCGGCGTGCTGGCGCACCTTCCCGGCACCGGCCCGCGCGCCGTGGCCTTGCGCGCCGACATGGACGCGCTGCCGATCGTGGAGCGCGGCGGCCCCGCCTGGAAGTCACGCACCGAGGGCCGCATGCACGCATGCGGCCACGACGGGCACACCACCATCCTCGTCGGCGCGGCGCGCGTCCTTGCGGCCCTTGCCGCGCGCCACGCGCTTCCGCGCCCGGTCACGCTGGTCTTCCAGCCGGCCGAGGAAGGCGGCGGCGGCGGGCTGCGCATGGTCGAGGAAGGCGCGCTCGACGGCTCGCGCCTCGGGCCGCCCGTGGAGGAGGCCTACGCGCTCCACGGCTGGCCGGAGCTTGCGCTCGGCACCGTCGCCACGCGCACCGGCGCCATCATGGCCGCGAGCGACCGCTTCGAGGTGCTCGTCGAGGGCCGCGGCTCGCACGCCGCGTGGCCGCATCGCTCCGCCGACCCCGTGGTGTGCGCAGCCGCGATCGTCACGGCGCTGCAGTCGATCGTCGCGCGCAACATCGACCCGCTCGACGCAGCGGTCGTCAGCGTCACCGCCATCGAGGGCGGCGCCGCGTTCAACGTCATCCCCGACCGCGTCACGCTCCGCGGAACGTACCGATCGCTGAGCGAGGCAACCCGCTCGCTCGTGGAGCGCCGCATCGCCGACGTGGCGGCGGGCATCGCCGCCGCGCACGGCTGCACCGCGCGGGCGCAGCTGCAGCGCAACTACCCCGTCACCGTCAACGACGCCGACGCGGTGCGCCGCTTCGAGTCGGTCGCTCGGGCCACGCTCGGCGACGCGCGCGTCGCGCACCTCGACGCCCCCGTGATGGGCGGCGAGGACTTCGCCTTCTACGGCCCGCACGCCCGCTGCTGCTACTGGGCGCTCGGGCTTGCCGCGCCGGGAACAAACTGCCCCCCGCTTCACGCCCCGGACTTCGACTTCAACGACGACGCCATCGCCACGGGCGTGGAGCTGATGTGCGCGCTTGCGGCGCGCGAGGCGCACCCAGAGCATGGCTGACCGCATCGCAGGTCCCGGCGGCGCGCGCCGTCGTCGCTGACCGTCACTTCGCGCATCCCCGCCGACTTCGGCCGGCGGCCACACTCCTCGCCGTGTCGCCTTCGGGCGGCGCGGCGAGGTCTCTTTCGAGGGGCACTGGCCCCGTGGATACGCTCCCGGACGCTCACGCTCCCTCCACGCGCTGACCTTGGCTCGCCCAACGCACGCTCGTCCGCGCGCCATCACCTCCACGAGCGCGTCCAGGCACTCGCGGCGTCCGGCCAGTTCGCCGAGGCGTTCGCGCTGCTCGAGGAACCGCTGCGGCAGCACCCGTGCGATGCGGGGATCCTGCGGCTGGCCGCCGAGGTGCTGTACCGCGCAGGCAACGCCGGGCAGGCGGCGCACCTCGCCGAGCGCGCCGAGGCGGTCGAGTCGCATCCGGCCACCATGCTGATCGTCGCTGGCCCCCGCATGCGCGCCGGCGAGACCGA
>Ga0194118_10000550_pt1 | contig 62107 bp, 50 predicted proteins | sample TA2MahsurfametaG_2_FD_148662 | JGI IMG/M metagenome (GOLD analysis project Ga0194118, IMG submission 148662) | Freshwater microbial communities from Lake Tanganyika, Tanzania - TA2015013 Mahale N5 surface | ecosystem: Environmental > Aquatic > Freshwater > Lake | place: Tanzania: Lake...
TCATCACCCACAACAAGCGCACGGTCTCCGCCGCGCAGGCGATCTACGGCGTGACGATGGAGGAGCGCGGCGTCTCCAAGACGGTCTCGATGCGCTTCAACGCGGACCGGGGCGAGGCGGAAGCACCGGCGGCCGATCTAGCTGAGTCGGTGCGCGGCGTCCAGGTGAGCTCCGAGATCCGGGCGCCCGCCGCCAGCCCAGCCTGACTCCCTGGCCGATGCGCGCGCTGTTGGCGAGGCTCCGGGGCTTGGCGCCCGCGCCACCGTCCTCCGGAGGCCGCGGGGAGGCGCTGGCGGCGCAGATCCTCGCGGCCCAGGGCTGGCGGGTGCTGGCCCGGAACTGGCGCAACCCGGCCGACCGCCGGGAGGAACTCGACCTCGTCTGCGCGGACGGCGAGGTGCTGGTGTTCGTGGAGGTCAAGGCGCGGTCTGCCCGCGCGCTCGTGCCAGGGTACTTTGCGGTGGACCGCCGAAAAAAGACGGTGCTGCTCCGGGCTGCCCGCGCCTACCTCCGCGGCCTGCGCCACCTTCCCCGCACGGTCCGCTTTGACGTGGTGGAGGTGGCGCTAGAAGCGGGGGGGCCGGCCAGCGGGACCGGCCTGCCGACCCTGCGGCACTTCGAGAACGTTCCGCTCTTCCCTCGCCACTTCCGCGGCGCCTGAGCCGGCCCCGCCGAGGCGCCGACTCAGCGCGCGAGGGCGCGGTTGAGGGCGCTGACGATCGCCTTGATCGACGCGAGCTCGATGTTGGTGTCAATGCCCGCGCCGAAGAGGGTCTGGCCCCGGTCGGTCTTGATCTGGATGTAGCTCACCGCCCGGGCCTCCGAGCCCTTGCCGAGTGAATGCTCCGCGTAACTCAGCACTTCGAACCGCGGCAACGTGGTCGCGGCCAGGGCCCGCGTGAACGCGTCGATCGGGCCGTTGCCCTGCCCGCTCAGCTTGCGCGCGACGCCGTCGATCACCAAGGCCGCGACGCAGGTGACTTCACTGTCGCGCTCCGTCGTCTTAAAGTGCAGCAGGGCTACGGGAGCGCGGCGTTCAAGGTACTCTTCGCGGAACACCTCGTGCACGTCCGCCGGGGTCAGCTCAGTGCCGCGGGAATCGGCGACCTCGTTGATCAGGCGGCCGATCTCTCGGTGCATCGCCTTCGGCAAGCTGTAGCCAAACTCCTGCTCGAGGACGTAGGCGACGCCGCCCTTGCCGGACTGCGCGTTGATGCGAATGATCGCGCGGTAACTGCGGCCGATGTCGGCCGGGTCGATGGGGATGTAGAGCACGTCCCACGGGTCATCGGGCCGGGCGGGGTCGCGCGCAGCCCAGGACTTCTTGATCGCGTCCTGGTGCGAGCCGCTGAAGGCGGTGAACACCAGTTCCCCCGCGTAGGGGTGGCGCGGCGGCACCTCGAGGCGCGTCGTGCGCTCGTACACTTCGCGGATGTCGTTGATGTTGCTGAAGTCGAGTCCAGGGTGGATACCGTGGGTGTAGAGGTTTAGCGCGGCCGTCACGAGATCGAGGTTGCCGGTGCGCTCGCCGTTGCCGAAGAGCGTCCCCTCGACGCGGTCCGCTCCCGCAAGCAGGGCCAGCTCGGTGGCGGCGACGCCCGTGCCGCGGTCGTTGTGCGTATGCAGCGAGACGAGCGTGCGGTCCCGCCGGGTGAGGTGCCGGCACATCCACTCGATTTGGTCGGCGTGCACATTGGGCGAAGCGTACTCCACCGTGGCCGGCAGGTTCAGGATGATCGGCTCGGCTGCGGTCGGCTGCCAGACATCCGACACCGCCTCGCAGACCTCGAGGGCGTAATCCAGCTCCGTGCTGGTGAAGCTCTCCGGCGAGTACTCGAACCGGACGCGCATCCCGGACGCCACCAGTGACGCGGCGTGCTGGCGGACCCACGCCGTGCCCTGTGTCGCGATGCCGAGAGTGTCCGCGCGCGACGCGTTGAACACATGGCGGCGCTGGGCTGGCGAAGTCGAGTTGTACAGGTGGAAGATCGCCTGGCGGGCCCCCCGGAGGGCCTCGAAGCTGCGCCCGATCAGGTCCTCCCGCGCTTGGCAGAGGACCTGCACCGCCACATCGTCCGGGATCAGGTTGCCCTCGATCAGCCGCCGGCAGAAATCGAACTCGATCTGCGAGGCGCTCGGAAAGCCGATCTCGATTTCCTTGAAGCCTATGCGCACCAGCAGGGCGAAGTACTCAAGTTTCTCCTCGACGCTCATCGGCTGCGCCAAGGCTTGGTTGCCGTCCCGCAAGTCGACGCTGCACCAAATCGGCGCCCGCGTCAGCGTGCGACCCGGCCAATGGCGGTCAGGCAGGTTCACCGGCGGGAACGGCCGGTACTTCGTGATGGGCGCGGGTTGCATGGACGGGGAAAGACGAAAAGAGGGGGGAGGAGCGGGAACGGGGGCGATGGGGGGCCCCGCGGCGGGAGACACCGGACTAGCGGGCGTTCACCGCGCCGGCGGAAACCACCGCGAGACGCACGACCGGCGTCCGGAGGACGTCCTTAACGGCCGTGCGTGCGCGTAAGTCGGAGCCCCAAGCGGCGAACATTCACCCTCCCGATATCCGCGCCGCACCCGGAAATGTCAAGGTTCGGGCCGGCCCCCAAGGACTGTAACGCGCCCGCCCGCCGGAGCGTCTTGCGATCCATGCATGGCCGCGACTCCATTCCCCTATGCCTGACCCCGCCGAACCGCCCTTTGACGTCGCGGGTTGCCTTGCGCTCGTGCGGGCCGGCGATCAGCACGCGGCCCGCGAGCTGGTCGAACACCTTTACCCGCTGGTCATCCGCATCGTCCGCTCGCACCGGCCCCGCCGGGTCGCCGAGGAGGATCTCGCGCAGGAGGTTTTCCTGAAGATGTTCTCCCGGCTCACACAGTACCAAGGGGCTGTGCCCCTCACGCACTGGGTGTCCCGCATCGCGGTGACCACGTGCATCGACCACCTCCGGGCGCAAAAGCGACGCCCAGAATTCCGGTGGGCGGACCTCTCGGAGAGCGAGGCAGACGTCCTCGATGCGGTGCTTACCAATGAGCGCGAGGTGCCGGCGAACGACGCCCTCGCCGCGACCGAACTGGTAGAGAAGCTCCTGAGTCAGCTTAAGCCGGACGACCAGCTAGTCCTCCGCCTACTGGACCTGGAGCAAAAGACGATCGCCGAGATCGCCGCCCTGACCGGCTGGAACCAGTCCCTCATCAAGGTGCGCGCCTTCCGCGCGCGTCGGAAATTGCAAAAGTTGTTTCTGGAACTACGAAAAAAGGAGCGTTCATGAATCCCTCCCCCCTGCCGCCCGACTCCCGCTGGAATCGCTTGGTGCGCGCCGCCCGCCTCGCGCCCGACGCCCGCGCCGCCGTGGCGCCTTTGGGCTTCGGTACCCGCGTGGCCGCGCTGGCCCTCGGCCGCCGCGCGCCGGATTCGCTCCTCGACCTGCTGGCGGGGCGCGCGCTCGGGGTCGCCTGCATCCTCGCGCTGAGCGCCATCGCCCTGAACTACGATGAGGCCGCGCGCCGCTTGAGCGGCTTGGCCGGGGGCGAGGACTCGCTGCCGATCGGGGAGGATGTGGTGGCGGTGGTGCTGGCCCTGGCCAACTAGGATGGACCGGCCCTGGAAGGTGATTTTGGCCTTTGTCGGCGTGTTCATTGCCGGCGCGGTCTTCGGCGGCTTCTTCACGCTGCGTTCGGGGGCCCTCGTGGTCGAGGTGGCTCGGCCCAAGGTGGGTCCAGCCAGCCAGTCAGTGGCGGCCGCCTCCACTGCCCCGGCGGCGGCCAAGGGCATCGCCCCACAAGTGATGCGCCAACTCACCCAGCGGCTGAGCCCCGCCCCGGAGCAGCAGAAAGCGATCCGGCCGATCGTCAGCCGCGCCGCGGAGGACCTGCAGCGGATGCAGAAGGAACACCTCGCCGACACCACCCGCACCACCGAGCGGATGTATGCCGACGTGGCCGCAGTCCTGACCCCCATGCAGCGCACCCAACTGGAGCAGATGCGCCAAGAGATGCTTGAGCGCGTCCGTAAGATGCGGGAAAAGCGCGGCGAGGCTGCGGCCGACGGGGCCGGCAAAACCGCCGCCCCCGCACCTGCCCGCTAGCCGCCGCTCACTCCAGCCCGAGGGCCTTCCGCCCAGCGGGCGAGATCATATGCGGAGTCCACTGCGGGTCCCAGACGATGGAGACCCGGGCCGAATGCACGCTCGGCAGCTGTGCGATCTTCGCCCGCGCATCCTCGGCAATCACCGGCCCCATCCCGCATCCCGGGGCCGTCAGCGTCATCTTCACCTCGACCCCGTGGTGGCCCGACCCGTCCGGCTCGATCGCCAGATCGTAGATCAGCCCAAGGTCGACGATGTTAACTGGGATCTCCGGGTCGAAGCAGGTGCGGAGGGCGGACCACACCGCCTCCTCGCTAAATTCGCCCGCCACGGGCGCGGCATCCGGCGCCGGCTCGTAGCCGGCCAGCGCGGCCACCTGGTCCCGGTCGATACGGAACAGCCCCGCGTCCGTCCGCACGGTCACATTGCCGCCGAGGCTCTGGACCACGTGCGCGCGCGTGCCCGCCGGCAGGGTAGCGCGGTGCCCGGCGGGGATCGCGGTGGCGGTGACTTCCTGCACGAGGGTGTGGGGGGAGGGCATCAAAGGGACGGGTTAACGGACGGAGAGCGTGAAAGGCAGGCGCGCATAGACCCCCTGCGGGTCGTTGCACGCCGCGAGAGCGCGCAGTTCCCGCTCGAGCCGCTGGCGGAGCTCCTCGAGCGGGCCGGCGGAGGCGCGGGCGGCGCCGGGCACGGCCTTCGCGATCAGCTCTTGGATGGCCTCGACCAGCTCGCGCTCCCGCGGGATCTCCACCACGCGGTAGTCCGAGCCGAGGCCGGCCCTGCCCGCGGCGTAAGCTAGGGCGGCATCCAGGCCACCAAGCTCGTCGACCAGACCGTGCCCGAGAGCATCGGCGCCGGACCAGACGCGGCCCTGAGCGATCGCGGCCACCTTGTCGGGAGAAAGGTTGCGCCCCTCCGCGACCTTGGCGAGGAACTCGCTGTAGATCCAGTCGACCATCCGCTGGAGCACCGCCATCTCCTCGGGGGTCTTGGGCCGGGAGACGGTCATCGTGTCGGCGAAGCGGCCCGTCTTCACCCGGTCGAAAGTCACCCCGATCGTGTCGGCGAGTCGCTGGACGTCGAACTGCATCCCGAAAACGCCGATCGAGCCGGTAATCGTGGTCGGCTCGGCGAAGATGCGGTCCGCGTAGGCGGAGATCCAGTAGCCGCCGGAGGCGGCGTAGCTGCCCATCGAGACGACCACCGGCTTCTCGCGGCGCAGCAGCCGGACCTCGCGTTGGACGACCTCGGAGGAGGAGGCGCTGCCGCCGGGGCTGTTCACCCGCAGCACGACGGCACGGACGTTCTTGTCCTGACGCAGCTTCCGCAGCTCCCGGGAGAGGCGCGCGCCGCCGATCTCATCGGGGCTGCCCTCGCCGTCGACGATCTCACCCTCGGCGTAGACGATCGCGATCCGGCCGGCCTTGCCGGACCCGGGCTCCACGCCCTCGAAGGGGCGCGGGGCTGGCAGCGCGCTGGCCGGCTTGAGCTGACGGACGTAGGCCGGGAGCGTGACCTGCTTGAAGGGCTTCTCCGAGCCGGCGCGGCCCGTCTTGGCCTTGAGCGCATCGTAAATCTCGTCGCGGTAGGCGGTCCGGTCGATGAGGCGGGCCCCGAGGGCCTCCGCGGCGCGGATCAGACCTTCCTGATCGACGACCGCCTGCACTTGGGCCGCGGTGACCCCGCGGCTGGTCCCGATCTCGCCAAGGAGGCTATCCCAGATGTCCTGCAGCAGCTCCCGGACCTCCTCCCGGTTCTCCGCGCTCATCTCGCGGCGGGTGAAGGGTTCGACCGCGGATTTGTACTTCCCGGCACGCGTAACCTGGACATTGATCCCAACCTTCTCGAAGGCGCCGGCAAAGAACATTGGTTCCGCGGCGAGTCCGGGCAGCAGGATTATCCCGTAGGGATCGAGCGCGAGGTCGCTGGCGGCGGAGGCCACATAGTAGGTGCGGGTCGAGGCGAAGGTGAGGTAGGCGACCACCGGCTTGCCGGACTCGCGGAAGGCTAGGAGCGCCGCGCGCAGCTCCCGCAGGGCGGCGTGGCCGGAGCCATAGCCCGCGGGGTTGAGGTCCCCGGTCAGGTAGACGCCCGCGATGCGGTCGTCGGAGGCTGCGGCGCGAAGGGAGCGCGTGGCCGCCCGCAGCTGGAGCGATTCCTCCCGACCGCGGAGGACGGCGAGATCAAGGTGGGGCGGGGCGTCCGGGAAGTTGGTGGAAAGGTCGAGCACAAGGTACGAGCCGGGCAGCACCGCGGGGGACGCCTTCTCGGACTCCCCGAGGGCCGCCAGCGCGCCGAGCAGGCCGATCCCGAGCGTGACGAGGGCGCCAGCGAAGATCACCAGGGCGGCCAGCGCGCCAAGCAGGGAACCGAGAAAGTTTTTCATGATGCAGGCGATCCTAGCCGGTTTTGCCGGTTCCTCCAGACGAAATCCGGTGCAACGCGCGGTTGCGTCCGGCCGCGGGCGGGCCACCCTCCGCCGTATGATGGAACAGAGGGAACTCCTGACGACCAACCGGAAAGCCCTGACAATCAACCTCGACGAGGCCAAGTACGGGACCTTCGCAGAGATCGGGGCTGGGCAGGAGGTGGCGCGCGTCTTCTTCCAAGCGGGGGGCGCCGCGGGGACCGTGGCCAAGACGATCTCGGCCTACGATATGACCTTCAGCGACGCGATTTACGGGAAGGCCCCGCGATACGTGTCGCGCGAGCGCCTCACCCTGATGCTCGACCACGAGTACGCGCTGCTGCAGGAGCGCCTCGCCGGCCAGCGGGGCGACCGCACGACCTTCTTCGTCTTCGCCGACACCGTGACCACGCGCGGCTTCAAGGGGGACAACGAGGCCCACGGCTGGATGGGCATCCGCTTCCAGGCCACGCCGGGCAGCGAGCCCAATGACATCATCCTGCACGTCCGGATGTGGGACAAGGACGCGGTCGCCCAGCAGGCGGCGCTCGGCATCGCGGGCACGAACCTGATCTACGGAGCATTCTACTACCTCGACGACCCTCGCCGGCTGGTCGAGTCGCTCGTCGACCACGTGGGCGCGGCGCGGCTCGAGGTGGATATGATCGCCTTCCGCGGGCCCGCGCTCGCGCACGCCGACAACCGGCTGATGGCGCTCCACCTCGTCCGCCACGGCCTGACCAACGCCGTGATGTTTGGCGCGCGCGGGGAGGTCCTTCAGCCCTCCGAGGTGCTGCACCGCAAGGTGGTGCTCGTCGAGCGCGGGAGCTTCCGGCCGGTGACCCTCGCGAACGTGGATATGCTGACCTGCGCGACCGCCCAGTTCGTGCAGGAGCCCGCCGTCCAGGGCCGCGAGGTGATCGCGCTGATGGAGATTACGATGAACAATCTGCTCGCCGCCGGCGCGGGCGAGCTCGACGCGGCCGACTTCCTTTCCCGCGTGGACCTCCTTGGCGAACTGGGCTTCACCACCCTCATCTCGAACTACCCGGAATATTACCGGCTGACCTCCTACTTCCGGCGCTACACCCGCGAAATGATCGGGATGGCGCTCGGCATCGACAACCTGCTCGAGGTGTTCAACGAGAAGTACTACGAGCATCTTGAGGGCGGCATCCTGGAGTCCTTCGGCCGGATGTTCCGCCACGCGGTCAAGCTCTACATCTACCCGATGCGCCAGCAGCCCCTCGCGCGCATCCCCGGGGCCGCGCTGCCGCACGGCTCCATTGCCGGCCACGCCTTCGCCCGCGACGTGCTGATCACGGCCCGGAACGTCCACATCGCGCCCCACTTGCGGAACCTCTACGACCACCTGCTGCAGAACGGCTACATCGAGTCCCTCACGGGCTTCGACCCCGCCGCCCTCGGCGCCCGCTCCGGGGACGTCCAACAGCTCATCCGCGCCGGCGATCCCGCTTGGGCGCGGCAGGTGCCGCCGACGGTCGCGGCCGCGATCCGGCGGCGCGGCCTCTTCGGCCATCCGCCGCTCGCCGCCTGACGCCAACTCCCGCCCGATGGACCCCCTCGCCTTCGCGCTCAACCCCGCCGACTACGGACTCCCCACGCGCGAAGAGCTCGTCGCGTACCGGATCTGGGACACCCACTTCCACGGCTTCAACGACAGAACTGACCCGCTTGGCCAGTTCCACGCCAACAACCTCTACGTGCGGCGGATGGGCATCGAGCGCTCGGTCACCCTTGAGGCCGGGGGCACGCTCCGCGCCCCGCTCCAGCCAGCCGCGCACGACGCCGAGCTCCGGGAACTGCTGGTGCAGGAACGCGCATGGCTCTCCGGCATCACGCCGATCGACCCGGGCTTCCCTGACGAGAGCTGCGTCAAGATGGAGGCGTGGATCCGACGCGGGCCGTGCATCGGGATCAAGTACGTCGGTGGCAACAGCCGCGGTATCCCCTGTAGCCATCCGAACAACGACCCCATCATCCGTCTCGCCGCGGAGCTCGGGGCCACGATCTACATCCACACCTGGCTGAAGGTCGGCGGCACGCCCCGGGGCCCCGGCCGCGGCAACCTGCCCGGGGAAAGCACGCCGCAGGACGTGGTCGTCCTCGCCCGCCGCTTCCCGGACGTGCGCTTCATCTGCGGCCACAGTGGGGGCGACTGGGAACTCGGGGTCCGCATCGTCCGCGCCCAGCCCAACGTCCTCCTCGAGTTCGCCGGTTCCGACCCCCACTCGGGCGCGGTAGACTTCGCGGCGCGGGAACTCGGCGCTGACCGCCTCGTGTGGGGCGGCCACGGCCCCAGCCGCAGCTACGCGACCGAGCTCGCCAAGGTGCTGGAGTCCGACCTCTCGCCCGCCGATCGCCTCAAGGTATTCGGCGGCAACTTTCGCCGCCTCGCGTCCCCGATCCTCCGCCGCCAAGGCATCCCCTTCGAGCTGTGACCACCCTTTCCCTGCCCCGCCGCCGGTTCCTTTGCCAGACCGCCGCTTCCAGCGCGGCGGTGGCCCTTGCCCGGGCCGGCGCTCCCGCCTCGCCGTCTGCCCCGGCCCCCGCGGCGTCCCCGGAGATCGTCGACACCAACGTCACGCTCTTCCGCTGGCCCTTCCGGCGCTTGAAGCACGACGCGACGCCCGCCCTTGTCGCGAAGCTCCGCCGGCATCGCCTCACCGAGGCGTGGGCCGGGACGTACGAGGCGCTCCTGCAGAAGGACCTCGCCGGCGCGAACGAGCGCCTCGCCGCCGAGTGCCGCGCGCACGGGGCCGGCCTGCTGCGCCCCTTCGGCAGCGTCAACCTCGCCTGGCCTGACTGGGAGGATGACCTGCGCCGCTGCCACGAGGAACACCGGATGCCCGGCGTGCGCCTCTTCCCCGGCTACCAGACCTACGATCTCTCGCACCCCGACCTCGGCCGTTTGATCCAGCTCACTGCCGAGCGGGGCTTGATTCTCCAGATCGTGTTCCAGATGGAGGATCCGCGCGTTCACCACCCGCTGCTCAACCTCCCGATCATTGACGCCCGGCCCCTCGTGCCCCTGCTGGAGCGGACCCCTGCGGCCCGGGTGCAACTCCTGCACTTTGCCGGCAATGTGGCGGGTACGGACCTGCGTGCGCTGGTCGACCGCACCGGAGCGTGGTTCGAGTTTTCGCGCTGGGAGGGGAACGGGCGACTTGGGCAACTGATCCGTCCCGGTCCGGGCGGCGCGCGACCCCCGGTGCCGGCGTCGCGCGTGCTCTTCGGCTCCCACGCCCCGTACTTCCCGGTGGAGACCGGCCTGCTCCGGCTGTTCGAATCGCCGCTGGACGTGGAGACGCTCCACGCCCTGATGCACCGCAACGCCCGCCGCCTGTTGCCAGCCTGAAGCCAGGGCCCGGGGCAACAATCGCTGGCCCGCAAATCCGGGGGGCGCGACGGCGATTTTTTCCGTGCCTCGGCGCCGCGTCGCCGTTGGCATCGACGGCAATGCGTTTCCACAAGTACCACGCCCTCGGCAATGACTACATCGTCCTGCACCCCGAGGACTTCCCGGCCTGGGGAGGCGCGCCGTCCCGCGAACAGATCCGGGTGGTGTGCCACCGGAACTTCGGCGTCGGCTCCGACGGCATCCTCTGGGGGCCGCTTTCCTCCCGCTCCAGCCAGCACGGGCTCCGAATCTTCAATCCCGACGGTTCCGAGGCCGAGAAATCCGGCAACGGCCTCCGCATCTTCTCCCGCTTCCTCTGGGACCAGGGCCTCGTCCGCGAGACTATTTTCACCGTGGAGACGCCGGGGGGCGACGTGCGGGCCGAGATCCGCGAGGGTGGCCGGCTGATCACCGTCGCGATGGGGCAGGTGAGCTTCGACAGCGCCCGTATCCCGGTCCTCCTGCCCGGTGCTGCCCGGGAGGTACTCAACGAAACCGTGAAGGTAATCGACCGCGAGTTCACCTTCTGCGCTGCCACCATCGGGAACCCCCACTGCGTCCTTCCGCTCCCCGAGATCACTGCCGAGCTCGCGCACCGCTACGGGCCCCACCTCGAGGTCCACCCACTTTTTCCCCGGAAGACGAACGTGCAGTTTCTGCAGGTGATTGACCGCGCGAACATCCGCATCGAGATCTGGGAACGCGGCGCCGGCTACACCCTCGCTTCGGGAAGCAGTTCGAGCGCCTCTGCCGCCGTCGCCCACCGCCTCGGCCTCGTGGATCGCGACGTGACCGTCCATATGCCCGGCGGCCAGATCGGAATCTCCATCGGCCCAGATTACGCCATCCAGATGACCGGGACCGTCAACAAGGTCGCTGAGGGCGTGATGCACCCCGACCTGTTTCAGGTTACGGTCTGATGTCCCAATGCCCTTCGCCACGACCCGCCAGGAGCGGCGCATACTTGCCAGCCTCGGATTGATCCTGATCCTTGGCCTCCTCGGCCTCGCGTTCCTCTGAGTTCACCGCCGGCGCCGGTTTGAACTCGCGACCCCTCCTCCAGCGGGATTAGGCTCGCCACCCCCACCGTCGATGAGCCCTGCTCCTTAGCGCCCCGCCGGGGTCCCTTTCCTATGGCTGAAGCCCCTCTGCTGCTGACCAACGATCCCGGGGAACGGGACCGGACGGACGCGTTGCTGCTGGGGCTGGTGGCGGAGGGGGATCGCGAGGCATTCGGCCGCCTGTACGATCGGTTCTCGGGCCCCTTGTACAGTGCGGCGCTGCATATCCTGCAGGATGCCGCGGAGGCGCAGGACATCGTGCACGACGTCTTCATCACCCTGTGGGAGAAGGCCTCCTCTTTCGAGCGGACCCGGGGGAGCGCCTTCTCGTGGGCCGTGACCTTGGTGCGGAACCGGGCGATCGACCGGATCCGGATGCGCCGGCGCCGGGCGGAATTGCTGGCGGAGTCGGTGCCCGAGGACTTGGGCTACGGCGCGGAGGGCGGAGCGCCATCCGCGGATGATGCGGCAGTGCAGGGCGACAACGCCCGGCTGGTCCGCGCGGCAATCGCCGGCTTGCCAGCCGAGCAGCGCCAGGCGCTGGAACTAGCTTTCTTCGGGGGCCTTACCCAGGAAGAGATTGCGCGGCGCTTGCAGGAGCCCTTGGGCACAATCAAGGCCCGGATCCGGCGCGGACTCCTCAAGTTACGGGAAGCCCTCGGGCCGCAACTATGAGCGGGGATCTGCGCGAAGAATCGTCCGCCTTGGACGCCCTCGGGCTGCTCGCCGGCGAGGAATTAGCCCGCTTCCGCCGCGAGTGCCATGCGGATCCGGCCCTGCGCGAAATGAGCCGCGTCCTGCGCGAAGTGACCTCCCATCTCGTGCACTGGGCCCCACCGCATTCGCCGCCTGAGGCCCTGCGCGAGCGTTTAGCCGCGCACATCGGCACCCGCCGCGTGTCCGCCGGCAGCGCGGCCCGCGATCCCTCGGGCCTCTGGCCGGCGGCTTGACCCTCCCCGGGGAGGCGCGCCTGAGTCGATGCCCAAGTCGGGCCGTTTCCGCCCGACGGTTACCCAACCTCCCACCCCCTCATGAAACTGCTCGGGCTGCACCTTGTCGACGTCGCCATCCTCCTCGTCTACATCGTCGTGGTCCTCTGGATCGGGCAGCGATTCTCCCACGGGGTAAAGAACGATAAGGACTTCTTTCTCGGGGGACGTTCGCTCGGCCGCTGGCTCCAGTTCTTCCTCAGCTTCGGCAATATGACCGACCCTGGCCAGGCCACCACCACGGCCAGTTCGGTCTACCGGCAGGGCGCGGGCGGCGCTTGGCTGGCGCTGATCACGCTGTTCCTCACCCCTTACTACTGGTTCATGAACGTGTGGTTCCGCCGCGCCCGCCTCACCACGATGGCGGACCTCTTCGCGGACCGCTTCGGGAGCAAGTTCCTGGCCTCCCTGTATGCCGTGACGATGCTGATGATCGCGATCATCGGGGTCATCGCGGGCGGCAACGTAATGGCCCTGAAGACGCTCCAGCCCCTGATGGTCAAGGAATCCGCGGCCTACACCGCGGCGGAGCGCCAGAGCGTGGCCGAGTTCCACGAGTTCATCGCCCTGCGGAAGGAGCGCGCCGCGGCCCCGCTGGCCCCGGAGAAGGCGCTGCGCTACGACACCCTGCGCGACCACTACACCCGCGGCACCCTCCAGCCCTACGTCACCTACCTCCAGCCGGTAACCTTCTACCTCGTCTCTACCGGGCTGGTCGCCGTGTTCATCATGCTCGGGGGCCTGAAGGCCTCGGCCGTAGTGGACGCGATCCAAGCCCTGTTGGTGGTGCTGATCTCGGTGATCCTGATCCCCTTCGGCCTTTATCGAATCGGCGGCGTGGAGGCGCTGCACGACAAGGTGCCGGAGGTGATGTTCAACCTCTTCGGGGGCGACATCGCCTCCGAGTACACGTGGTACTCCATCGCCGCCCTGCTGCTGGTCCAGCTGATCGGCATCGCCGGCACCCAGGCCAACATGACCATCTCGGGATCCGCGAAGGACGAGATGGCGGCGCGCCTCGGTGCCGTGACGGGCGGTTTCAGCAAGCGCTTTGTGACCATCGCGTGGGCCTACTGCGGGCTGATCGCGATCGCCCTCTTCGGCCCGGGCTTATCCGACCCCGACCAAGCGTGGGGCCTGATGACCCGCGAATTGCTCCCGATCGGCCTGATTGGGGTCATGATCACCGGCATCTTGGGCGGAAAGATCGCCGTGCTCGGCGCGCAGTCGGTGGTGCTCTCGGGTCTCGTGGTGAAGAACCTGTACGAGCCGCTGTTCCCCGGCCGCGCCGACCAGCACTATGTGTTCATCGCCCGGCTGGCGGTACCCGCCCTCCTCGCGATCGGCGTGCTGGTGGGTCTCTTTATGAACAGCATCGTCGCGATCCTGAAGTTCGCGATCGTGCTGCTGCTGGTCTGGGGCGTGCCGGTGACGATGCTCTTCCTCTGGCGGCGGGTCACCGAGGCCGCGGTCAAGGTCCAGGTGATCGCCACCGTGATCTTCATTGCGGTGATCCCAGCGATCGTGCCCACTCTGCCGGCCCTTGCGCGCTCGGAGACATTGACCCGAATGACCCGCGAGCAGGCGGTAGTGACTCGCGTCGCAGCGACCGCGGAGGACGTGGCCGCCGGGCGCGCCCGGACGGCCGGGGAGCAGATCGAGCGCCCGCGCCGGATCGAGCCGGTGTCTTTATTCTTCGAGGAGGGCGTGGTCCGGGTGAACCCCAACGACCCCGCGTCGCCGAAGACGGGCAAGGGTCTCTTCCGGGTTGAGGTCTACCTGCTGCACCTGCTCGGAGCGGATGTGGCCGGGTTCAACCCCGCCCAATTGCTCACCACCCGCTATCTGGTCGACGCGTTCATCCCCATCAGCCTGCTGGTGCTGGTGAGCCTGCTGACCCGGCCGACGGACCCCGCGCGCGTCGCCCGGTTCTACGCGCGGATGAAGACGCCGGTAGCCAAGACCCTCGAGGATGACGCGCGGGAGGTGGACCTCAGCTACGCCAACCCGACCCGGTTCGACCACCTTAAGCTATTCTCAGGATCTAACTGGGAATTCACCCGCTGGGACCGCACGGACGCGCTGGGCTTCGCCGCCTGCTGCGCGCTCGTTGGCGTGGTGCTCTTGGTCTTCAAGGGCGCGCTGGTGCTGGGCAGCGGCTGAGTGAATGAGTCCGGCTGGCCGGGGCAGGCGCCTCAGCCCGCGCCGGTCCCGCCCTGCTCCGGGGTGGCGCGCACGGGGGCGAGGGCCACGCCCTTCATCCGCACGCCCGTGAGCTTGCGGAGGATCAGCTCGGCGTGCTCCTCCGCCACATCCACCAAGATGTGGCGCTGGTGCAGGTCGATCACCCCGACCACGCCCGCGGGCAGTCGGGTCACCCCCGCGATCTTGCCGACCACATCCGCCACCTGAACCAGCTGCTTGCGGCCAACATTCAGGAAGAGGGTCGTCATTCCCGGCTCGCGGCCGGTCCGCGCCGGACGCTCCGCCGCTTCGGCGGGAGCCGGTTCCGGGGCCTCCGCGGGCTCCGGGGCGACCGCCACCGCGGGCGACCGCACAGGTTTGGCACCAGCCGCCGGCGGCTCCGTCCCGGCCTCCGGCGACCCACCCTTGGGCGAGATGTTTCCACGCGCCGGCGCTGCCAGCTCCGGCGCGGCCCCCGCTCGCAGCAGGTGGATCAGGGCGGAGCAGATGTCCGTGCTGGCGTAGCCCTGGTCGAGCAGCCGGTCGATCATCCGGTCATGTGGCTTGAAGTCACGGGCTTCGAGGGTGGCGCGGATCCGCTCGAAGAAGACGTTGGTCCGCGCCTCCTCCACCTCATCGAGCGAGGGCACGCGCCCGCGGTGCAGGTCGAGTCGCGCGGCACGCATCATCGCCTGCAGGCGGTAGATCTCCCGGCCGCTGACGAACGTAAAGGCGCGTCCCTTCCGGCCGGCCCGGCCCGTCCGCCCGATGCGGTGGGTGTAGTCCTCCGCGTCGTTGGGCAGGTCGAAGTTGAACACCACCTCCAGCTCGTCCACGTCGAGCCCGCGCGCCGCCACATCCGTCGCGACGAGGAACTCGAACTTCCGCTCGCGGAAGCGCGCCATCACCCGGTCGCGCTGCGCTTGGCTGAGGTCGCCGTGCAGCCGGTCCACCGCGTAACCCCGGGCGTGGAGGTGCTCGTCGAGGTCATCGACCATCACCTTGGTGCCGCAGAAGATGATCCCGAACCGGAAGTCATGGACGTCGATCAGCCGCGTGAGCGCCTCGAGCTTGGAGCGCCGATCCACCTCGACGTAGGTCTGCTCCACCCGCGGCGCCTGCAGGGCGACGGCGTCGATCCGCACCCACGCCGGATCGCGGCTGAAACGCTGGATCAGTTCCTGAATCGGCCGGGGCATCGTGGCCGAGAAGCAGAGCAGTTGGCGCGAGGCGGGGGCGGCGGCGAGGATGCGCTCGATGTCCTCCCGGAACCCCATATCCAGCATCCGGTCGGCCTCGTCGAGCACCACGGTACGGAGGGCGTCGAGCCGGAGGGTGCCGCGTGCAAGGTGGTCGAGGACGCGGCCGGGGGTGCCGATGACGATCTGGGCCCCGGCCTCGAGGGCCCGGAACTGGCGGTCGTAACTTTGCCCGCCGTAGATCGGCACCTCGCGGATGCCCCGGCGGAAGAACGCGAGCCGCCCCGTCTCCTCGGCCACCTGCACCGCCAGCTCGCGCGTGGGGCACAGGATCAGGGCCTGCGCCGCCTTCAGCTGGGCGTCCACCCGCTCGATGGCCGGAATGGCGAAGGCCGCGGTCTTGCCGGAGCCCGTGGCCGATTGTCCCACGAGGTCGCGGCCGGAGAGGGCGACCGGGATGACCGCAGTCTGGATGGGCGAGGCCTCCTCGAAGCCGAGCTTGGCGACCGCGCGGAGAATGTCGGGCGAGAGGCCGAGCTGGTCGAAGGGACGACGTTCCATACCGCAGCCTGCGGCCGACGCCGGCGGAAGGATAGCCAAATGATGCGCCCGGCCGCGGCGCGGGGCGCTCAGAGCTCCGCGATCCGCACGTTGCGGTACTCGCACTTCATCTCGACCCTCCCGTGGATTTGGAGGCCCAGTGGCGCGGCGCCGGCAAACTTCGGGTCCGTGTACTCGGAGGCCTGCTGGCCGTTGATCCAGCAGGTGAAGGTGTCGCCCTGGGCCTGAATGCGGATGGTGTTCCACTCCCCCTCAGGCTTGAGCTGGCGCTTGGCGTCCTTGGCCTGCCCCGCTTCGGGATACGCCGGCTTGCCGCCCGTGTAGAAGGAGCCCGTCATATCGACCCGCAGGCTGCCCGAGACGCCGAGCTGCAGCTGGAGCTTCGGCTTGCGCATCTCGATGCCTGTGTCGACACCGCGCGGCGTGGTCGCCTTCCAGCGGACGTCGAACTCGAGGACGAAGTCCTTGTACTCCTTCTGGGTCCAGAGGTAGTGACCGGTCTGGGCCTTGTTGTTCTCCCCGACCAGCACGCCGTTCTCGACGCGCCAGAACTCCGCCGCGCCCTCGGACTTAAAGTTGGTCAGGTCGCGGCCGTTGAAGAGCGGTTGGAAACGCGGTTCCGCGGCGAGGGCGGCAGAGGCGGCGGCGAGGAACAGGGCAAGGCCGAGGCGAAGGGCGGTGGGGTGCATCGGGGCGAGCGAAGCGGGCCCCGCGCCCGGTGGGAACACCAAAGTTGCGCGGCCCCGCCCAGCCGGATCAGAGCTGGATCGGCAAGCCGACCTCGATGATCTGCATCGGCGGCAGCTGGTAGTAATCGCGCGCCTGCCGCGCGTTCCGGCTCAGGAAGCCGTAGAGGTGTTTCTGCCATTCCCACATCCGCGAATCGCCCCCCGCGATGATCATCTCGCGATTAAAGTAGTAAGTCGCCTCGTTCGGCCGCAGCGGCACCCCGCGGTCCCGGATCCCGCCGATCTGCGCGGCCACATCCGGAGACTCCATGTAGCCATATCGCGCGACCGCCCGCCAGATGCCCTCGCCGACGGCGCGCACCTCGAGCCGCTCAACCTCGGGCACGAACGGCACCTCCTCGGTGAGGATGCTCAGCAGCACCACGGTCTCCTGCAGCACCTTGTTGGCCTTGACGTGGTGCAGGAGGACCAGGGGCGTGCCCGCGGGGTTGCCCGACATGAAGACCCCAGTTCCGCGCACCCGCACGAGGTGCGGGCTCGAGGCGATGGCGCACAACTCGGACTCCGTGATCTCGTTGGCATACACCCGCCGGAAAATTTCCCGTTTGCCCAGCTTCCAAGTGGTCATGATCGCCAGCACCCCGATTGCGATCAGAACCGGCAGCCAGCCCCCGTCGTAGAACTTGTGCAGGTTCGAGGCGAAGAAGACCGCGTCGAGCGCTAGGAAGCCCACACAAACCACGGCCGCCCGCCAGACCGGCCAGCGCCACGCCCGCACCATCACCGCGTAGAGGGCCAGGGTGGTGACGATCATCGTGCCGGTAACCGCGATGCCGTAGGCGGCGGCGAGCGCCGAACTGGACTTGAAGCCGAAGACCGTGGCGATGGACCCGAGCGCGAGGACCACATTCACCAGCGGCAAAAAAATCTGGCCGCGCTGGTCCGGATTGGTGTGGCGCACGGTGAGGCGCGGGAAATAGCCGAGTTGGATCGCCTGACGGGCGAGCGAGAAGGCGCCCGAGATCAAAGCCTGGCTCGCGATGATCGCCGCGAGGACCGAAAGCGCCAGCAACAGATAGCGAGGCCAACCGTCGGGGGCGATCGAGAGGAACGGGTTGGCCGCCGAGCCCCGGCCCGCGAGGAAATGTGCCCCTTGCCCGAAGTAATTCAGCACCAGCCCCGGCAGCACCACGCCATACCACGAGGTGAGGATCGCTCGCCGGCCGAAGTGGCCCATATCCGCGTACAGCGCCTCCACGCCCGTGAAGGCCAGCACCACGGCGCCGAGCAGAATGCCCGCCTGCGCCGGATGCCCGACCAGCAGGTGGATGCCCAGCCACGGGTCCAAGGCCCGCAGCACCGCAGGGGTCTCGAGCACCCGCCAAAGCCCTAGGCCCCCGAGCACCGCGAACCAGAGCAGCATCACCGGGCCGAAGATCTCGCCGATAAAACGCGTGCCTCGATACTGGAAGGCGAAGATGCCGCCCAAAATCAGGCAGGCGACCGGCACCACCAGAAAGTCCACCCCCGGAGCAACCTCCTTCAAACCCTCCACCGCGCTGAGCACGGTGATCGCCGGAGTGATCATGGCCTCGCCGCACAGCATCGCCGCCCCAAGCAGGACGAGGACCGTGCCCACGTTCAGGCTCGCCCGCACGCCCTGATCGAGCCGGCCCAGCGCCAGCAACGCGAAAATGCCCCCCTCGCCGCGATTGTCCGCCCGCAGCACAAAGGTCGCGTACTTCACACTCACCACCAGCACCAGCGACCAGAAGACCAGCGAAAGCACACCCAGTACCGCCGTCGCGTGCTCCGCCGGCGGCAACGCGTGCAGGCACTCGCGGATCGTGTACAGGGGGCTCGTCCCGATATCCCCGAAGACCACCCCAAGGGCCCCCAGCCCGAGCGCCCAACGGGCGCCCGCCCCCTGCCCTGCTTCCGCGGAAGGTTTCATAAACTTCCCAATCTTCGCGCAATCGCCCCGCGCCTCCAAGCGGTTTCGCCCTCCGGCCGGAAAACTGCTTGCTTTCGCGCCCTACCCGGAAACCGCACCCGCCGTGGACAACCGCCCGGAAAGGCCCTACGGTAAGTCGATGAGCCCAGACTGGCAGGTCGCCAAGAATTACACCGACATCCTCTACCATAAGGCCGAGGGAATCGCCCGCATCACGATCAACCGACCGGAAAAGCGGAACGCATTCCGCCCTTTGACTGTCAAGGAGATGCACGACGCCTTCGCCGACGCCAGGGAGGACCCGACCGTTGGCGTGGTGCTGCTGACGGGCGCCGGCCCCCACCGGGACGGCAAGTACGCCTTCTGCGCCGGAGGCGACCAGAGCGTGCGGGGCCACGGCGGCTACATCGATGAGGCCGGCATTCCGCGACTCAACGTCCTCGACCTCCAGAAGCTCATCCGCTCGATGCCCAAGGTCGTTATCGCGCTGGTCGCCGGCTACGCGATCGGCGGCGGGCACGTGCTGCACGTGGTTTGCGACCTGAGCCTCGCCGCCGACAACGCGATTTTCGGCCAGGTCGGGCCCAAGATGGGCAGCTTCGACGGCGGCTTCGGCTCCAGCTACCTTGCCCGCGTAGTCGGCCAGAAGAAGGCCCGCGAATTCTGGTTCCTCTGCCGCCAGTACGACGCCCGCCAGGCCCTTGAGATGGGGCTGGTCAATGCGGTCGTCCCAGTGCAACGCCTCGAGGCCGAGGGCGTGCAATGGGCCCGCGAGATCCTCCAAAAGAGCCCCCTCGCGATCCGCCTGCTCAAGAGCGGCTTCAACGCCGAACTCGACGGCCAGGCCGGGATCCAGGAACTGGCGGGCAACGCCACCCTGCTCTACTATATGAGCGAGGAGGCGAAGGATTTCATGACCGCGCAGCGCGAGAAACGCGCGCCCCACGCCCGGAAATATCCTTGGCTGCCGTGAGCCGGTCCTGATCGCCCGGCCTGCCGCAGGGCGAGAGGGCCGTCTGTGGCCGATCGGAGAAGTTAGCCCAGCCCCGCAGCCAGTTCCGCGAACCAGCGCTTCCGCTGCGCGGCATCCCGCTTACGATCAGCCGGCAGCTCCAGCATCCGCACTCCGGGGGCCGGCGCCGATACCCGCTCCGCCAGCGCGGCCCAATCGGTCACCAACTCGTGGGCAATGCCGTACGCGGCCGCCAACCTCCCCAGATCCGCCGCCTGCGGCGTCGCGAAGAAATCCTCGAACACCCCCGCCACCTGCGCGATCGGTAGGTGCTCGAAGATTCCGCCCCCTCGATTGTTGATCACCACGACCGTCAACGACCCGCGGAAACGCGGCGCCAGCAGCATCCCGTTGGTGTCGTGGAGCAGCGAGAGATCTCCCGCGAGCAGCGCCGCCGGCCGGTCCGACCCGTGCGCCAGGCCCAACGCCGTGGACAAGGTGCCGTCGATGCCGTTGGCCCCGCGATTGCACCAGAGCCGCAGCCGCCGCTTGCCCGCCGGCAACACGTACTCCGCGTCCCGGATCGGCATCGAGTTGGCCAGGAAAAGATCCGACCCCTCCGGCAACGCGCGCCCGAGCAGCCACACCGCCTTCGGCTCGAAAATCCCGGCCTCTGCCTCCAGCCGCCCCTCCAGCGCCGGCCGCAGCCGCGCCTCGTAACGGGTCCACATCCGCTGGTAGCCATTATCCGGGGCCACCTGCGGCAACGCCCCCGCCAACACCGCGACCGGCATCGCCAGCACCCGCGTCCGGCCGTGCAGGGCATCGCGGTTGTCCTCACGTTCCGACACCAGCCACGTGTCCGCATCCGCCTCCTCCAGCCACGCCCGGAGCACCTTGCTCACCGGCCAACCACCGATCCCCAGCACGACCTCCGGACGCAACCGCTCCGCCGCCGCGGGGTGCCGCAGGATGGTATCGTAAGTCGTGACCAGATGCGGAACCCGGTCCGCCCACTGTCGCACGGGCGAAAGCGCGTCCGCCAGCACGGGCCAGCCCAGCCGCCCCGCCAACTCGCCCACCGCCGCCGCGAACGCCTCGGGTTCCGCGGTCTGCACCGGCCCCACCACGATGACGCCGTGCACCTCGGGGGCGATCTCCGGTGGGCGCGTGAGGCGGGTGACCGGCGCCGGCGCCGGCAGCCCGCGGAAGAACCGCTCCCAATCAATCGCCGCCGCCAGCGCCGCGGCTTCCCCGCCGTCCGGCGTCGGCGCCAGCGGGTCGCGGAACGGCGCGTTGAGGTGCACCGGGCCGCCCACGTTGCCGAGGCTGCGGGCCACCGCGTGCACGATCGTCTGGCGCAGGTAACGAAACCGCGCGACCTCCGCCTCCGGTACCGCCAGCTCGTGATACCAACGCACGTAGGCTCCGTAGAGCTTCTGCTGGTCGATGGTCTGGCCAGAAGCGCAGCCGCGCAACTCCGGCGGGCGATCCGCGGTCAGGACCACCAGGGGCACGCCGGCCTCGGCCGCCTCGATGACCGCCGGCAGGAAATTGGCGGCCGCCGTCCCGCTCGTGCAGATGAGCACCGCGGGCCGGCCCGCGCGCTTCGCCAGCCCGAGCGCGAAGAAGCCTGCGGAGCGCTCATCGAGCACCGGGATCGCCTCCCAGCCCGGATGGGTCGCCGCCGCCACCGCGAGAGGACTGGAGCGGGAACCGGGCGACACGACCGCCGCCACCGCCCCCGCCCGCACCAGGCTCTCCACGAGGACGCCGGCCCAGAGGGTGTTCAGATTGCGTGGGTCAGGCTGGAATGGGTGCATCCTTTAGGCCGTGATAGCTTCAACCATCGCCTTAAACTTCAGGTCGGTCTCGGCCAACTCCTTTTCCGGGTGGGACCCCGCGACCAGCCCCGCCCCGGCGTAAACGCGCGCGGCTGCTCCCTCGACCAGCGCGGAACGAATGCCGACGAAAAACTCCCCCTCGCCCCGCGCGTCGAACCAGCCCAACGCCCCCGCGTAAAGCCCCCGCGGAAACCCCTCCAACTGGCGGATGACCTCGCCCGCCCCTTCACGCGGCTCCCCTCCGACGGCCGGCGTCGGATGCAGGGCGGCGGCGACTTCCAGCGGATGCACTCCGGCCGGCAACGCCCCCGCGAGCCGCGTATGCAGGTGCTGCACGTTCGCCAAACGCCGCACGCTCGGCGGCACCGCGGGACCGGCCGGGACGCCGAGCGCCGCGAGGCGCGCGCGCACATCCTCGACCACCGCGGCGTGCTCGCGCAGGTCCTTCTCGCTGCGCAGGAGCGCACCGGCCAGCGCAAGGTCCTCGGCCGCGCCCCGGCCGCGCCGGATCGAACCGGCCAAGGCCTCCGTCTCGAGCTCCCCCCCGCGCACCCGCAGCAAACGCTCCGGGCTCGCCCCGATGAAGCTCGGGCCCCCACCCCAAGCGAAAGAAAAAGCGTAGCAGTCCGGGAAGCGCTGCCGCAGGCCGTTGAGCATCCGCAGCGGATGCAACGGCCGATCCGCCCGCAGATCCTGCGCCCGCGCCAGCACCAGCTTGCGGAACGTCCCTCGCGCAATCAGCCCGAGCGCCGCGCCCGCCGCCGCCGGATAATCCCCCGCCTCGCGCCGCTGGAAGATCGCCGGGCCCGCCTCCGCCGGCGGGAACTCCGCAGGCTCCAGCGCCCGGAACTTCCGGTGCGCCCGCCACACCCGGACCGCCAGCGCCTCGAGGTCCGAATCGGAGGTGACGAGAAGATTTGCCACCGCGGTGGTGGTGTTCCCCTCAAGGCCGACCTGCCATTGCGGCACGAACGCCGCCGCCGCCGGGAACGGCTGGCCGGCCTCCGCCTCCGGCTGGAACCCAAAGGCGCTGAAGATGTGCGGCCCGCCGAAACGGGCTGCCACATCCCCCAGCGCCACCGCGTCCGCCATCAGGACCTCCGCCCACGCCTTGACCCGCGCGAACCGCTCCGGGCCCTCCGCGGCGCAGACCGCCGCGACCTCCGCCCCCGCCAAGGCCCACCCCGCCGCCGGCCGCTCCGCGTAAAAGTGCGGCGCCCGCGGATCAAAGATCGACTCCAAGACCGCCAGCGGATCCAGCGCCTCCACCGCCAGCGAGATGCTCACCAACCGCGGCCGTCCGCTCCGCCGCACCTCCGCCTGGCAGCGCGCGAGGAAATCCCGCAGCGCCTCCGGGGATGAGCTGTTGTCCGCCGGATGTAACGGCAGGATGGTCATCGCAGGATCGCGACTACACCACCGCCGGCTTCTCGGGCCGCGGGAACAGTACCAACGCCGGCGCGACGGAGTTGCCCGCCAGCCGCCCCCCCCAGACCAGCTCGGCCTTCCAGACCGGGTCCGGCACGTGCCCGAGGACCGCGTTGACCTTGGCCGTCGTGCCCGGGATGACGTGCTGCATCGCCGCCACCGCCAGCCGCAGCGCCTCCGCCATCGTCGCAAGCGCCGTCCGCAACCGCGCCTGGTCCGCTGGATCGGCGGACTTGCCTAGCTTCCACGGCGCCCGCCGCTCCACGTAGGCGTTGGTCGCCGTGACAAAGGCCATGGTGCGCTCCAGCGCCGTGTGGAACTGGAACCGCTCGCCCAACGCCACCACCTCCGGCCCCGCCTGCGTCCAAAGCTCGCGCAACGCCGTCTCCGGCTCCTCCGCCACCTCCGCGGCCGGCAGCACCCCGCCGGCGAAGCGCGTGGTCATATTGAGCGTGCGGTTCACGAGGTTGCCGAGGTTGTTCGCCAGCTCGCTGTTGTATCGCACCAAAAACTGCTCCGGCGTGAAATCGCTGTCCTGCCCGACGTTCATCTCCCGCATCAGGAAGTAACGGAAGGCGTCCGCCCCGAACTGGCCCACCAAATCCAAGGGATTGAGGGCGTTGCCGGCGCTCTTGGACATCTTCGCGCCTCGCTGCAGCCACCAGCCGTGGGCGATGATCCCCCTGGGCACTTCTATGCCCGCCGCGTGCAGCATGATCAGCCAGTACACGGCGTGCGGCGGCACGAGGATGTCCTTGCCGATCACGTGGTAATCCGCCGGCCAGATGCCGGGGCGGTCGACTACTGCCGAATAATAGTTCACCAGCGCGTCGAACCACACGTAGGTCACATACTGGTCGTCGAAGGGCAGCGGGATGCCCCACTCGAGGCGCTCACGGGGCCGCGAAATGCAGAGATCGTTCAGCGGCTCCTTGAGGAACTCCAATACCTGGCTCTGCCGGAAGGCAGGAAACACATACCCCGCGTGGGCCTGCAGGAAGGAAACGAGCCAGTCCTGGTGCTTCCGCAGCCGGAAAAAGTAGTTGGCCTCGCTGATCTCCGTCACGTCCCCGAACAGCTCCGGCCACGTCCCGTCCGGATTGCGGTCCCGCTCCTGCAAGAATTGCTCTTGGCGCGTTGAATAGAACCCGCGGTACTCCGCCCGGTAAATCTCCCCCTGGTCGTACAGCCGCTGCAACAGGTCGCGCACCACGCGCTGGTGACGCGGCTCGGTGGTCCGGATGAAGTCGTCCGGCCGCACGTCCAACAAGGGCAGCAAATCCCGGAATTCCTGCGACACCGCGTCGACGAAGGCCCGCGGGGCGATGCCACGGGCCCGCGCGCTCGCCTGCACCTTCTGGCCGTGCTCGTCCGTGCCCGTCAGGAAGTGCACCGCGTCTCCGAGTTGCCGGCGGAACCGGGCGATCACATCCGTCAGTACCTTCTCGTACGCGTGGCCGAGATGCGGTGAGCCGTTCGCGTAGTCAATGGCGGTCGTGATGTAGAAAGGCTTCATCCGCGATTAGATAACCAAAGCCCGGACCGGCCAAATGTCCAAGCCTTTGGCGCCCAACCACCCGGCGTCGCGCGCCCCGCGCGTCGCCGCCGAACGTAAAAAGCGCGCCGCTTTAGTTGGGCGTTAACACCATTCAAGGACGCGTATCCCAACACCCCGCGCGCCCTCAGAAAATCCTTCCTCGAATAGCCAAGCACCTCCACCTCAAAGAATTTAAGTGAGCGCGCCGAAACGAAAACCCGAAAGCTGCTAAATCGCCTCTGATTTTTCTCGTGATTTGTAAGTTTATATTTCTGCGGATCAATACCATGTGGGTCTGTCATCTTTGTCTCCGTTAAGCGTACCTTGGCCCAGAACATACACGTTTTTCCTTTTTGGCATTCTCGAGGCAAAGAGCGAGGCATCGCGGCTGCAACCATCAGCGCTAAGGCAATGGTCTCCTCGAACCTTGAGCCTTTAAACGGCTGGGGCGCGCCGCTCCTCGATTCCACTCTGGCCTCGCGAGACCTCAACTTGGGGAATGCAGTCCCCGGGGGTGGCGGGACGGTTGGCCTGCCGCCCCCACCTCTCCCCATCAAACCGCCTACGCCCGCGGATGCGCCCGGTCGTAGATGCCCCGCAGACGCTCAAGGCTGACATGGGTGTAAACCTGGGTGGTCGCCAACTGCGCGTGACCGAGCAGCTCTTGAACGAGCCGCAAATCGGCGCCGGCATTTAGGAGGTGGGTGGCGTAACTGTGCCGGATCTTGTGCGGACTCAGGTCCAGCGGCAGGCCCGCCGCCTCCAAGTGGCGCTTCACCAGCACCTGGATGTCCCGCACCGAGGTCCGCCGCCCCCCGGGCAACGCCAGCACCGGCGAATCGGGCCCCGCGCCTTCCGTCCACCGTGCCCGGTACCGCCGGAGCACCTCCGCGGCCACCGCCCCGATCGGACACAGGCGTTCCTTGCGGCCCTTGCCCAGCACGCGGACCACCCCCTCGTCCCAGTCCACGACGTCGCCCAGGTTCAGCCCCGCCAGTTCGCTCACCCGCAGCCCGCCACCATAGAGCAGCTCCAATGCCAGCCGATCCCGGGCCGCCGACCGCTCGTCTAGGGCACCCGCGGCCGCCAACCGGTCCGGCGACAGGAGCAGTAGCTTCATCTGCTCCTCGGTCAGGAACCGCGGCAGCAGCTTGGGCAGGCGCGGCAAGGCCACCCCAGCGAACGGGTCCCGCTGGAGCCGACCCCGCCGGATCCAAAATTTGTAGAACGCCCTCAGGCCCGAGACGTGGTTGTGCAGGGTCCGCCGGCCGAGCTTTCGCTGGGACTCGATTACAAAGTCCCGGGCCTCCCGTGGGCTGACCGCACCGGGGCCCGCGCACCAATGGTCCAGGCCCGGACTTGCCAGCCAGCGCTGGAACCCGGCAAACGCCTGCCGGTAATTGCGCACGGTGTGGGGGGAATAGCGCCGCTCGCCCGCTAGGAATTCCGCGAACGGCTGCCACCATTCCGCCCGCACCGCCTCCGACATCTCCTGCGCCTTCATGCTTGGGTCAGGCCAACGCGGCGACCTTCGCCTCGACCGCCTGCATCACGCCCGTGGTGTGCCGCCGCAGGGCGCCTTCGGGATCGAGGCCGCGCGCCCGCGCCGCCGCGACCAGTTCAAAGAGCTGCCGCCCCAGTTGCTCCGCCTCGAGCCGTTCCGCCCGCCGCGCCACCGCCGCGCGGTCCACCACCCCATCCGCAGGCAATTTCTTCTGGTCGAGTTGCCGGCAAACCGCCTCGGCGAACATCAGCGCCGGCAGCCGCGGCGGCAGCTCCTTGAAAACCGCCCCCGCCCGGGGCGCTGGGCCCGCCTTGCGCTCCTGCGCCTTGATCTTCTCCCACTCCACGAGCACCTCGGCCGAGCTCCCCACCCGGGCTTTGCCAAAGACGTGAGGATGCCGCCGCACCAGCTTGTCGTTGATGTCCCGCGCCACGTCGTCGAAGTCGAACCGCCCCGCCTCTGCCTCGATCTGCGCGTGAAACACGATCTGAATCAGCAAATCGCCAAGCTCCTCTCGCATGTGCTCCACATCGCCGCGGTCGATCGTGTCGATCAGCTCGCTCACCTCGTCGATCAGGCACCGCACCAGCGTTGCGTGGGTCTGTTCCCGGTCCCACGGGCACCCGTCCGGGGCCCTCAGCCGCACCATGGTCCGCCGCAGTTCGTCGATCGCGCTCATCGCGTGCAGCAGAGCGCAAATGGCACCCGGATTCACGCCCAAACCGGCGAAGTCTGGTCTGGTTTTCCGGAGGGCGCTGTGTTTCGTCGCTCGGGATGTCCGACAAGCTGACCGAGATTATGGCCTGGAAACGCCGGGAACTCGCCCCCCTGCTCCGGCGCGTGCCCGCGGCCGAGCTCGCCGCGGCGGGCGCCCGCCACCCGCGCCCGCCCCCCTTCGCCCACGCCCTCCGCCGGACCGACGCCCGCCTCGCCGTCATCTCCGAGATCAAGCGCCGCTCGCCCTCCGCCGGCGATATCCGCGCCGGGGTCTCCGCCCCCGACCAAGCCGCCCGCTACCAGCAGGCCGGGGCCGACGCCATCTCGGTGCTCACGGATGAAAAGTACTTCGGGGGTACGCTTGAGGACCTCCGCACGGTCACCGCCTTTTTCACCACCCGTCCCCTTGCCGTGCCCTGCCTGCGGAAAGACTTCTTCGTGCACCCGCTCCAAGTACTCGAGGCTCGCACCGCCGGCGCCAGCGCGATCCTGATCATCGTGCGCGCTCTGACCGACGACGAGATCCGCGGCCTTCACGAGGCCGCCGCCACCGCTGGGCTGGACGCGCTCTACGAGATCCACACCGAGGCGGAACTGGACCGCGCGGTCGGCCACGGGGCCCGGATCATCGGGGTCAACAACCGCGACCTCGCCATCTTTCGCACGGACCTCGGCCTCAGCGAGCGCCTCATCCCCCGGTTCCCCGCCGAGGTCACCGCGGTCAGCGAGAGCGGCATCTTCACCGCCGCCGACGCCCGCCGCGTCCGCGCGGCCGGGGCCCACGCGGTCTTGGTCGGCGAGGCGCTGATGCGCGCGGCGGATCCCGCGGCGCTGCTGCGGGACTTCCGCGACGCCTGAGCGATGCCCCTTTCGCCCTCCGCCACCCGCGAGACGCTCGCGCGCCTCAGGCACGCCCCGAAGCGCTTCCTCGGCCAGAATTTCCTGGTGGACGGCAACATCGTCCGGAAATCCCTGGCCCTTGCCGAGGTCACCGCGGCGGACACCCTGATCGAGATCGGCCCCGGCCTCGGCACGCTCACCTCCGCCCTGCTCGAGACCGGCGCGGAAGTCTGGGCCGTGGAGAAGGACCGCGCCCTGCACGCCCACCTCACGGCCGAACTCGTCCCCCGTTTCCCCGGCCGGTTGCATCTCATGGAGGGCGACGCCGTGGAGCTGCCGCTCGCTGGCTGGACCGGGCCCGACGGCGCATGCAAGGTCGTCGCGAATCTCCCCTACGCCATCGCCACGCCCTGGATGGATGCCGTCCTTGCCGGCCCCCTGCCCTCCCGGATGGTGCTGATGCTGCAACAGGAGGCCGCCCAGCGCTACCTCGCGGAACCCGGCAGCAAGTCCTTCGGGGCGATTTCCATCTTTCTCCGTTCCGCCTTCGAGGTGTTCCCCGGCCACGACGTCGCCGCCGCCTGCTTCCACCCGCGGCCCGACGTCGAATCGCACCTGCTCAACCTGCGCCTCCGGGAGGCCCCCGTCCGCTTCCCCGCGCCCGCTAGGGCCCTCCTGCGCTCCTGTTTTCAGCAGCGCCGGAAGCAACTCGGCGCCATCCTCCGCCTACGGCTGCCCGCCACCCTACCGTGGCGCGAAATTCTCGCCGCCCACGGCCTCGACGAGCGCGTCCGGGCGGAACAAGTCCCGATACCCTGCTGGCAGGCGCTTGTCGCCGCCGTGAACCCTTGACTTGAAAGCCCGCGCGCGGGCGCTACTCCTTCTTTTATGTTTCGCCTCCGTCTCCCGCTGATCCTCGCGCTCAGCCCCTGCCTCCTGCCCGCCCAAGGCATCGAGGGCCGCATCGAGGGCCGCACCTACGTCTCGCCCACCGGCCTGTTTAAGGTCTCGATCCCGGTGCTGCCCGAGCTAGGCGGGGACCTCACGGACACCCCGAACGTGGTGACTTTCCAGGACGACTTCAACGTCCACGTCAGCATCGCCGCCTTCCCGCAGGACGCGACCCAGCGCTGGGAAAACTCCACGCGCGGCGCCAAGGACTACCTGATCTACTTCTTCAGCAATTTCGTGCTCACTGACTTCCGACAGAACTTCGAGGGCGTGCAGATCGAGAGCGCCAAGTTCGTCCCCGGCGTCCTCGACGGGTCCCTGCTGACCTACCTGCTCGTCCCCGGAGGCACAATGTTCCCCGACCGCCTGCCCGCGGTCTCCAACCAAGTTATACCGGTGGCCAAACGCGGCAACCTCCTCTTCATCCGTAACGAGCACGTGTTCGTAATCAGCATCGAGCTGGCCGAGAAGGTGATCGAGGGGAAGAGCTTCGGTAAGAGCGTCGCCGAGCAGGACGAGATCCTCCGCAAGCGCCTGCTCGAGATGGTGGACAAGATCACCTTCCTGAAGCCCGCGACCCCGGCTAAGAAGTGACCGCGCCGGCGCCGCCCGACCGGTCCGCGACGCTCCAGCGCCGCGACGCCACGCCGGGCGATCTGCCGGCGATTGTCAGGATCTACAACTCGACCATCGCCAGCCGGCAGGTCACGGCTGACCTGGAACCGATCACGGTCGATTCCCGCCGCGGCTGGCTCGCCGCCCACGCGCGAGCCGGTCGCCCCGTCTGGGTCCTCGCCGACCCCTCCGGCGCCGTGGCGGCGTGGTTCAGCTTTGACGCCTTCTATCCCCGGGCAGCCTACGACGGCACGGCGATGGTGGCCGTCTACGTCGATCCCGCTTGGCGGCGCCACGGGCTCGGCCGGCGCCTAGTGCGGGAGGCGTTGGCGCACGCGCCGAGCCTCGGGCTGCACACGCTCCTCGGTTACATCTTCGGCCACAACGAGCCGAGCCTCCAACTCTTCGCCGCCGAGGGATTCGCACGGTGGGCGCACCTCCCCGGGGTGGCGATCCTCGACGGCCAGGCGCGCGATCTTGTGATCGTAGGCCGGCGCGTTTCCGCCTGACTCTGCGTTGGCGGGCGAAGCGGCACCAAACTTAATCGAGCCCGCTGGCGCGGCGGACCCGGCCCAGTACCTCGCGCGCGACCTTCCGGGCCCGCTCGGCCCCCTCGCGCAGGACCGCCTCGACGTGGTCGCGGTTCGCAGCCAACTCGACCCGGCGGGCGCGCGCGGCGGCGAAGGTGTTCCAGTAATGCTCGAACAAGGCCTTCTTGAGGTCGCCGTAGCCCAGCCCACCCGCGCGCAGCCGGTCCTCGAAATCGCGGGTCACGTCCGCCGGCGCGAACAACCGCAGGAGCTGGAGGGCCAGGTTGCGGTCCGCGTCCAGCTTGGGCTCGGCCGGCGGGCGCGAGTCCATCACGATGCCCATAATCCGCTTCCGCAGCGCCTTCTCGTCCCCGAAAAGGTCGATCGTGTTGCCGTAGCTCTTGCTCATCTTCTGGCCATCCACGCCGGGTATGACCGCCAGATCCTCGCGGATCTCGGCCTCGGGAACCACGAGGGCCTCACCGTAGGCCTGGTTGAACTTGATCGCGATGTCGCGGGTCATCTCCAGGTGCTGCTTCTGGTCCCGGCCTACCGGCACGCGCCGGGTGTCATAAAGCAGGATATCCGCCGCCATCAGAACGGGGTACGCGAACAGGCCGAAGTTGGGCGAAATGCCGCGGGCGGTCTTGTCCTTGTAGCTGTGCGCGCGCTCCAGCAAGCCCATCGGCGTGAGCGTCCCGAGGATCCACGCCAGCTCGGTCACCTCCGGAACATCGCTCTGGCGCCAGAAGACGCTTCGCGCCGGGTCGAGGCCGCAGGCGAGCCAGTCGAGGGCGACCCCGAGCGTGTGGCGGCGCCGTTCCTCCGAGTCGGCGACGGTCGTCATCGAGTGGTAGTCCGCGATAAAGTAAAAGCATTCCCCCCGAGTCTGTGCTTCGATGGCGGGGCGCATCGCGCCGAAGTAGTTGCCGATGTGGAGGGTGCCGGAGGGCTGGATACCGGTGAGCGTGCGCATCGCGAAGGGGGGGGTCAGGTAGGGGGCCCGAGCAAACCCCGGCAAGCCCGGAAAGGCGGGACCCGCTCAGTCCCGGCGCGGTAACGTCTGCAGGACGCCGCGCGTCCGGGCAATGGTCGCGGCGGGCAAAAAGCCCCCGAAGGCGGTGGCGGGCATCACCAGGGCGCGCCGTCCGAGGATGGTACCCGGATTCAGCACCGCGTTGCAACCGACCTCCGCCCCGTCGCCGAGGACCGCACCGAACTTGCGCAGCCCGGTCGCGACCACGCCCTCCGGGGTGCGCAAGGTGACCTGCTGGTGGTCGAGCCGGAGATTGGAGCAGATGACGCCCGCCCCGAGGTGCGCGCGCTCCCCGAGGATCGAGTCGCCCACGTAGTTAAAATGCGGCGCCTGCACCCCATCGAGGAGCAGGCAGTGCTTGAACTCGCACGCGTTCCCCAGCACCGCCCCCGCCCCGACGATCACGTTGCCGCGCAGGTGCGCCCCGGGGCGGATCTCCGTTCCCGGTCCGATCCAGGTCGGCCCGAGCAACGTCGCATAAGGCGGTAGCCGAACCCCTTCCCCCAGCCAAACCGGCCCCTCGGCGTGGATTCCCGGCGGCAGGCCGGTAAGCGGAGGGGGCAGCGGGAGACTGGCGAGCGCCTCGGGGATTCGGCGCAGCCATTCCCACGGAGTGGCCTCGGGGCGGAAGAACGGGGCAAAGGCGGCCAGCGAGGGGGAAAGGGTGAGTAATGCGGCAGCCTGCACGGCGGGAGAGCTGACGCACCGCGCCCGCGAACGCAACCGCGACGGAGGCGCCCGGCGGTATTCAGTCGCCATTCGGCGGCTTCCTGCGACGGCTCAGGGTACCGATGCCCGCTCCCTCGCCCGCCGCCGACGGTTCCGAACTCTTCGAATACACCCTCGCCCATCTCGGACCCAGGTTGCGACGCCTCCGTTCGCCCCGGCAACTGAGAGACTCCCTCCGCTGGAGTGCGGATCAGCTGGAGCGGGCCTACGCCTCCGCCCCCGCGGCCGCCCGCGCCGCCGTCGCCTGCCGCGAGGGCTGCGCCGCCTGCTGCCACGTACCGGTCGACGCCCAGGCCCACGAGGTCCTCTTCGCCGCCGATCACCTGCAACTCACCTTCTCACCTCAAGCGCTCGCCGACGCCGTAGACCGCCTCGCCGCCCACCGCGGCCGAATCGCCGCCTTCACCATAACCAACGGGACGACAGCCGCCAGCCCTGTCCGCTGCTCCAGGCGGGGTCCTGCTCGATCTACGCCGGTCGGCCTCAGCCCTGCCGCTCCCACCATACCAGCGACGCCGCGGCCTGCGACGCCCATCTGGAGGATCCCACCGTCGAGATCACAAAGGTCTATATCCCGCCCATTCGGGCCCGGATGTTCTCGGTGATGCTCGGGGTCGACGAAGCCTTTGAGGCCGCGGGTTACGATGAGCGCGCCTACGACTTCGGCTCGGCCCTGCACGAGGCCCTCACCAACCCGTGCTGCCTGGACGACTGGCTGCGCCAACGCTCCGCCTTCCCCGACGATTGCCTCACCGAACCGCCCGCCCGCCCCGCGGCGGACGGCCCGTGAAGCCTCGCCGGCCCGGGTCCGCGACGCCGCCTTGCCAAACTGGCCCGGGCCCGCGGATTGTGCCGCCCGTGAAACCCGCCGAAGACCTCTGCCGCGCCTGCGGGTTGTGCTGCGACGGCACGCTGTTCGATCTGGTGCGCTTGGAACCCGGGGACGATGCCCGCCGCCTCGCCCGGCTCGGCCTTCCCATCGCCGCCGCCCGCGGCCGGCAGGCGGCACGTTTCCCGCAACCCTGCGCGGCCCTCTGCGCCGATGGCTCGTGCCGCCTCTACGCGGACCGCCCCGGCCAATGCCGCGCCTTCGAGTGCCGGCTCCTGCAGGAGGCGAAGGCCGGCCGTCTGAGCTTCCCCGCCGCCGCCCGCCGCGTGACCACCGCCAAACGGCGGGCGAACCAGGTCCGGCACCTCCTGCGCGCCCTCGGGGACCACGACGAGCAGCGCGCCCTCGACGAACGCTTCCACCGCACCTCCGAGCGGCTCGAAGCCGACCCGGCGGACGCCGCGGCCCACGCGCTCTATGCGGACCTGAGCCTCGCCGTGCACTGCCTCAAACTCGAGGCCCACGCCCACTTCCACACCCCGCCCGCAGCTACCCCGGCGCAGCGCTCCACGCGCAAAGCCCCCTAGCCTAGAGCCGCCCGCTGACTCCCACCGTGACGGTGGTCCCGGTCAGGTTGTGCGACTGCAACTGATCCGGAATGCCCCGATACCGGCGCTGCGGCTCGTTCGCCAGATTATCGATGTCGCACGTCAGGTTCAGCTCCGGCCGCACCTGCCACGCGAACCCCAAGTTCTGGATGGTCCGGCTGAACCGGTAGAGATTCCGCCCCAAACTCGCCGGCGAATAGGTCTGGAGATAGTCGCCCGTGTAGTTGAGCAGATAACGCACGCTGAATGCCCGGTGACGCCACGAGAGCGCCGCGTTTGCCGTGCGCGGGATGAAACCCGCCACCTGGCCCGACGACAGCTGCGTGCGGCCACCAAAGTCCCCGTGCGTGTCCAGCAACGTGTAATTGCCCGACACCGCCAGCCCGCGGAGCCACCCCGGGAGGAACGTCAACTGCTGCCGATAGCCGAGCTCCCAGCCCTGCACCACCGCGCTTCCCGCGTTCGCCGACGAGAGCCGGCTGAAGCCGGCATACTCGCCATTGTAGCCATTGTCGGCCCCCGTGCCGATCGTCCCCGCGAGGATGCCCGACACGATGTAGTCCCGGATCTCCTTGTGGAACCAGCCCACGGAAAGGTTGCCCACGGGTTCAAAGTAATAGTCGAGGGTCACATCCCAGTTGCGGGCCGTCTGCGGCAGCAGCGAAGGATTGTTGGTCGTGACCGTCTGGTTGGTCTCATTGGCGGATTCGTTGGGCAACAGATTGGTCAGCGCGGGCCGGCCAAAGCTGGTCGACCAGCTCACGCGCCCCTTCAGGTTGGGCGTGAGGTCGCGCGTGAGGTGGACACTCGGGAACGCCTTGGTGTAAGCGCCGGCGAGCTCGCGCCGCGTGCCAGCGTAATCGCGCTGCGCCGCCCCCACCGGGTCCGCCGCCTGCTGCGCCGCGGTGCTGGCGACCCGGGCCCGCACCCAGCCCCAGCTGGACGTCTCGGTACGCTCCAGCCGCACGCCGCCAAGGAAACCAGATCCGAACGCGCGACCCTGCGCCATCGCGTAGCCGGCCGTCACGCGCTCGGTCACTCCACGGGTGCCCGTGTACCGCACCTGCTCGCGGTAATACAGGTCCTCCCGCCAGAGGGCTGGGTCGATGGGCTCGCGGGCCTTCAGGACCGCCCCGGCCTCCCAGCGCGGCAGGCGCAGGCCGGCCTTGTGCTCAGCCCACGTCCGGATCGAGGGATCGGCCGGCAGCGCCGCGGTACCCGCGAAGTTCCAGCGGCGCGCCGCGTTCTGGTCATCAGCCAGCGTCTCGCGGAGCTTGCAGCCGGTCTTGAACGCGAGCGGGCTGCTCCACGGCAGGGTCAGGCGCGCATCCCCGAACAACTCCCCCACCGCGATGTTGTTGCCCGTGTTCGCGTTGACCAGGCCCGCCGGGGCGGGACGGTAGTTGGCGGCATTGGTGAGATCTGGCCCCGCGGTCTGGATCAAGCGCGGGTACAGGTCCGAGGCGGTGCGGTCGAGAATCCAACCCGAGCCGGCCAGCCGGTGGGTGAGCGTCGCCGCCTCGCCGCCGTTGCCGGAGTTGATGCGCGTCTGGCTCCGCCGCGCGCCCCAGTCGAGGTGCCAGCGGCCGAGGGTGTACTCCGCCCCAACGTCCAGATGGCGGAGCCGGTTCCACGTGGTCACCATCCCGCCGGTCACGTCGATGATCGAGGCGGCCACCGGGCGTACCTCGGTGATGCGGCTGGTGTAGCCCGGCAGAATGCCCGCGGTGCCAGTCGTCCCGATAACCTGGTTGGTGTAGGCGCGAAGCTCGTGGGTCTTTCGGTCGGTGACGTTGGTGTCGTTGTAGATCGCGTTCATCCGTACCCGCGTGGAGGCCGAGAGCCGGTACTCCGCCTTGAGGTTGAGGCTCCACTGCTTGCGGTTCGCATAGAAATCGTTGGTGCGGTAATCCCACAGGAAGGCCGGTTCACGCGTCGTGTTCTCGAAGTCCCGGACCGTGGAGAAATACGCGATGACGTTCTCGCTGTAGAAGGCGTTGACCGAGATTCCTAGGTCGCGCTCGCGGCCCCGCGTGGCGAAGACCTGCTGGTGGGCGACATTGAACACCGGATGAACGCGGTGGGCCTCCCGCGCAGGGATCTGTTCGGTGAAGGGAGGCGCGGTCCGCAGGTTAAGGCTGTAGGTCGTGCGGCGCGGCTCGCGAAGGCTCAGAGGGGAGCGGCTGCGGAGGTTTAGCGTCCCGCCCAGCGAGTCCGCGCCCTTGTCCGGCGTGTGCCCCTTGATCAGCTCGATCTGCTCGAGCATCGTGCCGCTGAAGTTGTTCAGCATCGTGTTGCGGGCCATCCCGCCCTGGCCGGTGAGCGGGCCGCCATCGAGGGTCACCGCGTTCAGGCCGGGGCCCATCCCGCGGATGGTGAAGCCGGTGTAGGTGCCGCCCTCGTCCGGATTGCCCGCAATCCCCGGCAGGCGGATCGCGACCTCGGCCGCATTAAGGTTCGGCAGGTTGCCGAACGAGTCGGCCGCCACCACGTTCCGCACGTTGTCCGCATTGCGCTGGGCAGTGATCGCCGCGGCGTCGCCCTCGCGCTCCCCCACGACTTTGAACTGGTCCATCCGGTAGATGGCTGTGGACAGTTCAAAATCCTGCGCCACCCGCTGCCCGGCCCCCACCTCGACCGCCCGGCGCATGGCATCGAGGCCGATGTAGGAGACCAGCAGCTCGTGCCGCCCAGCGGGCACCCCGGGCAACTCGTAGCGGCCGGTATCATCGGCCAACACCCCGCGCCCAAGAGCCGGCAGCTCGATCCGCGCACCCGGGAGCAGGTTGCGGGTGGCGGCATTGCTGACCGCCCCAGCAATCGCGCCCGGCGCGGCGGCCAGAGCCCCGCCGGGCAACAGCAGGGCAAGCAGCAGGGCGAAAACAGGCAAGCAGCGGGGCACGGATATCGGGGCAAGGGGGCGCCGCCGTACGCAATGGACCAGCGAGCAACGTTCCGCGATCCCGCTGCGGGCGGGCCGCCGGGGGCAAGCCCGAAACGCCCGGAACCCGCAAAAAACGGCTTCCGCCGCCCGCGCTTTGGCCTACGGTCCTCGCGGTCCCGCAACCCCTTCGGCCCGTCCGCCCCCTATGCCCTTTGCTACTCGCCCCGCCTTCCGCCCGCTGCTGGCTGGACTGCTCCTCGCCAGCCTACCCGCCCCCACGGGCGCCGCGACGCCGCCCGCCGCGGACGCGCCCTTCCTGCGCACCGAGCTGGTGTTCCCCGTGCAGGCGGAACACACCCACGGCTCCACTTTGGTCGAGCTTCCCAACGGCGACCTATTGGTCGGCTGGTTTCAAGGCAGCGGCGAACGCTGGGCGGACGACGTGCGCATCCTCGGGGCCCGCAAACGGAAAGGCGCCGCCACGTGGAGCGCCCCTTTCGTCCTCGCGGACGTGAAGGAGTTCCCCGACTGCAATCCCGTCCTCTTCCTCGACCCCCGCGGACGCCTCTGGGTGATGTGGATCACGATCCTCGCCAACCAATGGGAGACCGCCCTGATCAAGTACTGCATCAGCGAGGACTTCCAAGCGAGGGACGGCGCGCCCGTCTGGCGCTGGCAGGACACGCTCCTGCTCAAGCCCGGCGGCAAGGCCGAGCGCGGCATCCAGCCCGGAGATCCCTTTGTGGCCTCCGTCCGCGACCAGGCCCAAGCCTACGCCGCCTATCTCGCGTCGGATCCCGTCCACGCCCCCGCCCGCGAGCGCTGGACCGCCCAGGCCGAACGCCTCGTCTCCCTCGCCCGCGGCGAGGATATGCTCCGGGCCGGCCGTATCCAGGCAGTCGACGGCTCCAGCGACGAGACACGCCTCGGCTACCCCTACTTCCGCCGGATGGGCTGGCAGACCCGCAACAAGCCCTTCCTGACGCGCGCCGGCCGGATGATCCTCCCGCTGTACTCGGACGGCTTCAGCTTCTCGCTGATCGCCTACACCGACGACGCCGGCGAAACCTGGCACACCAGCGCGCCCCTCGTGGCTGCGGGCAACATCCAGCCCGCCCTCGCCGCTACGGCCAGCGGCGACCTCGTGGCCCTGATGCGCGACAACGGCCCGGCGCCGAAACGCCTCCATCTCAGCCGCTCCACCGACCAGGGGCAGACTTGGTCGCGAGTCCGCGACAGCGCGTTGCCCAACTCCGGCACCGCCTGCGACCTCGCCACCCTGCCCAATGGCCACTGGGTGCTGGTCAACAACGACACCGAAACCGGCCGTCACCGCCTGACCCTCTCGCTTTCCGAGGACGAGGGGAAGACTTGGCGCCACCACAGGCGGTTGGCCGACGAGGCCGATACGCGATCACATTACCCGGCCGTGATCATCGGGGCGGATGGCCTGATCCACGTAAGTTACAGTTATTTTCAGCCGGACAACCGGAAGGCGATCAAGCACGCGGTCTGCAACGAGGCTTGGCTGCGCCAGTAAGCGCCCATCCTGGGCGAGGGGGGCAGCGAGGAGGGGGGAGCAAGGATCCAGCCCGCCGGTTTGGTTTAGCTAGGTAATCCTGACCCGACTTCGCCAAGGCTGCGGCAGGCTGGCTGGGTCGAGCGTCCGGTAACGCGGCCTGCGCAGCTTCCCCGCCCGCCGCAGCGCGCGGCGCGGCCAGTGTTTCCCCCCCTCCGACCGGGGCGGTGCGCCCGAGCTACATCGAGCTGAGGGGTCGACCCCCGCCTCGCCACCACCCGGTTGGAAAACCTTCCCGCACTCCGCACTCGCCCGCCCCAGCCGCCTGCCCCAACCTCCCGCCGTCTCCTCCAATCCTTAGTCACTCGCCAACGATGCCCGCCCCGCGACTGCTCCTGCTCACGCTCCTCTGCGCCTGCCTCCCCGGCCTCGCCCGGGCCCAGGCGGAAAACTCCGGCGTCTACCTCACCTGGCGCGACGACCCCGCCACGACCATCACGGTCAACTGGCTCAACCTCTACGCGGACGCACCCGCGACCGCTTGGAACCGGCGCCCCGGCGGCGAATGGCGCCGCGTCGGCGGTACCGCCCACCCCGTGCGCCCCTCCGGCCTCTGGGTCCGCCGCGTGCAGCTCCGCGAACTCTCCCCGGACACCGGCTACGAGGTCGCCCTCGGCGCGCAACCGCCCGCCGGCACCGCAACCGGCTACCCGTTCCGCACAATGCCCCGCGAATTCGGGCGCCCGCTGAGCTTCGTCACCGGTGGCGATATGATGCACTCGCGGGAGATGGTCGACGTGATGAACAAGCAGGCGGGCCGCCTCGACCCGGACTTCGCCCTCCTCGGGGTCGACCTCGCCTACGCCAACAACGTCGACGCGACCCGCCTCGTGGACTTCTTCCAGTCGGGGCTCCTCCACGCGCGCGGGCGTAACGGCCGGCTCATCCCGATGGTGCCGGTGATCGGCAACCACGAGGTCGTGGGCGGCTACCGCGGCCGGCCCGAGGTCGAGGCCTCCTAGTTCTACACCCTCTTCGACCTGCCCGGCGGCAAGGCCCGACAAATGTTCGATTTCGGCTCCTACCTGTCGCTGGTCAACCTCGGCTCGGAGCACACCGAGGCGATCGAGGGCCCGCAGGCCACCTGGCTCGCGGAAACCCTCGCCGCGCGGACCCGGCAGACCTTCCCCTTCGCCTGCTACCACTTCCCCGCCTACGGCACCGCCAAGGCCACCGGCCCCGGCAAGCTCCCCATCGACAACCCCCGCTCCGTCGCCATCCGCCAGCAATGGCTCCCGCACCTCGAGCGCTACGGCGCCACGGCGGTCTTCGAGAACGACCAGCACAACTACAAGCGCTCCCACCGCCTGCGCGGGCACCGGCGGGACGACGACAACGGGCTGCTGTTCCTCGGCGACGGCGCGTGGGGCGTCCGCACCCGGACCGTGCCCAGCCCCTCCGAAGGCTGGTGGCTCGCCAAGGCCGAACCCACCCGGCACCTCTTCCACGCCACGCTGCAGCCCTCCGGCCAGGCGCGGATCGGGGCGGTCAACGACCAGGGTCAGGTCTTCGACGAGGTAAACCTCGCCACGCCCCGCACGCGTCCCGTGACGCCCTGAACCGCCGCCCCCTAGCCCGATGTCCCCTCGCCTGCTCCCGCTCCTGCTCACCGTCCTCGCCGCCGCGGCCGGACCCGCCCGTGCCGCCGCCCCGGCGGACCGCCCGCCCAATATCCTCTTCATTTTCGCCGACGACCATTCGCGTAAGGTCATCAGCGCCTACGAAGATGCCTACCCGCTCGCCCGCACCCCGAACCTCGACCGCCTCGCGGCCTCAGGCATCCGCTTCCAAGCCGGCTACCTCGGCGCCTGGTGCATGCCCTCCCGCGCCACCCTCCTCACCGGCCTCCACCCGCACGCGATCGAGTCGATGCGAATGACGGGCTCCAATCCCCGCAGCACCTACGACCCCGCCATCTGCCGCTTCTGGCCCGCCGTCTTCCGCCGCCACGGCTACCAGACCGCCCAGATCGGCAAGTGGCACACGGGCACCGACGCCGGCTGGGGCCGCGACTGGGATTACCAGCGCGTCTGGAACCGCCCCGCCAACCCTGAGGACGCCGGGAACTATTACGGGCCGCAGGTCGTGCACTTCAATGGCCAGCGCCGCACGGTGGAGGGCTACGCCACCGACAACTATAGCCGCTGGGCCGCCGACTACATCCGGGGCGAGGGCCGCGATCCCGCCAAGCCCTGGTACCTCTGGCTCTGCTACGGCGCCATCCACGGTCCCACCATCCCCGCGCCGCGCCACCGCGGCACCCTCCGGGACGCGCCCGTCGCGCCGCCCCGCGACCTCTTCGGCCCCCGCCCCGGCAAACCCGCCTACCTCGAGGACACGCAGGCCTGGAAACGCGGCCCGGCTGGGGAGGCCCTCGACAAGAATCGCCGCTCCACTCACGCTGACTGGGTGCGCCAGGCCAACGAGTGTCTGCAGGCCGTCGACGAAGGCGTCGGCGAGGTGCTTAAGGCGCTGCGCGAGTCCGGCCAGCTCGAGCGGACGCTCGTTATCTATTCCTCGGATCAGGGCTACGCCAACGGCGAGCACGGCCTGAAGCAGAAGGTTGCCCCCTACGAGGCGAGCTACGCCTCGCCGTTCATCGTCAGCCGGCCCGGGAAGATCCCCGCTGGGAAGGTATCCCGCCACGTGGTCAACGGCCCCGACGTGGTCGTCACCTTCTTCGCGCAGGCGGGCATCCCGCTCCCGTGGAAGATGCACGGCCGCAATTTCTCGCCGCTGCTGCGCGACCCTGATGGGGCGACTTGGGACCACCCGACCCTGTTCACCAACACCGGGCAGGACTACGGGGCGAGCGTCGCGGCGACGCTGCGCGGGGCCAAGGCGCCGCGCCACGCCGGCGTGCCGTACTTCGCGGCCGTCCGGCACGGGCATCTCAAGTACGTGCGCTACTTCGAGGCCCGGGAGCCGGAGGAATTGTACGACCTGCAGGCCGACCCCGAGGAGCTGACGAACCTCGCCGCGGACCCCCGGCACCGCGCGGACCTGACGCGCCTGCGAGCGCTCTGGCGGCAGGAGCTGCAGGCGACGGACGCGGCGTATTTAGATCTGCTGCCGCCCGTTCCGGCGGGCGCGGGCGGGAATTGAGGGGAGTTGAGAAGCGGGGAGCGAGGAACAGGGCCGGTTGATCTGATGTAGCCGGGGGATCCCTGCCCTTCGTCGCCGTGATGAGGGGGGCTACTTCACCGGAAACGCGATCAGATCGATCCGCGCCCCGCGTCCCGGCTGACCGAGGCTCCGCACCTCCAGCGCCGACGCCGATGGCGCGCGCGTGGGATCAAAGTACACGCCCCGGATCTCGCCCAGTTCTCCTCGGGCCCGCGCGTCGCCCAGATAGTAAGTTGCCTTGACCAGGTTCCGATAACTGGACCCCGCCTCATACAGCGCCGAACCGATCTGCTCGAAGATCCGCTTCATCTGCCCCCGAGCGTCCCCGCTCCCCTCGCCGTCGATGCCCCCCAAAAAGATCAGGGGCACGCCCGCCCCCACGTGCGCCACCCGGCAGAAGCGCGGCGAGACACTCAGCCACGGCAGCGGTAGCCAAGCCACCTGGTCCCCCGGCGGGGTCGGTAGGTTCCGCGCGGCCGCAATCAGCTCGATCTCCGCCGGCAGGCTGCTCACCCACTCCAGCAGCACCAGCGGCGGCACCGGCCCGCCCCCGAAACTCGCCGCCACCTCGCGCCCCGCCGCCGCATGGTCCGCAAACGGCGCGAGGAAGGCCTTGATCTGCACGACATCCGCCGCCCCCAAACCCAAGTGCGCCAACGTCCGATGCAGGCCCGCCATCGTCAGCCGCACCGCCTCCGCCACATCCGCCCCCTTCTCGGCCTGGCCCGACACGAACACCTTGCCCCCCGCCGGCAACACGGCCGCCCGCCCTCCCGCCAACCCACCTTCGGCCGGAGCCCCTCCACCCGGCGCCACCGCCTCGAAGGCCACCCTCCGCCCCGCCGCCGCCAGCGGCGTGCGCACCAGCGTGAAGGCCACCGGCGTCTCCGCGAACCGCCGCGCCACCGCCGCCTCCACCGCGGCCAGATCCGCGTCCGCCCCGACCAGCGCATTGAGCCGCAAGAGGCCCGCGGGATCACCGCCCGCCGCCCGCACCACGGCATCAAGCTCGGCCAGCGCCGCCCGCGCCTCCTCGTCCGCCCCCCCAAAAACCGGGGCCGTGATGGCGGCCGTGAAGACGAGCGGCCGGTCGGCCACCCGCACCGACCAGGCGGTGCCGGGGCGATCGGGGCGAGGCAGGCGTTCCGGGGGAACGGCGGAGAAGAGCATCGGTAAAAGCAGAGACACGGGAAGCGCGAACCGTAGCGGGGAAACGTTCACGCCACTAGTTTGGCCGCCGCGAAGAGTACTGCAAGCCAGCCGCGCCCCCGCGGCCCGGCTCTCTGCGGATGGGGTCCATCGGTTGCACGTTGCGCGCTGAAAGTTGCCGCGGCTCGCCACGCGACACCGATCGGCGCAACCCGCAACCGGCTGACCCCAGCGTTGGTCGGTCGGCGCTTGATTTCAGGCCCGCGCGACACGCCCCTGGCTTGCGGAACCGTTACGCACCGGATCGAATCCCCCCACGATGACTCCCGCGGCCCTGCGCTGGTCCGGCGATGCCGCCGGCAGCCTCGAACTCCTCGACCAGACGCTGCTGCCCGGCCGCGTAAACTGGATCGCCTGCCGCAACGTTCCGATTGTGGTCGAGGCGATCCGCAGCCTGCGCGTGCGCGGCGCCCCGGCGATCGGCATCGCGGGCGGCTACGGCACGGTCCTCGCCGCCGCCGAGGCCACGCGGCTCGCGCTCTCCCCCGCGACCGCCCTTGCCCACGTGCGGGCCCGCGCCGCAGAACTCGCCTCCGCCCGGCCGACCGCGGTAAACTTCCGCTGGGCCGTCGCACGCTGCCTGCGCGCCCTCGACGCCCTCCCCGCCGGCGCCCCCGCGGCCGCCCTCGGGACCACGCTGCTCGGCACCGCCCGGGAGATTCACGCGGAGGACGAACTCCTCTGCGCCGCGATCGGACGGCACGGCGCGGCGGCCCTGCCCCCGGGCGGCGTCCTCACTCATTGCAACACCGGCGGGCTCGCCACCGGGGGCGCCGGCACCGCCCTCGCCGCGATCACCACCGCTTGGGACCAGGGCCGCCGCTTCGAGGTCTTCGCCGACGAAACTCGCCCGCTCCTGCAGGGCGCCCGCCTCACTGCTTGGGAACTAGTCCAAGGGGGCATCCCGGTGACTGTCCTCTGCGACGGGGCCGCCGCGGCGCTTCTCGCCAGCGGCCGGGTCGGGAGTTGCATCGTGGGTGCGGACCGGATCGCGGCCAACGGGGATGCGGCCAACAAGATCGGCACCTACGGCCTGGCCCTCGCCGCGGCCGCACACGGGATCCCATTCTTCGTCGCGGCACCCTCGAGCACCTTCGACCTCGCGCTGGCGACCGGGGCCGGCATCCCGATCGAGGAGCGCGCCGCCGATGAGGTGCTGGCGCCCTTGGGCGTCCCCGCGGCTCCGGCCGGCGCCCGCGCGTACAATCCCGCGTTCGACGTGACGCCGGCGCGCCTGATCCGCGGGCTGATCACCGAACACGGCCTGATCTCGCCGGTGACCGCGGCGGAAATCCGCAAGGTGCTGGGGCCTTAGCCGGGCTGGGCGCGCGAGGAGCGGGCAGACCCTGCGGCGGGCGGGAACCAGATGGAAATTCTCACCGCGACTAGGATTTTCCGCCTGCCTCCCGTATGCCTCCACTGATTCTAGCCTCCGCCTTCGATGCTGCTTGATGGGGAAGGTCCCCTTGATCAGCCCTTTTGCGAGTACTCCGGGGATCCGAAAAGGTCGAAAAAAATCCCCAGCGCGCCGAGCCGAGCGCTGCCGCGCGCAGCTGATCTTCTGATGTGGCTGATGCGCGATTGCCCACCGACGTGTCCGCCGTGACCTTGGCAATGCCGGAAACTGGGGGAATATACGCCGCCCCGTTCCCGAGCTGCCGTCTGCCGCTGCTGTTTGATCCGCCTCCCTGCCGCCTTAGAAAAACATTGCTTCGCTTAGCGCCACCTCTGGCGCCAGCAACGCCACGCCTGACGTCAGCTCGGTCCGGCCTAGACCGAAATCCGCCCGGAAAAGCGCTTGGCCCGCCGCCAGATCGCCGCTCCACGAAAATGCCTTCAGCTCCTGCGCGTACCGGAAGCGCAAGCTCAAATCCAAGCCCGCCGCCAACCGCTCCCTCACCTCGACCTCTCCCGCTCCCGCCGCCCACCCGCACGCCGCCAACCGCTCGCCCACCCACTTGGCCAACACCCCACCCTCCGCCCGCCACGCGGGCCCGTGCCTCACCTCCACGCCGCTCAATCCCTCCGTCAGCGCCGCCGGCGCGTACGCCGCTAGGAACTGGCCTACGCTCTGCCTTACGGATAGCAGCCGGCAGTACGCCAAATCCCGGATCGCCGCCGGATTCGGCCATGGGTACCGCATCGCATCCGCCGGCGACCCCGCGCTGTCCAGAATCACCCGCTTCGCCTGGCCCAGCAGGAAGCGGTAATCCGCCAATCGGCCACTGTCCGCGAAACGATGGGCCCAATAATACAAGGGCAGATCAGTCGACAGGCAGATCGAGACCTGGTCCTCCAATTGCGCCCGGGCGCGACGGTCGTAACTCAACATGACGAACTCGACGCACCGCTTGTCCGCCCGCGTTCGCCCAAGGAAACATTCGCCATAAACCTTGGCCCGCAGCGGCGGCCCGCCTGCGTCCGAGTCCCGCGGGCAAAGCCCGACCACGCGGCAGGGATACCGCTGCGCGAAACGCAACACGGTCGCGAACTGCCGCGCCGCATCCGCCGCATCGGTGTTGAATCCGAGGTGCAACACAAAGTTGACCTGCGTCGCCTTGGCGTCCTCTGCCTCCGGCGCCGGCCGGCCGCCTGCCGCTTCTTCCGCCCACATCCGCGCCAGACTCCGGCCAATGCCATCCACCGGCACCTCCAATCCCGGCAATGCCTCGAAGATCGGCTCCATCGAACAGCGTGATCCGATTCAGGGCTGACGCCAGCGGTGCTGCGCGCCCGCCAGCAAGGCATCCGCACTCGCCGGGCCCCAACTCCCCGCCGGATAGGTGTCCATCCCCTCGCGCCCCGCCGCCCGCCACGAATCGAGCACGGGCGTGCACCGGCGCCACGAGGCCTCCGTCTCGTCCCCGCGGATAAACAGCGTACCGTCGCCGATGATGGCATCGAGCACGAGCCGCTCATACGCCTCGGCGGTGTTCGAACCGAAGGTCGTCGCGTAGCGGAAACTCATCTTCACCGGCTGGGTCCGCGTCTCCAGGCCCGGGATCTTCGTGTTCAAGATCAGGCTCAGGCCCTCATCGGGCTGGATCTGGAACGACAGGGTGTTGGCCGAAAGGTCAAAGCGGGCCGCCTCCCCCGCGAAGAGCGTCCCGGGGGGCCGGCGGAAGTTGACCGCGATCTCGGACACTCGCCGCGCCAAGCGCTTGCCGGAGCGCAGGTAGAACGGGACGCCTTGCCAGCGCCAATTGTTGATCGAAAGCCGCAGCGCCGCATAGGTCTCGGTCGCCGACGCCGACGCGATCCCCTCCTCCTCCAAATAACCAGGCACCGGCCGCCCCGCGACCATCCCGGCCGCGTACTGCGCGCGCGCCACGTCGCCGCCCGGCCCGACGGCAAGCGGCTGGATCGCGTTCAGCACCTTCACCTTCTCATCCCTGATCGCCTCCGGCGCGAGGGAGCCCGGCGGCTCCATCGCCGTCAACGCGAGCAGCTGCATCGTGTGGTTCTGCAGCATATCCCGCAGGCACCCGCTCTGCTCGTAATAGCCCCCGCGCAGGCCCACTCCCACCTCCTCAGCGACCGTGATCTGCACGCTGGCAATGAAGTTCCGGTTCCACAGCGGCTCGAAGATCGCGTTGGCGAAGCGCTGCACCAGCAGGTCCTGCACGGTCTCCTTTCCGAGGTAGTGGTCGATGCGGTAAACCTGATGCTCGGCGAACACGCCGCGGATCGCGGCATTCAGGGCCAGCGCCGAGGCCAGGTCCTTGCCGTACGGCTTCTCGATGATGACCTTCGAATGCAACGGCGTGTCCCGATGCACCGCCGCCAACCCGCAGGCCCCGAGCTGCTCGATGATCGGCGCAAAAACCGAGGGCGGGGTCGACACGTAGAAGATCCGCTGCAGGTCCCGGCCCAGTTGCCGCTCCATTTCGGCCAACTGGACCGCCAAGCGCTGGAAGGCCGCAGGTTCGTCGTACCCGCCGGCCACGTAGGAGGTCCGCGCCGCCACCCGGGCCCAGACCGCCGGCTCCGGCTCCCGCCGCGAGAACTCCTTCACCGCCGCCTCCGCCACCGCGCGGAACTCCAAGTCCGCCATCACCTTGCGGCCAAAACCCACCAGATGGAAATCCGCCGGGAGGAGGTTGTCGTGACTGAGGTTATAGACGGCCGGGAGGAGCTTGCGCGCGGTGAGGTCGCCGGATGCGCCGAAGATGACCACCACCGTGGGCGGCGCGCCGCGGTGCTTGCTGAGGCCCTGCAGGAAGGGGTGACGCCCAGAATCGGCCATAAGAACCCCATCTCCCTTGCCCCGCCACGCCGGGGCAAGGCAAATGCCGTTGGCAGAGGATTTCGCGGGCGCCTTCGGGCCCGACAGCTTCCGCGCCAAGATCGGGGCTACTGCCTTTTTTTCCTCCGAGGTCCTCCGGATGAGGGATATCCCTGCCGCCACTGACGCTCGTACCAGTACCGGCGACGGCTCACGGCCCCCGCCACGTTTCACCCACCACCGGGCGCCCGGACACGTCCGCCAGCGGAAAATACGCCTCGACCACCTCGCCCTCATAAGGGGCCGCCAACGGCACCGAGCCCCGCCGGTACAAGCCCTCTCCCACCCCCTCGAAAGCATCCAATCGCGCCAACGCCGCCGCTTCCACCGCCCAGACCTCCCCAGTCACGCCGATCGGCGTCGCCGGGTGCGGCACTAGGCCGGGATAACCCCCGAGGTCGTGCAGGCGGAACCCCGGCACGGTCCGCGCCGGGCCCAAATACCGTTGGCCCGCCAGCTGGCCGTGGTTCACGCGGCCGCGCTGGAGCGTGCCGTAGACGAACAGCAGGCGGCTCACGGCGCGCCCGCGGGCGGTAGGACCTCGACGACAACCGCCGTGGTGTTGTCGCGGCCGGAAGCCTCCACCGCGGCTTCCACCAGCCGCTGCGCGGGCGGGCGCGGCGTGGCCCCCGCTTCCAGCGCGGCGGGCAGCATTTCGGCGATCTGCCAGTCCCAGAGGCCGTCCATCAGCCCGTCGGAGCACAGCAGGAAACGGTCCCCGGCCCGGTGGTCGACGGCGCCGAGCTGCGGCTCGATAAACTGGTTACCCGCGCCGAGGGCCTGCTGCAGCGCGTTCCGGCGGGGATGGGTCCGCTGCTCGCGCTCGTTGATCTGGCCCTGCCGCCGCAGCCAGCCGACGTGGCTGTGGTCGTACGTCACCTGGGTGAGCTCGCCCCGCAGCGGAAGGGAATAGATGCGGCTGTCGCCGACGTGCGCAAAGTACATCCACTCTGGCGTGAACCACCCGAGGCTCAGCGTGGCCCCCATCCCGGCGCATTCCTCGTAAGAGGTGCCCAGTCGCGTCAGATCTTCGTGGATCTGCGTGACCAGCTCGCCGAGGACGTCCGCGAAGCCGACCCCGATCCCGGTCGCCGCCAACCGGAAGGCGCGGGGAAACAGGCGCGTGATGCGGTCGACGGTAAAGCGGCTGGCGAACTCGCCCGACTTGGCCCCGCCCATCCCATCGCTTACGGCGAAGACGAAGTCGGCCACGGACAGGGAGGCTCGGCCGGTTTTGCCCAAGTAACGCACCTCGCGGCCGTCGACGGCGAGCGCGAGGAAGGAGTCCTCGTTGTTGGGGCGTACGCGGCCGACGTGAGTCAGGCCGGACCATTGCAGGTCGGGGGCGGGACGGTCCCCGCGGCGGGTGTCGGCGCTCATCGGGCCAAGGTGGGCTTGAGGGTGAGGGGCAGGCCGGAGCCGTCGTCCTCGAGCAGCGTGGCGAACTCGAAATCGATCACGCAGAAACGACCGTCGGCGACGCGGTAGGTGATGTTGCGGAGGGCGCGGTCCTCATGGCGGACGCCGAAGCGCTCCAGCGCGGCGAACAGTTCCTCCTGACGCTCCGGCGCGAGGTGATCGACGCGGCGGCCGCAATTGGTCGTGACCAAGCGGAGCTGGGCCGAATCGACCTCTAGGACCCGGGGGACGAAGTCGCAGCCGCGGGCCTGGAGGAGGCGGAGCAAGCGGGTCTCGTGGTCGAAGCGCTCCCGGGCGGAGTGGCCGCGGAAGGTCTTGTGCACCCGGCCGTCGAAGCCGATGCGGACCGTGGCTCGCGCGGTGTCCTTGATTTCCTCCATCGAGCGACACTCTCCCGCGGTCGGCCACCCGCTGGCAAGCCGCACCCGCGGCCGGCGGGTCCGCGCTTGCGAGGCCCGGGGAGAAAAGCCAAGACGTCGTCGTCTTGCACCTCCACCTCGGGCAACACTTCTACGGCGCGGGCAACCTGGGGGATGACTTCATGCTGGGGGGCTTCCTCGAGGCCCTTCACGCGCAGGCCCCGGGCACCACCTGTTCGTGCCGCGTCCCCTTCCCGCTGCCCCCGCTACGGGATCGTTTCCCGGCGGTGGAGTGGCTGCCCTACGAGGCGGGGAATCTGGAGCCGTGCCTGCGTCGGGCGGACGCATGGCTCGGCTTGGGCGGATCGCCCTTCCAACAGGCGCAGTCGGCGTGGTTTATCGATCACCTCACCGCGGAGGCGGCAGCGTGCGACCGGATGGGCAAGCCAATGTTCTACCTTGGGGTGGGCGTGCAGGGCGCGGCGGAGGCGCGGGGGCCAGCCGTCCAGCGGCTGGTCGCGCAGGCGGAGGGCATCTGGACCCGGGATCCGGCATCCGCGGAAAGCCTCGCCAGCCTCGCGCCGCGGCGGCCGGTGGTGGCGGCGAGCGATCTGGCGCATTTGTGGTTCCGTGCGCATCCACCGCGGCCAGCGGTCGCGGGGCGGCTGAACCTGACGCCAAACTTTGATTTCGGGCCCTGGCCGGGGCGCGACGCGCTGCTGGCGGCGGTGGATGCCCTAGGCGTGGAGGACCGCGTCTGGCTGGTGCAGGAGGATCGGGAGCTGCCCGGGGCGGAGAGGATCCTGTACTCGAGGTTGCCGCCGGCGGAACGGGCCCGATGGCGGCTGCTGGCGCCGGACGTGCCAGGGGCTCCATTGACGGTGGCCTTGGACCGCTGGACGGGGGCGGCGCGGACCGTGAGCGCGCGGTACCACGCGGCCCTGCTGGGAGCGTGGGCGGGGTCGGCGGTGGTGGTGATCGCGACCAACGAGAAGCTGCGGGGGGTGGCGGAGGAGTTGCGGGCCCCAGCGATCGCGCCGGAAGCCCCGACGGCGGTAGTCCTGAAGGCCTTGGCAACGGCACAAGCAGGTCCCCGGCGGCCGCCGGTCGCGCTGGCGGAGCAGGCGGCGGCGGCGGTCGCGGCCTGCCTCGCCGCGATCCGCGGCTGAATTTTTCTCGGCACCCCCGGCGCCTTCGCGAAAGACTAACCCTTATGCCCGCGCTGCTGCTGTCGCTCGCGTTTGTCGCTTACCTGACTCTGCTCGGGGGCGGGCTGCTGGCCGGGTGCCGCTGGCGGGGCGGGATCCTGCGGACGTGGCTGCTGGCGCCGGCGGTGGGGCTCGCGGTGGTCATTTTGGCCCTGATGGTCCTGAACCAATCGGGCCTGCCGGTGCAGGCGTTCGCGTGGCCGCTGACCCTAGGGCTCGGCCTAATCGCGGCGGGCATCCTGCGCTGGCAGGGAACCGTCTGGCCGCGGCGGGCCCTCGCCCCGTTCGGGGCGGTGATGGTGGCGTCGCTCCTGTGGACCGGTTGGCCCCAGCTGCGGTTTGGCTTCAACTGGCTGAGCTACGTCAACGACGATTTCGTGAATTACTGCCTGGCCGCAGACCGCTTCCGGGACTTCGGCTTCTGGCGGGCGCCACACCTGGCGGAGTTGGCGGGCACCGATCTCGCGCAGTATTACTGGTTCATGCATGTGCCGGGCCTGATGCGCTTCGGCAGCGAGATCACTCTCGCGTGGGTGTCGGCCCTCACCGGCCTGAAGTCGCTGAGCATCTTCATGCCGGTGATTTTGGGCCTGGGCTTGGTGCAATTGGCGGCGGCGGGGGCACTGGTGCTCCACCGCGGGCGCTGGCGGCGGCGGGCCGGGCTGACGATGGCCCTGCTAGCGGCGAGTCCCCTGTTCATGCTGGGGTCCCTGTACCAGCTGATCGCGCAGGTAGGCGGGCTGGGCCTGATGCTGGCGGCGACGGTGGTGCTAACCCAGCGCCTGCCAGTCCGGCGCGCGGGGGCGATCCCCGCGATCGTGATCCTGTCGGTGCTGGGCGCGGCGCTGTGCGTGACCTACCCGGAGGTGACCGCGTTCGCGGGGCTGGCGGGCCTAGTGGCGGCGGCGTTCGAAACGGTGTGGCAGCGGCGGCTGCCGGCGGCGCGGCTGACCTTGTTCTTGTATGGCGTGGCGGGGGTGATGCTCCTGCTGCGGACCAACATGCTGGCGTATGTCTTCACCATCATGCTGCAGCTGGGGTCGGGCTTCCGCAGCGTGGACCTGTCGCTGTCGCTGTTCCCGTACTTTATGATCCCGACGGGGCTGGCGAACCTGTTTGGCCTTATGCCCCTGGCGGTGAACTTCCCGGAGCCGTGGACCTCGGTAACGATCGTCGCAGGCAGTCTGGCCCTGCTGGCGGCGCTGGCGGCGGGGGTGCGGGAGGCCTCGCGGGGCGTGCCGATGGCGCTGCTGCTGCTGGTGCAGTTCGCGCTCGCGCTGCGGCTGATGACGTCGGGCAACGACTTCGGCCTCTACAAGCTGGCAATGTTCCTGCAGCCGGCGCTGGCGGCGAGCCTAGCGGGCCTGCTCCTACGCTTGCCGCGGCCGCGGCTGACCGCGCCGTTGGCCCTCGCCCTCGCGGCCCTCGCGGCTGCGCCCACGGCCCTGCACTACACCGGGGTTTCCCAGGGCGACCGCGCGGGTGGCCTTACCGAGGCGAAGAGCGCCTCCGCCCTCGGCACGGAGACACCGCCGGTGCCGGCTGGCACGCGGGTGCTGGCTGACGTGAACAATCTGGTGGCGGCCAAGCTGGCGGCGGCGGCGCTGCGGGGCACCGACCTGCGCTACCTCTCGCGCGATTATTACCAGCAGATCGCGCCCATCGAGTACGAGCGCCTCGGCACCACCTTGGTCGGCCTGCACCCGCATTTCGATGCGCTCCTGTCCGCCCGGCCGCAGCTGGCGGAGCGAGACCAGCGGACGACGCAGACCCTGCGCCTTTTCGAGACCACCTTCCGCGCGCCGCGGCTAGAGTACGCGCCCGGCGCGACGGAAACCTACCTGACGCTCGATCCCGCGCTGGGCCTCTTCAACAAATTCCGCTACCCCGCGCCGCTGGAGCCGCGGGCCTTCTTTCGCCTCCTGCCCGTGGCGGAGGAACGCAACCACTTGGTGTTCGTTCATTCCGGGCGGGGCAACCACTACTACCTAGGCGACCGCAACCGCATCGCGATCTTCCAGCAGGAGGCGGACCCGTACACTCCGCGGCAGGACTTCACGGGCATCGGGCGCTTCTTGCTCCTGCGGGTGGAGCGGCCTGACGCCGAGGTGTACGTGAGGTTCTTGGCGACCAAGACCTTCATGGGTCCGGGCCACACCGCGTGGTCGCCGGAGGCTAAGCTGTTGGGTACCCAGCCTGTGCCGCTTGGCCTGACGGGGCACGGAGCAGTCAACCGGATCCTCGGGCCGGTGCGACCGGTGACTCTGGGCGGGGCGGCCTACCTCGCCCTGGACCTGCACGAGCTGCCGGTGCAGTTCCCCTATGAGCGGGGCGGTCTGGCGTCACTGTACAACCCGCAGGTGCCCCTGGACTCGCGCAAGCTCGTGGCCTACGCGCGCGACATTTCGGCCTTGGGGAGGGAGGAGGTGGCGGCGCTGCGCCGGCCGGCCCGGCTGGGGCGTTTCCCGGACGACCTGCTATTCGCCTCCGGGCTGGAGTACGCGGGGATCTATGAGGACGGCTGGGTGTCGCCGGGGAGCGAGTTCATCCTGACCGGCACCCCCGCAGGCGGGGTGGCGCGGATCCGCGGATTCGTTCCGGACCTGCCGGGACGGCCGCTCGGGGCGGGCGTGATCCGGGTGCGGGTGGGTGACCGCGCCTACACGGTACCGGCCCCGGTGGGCGGGTTCGACTGGCTGCTGCCGCTGCCGACGGCCGCCGCGACCACCCACCTGCGCCTCTCGTTCTCGGCGCAGGCGCCGCTGCCGGGCAAGGACCGCCGCCCGATCGGGGCGAACCTGAACCTGGTGGAAGTGTTCCCGAGCCTGCCGACCCATACCTTTGACTTCGGCACGGCGGGCGGATCGCGGTTGCCGGCGCGCGGGATCGACCAGGACGGCTGGCTGGAACGCGGCGCCACCATCGACCTGCCCCCAGGCGGGAGGCGGACGCTGCGCCTGCGGCTGGAGTTCCCCGACTGGAGCGGCCTACCGGAGGGCCGCCTGACCACGGTGCTTCAGCCCGACGCCACCGCCGCGGCTGAAGGCGCGATCCGTGAGCACCGCTTGCCCGCGGCGCAGTATTCGGCCGTGGATCTCCCCATGGCGGCGAGTGCGGAGGTGGGCCTGCTCGAGCTGCGGGCGGCGGAAGACTTTCCCTTGCCCGCACCGGATCAACGGCGGCGCACCGCACGCTTGGTCTCAATGGAGTTGCAGCCCGCGCCATGAACGCCCCGCAACGCGCCCTCGTCCTAAAGCTGGACACCCTTGGCGACCTAGTGCTGCTGGCCCCGGCCCTGCAGGCGTTGCGGACGGCGTGGCCGGCCACGCGGCTGACGGTGGTCGTGCGCGCGGCGTACGCGGGGCTAACCACGTTGCTCGTGCCATCAAGGGCGGGCGAGGCTCCGGTGGAATGGCTGACTACGACGCTGGATCCATTCCGCCACGGTCCGGAAGAGGAGGCGGCGGAGCGGGCGCGTTTGCTGGCGGCGGTGCGAGCGCGGGCGCCGGAGGTGGTGATGGCGGCGACGGCGCGGGGCAACTGGCTGGAGGCGGCCGTGGCGGCGGCGGCACCGGGCGCACGGCGGGTGGCTCTGGGCGCGGAGGCGGCGGACGCGTATTTCTCGACCCGGCTGCGGGTAGCGCTGGGCATTGAAGCAGCGGGCGTGTTTCCCGAACGGGTGATCCCGCCGGCGGACGAGCTGGATTGGCGGCGCGGTCTGCGGCTCGCGTCCGCGGTGCTGGGCCGGCAATTGCCGGCGGTCCCGCCAAGGATCCGGGCGGAGCCAGACCTGGCGCGCTTGGCGGCCTTGGGGCTTAACCCCGGGAAATACGCGGTCTGCGCGGCGGCGGGGTTCGCGAACGTGCGCCTGAAGACCTGGCCGGCAGAGCGGTTTGCGGAGGCGGCGGCGCACCTGCGGGCGCGGCACGGCCTGCTGACCCTCTGGGTGGGCGCGGAGGTGGAACGGGCGCATTTGGCGCCCCTCGCGGGCCCGCACCTTTGGCTGGGCCAGGGGCCGGCGGATCTATCCGTCCTAGCGGGGTTACTGGCGGGAGCGGCGGTGTTTTTGGGCAACGACACCGGGGCGATGCACTTGGCGGCGGCGACGGGTGTTCCGACCGTGGGGGTCTTTGGCGGGGGCACCTGGCCCCGTTTCCAGCCGGCGGCGGCGCTCGGGGCGGCGGTGGTGCATCCCCTGCCCTGCTTTGGCTGCGGGTGGGATTGCCCCTTTGGCGACGCTCCCTGCCTGCAGGCGATCACCACCGCCGACGCGATCGCCGCACTGGATGCCGCCCTAGCCGGCAAGGCCTTCGCCGTAAGCGTAATCGAGCGTATCCCGGCGGAGGTTCGGACCGTGCTGGGCGCCACCGCGGAGCGGCACCGCCAAGCGCAGGCGGGGCATCTCGCCCGGCAGCACAAGCTGGAGGAGCTCACGGCCCTCGCGCGCGAGAAGGACTTCGCGATCGGGGAGAAGCAGGGGGAAATCGCCGCTCTGAAGGCGGTCTGTGACGAGCGGGAAAAAACCATTCTGATCCTCGATGGGCACGTGCGGTACTTCCAAGCGGAGAACAATCTCCTGAAGGCGGAGAAGGAGGTCCGCGACCGGGCCTTGGCCGCGGTGACCGGCGAGCCGGGAAGGGCGGCGCGCGCACTCGAGGACCAGGCGGTGCATATCCGGAACCTCGAGGCGGTGCGCATCCGACAGACCGCCGAGATGGAGGAGCTGCGGCGGGGCGCGGCCAATCGGGAAGCGGGATTGCACGAGCTGGAGCAGGCCAAGCATTACGGTCGCCTGCTCGGCGAGAAGGAGCTCGTGATCCGGGGACTGAGTGCCGGCATCGCGCACCGGGACCGCGTGTTGCGCGAGGTGGCATCGGAGACCACTCATTCGACGGCGGACCTGCGCCGGATCGCGTTGCTGCTGCGGGGCTACGTCCGCGAGCGCTGGCTGCGGCCGCTCCAGGCCTGCCTGTACGTGCGGCTCGTGGAGGGGCAACCAGGGGAACTCGGCGTGCTGCGCCAGCACCAGCCGCGGCCGCTACGCTGGGACCGCGCTTTGGCGCGCCACCGGTCGCCAGCGGCGGGCGGCCTGAGCGTCGCGGTCGTGACCCCCAGCTACGGGCAGGAGCGGTTTTTAGGCCGGACGCTCGCCAGCGTGCTCGACCAGAATTTCCCCGGCCTGCGGTACGTGGTGCAGGACGGTGGTTCGCGCGACAGCAGCGCGGCGCTTATCGCCCGCCACGCCACGCGGTTACGCCATTGGGAATCCATGCCCGACCGGGGTCAGGCGGACGCGATCCGCCGGGGATTCGGGCACGTCACCGGGGAGCTCGCGCCCGACGACGTGATGGCGTGGCTCAACTCGGACGACCTGCTCGCGCCGGGTTCACTGGCCTTCGCCGCGGGCTACTTCGCGCGGCATCCGGAGGTGGATGTGATCTACGGGCACCGGATTTTGATCGACGAGGACGACCGAGAGATCGGGCGCTGGGTGTTGCCGCGGCACGATCCGGCGACCCTGGAGTGGGTCGACTACGTGCCGCAGGAAACCGTGTTCTGGCGAAAGCGGGCGTGGGACCGCGTGGGCGGGATCGACCCGACCTTCCAATTCGCCCTCGACTGGGATCTGTTGGCGCGCTTCCAGCAGGCGGGCTGTGTGATCCGGCGCGTGCCGTACTTTCTCGGTGCGTTCCGCGTGCACGCCGAGCAGAAGACCGCAACCGCGATCCACAGCACCGGGGCGGAGGAGATGCGGCGCATCCGGATCCGTTTCCACGGGGAACGGTCGGACGATGCGGCGCAGCTGGAGCATCACGCCCGGCGCGCCCGGTGGCACGGGGCCTTGACGGCGCGGCTCCTCGCCTTCGGGCTACGCTGGTAACCCTTACCTGCAATGCTCCTCAGCCTCGTTGTCCCAGTGTATCGGGAAGAAAAGAATGTTCCGGAGTTCCTGCGCCGTGTGCGGCCGATTCTGGGCGCCATCACAGAGGACTACGAGTTGATCTTTGCGCTCGATCCCTCGCCCGACCGCACCGAGGAGGTCATTTTGGCGGCGCGGGCGGAGGATCCGCGGGTGAAGCTGCTGCGGTTCTCGCGGCGCTTCGGCCAGCCGATGGCGACCCTGGCGGGCCTGCAGTATTCGGCGGGCGAGGCGGTGGTGGTGATGGACGTGGACCTGCAGGATCCGCCGGAGCTGCTGGGCGAAATGGTGGCCAAGTGGCGGGAGGGGTTCGACGTCGTGCTACCGCAGCGGCGCCAGCGGACGGGCGAGCCGTGGGTAAAGCGCCTCGTGGCGGCGACCGGCTACAAGGTGATCAACAAGATCGCGGACGTGCGCATCCCGCCCAACACGGGGGATTTCCGATTAATCTCCCGACGGGTCGCGACGGAGGTAACGCGCCTGAAGGAAACCCACGGGTTCCTGCGCGGGATGGTGGCCGTGGTGGGGTTCCGGCAGGCGCTGATCCCGTTCGACCGTCCGGCGCGCTTCGCCGGGGAGACCAATTACAACCGCTTCCTCGGGTCCATGCGCATCGGCTTTAACGGCATTTTCTGCTTCTCCGCCTACGCGCTTAGCCTCAGCACCTGGCTGGGCTTCCTCGTCTCGGCCGGGGCGTTTTTGCTGATGGGGATCTACCTGCTCTACAAGCTGATGGGCTGGCCCATCGCGTGGGGTAATCCGACATTGGTGATCCTCATCTCGTTCCTCGGGGGCATCCAGCTGATCAGCGTCGGGATTTTGGGCGAGTACATCGGCCGCATCTACGAGGAGGTGCGGGCGCGCCCAAAGTTCATCGTGGAGCGGGCGGAGGGGTTCCGCGAATGAGTTTGCCCAAGGGCGCCGCCTGACGGGGATGAACGCGACCCTCCCTGGACCGGCGCGCGCCCCGCGCCTGCTCATCCTGGTTGTCGCGTATCAGGCGGAGACGACGATCCCCGGCGTGTTGCGGCGGCTGCCGGCGTTCGCGGGCGTGGACGTGGAGGTGCTGGTGATCGACGACTGCTCGGCTGACGGCACCTTCAAGGTGGCGGAGCGACTGCGGGACGAGGGCGGCTGCCCGCATCGCCTGACCGTGCTGGTGAACCCGGTGAACCAGGGCTACGGCGGCAACCAGAAGCTGGGCTACCGGTACGCCTTGGAGCAGGGACACGACCTCGTGGCGCTCCTGCACGGGGACGGCCAATACGCGCCGGAGAGCCTGCCGGATGTGCTGGCCCCCCTGCGGCGCGGTGAGGCGGACTTCGTGCTGGGATCGCGGATGCTTACCCCGGGCGGCGCGCGGCGGGGCGGGATGCCCCTGTACAAGCGCCTCGGCAACCGGCTGCTGACCGCTAGCCAGAACCGGATTCTCGGCGTGCGGCTGAGCGAGTACCACACCGGCTGCAAGGCATTCCGCGCGGACCTGCTGCGCCGGATTCCATTCGAGCTGAACGCGAACGTCTTTCACTTCGATCCCGAGTTCATCGTGCAGGCCCTGCGCACCGGGGCACGGATCGCGGAGGTCCCCTTCCCCACCCGCTACGGGGACGAGATCTGTCGCGTGAACGGAGTGCGTTACGCTTGGGACACTCTGCGCACGACGCTGGTCGCGCGCCTGCAGGACTGGGGGCTGCTGTACCGGCGGAACTTCGACGTGCTGCCGCCGGCGGGGACCCCGGCGGCCCCGGGACGGCTGAGTTTCCCCTCCGTGCTCACGGCCGCCCTGGCGGCGGTGCCGGCGGGCACGGTGGTTTTGGACCTCGGGGGCGCGGGGGCGGAGCTGTGCGGACCGCTGCGGGCGCGCGGTTGCCGCGTGCTCGGCTGGGCCGTGCCGCCGGAGCGGGCGGGGGCCTACGACGAAGTGCGCGGACCGGAGGCAGGGGGCGAGTTACCGCCGGACGACCTGCGGGGCATCAACGTGGTGCTGCTGCTCGATGAACTCTCGCGGCGGGCGGATCCCGAGGCGTACGCGGCGGCGCTGCGGGCGGCCGCGGGGCCAGGCCTGAAAGTGGTGCTATCCACGGGGAACCTCGGCTTCGTGGTGCCGCGGCTAATGCTGCTGGCGGGGCACTTCAACCCCACGCGCCGGGGCATCCTCGATGTGCGCCACCGGCGGCTGTTCACCGTGGCTTCCCTGCAGCGCCTGCTGCGCGAGGGTGGATTCCAGGTCGAGCGGATCACGGGCGTGCCGGCCCCGATCCCGCTAGCGGTGGCAGATCCCGCGTGGAGCCGGCGCTTGCTGGCAGTACAACGGGCCCTCATCCGGTTAGCGCCGGGGTGGTTCGCGTACCAGTTACTCGCGGAGGTGCGGCCCCTGCCGAACCTCCCGGCGCTCCTTGAGGCCACTCGGCGCCACAGCACGGCGCGCGCGGCCCGGGAAAATTAAATCCCAAGCTGGGTGGAGACCTTAGCTCCTGCTCAGGCGACGTAGCGGGTGATCCCGACGACCGTGAACTCCTCGTCCACGCCCGCCGTCTTGACCTTGACCACCTCTCCCAGCTTGCGGCCGAGCAGGGCGGCGCCGAAGGCCGTCTTGTAGGAAATGATGTGCCGGTCGGGGTCGCCGTCCCAGGCGCCGAGAATGGTGAACGTGGCGGTCGAGCCATCGGCCACCTTCCGCACTGCGACCACCGTACCGATGCTGGCCTGGTCGGTCGTGGCGTCCTTGAAGTCGGTCACGCGGGCGCGGGCGAGGTCGCGCTCGAACTGGCCCTTCTGGGCCATCAGCACGGACTGGTCCTGCTTGGCCATCTTGAACTCGGAATTCTCGCGGAGGTCACCGTGCTCGCGGGCGGCGGCGATCGCCTTGGAGTTATCGGGGATCTTCTTGGCCACGATTTGATCGTACTCCTCGCGCTTCCGGTCGTAGCTGGCGCGGGACACGATCAACTGCTCATCCTTACCCTCGGCGTCGGCAGCGACAAGCGACTGGATCTTGGGAAAGATCTTAATGAAGCGGGCGAGAAGCGACTTCTTGGTGAGTTCCTCGAAGCCCTGGTTGAGCATCAGAGTGTTCGCGAGGTCGCGGGCGGTCTCCGGGTCGGCGGTGGCAAGCAGGTCCGGAATCAAATCGGGGTCCTCGGAGAGGATGTCCGCGAGCGGAATCCGGCGGGCGCTGGCAGCCTGGAGGGCCTCGTAATCGATGGCGAAGAATATAGCGCTGAGCAGCCGCGGGGTGATCAAGTCATGAAGAAGCTTGGCGAACTTCTTTGAGTCGCGGTTCTTGACGATCCAGAGGAGCACCGGGGCGCGGAGGTTCTGCTCGGTCTGCCAGCGACGGAGAGTCTCGGCGAGGTGGTCGGCGTGCCCTTCCTCGATCAAGAAGTTAATGCACTCCGTGGTGAACTTGCCTTGGGAAGTCTTGAGCAGCTGGAAGAGCACGTCGCGCACTTCGATCGGGTGCGTGTCGCGGATCAGCCGCAGGAGGCGGGCCTGGAAGTGGACCGGGATCTTCTCGGCGACGCCGGGGAGGTCACGGATGTTGGCGATTAGAGTGGCCTGGGCCGGCTCCAAGGCCTCGGTGCGGCCGAGCAGTTTGGCGAGGTCGTCGCGGACGGCGGCCCCGTAAAGTCGTTCCGCCGCATCAAGCTGGTTGGAATCGCGGACGGACTCGGCGAGGCCGTCCAGAATGGCCCCGAGGTCACCGAGGCTGGCATTGCCGTCGACGGCGGCCATCAGTTCCTCGGCGAGGGCGATGCGGCGGCGGGCGGAGCGGGTGCTGGTGAACTGCTCGCGGATGCCTTCCTCAGCCGAGACGGGCGTCTCGCGCACGACGTAGCACTCGGTCTTCTTAACGGGAACGGAGAGGCGGGGGTCCTGGGCGATCTGCTTGCGGGCGGCAGCCCACCACTTCTTGAACTTCTCCTCGCCGACGACCTGGGCAAGCACGATCTCAAGCTCGATGGCGGTGGCGGCCTGATTCGGGTAGGCTTGAAGGGCTTCGAACACCAGTTGTGCGGGCTGGTCGGCGATCAGCTCATTGATACGAGCGGGCTCGGTCTCGCGGCGGACCAAGAGGTGGCGGGAGTGGAGCACCTCCATCGTGGAGACACAGAAGGCGGGATCCATCGCGTGTCCGGCCTTGCCCTTGAAGTCGATCGTCAGCCGCTGGGCGGACTCGTCGTAGGAGCGGATCTGGCCGAAACCCCAACTACGGTGGACCACGTAAGCACCCGGCACCATCGCCTCGAGTTTCGATTTGGCCGGCTTGAGGGCCGGCATTTTGGCGAGGAGCGCGGAAACGGCTTCGGAATTCATGGTTGCGTGACTGAGGACCTGAACTGGAGATTTGAGCGGACCTTTCTCCGCCTTGTCAAACCGAGTGTCACCCCGGGCATTCTGGGAAGACGCCCTAATGCCGACCCAATCTGCTCTGCCGCCCGACGCCTGGAACTCCGCCGCGCTGCTACTCACCCGCTGGATTGCCCGCGGGGAGCGCCTTGACCTGCTGCTGGAGACCTTGCCCCGGGCGCTGACGGGCCCGGCGCGAGCGCAGTGCCAGCACCGAGTGCTGGGGGTGGTGCGGCACCACGGGCGCTTGGAGGCGGCGCTGGCGCGGTTGGTCACGCACGCCCCGCGGCATGAGGTGCGCGCGGTGCTGCTAATGGCGGGTTTGGAACTGCTGGAGGCGCCGGCCGCGGCGGAGGCGGACCCGGGGCGGGTGCCGCGGATCGTGCACCATGCGGTGGAGCGCACAAAGACCCTCGCCAGCCCGGCCGAGGCCCGGATGGTGAATGCGGTCGCCCGGCGCCTCGCGGCGCCCCTGGCGCAGCCCGCGCCGCCGGCAGAGGCGGACGCGGCGGCATTGGCCGAGTATTTCTCGCATCCGGTCTGGCTGGTGCGAGCCTGGCTGGCTCAATTCGGCCCGGCGGCAACGCGGGCGCTATTGGAATGGAACCAAACCCCGGCGCCGGTGCACGGCCGCTGGCGGGGGCCAGCTGATCCGCCGGAGTTCCTCCAGCCGACGGCGTGGCCAGGTTTCCTGCGCGTACCGGCCGGCCATTGGGGGGACGTGGAGCCGCTGCTGGCGGCGGGCCAGATGTACCTGCAGGATCCGTCCACCCGCCTGCCGGTGGAACTCCTGGCCCCGCAAGCGGGCGAGACCTTGCTCGACCTTTGCGCCGCCCCCGGGGGCAAGAGCCTGTTGATCGCCGACCAGATGGGCGCCGGCCGCCTGGTAGCCGTGGATCAGCCTGGGACGCGGCTGGAGCGCTTGAAGGAGAACCTGTCCCGGACCCGCAGCGTGGATGTCGCTTTGGTGCAGGCGGACCTGTTGGGCCAGCCGGGAATGGTGCTGCGGGAGCATCGATTGCCCGAGGCCTATGCTGGAGTGCTGCTGGATGTACCCTGTTCCAACACGGGTGTGATGCGGCACCGGGTGGACGTGAAGCGGCGCCTGCAGCCGGGGGATTTCCGCAAGCATCCGGCACAACAGTTGTCGCTCCTGCACGCGGCGGCGCGGCTGGTCCGCCCGGGCGGGCGCCTCGTGTATTCGACCTGCAGCATCGACGTGGAGGAGAACGAGCACGTCGTGCGCGCCTTCCTCGCCGGGAAGGCGGGCGGGCCGTTCAGCCTAGAGCGTTCCGTGGTGAGCCAGCCCTGGGTGGCGGGCCACGACGGCGGCGGCGCGTTCCTGCTGAGGAAGGCCTGAGCTGGGCGCGGTCCTCGCGACGGCGAGGCGGGTCCTCTCCGCCGCAGGCTTTCCCGCAGCGCGCTTGAAATTCATGGCCCTGGCCTGCGCGCCGGCGGCCCCCTCGGCGGTGAAGGCAGCCGTGAGCACGACCTCGCCGCCGAGCGTGACGTTGCAAACGGCCCGCGCCCCCGCGGCGAGCGTTACGCTCTCGCGATTGTTCTCTGAGCCGAGATAGCCCACGACGACCTCGTGCGTCCCCGCCGGCACAGGCGTGAGCGTGAACGCACCGTCCGCGGCGGTGTAGGCCTCGAGCGCGCTGCCGGTGACGGTGACCTTGGCGCCGGCGAGGAGCGCGCCGGTGTTGGCGTCGGACACGTTGCCGAAGATCGAGCCGATGGTTTGCGCGTGGGTGAGCGCGGCCGCGCGCAGCCAGCCGCGCAGAAACAGCCAGCGCCGGCGCGAACGGGTCGGCGGCGGCATGGGGGTGCGGGGGTGGAGTGGTTTGGGTGGAGGAACCAAATTCGCAGCCGTCGGTGGCGGGTTCATGGCGGCGGCGTCACGATTCGGCGACGAAGCGCTGGAGGTCCTCCGCGAGCCGCCAGCCCGCGAATGAGACCGGGATCAGGCCGCCGGCCCGGCGGGTGAAACCGGATTGATAGCCCTGCGGTGGTTCGGTCGACCTCCGGCCGGCGCAGGATGCCGGGCGGCGCGGCGGGGCGTATGGCCGCGCTCAGAACGCCAGCCGTGCGCTGAGCGTGTAGGTCGTGGGCGGGTTGAGGGCGGCGCGGAAGAGCTGTCCGTCCGGGTCGCGGCGCACGAGCGTGTAGGGACTGGATTGGAGAAGATTCTTCGCGTTGAGCTGGAAGTCGGACTGGACGCCGCCGAGCCAGCGCGGGAGGCGCGTGCGGTAGCCGAGGAGGGCGTCGGCTTCGCGGCGGACTTGGGCGCGAAACAACTCGCCCGCGACGCTGCGGCCGATCACGGGGGCCGAGCCGTAACTGAGGCCACCGCCGAAGAAGAGGCCGCGGGCGCGCCCCTCGCGGATTTCATAGCGTGTGAAGCCGCGCAGCTCGAGCTCGCGGTGGCCGATCGTGCCCTTGTTCTCGACCGCTGTGGTCGAGGCGAGCCAGCTCTGATAGTCGAGAATCTCCTGCGCGACCGTCACGCCAGCCACGGTCTGAAGCGACTGCGCCGCGGGCGTGCGCCAGAGGGGCAGCACCTGTGCAGCGGCGGGACGGCTGCGCTTGAGCATGTTGGTCTGGACGGAAGTAGAACGGGAGCCGCTGAGCAGGAGCCGCCACGACGACGTGAGATTGGCCGTGATGTTGAGCTCGAGGCCCTGGGTGGAAAGGTCCGCGAGGTCGAAGCCATCGCCGGTAAAGCGCACGGCGTTGGCTGGCGCGATGAGACCGGCTGCGAGCATCACATCCATGATGCGGTTGTTCCTTTCGGAGACGTTGTTGGCGCCGAAAGCCGCGGCCTGATCGACCGAGTCGTTAGTGAACCGGCCGGCGCGCACGAAGACGCGGCCGCTGAAGAGCGAGACCAGGACGCCGTAGTCGCGGCCCTGGCCGGCGTTGAGCGGGAGAGGCGAGCTGTTGGGGATCAGCGTGACGGTGGTGCCGGGAGGCTGCGCGTTTTCGGAATAGTTGGCGTAGAGCGAAAGCCAGGGCAGGGGTTTGGCGACGGCGCCCCAAGAGAGGCGCTCGAAGTCGTAGGGCGAGGCCGGTGGCGCGGCTCCGAGGAAGCGCAG
>Ga0194118_10000553_pt1 | contig 61823 bp, 56 predicted proteins | sample TA2MahsurfametaG_2_FD_148662 | JGI IMG/M metagenome (GOLD analysis project Ga0194118, IMG submission 148662) | Freshwater microbial communities from Lake Tanganyika, Tanzania - TA2015013 Mahale N5 surface | ecosystem: Environmental > Aquatic > Freshwater > Lake | place: Tanzania: Lake...
AGACGACGTCAACTTCGCGCACGTCGCGGCGTGGGAGTTTCAGGGCGAGGACAGGGTGCCGGTGCGCAACGCCGAGCCCCTCAACTACGAGGCCGTGAAGATGAGCGTCCGCTCCTACAAATGACGGCGTGATGAACTTCCGCGCCGCCTGAATCGTTATTCGTCAATCTTCAATCGCCCTTTCCCCATGGTTGCTTCCACCAGCTCCAAGCTCATCTCCGTTACCCTGCGCGTCTGGCGGCAGGAGGGCCCCGCCGCCGCGGGGCGGTTTGTGGAGTACAAGGCGCGAACCTGAACCCTAATATGTCCCTGCTGGAGATGCTCGATGTCGTGAACGACGACCTCGAGCGTCGCGGGGAGGATCCGATCGCGTTCGCGCACGACTGCCGCGAGGGTATTTGCGGAACCTGCTCGCTGATGATCAACGGGAAACCGCACGGCCCCCATCGGGGCGTGGCCAGCTGCCAGACCTATCTGCGGAGCTTCGAGGACGGTGCCGTGATCACGCTGGAGCCGTTTCGCGCGAGGCCTTTTCCCGTCCAGAAGGACCTGATTTGCGACCGTTCGGCCTTTGACCGCATCCAGCAGGCGGGCGGGTTCATCACGGCGCGCGCGGGTTCTGCCTGTGACGCCAACGCGATCCCGGTGCCGAAGGGCGCGGCCGACTTGGCGATGGACGCCGCCCAGTGCATTGGCTGCGGCGCGTGCGTGGCGGCCTGCAAGAACTCCAGCGCGATGCTGTTTGTGGCCGCCAAGGTCAGCCACCTGGGCTTGCTCCCCCAGGGTCAGGCGGAGCGCGACCGGCGCGTGCTGGGGATGGTGCGCACGATGGACGAGGCGGGATTCGGCAACTGCAGCAACCAGTACGAGTGCAGCGCGGCCTGTCCGAAGCTCATCTCGCACGATTTCATCGCGCGGATGAACCGGGATTATTTGGCGGCGTCGGTCCGTTCGGTCTTCCAGGCCGAGTCCCAGGCTGCCGGCGGCGGCGCCTGAGGTCGTTCCGGGCGGGCTTCAGCCGGCCGTCTCCCAGTCAAGAAACGAGTCCACCGCGAAGGTGCGCAGTTGGCCGCCGGGCCATGCAGGGAGAGGTCGAAGGCGTGCGTGGCTCAGGGAGGCCGACGTAACAGCCCGGGACGCCGGCGGTGCCGAGGCGCCGGGCCTCGAGGGCGGGGTTGAGGGGCAGCACGACCGCGCCGAAGGCGAAGGTGGTGGTCACGGCCGGGGTGGCCTCGGAGGGGCTGGCCGAGGCCCGGGCGGTGCCGGCGATCAGGGGGCAAACAGGCGAGCCAATGGCCGAGTTCCTCCGCGAGGACCGCGAGTTTCCATGGGGACCACGGGGACGCGGGGCGGACGGTGAGGAGGCCCAGCGCGAAGAGCGCAGCCGCCAAAGGGAGAAACATCCCGGCCAGCACAATTTTCGTTCGCCAGCGCCCCGGCCGCCGCCGCAGGAAGAAGGCGCACGATGCGCCGCCTGGATCAAACCCTCGCCAACCTCGGCTATTGCTCCCGGCGCGAGGCCCGGGACTGGCTGCGGGCAGGGCGGGTGCGGCTGGCGGGGCAGACCGTGGACGACCCGGGCCAGCGGGTGGCGGCGGACGCGGTGACGGTCGACGGCGAGCCGCTTGATCACCCGGAGGGTCTGGTGCTGCTGTACCATAAGCCGGCCGGCTTGGTGTGCTCCCACGAGGCGCGAGAGGGGCCCTCCGTCTACGAAGCCCTCCCCGAACGCTGGCGCCGTCGGAACCCGGCGGTGACGAGTATTGGTCGCTTGGACAAGGAGACGACCGGCCTGTTGCTGCTGACCGATCTGCCGGACCTAGTGCATCGGCTTACTTCGCCCAAGCACAAGGTGCATAAGGTGTATCGGGCGATGCTGGACAGCCCCGTCCCCGGGGAGGCGGCGGAGCGGTTTGCGGCGGGAACGTTGGTATTGCCGGGCGAGGAGATCCCTTGCGCTCCGGCGGCGCTGGAGGTGGTGGGACCACGCGAGACGCGGCTGACCCTCACGGAGGGGCGTTACCACCAGGTGCGGCGGATGTTCGCTGCCTTGGGCGCCACCGTGGTGGCCTTGCACCGGGAATCCTTTGGCCCCCTCACGCTGGAGGGGGTGGCGCCGGGGGCTTGGCGGGTTTTGCCGCCGGGGACCTTCTCCGGCTAAGCTGGCGCGAGGGCGCGGGCGCGGCGGGAGACTTCCGGCCAGTGGTCCTCGGGGATGATGGGGCCAAGGTGGCCGACCGTTTCGCCGCCCATCAGCGAGGCGAGTTCCCCGCACGCCGCCAGCGGCCAGCCGCGGAGGAAGCCCGCGAGGAAGCCCGAGGCCCAGGCGTCGCCCGCGCCGTTGGTATCGAGCACCTTGCGCACCTGGAGCGGATGGACGCGGTGCACGTGGCTGCCGCGAGCCAGCCAGGCGCCATCCTTGCCGACCTTGACCGCCGCGAGCACCCCGTGATCGGCCAGCCGGCGGGCGAGCGTTTCGTAAGGGGAGGTCTGGTCTTGGAACAAGGCGCGGATCTCGTCCTCGTTGGCGAAGACCACGTCGATCCCTTGGCGGAACTGGCGAAAGAGCCAGTCGCGGGCGGCGTGGACCACCTCGAATGAGGAGAGGTCGAAGCTAGTGGTGCAGCCGGCGGCGCGGGCGGAGGAGAGCACGGCGTCGGCGAGGGCCTGATTGAAGACCAGGTAGCCCTCAATGTGGGCGTGGCGGCAGCCGGCGAAGTCGCTGGCCGAGACCTCTTCGGGGGCGAGGGTCATCGCGGCCCCGAGGAAGGTGCGCATCGTGCGCTGGGCGTCGGGGGTGACGAGGGCGAGGCAGCGGGCGTTGGGGTGGGCGCCGCGCTTGAAGCGGCTGGTGTCCACGCCGGCGGCGGCGAAGCGCGCATAGTAGGCGTCGCCCAGTTCATCGCGGCCGAGCTTGCCGAGGAAGGTCGCGCGCAGGCCAAGGCGGGCGGCGTTGAAGGTGGCGTTGGCCGCGGAGCCGCCGGTCGTGCGCGCGGGCGGTTGACCGAGGAGGCCGACGATGCGGCCCATTTCCTGATCATCGACCAGCACCATGCCGCCCTTCTCGCCCGCGACGTGGCGGTGGAGAAAGTCGTCGGGGACCTGCGCAAGGAGGTCCATAATGGGGGAGCCGACTCCGATGAGATCGAAAGAGGACATAGGGAAAACCTCAGCCGGTGACGGTCAGGCTGGTGGCGAGGAGGGGTTCATCGTCCACCTCGACCAGCTGCGAGTATTCGCCGGGTTCGGGGAAGGGCAGGTTGCGGATCTCGTTGATCAGGCTGATCCGGTGGAGGGGACTCGGGGATTCGAAGTCGCGTTCTAGGAATGGAGCCAGCCGCATCGCCCCGAGGCCCATCGAGATACGGAGGTGGTGCGGTCCGGGGGCACAGTCGGTGAGGGTCAGGAACCACACCATATGGGGGTGGATGACCGGGAACTGGCGCGCTTGGATGTTGGAGAAGATTCCCAGGATCGTGTGTTTGCCCGAGCCGGGGTCGATGTGGACCGCGTCGCAGGTGAGCCACGCCAGGAGCTGGGGTTTGGACTGCACCGGCCAAGGAGGCCCGCGCGGTCGGGGCGCCGCAAATGATTTTTCTTGGCGTCGTCGCCCGCGGCGCCCTGGGTGGCAGGGTGACCTCCGCCGAAGCCTCCGTCCAAGTCCTCGGGATCGACTTGAGCGGCTGGCCGCGCTGGGCGCTGATTGCGGCGGGGACGCTGGTGCTGGCCTCGGGCCTCTGGGTGGCGATGAAGGTGCTCAAATGGGCTCTGGGTCTGCTTTTGGTGCTGGTGTTGCTGGGCGGGCTGGCTTGGGCGGTCTGGGAGCTGCTCGGGTGAGGCGGGCGGGGGCCGGGGCGCCGAGCTTTGGCTTGCGCGCGTTGGACGCTGACCCTCACCTTCCGGCCCCGTGAAATACATTTTCGTGACGGGCGGGGTGGTCTCATCCTTGGGTAAGGGTCTGACCGCGGCGGCGCTGGGCGCGCTGCTGGAGTTGCGCGGTCTGGTGGTGCGGATCCAAAAGTTTGACCCCTACCTGAACGTCGATCCGGGCACGATGAGCCCATTCCAGCACGGGGAGGTTTACGTCTTGGAGGATGGCGCCGAGACAGACCTCGACCTGGGGCATTACGAGCGGTTCACCAGCGGCAAGCTTTCGCGCCTGAATAGCCTATCTTCGGGGCAGGTGTATGAGGCGGTGATCCAGAAGGAGCGGCGGGGCGATTACCTCGGCAAGACCGTGCAGGTCATCCCGCACGTCACCAACGAAATCAAGGAGCGCATCTACGCGGGCGGGAAGGACGCGGACGTGCTGATCACGGAGATCGGCGGGACCACGGGCGATATCGAGGGCCTGCCGTTTCTGGAGGCGATGCGCCAGTTTGCGCTGGAAGTGGGGCCGAAGGATGTGGCCTTCCTGCACGTCACCCTCGTGCCCTACCTGCACGCGGCCGGGGAGCTGAAGTCCAAGCCCACGCAGCAATCCGTGGCGAAGCTGCGCGAGATTGGCATCCAGCCGCACGTGCTGGTCTGCCGGACGGACCATCCGCTGGACCACGACCTGCGCGACAAGCTCTCGCTGTTCTGTAATGTCCCTGTGAAGGCGGTGATTGAGTGCCGCGACGTGGCGCATTCGATTTACGAGCTCCCGTTGGCCCTCCAGCGCGAGGGGCTGGATCAGCTGGTGCTCGACCTGCTCGGCCTGCCGTATCCGCCGGCGACCAAGAACATCTGGGAGCAGATCGTCCGCCGCCTCCTGAATCCGCGCCACGAGGTGACCATCGGCGTGGTCGGCAAGTACATCGAGCTGCAGGACGCCTACAAATCGGTCTACGAGTCGGTGACGCACGCGGGCATCGCGAACAACTGCAAGGTCAACATCCGGCGGATCGACGCGGAGGAGCTGGAGCGGAAGAACGGCCTGGCGGCGCTGCGGGGCCTCGACGGGATTCTGGTGCCCGGTGGTTTTGGCGACCGCGGGACCGAGGGTAAGATCGCGGCGGCGCGGTACGCGCGCGAGCGCGGGGTGCCCTACTACGGCCTGTGCCTGGGCCTGCAGATCGCGGTGATTGAGTTTGCCCGCAACGTCCTCAAGCTGAGGGGTGCAAACAGCACCGAGTTTGAACCGAAGGCTCCGCATCCGGTGATCAATATGATGGAGGAGCAGAAGCAGATCATCGACAAGGGCGCGACGATGCGGCTCGGCAGCTACGAATGTGCGCTGACTCCGGGCACCCTCGCCCGTCGGGCCTACGGGGTGGGCAGCGTGCGGGAGCGCCACCGGCACCGTTACGAGGTTAACAATGCCTACGTCGGCCAGCTGCAGCGGGCCGGGATGGTGGTGAGCGGCATCAATCCCCGACGCAACCTGGTCGAGGTGATCGAGCTGCGGGGCCATCCGTGGTTCGTCGGCACGCAGGCGCACCCGGAGTTCCAGTCCAAGCCGAACCAGGCGCATCCGCTGTTCGCGGCCTTCATCAAGGCAGCTCTGCGGCACCAGCGCGGAGGCAGCGCCCGGCGTCGGAAGTAATCCCGTGCGCTTCGACCCCGCCCGCCTGCTGCTCATCGCGGGGCCCTGCGCGCTCGAGAGTGACGCGGTCTGCCGTTCGGTGGCGGCCGCCCTGGCCGCGCTGGGGGCCGCGCATCCGGAGCTGCAAGTCCTCTTCAAGGGCTCCTTCGACAAAGCCAACCGCACCTCCCTCGCCGGTGCCCGCGGGCCCGGGCTTGCCGAGGGTTTGGCGCAGCTGGCCGCCGTGCGGCGCGAGTTCGGCCTGCCGGTCCTCACCGATGTGCACGACGCGGCCCAGGTGGCGCCTGTGGCCGAGGTCTGTGACGTGCTGCAGATTCCTGCGTTCCTGTGCCGGCAGACCGACCTGCTGCTCGCGGCGGCTGCGACCGGGCGCACGGTGAACGTCAAGAAGGGCCAGTTCCTTGCCCCGGGGGATATGGTGCATGTGACCGCCAAACTGCGCGGCGGCGGGGCCAGCGAGGTCTGGCAGACCGAGCGAGGCACGACCTTTGGCTACCATAACCTGGTGGTGGATATGCGGGCCTTCCCGCAGCTTGCGCGCCACGGACGGCCGGTGATCTTTGATGCGACCCACGCGGTCCAGCTGCCCGGTGCCGGGGGCGGCCACAGCAGCGGGCAGCGCGAATTCGTCCCGCCTCTGGCCTGCGCCGCGCTGGCGGCTGGCGCCGACGGGCTGTTCATCGAGACGCATCCGGACCCCGATCGCGCCCTCAGTGATGGACCCAATATGGTGGCGCTTGCGGATTTGCCCGCGGTCATCGCCCGCTGCCTGGCCGTCTGGCGCGCGGTCCGCGCCTGAGTCGTGCCGCTTGACCCTCCGCGGGCCGGTTCCACACTCCGCCGCAAGACCCTGATGGCCTCCTTCCTGATCGAAGTGACCCTGCCCGCGATGGGCGCGACGGTGAACGAGCTCACCGTCATCTCCCTGCAGGCCCAGCTGGGCGAGACCGTGCGCAAAGGCCAGAAGCTCGCGGAGCTGGAGAGCGACAAGTCGGTCTTCGACTTCGAATCGCCGGCGGATGGCGTGTTGCGGGCGGTGCTGGTGGCTCCCGGGGAGGTCCGACGCTCTGGTTCCCCGTTCCTGCGCTTGGAGACCGAGGACGAGTCCCTGCGGCACCTTGCGGCTGGCGCGGCCCCGGCTGCGGCCCCGGCGCCTTCCGCCGCGTCCGCGTCCGCGGCGGTCCTGATCTGGACCCCCCGGGCGACCAAGTTGGCGCAGGAGGCGGGATTGGATCCGGCCACGCTGACGGGCATGGGAGCAACGGGGCCGGGCGGGCGCGTTTCTGGGGACGATGTCGTGCGGTACTTGGCGGCGCGGAAATCTTGAGTCGACGTAGCCGGCAGGAGGGGTTTCCCTCACGTCGCTTGAGCATCCATTCCGAGACGGTCTGCATTGCCGGCGTCGGCCACGCCGCCCCGGCCAACATCCGGCCGAACAGTGAGATCCTGAAGGCCTTTCCGCACCGGACGGAGGACGAGATGATCCGCCTGACGGGTATCCAGGAGCGCCGGCACGCAGCCGAGGATGAGACCGCGACCGACTTGGCGGCGATCGCTGTCCAGCACGCCTTGGAGCAGGCCGGGATGCCGGTGACCGCGATCGATGGCATCATCATGGCCACGATCATCCCCGATCAGCCGGTGCCGTCCGCCGCGAGCGCGCTGGCCCGCCGTCTCGGGGTGCCGCGGGCGCTGGCCTTCGATGTGAACGCCGCCTGTTCCGGCTGGCTGTATGCGCTGGAGGTTGGCCGGTCGTTCATTGTGGCTGGAACCGCGCGAAACGTGGTCGTGGTGACAGCGGAACTGCTCTCGCGCATCACGAATCCCGAGGACCACGAGACCGCGTTCCTGTTCGGGGATGGTGCCGGGGCGGCGATCCTGACCGCGGGCGCCGGTGGCCATCGCCTGCACCGGATGGGCCTCAGCGGCGATGCGAACCAGTTTGAGTCGATTCAGCGTCCCGGCGGCGGGGCCCGGATGCCGTGGCCGGGGATGGAAGGGTGCGATAAGGCGAACTTTTACCTGCAGATGAACGGCACTTCGGTGTTTAAGCACGCGGTGATCGGGTTCGCCGAGCAGATCGAGCAGACCCTGGCCCGGGAGAAACTGCGGTCTGAGGACATCGCGTGGGTGGTGCCCCACCAGGCGAACGTCCGCATCCTCACCGCGGTGAGCAAGCGGGTGGGGATCCCCTACGACCGCTTCGTCGTGACCATTTCCAAGTACGGCAACACCAGCGCGGCGAGCGTCTCGATGGCTCTGGGCTGGGCGGCCGAGGAGGGCATCTTTTCTCCGGGCGACCGGATCATCTTTTGCAGCGTTGGCGCCGGCCTGACCTTCGCCGGCGGCCTGCTGGTGTGGTGATTCGCGGTCCGGTTGCGTCGGGCTCGGTCCCTTCTGCCCCCGGATGGAAGCCGGGCCCGAGCCGGCTCAGCCCGGGCGGCGGGCAAACACCTGCACCACGGCGCTGCGCCCCTGATGCGAAGGGCCCTCGTCGAGATCCGTTTCCTGCTGCTGCGCGACGACCAGATCAAGCCCGGCCAGATCCGCGCTCAGGTCCTCGAGTGTCATCAGCAGTTCTGGCGCGTCCACCGGCCCCCCGGTCCGGTGACGGACCTGGTCGGGATGATACGCTTCCAAAATGAACCCCCCTCCGGGGCGGAGCCCCGCGGCCGCCGCCCGGTGCACGCGGGCGCGCAGGGTGGGGGGCAGGTGGACAAACGTCGCGACGATGCCCGCCCACGCGCCGAGCGTTATCGCGAAGGTGCCAAGGTCGGCCGTGACGGTCGTCAGGGCCACCCCTTGCCGCGCCGCGAGCTGGCGGGCCTTGGCGAGGCCGACGGCCGATTGGTCGACCGCGGTGACGGCGTGGCCGCGCCGGGCGAGGAAGACCGCATTGCGGCCCTCGCCCTCGCCGAGACATAGAACGGGGCCCGGCGGAAGGTGCGCGGAGCATTCGGCAACGAAAGCGTTCGGCTCCGTGCCGTAGCATGAGTCGATCGCGCCGTAGCGCCGGTCCCAGAAGCTGGCGTCGTAGGTCATCGGCGGGGCGGGTCGCGTCAGACGTTCACTGCCATCGTGTAGGCGCGGAAGAACTGCTCGGTGACTGGGTGGCGCAGGCCGAGGTGGCGGAACACCGCTAGGCACAGGGCGCGCGCCTGCTGCTCGTCGAAGGCCGGTTTCTCCTCGAGCACGCCGAGGAGCGCGGTGAGGCCCGGGACGAAATCCCCGGCCTGCAGGCGGGTAAGCGCCTCGCGGTAGCGCCGGCCGAGCGGACCGCCCGGGAGCCCGGGACTCTGGCCGAGACGTAGGAATGCGGTAGCAAGGGTGCGGGCGAGGTCGGCGTCCTCAGCCCAAGCGGAGCCGGCGGCCACGGTGGCGGCGAGCCGGAGCGCCGCCGCGGAATCCACGAAGGCCTCCGCGCGGGCGGTGAGGGCGGCGAGCTCGCCATCGGCAGGGAGGGCGGATTGGAGCGGCCGGAGGAGGCGGGCGGCGGCGGGGGCGTCGCCCGCCTGGAGGAGCGTCCGAGCGCGGGCCATCGCCTCGCGGCGAGGGCTGGGCAGGTGTTGGGCGAGCCAATCGCGGAGCCGCGGTTCGGGCAGGGCGCCGGAAAACTGCGCCACGACGGCGCCGTGGTGGTAGAGGCGCACGTCCGGGATGCCGCGGATGCCGAATTGTTCCGCGAGGTCGGGGTGTCGTTCGGTGTCGATCTTGACGAGTCGCCAGCGTCCGGCAGCCTCGGCGGCGAGTTTCTCGAGGATGGGGCCGAGCATCTTGCAGGGCCCGCACCACGGGGCCCAAAAGTCGACCAGCACGGGCACGGTCTGGCTGGCGGCGGTCACGTCCTGCGCGAAATCCCGAAGGTCTTGGTTCATCAGTGAAGAAGGGTCGGGGCAGTCGGGGCGGGCGAGATCAGGCGGGGGGCGGGGAGCTGAGAGCGGCGATCTTCTCGCGGAGGTGGGTGACGCGCTGTTTCGATTCCGCGTTGCGCACTGCCATCGCGTAGGCGGCGGGCTCGCCGATGAGCACCACCTTTTTCCGGCCGCGGGTGATCGCGGTGTAGAGCAGGTTGCGCTGGAGCATCATGAAGTGCGCCCTCAGCAGCGGCACCACCACGAGGGGGTATTCGCTGCCCTGCGACTTGTGGATGCTGATCGCGTAGGCGAGTGCGAGGTCGCCGGTCTCGCCGCGCTCGAACCGGTGGCGCTCCCCGTCGAACTCCGCTTCAAGGACCCCGTGCTCCGCGTCGATCGCGGCCACGGTGCCGATGTCGCCGTTGAAGAGCCCCTTGTCGTAGTTGTTCCTCAGCTGGATCACCTTGTCACCGGGCCGGTACTCGCCGGAGGGGAAGCGCAGGCCGCGGGCGGTGCCGTTGAGGGCCTCCTGTAGGCGGAGGTTCAGGTTGCCGACACCGGCAAGGCCCTTGTGCATCGGGGCGAGCAACTGCACGTCCGCTGCGGGGCGGAACGAGGCCCAGTGCCGCGGCACGTACTCGGTGCAGAGCTCGACCACCTTGCGCACGCAGTCCTCCTGGTCCGTGGCGGTCACGAACGTCAGGTCGGCCCAGACCGGGATCTCGGCCACCGAGGAGACCGCGGGCGGCAGGGCAGGGTCGCCCGCGTTGATCGCGTGGGCGGTGGTCACGATGCGGCTCTGGCCCTGCTGGCGGTAAATGACGGCGAGGCGGGTGACGGGGACCGCGCCCGTGGCGATGAGGTCCTTAAGCACGTTGCCGGCGCCTACGCTGGGGAGTTGGTCGGTGTCGCCTACCAGTAGCAGGTGGGCGCGGGACGGGACTGCGGCCACGAGGGCGGCGGCGAGGCGTGAGTCGAGCATCGAGGCCTCGTCCACCACGAGGAAGTCCGTGGCGAGGGGCTTGTGCTCGTTGGCGTCGAACCCCCCTTGGCTCGCGTCAAAGCGGAGGAGCCGGTGAAGGGTGGAGGCAAAGCCGCCGGTGGTCTCGGCGAGGCGCTGCGCGGCGCGGCCGGTAGGGGCGGCGAGGTGCACGCGGGCCTTCTTGGCGCGGAGGATGTCGACCAGGGCGCGGAGGATGGTGGTCTTGCCGGTGCCGGGGCCGCCGGTCAGGACGGAGACCTTGCTCGCGAGGGCGGTGCGGACGGCGTCGCGCTGGAGCGGGTGGAACGTGAAGCCGGCGCGTTCCTCGGCCCACGTCACGGCTGCGTCGAGGCGGATGGGCGGCAGGCCGCTCGGCACGCGGGTCAGCCGGGTGATGGCGCCCGCGATGCGCTGCTCGGCGCGGTCGTGCGTGGGTAGTTGGATCATCCCGGAGCCGGGGAGGGGAGGGGCGTCGCCGGGCGGGTCGTGGCGGACCAGAGCGCGGGCGGCGACGAGGGCCTCGATGCGTTCGCCGACGCGGGCGGTAGGGGTCTCAAGCAGCGCGGCGGCGTGCTCGGCGAGTTCAGCGGCGCGAAACGCGGTGTGGCCCTCCTCCTGCAGGGTCTCGAGGGCGTAGAGGATGCCGGCGTCGAGACGCGGGGGGGCGTCGTTGGCGAAGCCGAGGTTGATCGCGATGCGGTCGGCGGTGCGGAAGCCGATCCCCTCGATCTCTCGGGCGGCACGGTAAGGTTCGGCCGACAGGACGCGCCGGGCATCCGCTCCGAACTGCCGCACCAGCTTCACGCATTGAACGGGCGTGACGCCGTAGGTCTGGAGGAAGATGTACAGGTCGCGTTCGGTACGCTTGGCGTCCCAAGCGTCCTTGATGGCGGTGGCGCGCTTGCGGCCGATGCCGGGGACGTCGCGGAGGCGGGCGGATTCCTCGCTGAGGACGCGCAGCGTATCGGTGCCGAAGGCGTCGACGATCTTGTTGGCGTAGACTTTGCCGATGCCGGGGACGAGGCCGCTGCCGAGGTAGCGGCGGATGCCGTGGACGCTGGAGGGCAGCTCGCTCCGGAAGGTGGCGACCTTGAACTGGTCCCCGTGCTGGGCGTGGCGGACCCATTCGCCGCTGAGATGGAGCGTCTCCCCGCACTCGACCCCCGGGAGCGGGCCGACGACCGTGACCAGCGGGGGTCGGGCGCGGCCAGCGCCGGAGGCGACCTCGGGGCGCAGTTCCGCGATCGTGTAATGGTTCTCCTCGTTGAGGAAGACGATGCGCTCGATGACGCCGCTGAGCGTGGCGGGCGGGGAGGGCACGGCGGGACGGCGGCCGGCGCGGGATCAGCGCCGTTCCGGCGGTGGGCGGTCCGCGGCCCCGAGGGTCGCGGTGAGATCGCGGATCTCGCGCCCGGCCTTCCAGCCGACGTGGAACACGAGGAAGCCGTACCACGCGAGGGACGCGGCCAGCAGGAGGCCCCAGACGGCGACGAGGACGGTGGTCATTGGCGGAGGGGTCGGGCGGGCGAGAGGAAAGAACCCGCGACCATCCCGAGGGCCGCGAGCGTGAAGGAAGAGGCGCCGGCGACCTCGGGCGCGATGGCTAGGCGCTGGCCGAGGACGAGGAAAGCGATGGGACCCACGGCTCCGAGCACCAGCGCTGCGACCGCACCGGTGGCGTTGGCGCGCGGCCAGTAGAGCCCGGCGACGAGGAGCGTGAAGACGCTGGCGAGGTAGATGTTGCCGGTGACGGCTAGGTAGTCCCAGGCGTTGCCCGGCAGCTCATACCAGAGACCATAAAACAGCAGGAAAACGGCGATCGCCACCACCAGCGCGCGCGTGAGACGCAGTTGTGCGGGCGGGGAGATCGGCCGCTTGAGGCACGGGGCGACCAGGTCGTTGTAGATCACGGTCGCCCAGGTCAGCATGTAGCCGCTGTCGGTCGACATCTCGGCCGCCAGCATCGCGGCCACCACCAGCCCGATCAGACCGGCCGGCAGCACCACCCCGAGGAAGTGCGGCATTGCGGTCAGGCTCGTCAGCCCCTCCGGCAACCCCCCCTGCGCCGCGAACCACACGCAGGCGGCCGCGCCCCAGAGCCCGGGGAGCAGGAAGCGGCCGACAAAGTAGAAGGCCGTGCGCCGGTACATCGCCTGCGCGGTGTCCGCGTTGCGGGCCGAGAGCACGCGGCTGATCTGAGTCTGCCACGTCGTCACCGCCGCGAGCTGGAAGACGAACTGCCAGAGCAGGTAGCCCCAGCCGAAGGAGGACTCGTGGACCGGGTTGTAAGGGTGCCCCTTCAGCTGCCCGGCGCCCCAGGCCGCCTCGAGTCCCGCGGTGAGCGGCGTCCAGCCGACCTGCACCAGCACGAGCACCGAGGTGACCACGATGCCCACCCCCATAACGAGGAACTGCAGGTAATCGGTGACCAGCACGGAGAGCATCCCGCCGAGCGCGGTGTAGAGGAGCACCAGCCCGAGCAGCGCGGTCATCGTCCATTCGAGTGCGCCCGGCGGCAGGCCGATGGCGTGGACGAGGAACTCACCCCCGAGGCGGAGGAAGATGCCCATATTGAGCAGGCCGCCGAGAACCACGAACAGCCCGGCCAGCCAGCGGACGCGCGGGCTGAAGCGCCGTTCGAACAGCTCCGGGATGGTCATGACCCCCGAGGCGCGCAGCGGGCCGATCACAAACCCGGTGCGGCCCACGAACCACATCACCAGCCACATAATCACGCCGATCGCCGCCCCCGCGAAGCCCTTCTCGTAGCCCAGCTGGGCCGTGTACATTATGGTGACAAGCCCGAGCTCCGTCGCCGCCAGGGAGGCGATGCCGAGGTTCACGTCCATCTCGCGCCCGGCCACCGCGAAGTCCTGCACGCCGCGCACGAAGCGCCGCATCCACAGCCCGGCGGCGAGGCAGCCAGCGAGGTAGACGAGGATGATCGACCAATCGAGGAGCGTCAGCTTCATTTGGCGGGGTGCGGGTAAGGATGAGCCGGCGCGGCGCGGGGAAAAGGCGAAACTACCCCCGGCTCAGGGGGTGGCGAGGGCCGCCTGCACCTCGGACAGTCCGGGCAGGACCCGGTCCGCGCCGGCCGCCGTGAGTTCCGCGGCGCCGTGGGTGCCGGTGCAGACGGCCCAGCAGGCGAAGCCGCCCGCGTGGGCGGCCGCGATATCGAAGGGCGAGTCTCCGATGAGCAGCGTGCGGTCTGCCTGCGCCCCGAGCTTGCCGAGGACGTAGGCCGCGAACTCCGGCCGCGGCTTGAGCCAGGGCGTGTCGCCTGCGCCAAACACGCCGCGCAGGAACGGCGTCACCCCGAGGTGGGCGCAGATGCGCCGCGAGTGCTCGCCGCGCTTGTTGGTGAACGCCGCGAGCGCCACCCCGCGCGCGTGTTGCGCCTCCAGCAGCTCCCGCGCGCCAGGGAGCAGGCGGACGTCCTCGAGCAAAATCGAGTCGGTGTAGGCGACGTGGAGCCGCACGCCCTCCGCCACGAGTTCCGGCGGCAGGAAGTGTCCCATCGCCCGCTCCAGCCCGCCCCCGACCGCCGCCCGTACCTGGGCCAAGGTGGGGGCCGGCCGCCCGAGTTGGGGCAGCACGTGGCAATAGGAGCGGTGGATCGTGGTGAACGCGTCCACCAGAGTGCCGTCCAGGTCGAGCAGCAGGGTGTCGTAAGGGGGCATCGCGGTCGCGGGAGCGTGCGGGCCCCCGGGGCGGAAACGAGGCAAAACCTCGCCGGCCCGCAAAATGGGGTTGGCGTGCGCGGCCGGCGCCGGTGGACTCGCGCTATGCCGGACGCCCCCGCCATCCCCGCCGCCGCCGTGCGGACCGAAGCGGAGCGGGGCGTTTGCGTGGTCACGGTGGGCGGCGGCTGGAGCGTCACCGGGGCCCCGCCCGCGTGGCCGGGACCGCCGGCCGGCGCGACCGGAGTGGTGCTCCGCGCGGCCGACCTCGGGCGCTGGGACAGCTCGCTGCCGTTCTTCCTCGCGGGCGTCCGCCGCGTTTGCCGCGCAGCCGGCGTGCCCTGCGACGCCGCGGCCCTGCCGCCGCGGCTGCGCGACCTCCTCGCGCAACTGGAGGCGGTGCAGGCCGCGGGCGCGCCGCAGGACCGCGCCGACAGCCTGCTGACCGCGGTGGGGCTTGCGACGCGCGAGGTCGGGGTGCAGGCGCGGGCGATCCTGGACTTCGTGGGCGAATGCGCCCTCAGCGCGGTGCGCCTCGCGCGAAGCCCGCGGCGTTTCCGCTGGGCGGACTGCGCCGCGGAGATGCAGCAGTGCGGCGCGATGGCCCTGCCGATCGTCAGCCTGATCAGCTTTCTTGTCGGAGTGACCCTCGCCTACACCGGTGCGATCGTGCTGCGCCAGTTCGGCGGTGACATCTGGATCGCGGATCTGGTCGGCCTCTCGATGGTGCGGGAAATGGGCGCGGTGATGACCGCGGTGGTCCTCGCGGGGCGCACCGGCGCCGCCTACGCCGCGACGCTGGGCAACATGAAGGCGAACGAGGAGATCGACGCCCTCGCCACGCTGGGTATCCCGCCGGTGCAGTTCCTCGTCCTGCCACGCCTGCTTGCGCTCGCGGTGATGATGCCGGTGCTGGCGCTTTACGCGAACGCCCTCGGCATCCTCGGAGGACTGTTGGTCGCCTACTCGCTGCTCGCGATCCCCCCGGCAGCCTTTTGGGTGGAGATGCTGACGATCATCGACCTCTCGGACGTCGCCTCCGGGGTGATCAAGGCGGCTGCGTTCGGGGTGATCGTCGGGCTGTCCGGCTGCCTTCGGGGGCTGCAGGCCGAGCGCAGCGCCGACGGCGTCGGCCGCGCCACCACCTCGGCGGTGGTAACGGCCCTGCTGCTGCTGGTGATCGCAGACGCCCTGTTCGCGGTGCTGTTCAACGTGCTTGGGATCTGACGCCGATGGACGCGCCCGCCCGCCTGCCCCCTGGGGAGACCCCCGCGATCGCCGCGGAGACGCTCGACTGCGGCTATGAGGGGAAGCTGGTGCTCCGCGACGTCACCTTCTCCGTGGCGCCGGGGGAGATTTTCTTCGTCATCGGCGGCTCCGGCTGCGGCAAGAGCACCCTGCTGCGGCACCTGATCGGGCTCCACGAGCCGCGGCGCGGGAGGGTGAGTTTCCACGGCCGGCCCTTCACCGCGGCCGATGCCGCCGGACGGCGCGAGCTGCTGCGCACGTTCGGGGTGCTCTTCCAAGGAGGGGCGCTGTGGTCGTCGCTTACCCTGCGCGAGAACGTCGCCCTGCCGCTCGAGGAGTACACGCCGCTCAGCCGCCGGGAGCGGGGGGAACTCGCCGCGCTCAAGCTGGCCCAGGTCGGGCTTGAAGGCTTCGAGGACTACTACCCCGCCGAGATCAGCGGCGGGATGCGCAAGCGCGCCGGGCTTGCGCGGGCCCTCGCGCTTGACCCCGCGGTCGTGTTCTTCGACGAGCCGTCCGCGGGCCTCGATCCCGTAACATCCCGCAGCCTTGACGACCTCATCCGCCAGGTCCGCGACACCTTCGGCACCACCATCGTGGTGGTCTCGCACGAGCTGGCCTCAATGTTCGCCCTCGCCGACCGCGCGGTGATGCTGGCGCGGGAGGAGCAGGGGATCATCGCCGCGGGCGCGCCCGCCGCCCTGCTGAAGTCGCCGGATCCGCGGGTGCGGGCGTTCCTAACCCGGACGGCGCCGGCCTAGCCGGTTCAGGCTGTCCTTCCGCCGCCCGATCGCCCAGCTTGACTCCCGCGTGAAGACCAAGGTCAGCCCAGCCGTCGTCGGAGCCTTCGTGATCGGTGGGCTAGCGTTGCTGTTCCTTTCGCTCGTCTCCTTCGGCGGCATCAGCTTCCTGTCCAAGCCGCCGCGCTTCACGGTCTTCTTCGACGAGTCCATCCACGGTCTCGACCTTGGCTCGCCGGTGAAGCTCCGCGGCGTGCGCGTGGGGCGCGTGGTGGACCTGAACCTCCGCTACGAGCCGTTGAGCGGCCGCTCGGTGGTCGCGGTGGTGTGCGAGATCCACAAGGACGCGGTAACACCCGTGGACGGCGCGGGGATGGACCTCGGCCAGCCCGGCGCGTTGCAGCGGCTGGTGGACCGCGGTCTGCGCGCGCAGCTCGGGGTGCTCGGGCTGGCGACAGGGCTGCTGTACGTCGAGCTCGACCTTGTTAACCCGGCGGACTTCCCCGCGGACCCGGCGGCGAAGGATCCGCGTTACGTGGTGGTGCCGGCGCTGCCCTCGGCGATCTCGGCGTTCCAGGCGAGCGCCTCCGAGATCCTCGCGAAGGTAAAGCGGGTCGATTTCGCCGGGCTGTCCGAGGAGTTGAAGGCGCTCGCCGCGCAGACGCGGCGGCAAGTGGCGGGCATCGACGTCAAGGGGCTGGTTGACCAATGGCGCACGACCGGCGCCGCGGTGGAGGCGCTCGCAACCTCGCCGGAATTGCGGCGCACCCTTGCCAGCCTCGACGCGGCGGTCGCCGAGCTGCGGGCCGCCGTGGCGCGGTTCGACGCGCAGGTGGAACCGACGGGCCGCGAGCTGGCGGCGACTCTGGCGGAGGCGCGCCGGTCGCTTGAGGCCTTTGGTGAGGCTGCCGGGGAAACACGCCGTTTCTTCGCCGGCAATGCCGGGGTCGGGGTGGATCTCGGCGAGGCCCTCGGGCGCCTCAAGGAGGCCGCGGCCGCCGTTACGCGGCTGGCCGATTACCTGGAGCGCAACCCCAACGCCCTCCTCTCCGGGCGGCCCCGGCCGTGAGGGGCCTGCGACTTTTCCGATGAACTCGCGCGTCTTTCTTCTGGTTGCCCTCCTCGTGGCCGCGGCCGCCGGGGCCAGCTGCTCCCTGCTCCCCGCGCCGAAGCCAGATCCGACGCGCTTTTTCGTGCTCGCAGCGGAGAACGGGGAGGCCGCGCCGGCGCGCGGCACGGTCGCGCTGCGGCCGGTCGAGGTGCCGGCCTACCTGCGCCAGCCTGCGCTGGTGGTGCGCCGGGGCGGCCACGAGGTGTCGCTCCGCCAGACCGCCCGCTGGGGCGAGCCGCTGGAGCAGGGCCTCGCCCGCGTGTTGGGTGAGAATCTGCGGCGGCTCGGCGTCACGCTGGCACACCGGGGGGGTGAGGCAGACGTGGCGGCGCTGGTGGTCCGGGTGCTGGCCGCCGAGGGCACGGCCGCCGGCGGGGTGGAGTTCCGGGCGGCGTGGGAACTTACGCGGCGCGGAGCGGCGCCGGTGGGCGGCGAGTTCCGCTCGACCGGGCTCACGTGGGACGGACGCGACGAGGCCGGGCTGGCGGAGGGCTTGAGCGCCGCGGTGGCGGGCCTGTCGGCCGAGATCGCGGGGCAGATTCCGGCGACGCGGTAGTGGGCGCGTCGGCCGCCCGGGAGCGGCTTTGCGTTCCCGCCTTGGCTCAGCGCAGCGCAGCGGCGATGCGGGTGAGGGCGGTCTCGACGTTCGCGCGCGAGTTGAACGCGCTGATCCGCACGTGGCCCTCGCCGCACTTGCCGAAGCCGGCCCCTGGCGTGCACACCACCTGCGCCCGCTGGAGCAGCAGATCGAAGAACTCCCACGAGTCGCGGCCGGTGTTCACCCAGATGTAGGGCGCGTTGTCGCCGCCGACGCAGGTGAAGCCGAGGCCGGTCATCGCCTCGCGGATCAGGCGCGCGTTCGCGAGGTAGAAGTCGATCAGGGCGCCGGTCTGGCGCTTGCCCTCCCCAGTGTAGATGGCGGCGGCCGCGCGCTGGATCGGGTAGGCGACGCCGTTGAACTTGGTCGTGTGCCGCCGATTCCAGAGGGCGTGCACGGCGTGCGGCCGCCCCGCCGCGTCCCACGCCTGCACCGGCTTCGGTACCACGGTGTACGCGCAGCGCGTGCCGGTGAAGCCGGCGGTTTTGGAGAAGCTGCGGAACTCGATCGCCACCTCGCGCGCGCCCGGGATTTCGTAGATCGAGTGCGGGATGCGCGGGTCGCGAATGTAGGCCTCGTAGGCGCTGTCGAACAGAATCACGGCCCGGTGGCGGCGCGCGTACTCGACCCACGCTGTGAGCTGCTCCCGGGTCGCCACCGCCCCGGTGGGGTTGTTGGGGAAGCAGAGGTAGATCAGGTCGGCCGCGCCCGCGGGCAAGGCGGGCACGTAGCCGTTGGCCGGCGTGCTGTCGAGGTAGGTGACCCCGGAGTAGCGGCCGTCGACGTTCCCGCCGGTTCGCCCTGCCATTACGTTGGTGTCGACGTACACCGGGTAAACGGGGTCGGGGATCGCGAGGCGGATGTCGGTCGCGAAGATCTCCTGCAGGTTGCCGCAGTCGCATTTTGAGCCGTCGGAGATGAAGATCTCGTCGGCCTCGATCGCGCAGCCGCGTGCCGCGTAGTCGTGTTGCGCCACCGCCTCGCGCAGGAACGCGTACCCCTGCTCCGGCCCGTAGCCCTTGAAGGTCTCGCGCCGCGCCATCTCGTCGGTCGCCACGTGCAGCGCCGCGACGCACGCCGCCGGCAGTGGCTCGGTGACGTCGCCGATGCCGAGGCGGATCACCGGCTGGTCGGGATGGGCCGCGACGTGGGCGCTGACCCGCTTGGCGATGTCGCTGAAGAGGTAGGAGGCCTTGAGCTTGGTGTAGTTCTCGTTGATGCGGATCATGGGTGCGGGCGGAAGCGACGGAGCAAACGCGGCGGCCCGGGCGAATTCAAGTCCGCGTTCGGCGCGCGTCCGGGATTGCCTCCGGACCCGGCGGGCGCCCATCGTGCCCGCGCCTTCCATGCAGCGGATTACCGCCACCGCTGAGTTGCCCGCCGCCGTCGCGGACCTGCGCCGCGCCGGGCGGACCGTCGCCCTCGTGCCCACCAGCGGGGCGCTCCACGCGGGCCACGGGGCGCTGATCGCGGCGGCGCGGGAGCGGGGCGACGCCGTGGTCGTCTCCGTCTTCGTCAACCCGCTCGCCTTTGGTCCGAGTGAGCCGGTCGCCCGCTACCCGCGCACTCCGGAGTTCGACGCTGAGTTCAGCCGCGCGGCCGGCGCGGACCTGATGTTCCTCCCCGCGACCGAGGACCTGCTGCCCCGGGGGTTTTCGACCTTGGTCGCCGAGGATGCGGTCAGCCGCCCCCTCTGCGGGATCTCGCGTCCCCATCACTTCCGCGGCGTGGCCACGGTCACCCTCAAGCTGCTCCAATTGGTGCGGCCCGAGCGGCTCATGCTCGGCCAGCGCGACGCCCAGCAGGTGGCGGTCCTGCGCAAGCTCAACCACGACCTCTGCCTCAACGTCGAGCTGGTGGTGGTGCCTACGGTGCGGGACGCGGATGGCCTGCCCTGGACCGTGCGGAGCAAGGACCTGACGCCCGGCCAACGGCAGGAGGCGGCGGCGGTGTCCGCAGCGCTGCGCCGCGCGCAAGAGATGGTCGCGCAGGGCGTCCGGATTCCGGACCGGATCATCGCGGAGGTCATCCATCTGCTGGGGCAAAAGCGCCGGCTGCGGGTGGTCTACGTCTCGCTCGTCGACCCCCACAGCCTGGAGGCGTTGCGCGAGGTTGTGCCTGGGCGAAGCCTGCTGGCCCTCGCGGTATGGATCGACGAGGTGCGACTGATCGACAACGTCGAGCTCTGATCAGGCCGTCGCCCGGGTGCCGGTCGACGCCACGATGACCTCGAGGCCTTTGGCGCGTAATTCGGCCACCAAGTCCGGAGGCGCGCCGGTGTCAGTCACGATCACGTCGACCCCGGTGAAGTCGCAGAGAAAGAAGGTGGAGCGGCGGCCGAACTTCCCGTGGTCCAGGCAGAAGATTACCTTGGCGGCGCCGCGCATCATCGCGCGCTGGATCTCGACGATGAGCGCGTGAGAGTTGTAAATCCCCTCCGGGGAGATGCCGCTGCCGCTGAGCACCGCGACGTCGGCGTGCATCCGCGCGAACGTCTCCACCGCGTGCGGGCCAACCAGCGTGCCGAGCCGCGGGTAGATCACTCCGCCGGACAGGTGCACCTCGTGCCGGGTTGAGCCCGAGAAGTGGTTCGCGACCGGCAGCGAGTTGGTGATGATCTGGGCCACCTTGTCCCCCAGCTGCTGCGCCACGTGGAAGCAGGTGGTGCCGCTGTCGATGATCACATTCTGCCCCGGTTCGATCAGCGCCGCACAGGCCTGCCCGATCGCGTCCTTCTCCGCCACCTGGTGGGTATCCCGGACGTTGAAGACGAACTCGTCGCTCTTGGCCGGTTGCAAGGATCTGGCGCCACCGTGCGTCCGGCGCACCCGCTTCCCGCCTTCCAGACCCGCCACGTCCCGCCGAATCGTCGACACGGAGGCCCCTACATGGTGGGCAAGTTCCTCCAGCGAAGCGAATTCCACCTTCTGCAGGTAGGTCTCGATCTTTGCTTTACGCTCCTCGGGTGACATCTTCGCTGAAATCATTTGGTAGATTTTGAGACGATTTGCAACTGCAACCTTGACAGATTTTGGCATTTCTGGCTCCTTTTGTGGTCGAAGCCCTCCAGCTGCCGCCATGTCCCTCCCTCCACCGCTTCCCCACCAAGTCGAGATCGAGCATCTCGTGCGGCGGTCCCTGTACCAGCGGCTCGGGCGGGCGCTGCCGCGGCAGGCCCAAGCGCCGAATCCGCTGCTGGTCAACGTCAGCGCGCGGCACTGTCACCTGACGCCCCAGGCGGTCGAGGCGCTGTTCGGTGAGGGCGCGGGGCTGACGCCGATGAAGTGGCTTTACCAGAAAGACCAGTTCGCCGCCCAGGAGACCGTCACGTTGATCGGCCCGCGGAGCCGGGTGATCTCCAACCTGCGGATTCTGGGTCCCTGCCGCGACCTGAACCAGGTCGAGTTGGCGCTGACGGACGCGATCGCGCTCGGTTTTGACATCCCCGTCCGCTCCTCCGGCAACATCGCGGGGACCCCGGGCTGCATGCTGATGGGGCCGGCGGGCTTCTTCGAGATGAAGGAGGGCGTGATCCGCGCCGCGCCGCACGTCCACTTGCACTCGGATGACGCCGCGTTCTACGGAGTGAAGGCAGGCGAGCACCTCCGCCTCCGCGTCGGTGGGCCCTGCGCCACCACCTTCGACCGCGTCCTCGCCCGCGTGCACGCCGACTTCAAGCTCGAGGTCCACATCGACACTGACGAGGGCAACGCCTGTGCCCTCGAGCCGGGCACGCCCGTGGAACTGGTCCGCTGACCGCCCCCCGCCTTCCTCAAACTGATCCTCATAAGTCCCCCATCCAAACAATGAATGATTCCATCGGCATGGTAGAAACCCGCGGCTACGTTGGCAGCGTCGAAGCCAGCGACGCGATGGTCAAGGCGGCCAACGTCGCACTTGTCCGTCAGATCCAGATCGGCGGCGGCCTCGTCACGGTCGTCGTCAAAGGCGACGTCGGCAGCGTCAAGGCAGCCGTCGAGGCCGGCGCGGAGGCCGCGAAGCGCGTCGGTGAGCTCATCTGCTCGCACATCATCCCTCGCCCCCACGGCGAGCTCGTCCGCAGCCTTGGCCTCTGAGCCGAGGCCCACCTCAACCCTTATCCTTATTCCACCATGGCACAGGAAGCAGTCGGTCTGATCGAAACCAAGGGATTCTGCGCGATGCTCGAGGCGGCGGATTCCGCCCTCAAGGCCGCGAGCGTCACGATGACGGGCTACGAGGCCGTCGGCAGCGGCTACGTCTGCGCATTCTTCCGGGGCGACGTCGCCGCGGTGAAAGCCGCGATTGACGCCGGCGCCGAGGCGGCCGCGAAGGTCGGCGAGGTCATCGCCGTCCAAGTTATCCCGCGCCCGCACGAGGACCTCGCCGGCCTCGGCCGCTGGCTTCAGCAGGCCTCCGCCTGACATGGCCGCGGGGTCGCTCGCGGTCCCGCTTCCACCGCCGCGCCCTCGGGCGCGGCCTCCCGGCCACCGATGAATCTCCTCGTCGCCAATCTCGGCTCGACCTCGTTCAAGTACCGGCTCTTCCGCTTCACCGGGGCGGAGGAGGCAGTGCTGCTCGCGAAAGGCGGGGCGGAGCGCGTGACCGACTACGGCGTGGCGATTGACGCCTGCCTAGCGGAGCTGCGCGCCGGCGGCCATCTCGCCTCCGCGGCGGATCTGCACGCGGTGGGATTTAAGACCGTGCTCGGCCGCGACGTCACCGGTTGCGTGCCGGCGGATGACCGCGTGATCGCCGCGCTTGAGGGGTTCCGCGAGATCGCTCCCGCGCACAACCCGCCCTACGCCGCCGGTATCCGCCGCTTCCGGGAGAAGCTGCCCAGCGTGCCCCTGTTCGCCCTCTTCGAGACGGCCTTCTACCAGTGGGTGCCCGAGGCCGCGACGCGCTACGCGGTGCCCCCCGCTTGGCACGCGGCCGGGGTCCGGCGCCACGGTTTCCACGGGGCCAGCCACAAGTTTGTCGCGGAGCGCTCCGCCGAATTGCTCGGCCGCGCCGACGTCGCCGCCCGCGCCCGCCGCCTCTACCAGCTTGGGCCTGCGCCCCTGGCCGCCGGCGCCGCGCCCCTTCGCGTCATCAGCTGCCACCTCGGGGGCAGCAGCTCCGTCACCGGCATCCGCGATGGCGTCGCCATCGGGACCAGCATGGGCCTGAGCCCGCAGTCCGGCCTGCCGCAGAACAACCGCGTTGGCGACCTCGATTCCGCCGCTATCCCCTTTGTGATGAAGACGCTCGGCCTGCCACTGGCCGAGGTCGAGCGCCAGCTGACGAAAGAGTCCGGGCTGCTCGGCCTGTCCGGCGTGGGCAACGACCTGCGCGACATCCGCGCGGCTGCGGCCGCCGGCGACGCCCGTGCCCGGCTCGCGCTCGACGTCTTCATCCACTCCGCGCGGCACTGGATTGGCGCCTTCTGGGTGGAGCTCGGCGGTTGCGACGCCCTCGTGTTCACTGCCGGCATCGGGGAGCACAACCCCGACCTGCGGGCCGCTATCTGCGGTGGGCTCGAGGGCCTCGGCCTCGCGCTCGACCCCGCCCGCAACGGGGCGCTCCGCGGCGCCGAGGGCGAGGTATCTGCTGCGTCCTCCCGCGCCCGCGTGCTCGTGATCCCCGCCAACGAGGAGCTGGTGGTCGCCCGCGAGACGTACCGCTGCCTGACCGCCTCCCGCTGAGCCTTTACCCTTTCCGTCAAACTCCCCTCAACCCAGTCATCCCTATGGCCTCCAAAGCAATTGGTCTCCTCGAAACGCGCGGCCTCACCGCGCTCGTCACCGGCGTCGACGCGATGCTCAAGTCCGCCAACGTCTCGCTCCACGGCCCGATGAAGCAAGTCGGCAACGCCCTGGTCTCGGCGGTGGTCATCGGCGACGTCGCCGCGGTCAAGGCCGCGACCGACGCCGGCGCGCAGGCCGCTCGCACGGTCGGCGAGGTCGTCAGCGTGCAGGTCATCCCGCGCCCCCACGACGACGTCGCGCTCGTGCTGCCGAAGGCGGCCGCCCCCGTGGCGAAGAAGTAACCCGGCCGACGCCCCCGGATGTTCCTCGCGCGCGTCATCGGCTCGGTGGTCTCAACCAAGAAGGACGAGGCCATGAAGGGCCGGAAACTCGTGGTGCTGCGGCCGCTGCTGGTGGACGAGGCCAACCCGGCCCAGTTCCGGCCGGGCGCCAACACCGTGGTCGCCGTCGACACCCTCGGCGCCGGCCTCGGCGAGGTCGTCCTGTTCTGCCAGGGCAGCTCTGCGCGCCAAGCCAGTGGGATGAAGTCCTTACCGGTCGACGCCGTGATCACCGGCATCGTCGACGCGGTCGACGTGCTCAACCAGAAGGTCTATCCTGAGCGTTCCTGAAGCTCCTGCGCCGCCCCGCCTGACCGATGAGTTCCCCCCTTCCGCTGGACGAAAAGGCTCTCCGCGCCGTCGTCGAGGACGTGCTTCGCAGCCTCGGCCGCTCGCCGGTGCTGTCCCCCGCGCCCGCCCCCGGTTCCTCCGCCGCGCCCGCCGCCCCCGCGGTGGCCCGCGGCGGCCCGCGCCTCGGCGTGTTCGACTCGGTCCCCGAGGCCTGCGCCGCCGCGCACACCGCCTTCACTCAGCTGCAGGCCAAGGGCGTCGCCGGCCGCGCCAAGGTGGTCGAGATCGTGAAGTCCCTCGCCACCGCCCACGCGGCCGACTGGGGCCGCTTCGAGTTCGAGGAGACGCGCATCGGCCGACTCGAGCACAAGATCGAGAAGCTCCAGATCGTGAAGCTGGTCCCGGGAGTTGAGTGGCTGAAACCTTACGCGCTCAGCGGCGACCACGGCATCACCCTCGAGGAGTACACGCCGTTCGGTGTCATTGGCGCGATCCTGCCCGTCACCCATTCCGTGCCCACGCTCAGCGGCAACATCATCAACATCGTGGCCGCGGGGAACGCCGTCGTCTTCAACCCGCATCCCGGTGGCGCGCGCTCGGCCGCCCTCGCCGTCCGCGCCTACAACGAGGCGATCGAGGCCGCCCTCGGGATCGAGAACCTCGTGTGCACCGTCGCGCAGCCGACGCTCGACACCTTCGCCGCGCTGACCCGCGACCCGCACGTCGGCCTGCTCTGCGTCACCGGCGGCCCGGCTGTGGTCGCCGCTGCGATGAAGTCGGGCAAGCGCGCGATCTGCGCCGGCCCCGGCAACCCGCCGGTCCTCGTCGACGGCACGGGCTGCCTGCGCAAAGCGGCCCGCGACATCGTCCAGGGCGCTGCTTTCGACAACAACCTGCTCTGCATCGGGGAGAAGCAGGTGTTCGTTCCCGATGCGCATTTCGCCGCTTTCCGCGAGGCCTTGCTCGCTGCCGGCGCCGCCGAGCTCAACGCGTCGCAGGTGGAACGCCTGACCGCCGCGGCCTTCACCTTCTCGAAGGACGCCGGCGGCTGCGCCCACGCCGCGGTCAACCGCAAACTCGTCGGCGCCGACGCCGCGGTGCTCGCCCAGCACGCAGGCGCAAATGTGCCCGCCTCCTCGCCGCTGCTGTTCGCGGAGACGCCCGCCGACCACGCTTTCGTCGTCGAGGAGCAGATGATGCCGATGCTGCCCGTCGTGCGCGTCCGCTCGGTCGAGGAGGGTATCGAGCTCGCCCGCCGCTCGGAGCACGGCTACAAGCACTCCGCGATCATCCACTCGCTTAATGTGGACCATATGACGCAGATGGCGCGCGCGCTCGACACCACGCTATTCGTCAAGAATGGCCCCTGCGTCGCCGGCCTCGGCCTGGGCGGCGAGGGTTACCTCAGCTACTCCATCGCCACCACCACGGGCGAGGGCATTACAACGCCCGCCACATTCACGCGCACGCGACGGTGCGTGATGGTCGATAACCTTCGGATCTACTGAGTATGATGGTGGCGCGCGTCGACGGGGTGATCGTCTCGACGGTCTGCCATCCCAGCATGGCCGGCCACCGGACGATCATCTGCCAGCCGCTCGACGAGCACGGCCGCGAGGAGGGGGCCCCGTTCCTCGCCGTCGACCCGCACGCCGCGGGCCGCCACCAGCGGGTGCTGGTTTCCACCGACGGCTCTCACACCCGCGCCCACGTGGGCGACCCGCGTTCGCCGCTGCGCAACCTCATCCTCGGGGTGATCGACGAGGAGGACGCCCGCGCGGGCCGCTGACTATGCGCCTCGGACATGTCATCGGCCGCGTCACGCTCTCCCGGCAGGATCCCGCCTACCAAGGCGGGCGTTTCCTGCTGGTCCAGCCCTTCGGCCGCGACCAGTACCGCGGCGCCGGGATGACGCCGCTCGCGCTCGGCAACAGCCTGGTGGTGTACGACCAACTCGGGGCCGGCGTCGGCCACGTGGTTGGGTTCACCGAGGGCGCTGAGGCGACCGCGCCGTTCCCGGAGCCCACCCCGGTCGACGCGTACTGCGCGGCGATCGTCGACGAGATTTTCTACCAGCCGCCCGCCTGAGGCGTCTTCTTCCAATGCCGAAAGTCATCACCGCCCGCGAAGCCGAGGAGCTCCTGCGCAAGGGCGAAGCTCCCCCGGCCGGCGCTATCCTCACGCCCGCCGCCCGCGATGTCCTCGGGGGCGGCAGCCTGCAGTCCGCCTTCCGGGGAACCGGCGCGCGCGCCGCGGCCAAGCCCGCCGCCACGCCCGCCGCGGCGCCCGCCACGCCCGACTTGGAATACCGCTGGACCCCGGGTTCGGACCCGCGCACCCCGGCCGAGATCGCCGCCTTCTTCCGCTCGCCCGCCCTCCAGGTGCTAAAGGAGCGCATCTGCGACATCGGCCGCCGCCTCTGGCAGCGCGAGTACACCGACGGCAACGGCGGCAACATTACCATTCGCGTCGGCGACAACCTCGCCCTCTGCACGCCCACGCTCATCTGCAAAGGCTTCATGCAGCCGGCCGACATGTGCTTGGTGGACCTCGACGGCAACCAACTGGCCGGCACCCGCAAGCGCACCAGCGAGGCGATGACCCACTTCGGCATCATGAAGCGCCAGCCGGCGGCCAAGTCTTGCGTCCACGCGCACCCGCCGCACGCCACTGCCTTCGCCATCGCTAACGTCGACATTCCCTCCTGCCTCATCCCCGAGGCCGAGGTGTTCCTCGGCAAGATCGGCGTCGCCAAGTACCAGACGCCGGGCACGCCCGCCAACGCCGACGAGGTGGGCGAGGTCGGCAAGGAACACCAGGCCGTGCTGATGGAGAACCACGGCGTGATCTGCTGGGGCAAGGACGTCGAGGACGCCTATTGGAAGATGGAGAACATCGACTCCTACTGCCGCACGGTCTGGATTGCGGCCGGGCTCGGCGGCGGCCTGCACCGCTTCTCCGGCCGGCACGCCCGCGAGCTCATCGACATCCGCCAGAAGCTCGGGATGCCCGACCCCCGCGCCGGCCTCAAGGAATGCGAGCTCTGCGACAACGCCGACTTCCGCCCGGCCACCGTCTGCGCCGCGCCCGCCGCCCCCGCGGAGGCTGCCGCGCCCGACCCCCAGATCGAGGCCGTCGTCTCGGCGGTCGCCGCCCAGATCCTCCGCCAGCTCGGCGGCAAATGACTCTCCCCGCGTTCCAATGAAAGTCTCCATCATCGGCGGCGGCGGCCGCGTCGGCTCCAACGCTGCCTTCGCCCTCCAGTGCGCCGGCATCGTCTCCGAGATCCAGATCCTCGACGCCAACGCGGACCTCGCCGAGGGCGAGGCCCTCGATCTCCTGCACGGCGCATCCTCCCTCGCCGACCAGCGCATTTACGCCGGCGACTACGCCCGCGCGAAGGACAGCGACATCTTCGTCATCACCGCTGGCCTCCGCCGCAAGCCCGACGAGTCCCGCCTCGACCTCATCAACCGCAACGTCGCCCTCTTCAACGGCATCCTCGACAGCCTGAAGGGCGCCGGGATGCGCCGGGACGCGCTGGTGTTCGTGGTCTCCAACCCGGTCGACATCCTCACCCAGCTCGCCGCCGCCCGCCTCGGCCTGCCGTGGTCGCAGGTGCTTGGCCTCGGCACGATGCTCGACACCGCCCGATTCCGCTCGCTGATCGCGCAGGAGCTGAAACTCGCTCCGACGCAGGTGAAGGCCCTGATCCTCGGCGAGCACGGCGACTCGATGTTCCCCGTATGGTCCTCCGCCACGCACGCCGGCCTGCCGCTCGTGCGCCTGCCCGGCTGCACGCCCGCGTTCCAGACCCAGGTGTTCGAGCGCACTAAGGGCAGCGGCGCCGAAGTCATCCGCCGCAAGGGCGGGGCCGGCTGGGCTGTCGGCGCAACGATTGCCGAAGTCGTCCACGCGATCGCCCACGACCGCCGCCAGGTGCTGCCCGTCGCCACGGTCCAGCAGGGCGCCTACGGTATCCGGGGCACCGCTCTCAGCGTTCCCACCGTGGTCGGCCGGGCCGGTGCGCTGGCCCACGTCGAGGTCGAGCTCTGGCCCAAGGAACTCCAGTCCCTGCAGGCCTCCGCCAAGGCGCTCAACGACACTTTCGCCAAGGTCAAGGGGGCCTGAGCCGGCGACTCGGCCGCGTGGGTTTCTTGCTGGCACAGTGGGCGGTGCCGGCTGGCCGGGAACTGGATGCGGCGTCGGCCAAGCCTGAGGGGCCGGAGTGACGCGCGACGGGCGTAAGTCGTCCTCGCCGTCAGGGGATTCCCCGGCCCGCTTCCGGTAAACTTCTCGAACGAGATCAAGCCGGTCTGGCTCCGGATTTCACCTCCCGGTTTGGCGGCGCCGGGCGCGGCCGGGTTGAAGCCGGGGCGGTTGGTTGGAGAGTCGGGCTAAGTCGGGTCGCTGGTGCCCGGGTTGCTGTCGTAGACCGCAGCGTTGGTCCGTTCACCCAGCGTCCTTCGAGCGTGATGGTCTTCGGGTGTTCCGGTACTCCCCGCTCGTTGCGTTGCAGCTGGGCCACGACGGATTCGACCGCCGCCGCTCCCAGCAGCATCGGCTGCAGGTCGATGCCGGCGCAAGGTGCGACGCGCTCGGTCCAGTTTAATTGCACGAATCCGACCTCATGCGGCACGCTCCGCCCCAGGTCCTGCAACCAACCCACGATCCGGGCCTGCCAGTGCCCGAGCACGACGTCTGGGCGGTGGCGCTGGTACCAGGCCAGAAATTGTTCCCGGGTCAGTTCATCGGTGTCGAGGAGCGGTACCGGCTCCCTGCGGCCGGCCCGGCGGAAATGGCTGCTGAATCCAGCGGACCACCGCTGCAGTAACCGGCGGTCCCTCCACGCGGAGAGAACCAGCCCCGGCCGGAGGTAGCCCAGCCGCTCGACCCGCTCGAGGGCGCCCATCATCGCGCGGAGGTGATCGGGCAGTACGGTGTGGAACAGCGGCGCGCTCAGGGCGAAGTCCATCGTCACTGCGGCCAGCTTTGACCAGTCGATGGCGCTGAAGTCACTCGTCTCCTCGAGGGGCAGCACGACCACTCCCTGCACGTTGCGGGCCGCGATGATCGACCCGAGACGCGGGAGCGGAAGCTGGAGGGGCCCCAGCCAACACAGGTCCAGACTGTAGCCGAATTCGGCGGCTCGGCGCCGCGCCCCGTTCAGCACCTCGCGGTGGTAGGGGAGCAAAGAGGGCTTCGCGCCCTCCGTATAGTTCAGCGCCAGCAGGGCGCCGCGGTAAGTGCCGTGGGAAGAGCGTCGGACCGCCGCTAGGATGGAATTTACCAGCGGGTTGGGGCGGTAGCCGGCGCGGCGGGCCACCTGCCAGACCCGTTTTCGCGTCGTGGGTATCACGCGGGGGCTGTCGCGAAGGGCGAGCGAGACGGTCGCGGCGGAAAGGCCGAGCAGCTTGGCTAAGCTGCGGAGAGTGGGTAGTGGCACAGAAGAAAGCTAACTGTTTTATTGGAAAGATTTCGCCGCCTGCCACAAAGCCAAATGTAATCTTAGGGAGGTTCTCCTTGCCTCCGACCCCAACCCTAAACCTAACCGCCCGAAATGACCCCAAACTCTGTCGGCCCTATGTTATCCCGCTGCGCCCTCGCGCTGCTGGCCGTGCTCCCGTTCGCTCGCGGATGGGCTGGCGCCCCGGCGCCGGCCGCGGGCGACACGATCAAGCTTGAGGAGTTCAGTGTTTCCGCAGGCCGTGCCTCCGGCTACCGGGCGCAGAGCGCCATTACTGCCACCGGATTCGGTGCCAACATCCTCAATGTGCCCGTGACGATCAATGTGCTGACCGGCGAGTTCGTGGCCGACCTCGGCGCCAACCTGCAGAGCGAGGTCCTGCGCTACGTGCCCGGCATCATCACGAGCCCGAATTACGAGTCCCAGATGATCATCCGCGGATTCAACGGGCTTCAGGCTTACCGCAACGGCCAGTATCGCCGGCAGCTCTACTCCACTTGGGGAATGGATCGCATCGAGGTGATCAAGGGATCCTCGTCGATCTTCTTTGGGCTGGTTCGCCCGGGAGGCGTGGTGAATTACATCACGAAGAAACCCGAGTTCAAGACAACGGGCGGCGATGCCCGGGTCTCCTTTGGCAGCTGGGATTTCCGCAAGGCCGAGCTGAACTACAACTACGGCGGGGAATCCGTGGCGGTACGCTTTGGCGCCGGCGGCATCGATGCCGGTGGGTGGCGGAACGATGACTTCAAGAAGGAGCACTACCTAGGTGGCTCCCTGGCGGTCAAGGTGCTCAAGGACGGCCTGCTCACCGTGGACCTGGAAACTGTCCGCCGCACAAATCAGGACCGCGAGTCGGCGGCCGTGCTCCGCAGCAACTCGCGCTACCTCGGGAACGCGGCCGCGATTCCCGGCGGGCTCGCCCCTCGAGCTTGGCTCAACGCGAACGGCCAAGCCAGCGCAGCAACGTTCGACATCTTCGCTCCGGTGTTTGGCGGCAATGATCCGTACGGCCGGAAGGTGACGATGGGGCAGGGGACCTACTCGTTTTACCAATCCTACACCGCCGACCTTGAGTACACTCAGCGGATCGGCTCTAGCCTCGTCTACCAGCTGCAGGGTAACTTCGCGATCGATGACTTCGAGATCCTGCGCTCCATCGGCGGTGACCAGGAGCCGTTTGCGGACGGCACGGTCCGTTTCCGCTTCGGCAACTTCGCCAACTACCGCGATTCCTACAACTTCGATAACAAGTTCACCTACCGCTTCGCGCTTGCCGACACCAGTCACACGTTGGCGCTCGGGCAGGAGTCCCAGCGAGTCAATCAGGACACGCCGGGTTGGTTCGACACCCTGAGCCGATTCCAGGACGGCCGCTACGGTGCCTTCGCGGTATGGAATCCCCGCACCCAGCCCCTCCGCAACGCCCCGGCCGAGCGGGCCGCCAGCGCCGAGACCTGGAACATCATGCGCCGTCGCGCGGAAAAGTTGCTCGGTTACTACGTGGGACTCCAGTCCGAGTTGCTGGGGGGCCGCCTGCGGACGATCATCGGAACCCGCCGCAACGAATATGAGCGTAAAACCTATTATGAACGGTCAGTGACCAACGGCGAGGTGGCGACGCCCAAGGCCAAGGCCAACACCCCGCTGTACGGGGCGCTCGTGAAGCTCACCAACGATCTTTCCGCGTTCGCCACCTACTCCGAGTCGTTGGAACCGCAGCTCGGGGCCGATGCGGACGGCAAGGGACTGCAGCCGGTGGTCGGCAAGGGATACGATATCGGTCTCAAGTCCGCCGTCCTGAACGGGCAACTGGCCGGTTCCATCTCCTTTTACGGGGTCAAGCGGGAGAATATTTCCTCGCGAGACAGCGCTCGGGAAGTCTCCACCGCCCGCCAGCCTTGGTTCATCTACGGCGACGCAGAGGAGTCCCAAGGCATCGAGGTCGATTTCTCGTACAACCCAGCTAGCAATTGGCAGGTCCTAGTCGGCTACTCCCATATGACCAAGGCGAGGACCGTCGCCTCGACCGTTCCCGCGCGCGTTGGCCTGCCGCTGGCGGCAGTGCCGCGCGATCTACTCCAGCTCTGGACCAAGTACGATTTCCGCACCGGCCCGCTCAACGGGTGGTCGCTCGGAGGCGGGCTGCGCGACAGTTCCTCGGCCCGTTTCGCCGCGGACCCCAACGTCTCGGCGAGGATGCCCGCCTACACGACACTCGACTTGATGCTCCAACACCGATTCAAGCTCGGGGGCAGGAACATGGTCGCCCAGCTGAACGCGCGGAACTTGACGGACAAGGAGTACCGGGAGAGCGGGTTTGCCGCGTTCGGCGATCCGCGCAACTTCCTGCTGTCGCTCACCACGAAGTTCTGACGGGGCGGCAGGCTCTCCGTGATGGGCGCCCTGGGCCCTGCCCAGAGCTCCTTTTCTTTGGCGAATCGGCTTCAGGGTCGCGGCTCCACGCCGCGCCGGTCCGCGTTGAGGCGTTGTCGGAGGGCGATCACCCTGAAGCTGGTGACGTTGGGGTTTGGACAGGTTCCCTGGCGACCTGGCCGCGTGGGTTTCTTGCTTGCACACTGGGCGGGGAGGTGCTCAAGATCACCTGTTTATGAAAAACCTGCTTCTCGCCCCCATCGCCGCGGCCTTCATCGCCGCTTCCGCCTTCGCCGCCGACAAGGAAGTCACCCTCACCGGCGCCGGTCAGTGCGCCAAGTGCTCGCTCAAGCAGACCGACGCGTGCCAGAACGCCGTCGTCGTCAAGGAGGGCGGCAAGGAGAGCACCTACCTGATGGCGAAAAACGACGTCGCCCAGAAGTTCCACGGCACGATCTGCAAGGGCGTGAAGCAGGTTACCGTGACCGGCTCCGTCAGTGAGAAGGATGGCAAGAAGGTCATCACGGCCTCCAAGGTGGCCGAGGTGAAGAGCTGATCCCGGCTGGATCCTGAACTTTTCCGGGGCGCCCGCGGGCGCCCCTTTTTTGTGCCTGCCCGCGGCCTCTGGCTGCCCCGGCGGCGCGCTTGCTTCCTCCCCTCGGCCAAGGTGGGGTGGGGATGCCCCGCCCGCCCTCGCGCCCGGCCCCGCCGGCGGAATCCCACGGGGCCGCGCGCGCCGCTGCTGCGGCTCTTTGCGCTAACACGCGGCGCGCCTACAACGCGACTCCGTTCGCCCTGCCCCGCGCCGGGTTGCATTAGTTCTGGGGCACAGGTGGCCTCGAACGGGACTCCCGCGGCCTTTCCGCCTTCAACCTCTACCGCGACCACGCGCGCGGCTAGGGTACCTACCAGATAGGCCTGCGGATGCCTACTGGAGACGCCCGGGCGGCGGCCCGGTGTTCAACGCGGGGGCAATCGGCGCCGGCTGGGTCCTCGCGGATGACCCGCAGATGGCGGAGCTGCTCCGTAACGTCCTCGCCCATTTCGGGGTGCCGCGCCCGGCGCGCTGACTAGGACGGCTTGCGGGTGGCACCTTGCCGCGCTTGGCTTGGCGGACCCCGCCGGTGCGCCCTCTCCTGCCGCTCCTCCTCTGGCTCGCCCTCATCCCCGCCATCCTCGCGGCCGCGAGGCCCGGCGCCCCGAGTTTTCTCGTCATCCTGGCCGACGACCTCGGCTACTCCGACCTCGGCTGCTACGGCGGCGAGATCCCGACGCCGAACCTCGACGGGCTCGCCGCGGGCGGCCTGCGCTTCACCCAGGCATACAGCACCGCCCGCTGCTGGCCATCGCGGGCGGCGGTCCTGACGGGCTTCTACGCGCAGCAGGTGCGGCGCGACGTCGTGCCCGGCGTCCCGAGCGGGGGCCGCGGACTGCGCCCCGCGTGGGCGCCCCTCGCGAGCGAGTTGCTCGCGCCCGCTGGTTACCGGAGCCTCCACGCTGGCAAGTGGCACGTCGACGGCACGCCCCGCGCGCACGGCTTCGCGCACAGCTTTGAGATCGGCCAGGGCCAGAACAATTTCTTCCTTGCGCCCGGCAACACCGACGACGGCGTGCCGGGCGTCCAGACGCCCGACTACCACGTCACCGTCGCCACCGCGGAGCACGCGGTGAAGTACCTGCGCGACCACGCCGCGCGCTTCGCCGGCCAGCCTTTCTTCCTCTACCTGGCGTTCACCGCGCCGCACTTCCCGCTGCACGCCCCGGCGGCCGACATCGCCCGCCACCGCGACGCCTACCACCGCGGCTGGAACGAGATCGCGGCCGAGCGCCACGCGCGCCAGCGACAGCTCGGGCTTGTCCGCCACGACCTGCCCCCGATGGAGCGCGACGTGGGCCCGCCCTACGCCTTCCCCGACGCGCTCCGCGCGCTCGGGCCCGGCGAGGTGAACCGTCCGCTGCCGTGGAACGAGCTCACGCCGAAGCAGCGCTCCTTCCAAGCGGCGAAGATGGCGGTGCATGCCGCGATGGTGGACCAGATGGACCGCGAGCTGGGCCGGGTGCTCGCGCAAATCCGGGCGATGGGCGCCTTCGAGAACACGCTTATCCTCTTCGGCTCGGATAATGGGGCCAGCGCGGAGATCATGATCCGCGGCGGCGGACACGATCCGCGGGCGGCCCCGGGCTCGGCCGCGACCTACCTGTCGCTTGGCCCGGGCTGGTCGAGCGCGGCCAACACGCCGTTTCGCCGCCACAAGACCTGGGTGCACGAGGGCGGCATCGCCACGCCGCTGATCGCCCATTGGCCCGCCGGCGTCCGCGCGCGCGGCGAGCTTCGCCACACGCCGGTCCACCTGATCGACGTGGCTCCGACGCTCCTTGAGCTGGCGGGCGCGTCCCGTCCCGCCTCGGTGCGCGGCCATCCGGTGCCGCCGTGGCCGGGCCGTAGCCTCGTGCCGGCGTTCGCCGCCGACGGGCCGCTCGACCGCGAGTTCCTGTGGTGGGAGCACGAGGGCAACCGGGCCCTGCGCGCGGGCGACTGGAAGCTCGTCGCGTTGAAGGACGCGCCGTGGGAGCTCTACGATCTGGCGCGCGACCGCGGGGAGCAGCGTGACCTCGCCGCCGCTGAGCCGGCGCGGGTGAAGGCGCTGGCGGCCCTCTGGGAACGGCAGGCAGAGGAGAACGGCCGGCTCGCCCGCACCGACCCGCCGCCGGCTGCCGCGCCGGGCGCGAAGCAGGGTAAGCGCAAACAGCCGTGATCCGCGCGGTCGCAGCCCCTGCCGCGGACAGGCGCTGGCGACGCGGATTCTAACTCGAATTCCCTGAGGAATGGGACTTGCTCACTTCGTGTCTTGCCGGTGAAATCGTCTCTCTTGTCTCCCCGCCTCGCCCGCCTCCGGGCCGGCCTGCTGCTGCTGGCCCTCCCGCACGCCGCCCTCGGCGCCACGCCGGACTACAACCGCGACGTGAAGCCGATCTTGGCCGAGAACTGCTTCGCCTGCCACGGCTTCGATGAGGCCGGTCGCAAGGCCAAACTCCGCCTCGATGTCGCCGCCGAGGCCCTCGCGCCCCGCTCCAACGGCCCCGCGATCAAGCCCGGCGACGTCGCCGGCAGTGAGGTCTGGCAGCGCGTCATTAGCCCCCACGCCGATGAGGTGATGCCGCCCCCGGAGGCTCACAAGTCCCTCACCGCCGCCCAGCGGGAGACGCTCCGCGCGTGGATTGAAGCGGGTGCGCCCTACGCGGAACACTGGGCCTTCGTGCCCCCGCGTGCCACGCCCGTGCCGGCCGGCGCGGCGCACCCGGTCGACGCCTTCGTCCGCACCCGCCTCCGCCAGGAGGGCCTCGCCCCCGCGCGTCTCGCCGACCCGCGCGCGCTCGTCCGCCGCGTCACGCTTGACCTCACCGGCCTGCCCCCCCTGGCCGCCGAGGCCGAGGCCTTCGCCGCCGACCGCGACCCGCGCGCTTACGAGCGCCTCGTCGCCCGCCTCCTCGCCAGCCCCCACTTCGGCGAGCGCCTCGCGGTCGACTGGCTCGACGCCGCCCGCTACGCCGACACCAACGGTTTCTCCATCGACGGCGGCCGCCACCAGTGGCTCTGGCGCGACTGGGTCATCCAGGCCTTCAACGACAACCTCCCGTACGACCGTTTCCTCGTCGAGCAGCTCGCCGGCGACCAGCTGCCGGATGCCACGGACGGCCAGCTCATCGCCTCCGGGTTCCAGCGGAACAATATGACGACCCACGAGGGCGGCACGATTCCGGAGGAGAACCTCGTCAATTACAACGCCGACCGCGTGAAGACCCTCGGGGAGGCCGTGCTCGGGCTCACGCTCGCCTGCGCGCAGTGCCACGATCACAAGTATGACCCGGTCTCGGCGCGCGATTACTATCGGCTCTTCGCCTATTACAACCGCCTCGGCGACCGCGGCCTCGACGGCAACGCCGGGGTCAACGCCGGCCCCGCCCGCTCTCTCCGCACCGTCCTCCGCACCGCGGAGGAAGCCGAGTTGCGCGCGCGCGTGGCCGCTCTGCGGGAGTCGCTCGCGCGTCCTGACGGCGCCGTGCTGCGGACCTGGGCGGATCGCGAACGCGCCCGCCTCGCCCGCCGCGGCGAGGGCTTCGCCTTGCATCCGGTCAAGGTCCGGCAGGCGTCGACCCCCAACCGCTCCGACCTCGGGGTCGAGGATGGCCGCGTTGTCGTGATCCGGCAGGCCGGCGACCTCGCCGCCATCGACATCGCGGTCGACCTCACTGGTATCCCCGGTCCCGTGACCGGCGTGCGCATCGTCATCCCGCCGTCGCCGGACCTGCCGGGTGGCGGCTGGGGCCGCGGACCCGTGACGCGCGCCGCGATGGCCGCCAAGGCGAAGGGCAAGGTCGCCGCGCCCGCGCAGGACTTCAAGGGCACGTTCCGTCTCACCGCGCTGGCGGTGTCGGCCGGCGCGGTGGCCGGCGACCAGGTCGACCTGCACCAGCTGCGCGGGCTCGCGGGGGTCACGGCGAGTTCCTCGGATCCCGCGCACCCGCCCGCGGGCTGCCTCGACCCGCGCAACGACGCGGGCTGGTCGCCCGACCTCGCGGCCACCGGCCCGGTCCACCTCACCGCGACGCTCGCCCGCCCGCTGCGGCCGGAGGAGACGCCCCACCTCAACGTGCAGCTTAACTTCGGCGCCGGGCGCTCGCTGCTGCCCGAGCGGGTCGAGCTGTTCGTGACGACCGGCACGGACGACGGCACCGATCTGCCGGCCGCGGTGGTCGCCGCCCTTGGGCGGCCGGGTGGCGAGGACGATCCGGCGGTCGCGGCCGTCCTCTGGACCCACGCGTCTCGCCATGCCGCCGAGCTGGCCCCGCGCCGGGTGGAACTGGCGAACCTTGAGGAGCGCCTCGCCAGTCTCACCGAGCCGATCTCCACGATGGTGATGGCCGTCGCGGAAAAGCCCCGCGAGACGCGTATCCTGCACCGCGGCGACTACGCGCAGCCCAAGGAGACGGTCACGCCTGGCACGCCCGCGTTCCTCCCGCCGCCGCCGGCCGGCGCCGCGGAGGACCGCCTCGGGCTCGCGCAATGGGTCGTAATGCCGGGGCACCCGCTGACCGCGCGCGTCGCGGTGAACCGATTCTGGCGCCTCCTCTTCGGCACGGGGCTCGTCGCCACGCCCGCTGACTTCGGCACGCAGGGCGAGTACCCCAGCCATCCCGAGCTGCTCGACTGGCTGGCGCTGGAGTTCGTCGCGTCCGGCTGGAACGTGAAGCGTCTTCTCACGCTGCTGGTCACGAGCGAGACCTACCAGCAGTCCGCCGCCGCCTCCGCGGAGCAGTTGGATCGGGATCCGCGCAACCGGCTGCTGGCCCGCGGGCCCCGCTTCCGGCTCGGGGCGGAATTTATCCGCGACCACGCGCTGCGCGTCAGCGGCCTCCTTGTGCCCCGCATCGGCGGGCCGAGTGTCAACCCGTACCTTCCCTACGACCTCTGGCGCGAGGTCAGCCATTACGGGAGCACGCCCGCGACGGCGCAGGTGTTCGTGCAGGACCACGGGGAGAAGCTTTACCGCCGCTCGCTCTACACCTACTGGAAACGCACCGCGCCCCCGCCGTCGCTCGCCGCCTTCGACGCGCCGAATCGCGAGGTCTGCACGATCGAGCGCGGCGCCACCACCACGCCGCTGCAGGCGCTCGTACTGCTGAATGACGTGCAGTTCGTCGAGGCGTCCCGCGCCTTCGCCGAGCGCGCGCTGGGCCGGGCGGAGACCGGGGACGACGCGCGGCTGCGCTGGCTGTTCGCGGAGGGCGTTTCGCGTCCGCCGGCCGCGGCCGAGCTCGCCGTCCTGCGCGGGACCCTCGCGCGGGAGCGGGCGCGTTACGTCCGCGATCCCGCGGCGGCGACCGCCTTCCTCGCCGCCGGGGAATCCCCCCGCGACGCCCGCCTGCCCGCTCCGGAGCACGCTGCCTGGGCCCAAGTCGCGACGCTCGTGCTGAACCTTAGCGAGGCCATCACGCGGAACTGAGCGCGACCTTGACCCGCCCTGAGGACTGGACCCCCTGAGTCTCCCCCTTAGCCAGATCCTCCGTCTCTCCCTTCCCGTCCCTCGCCGCCTCCCCCGAGCCCCGTCCGCCGATGCACGCCGCCGCAGCCGAACTGCTCCATCAACTCACCCGCCGCACGTTCCTTGGCCGCTCGGCCCGCGGGATCGGTGGCCTTGCCCTCGGCACCCTGCTCGCCGAGTCCCTCTCCGCCGCCACCCGCGGCCGGACCGGCCTGCCCCACTTCAAGCCCCGCGCCAAGCGCGTGCTCTGCCTCTTCCAGAGCGGCGGGCTCTCGCACGTCGACCTGTTTGACGACAAGGCCGCCCTGCACCGCCACGCGGGGCAGGAGATCCCGGCTTCCGTCAAGGGCGCCCAGCGGCTCACTGGGATGACCAGCAACCAGTCCGCATACCCGGTCGTGCCCCCGCTCCGCCCCGGCCGCCGCTGCGGCGCGCGTGGCACCTGGATCAGCGACCTCTTGCCGCACCACCAGCGCATCGCCGACGAGCTCTGCATCGTGAAGAGCCTCCACACCGAGGCCATCAACCACGACCCCGCCATCACCTTCATGAACACGGGTAACCAGCTGCCCGGTTACGCCAGCATCGGCGCTTGGGTCAGCTACGGCCTCGGCTCGGTCAACGCCAACCTTCCCGCCTTCATCGCGCTGGTTTCGCAGGGCACCGGCAAGAACCCCGGCCAGCCCATCTTCTCCCGCCTCTGGGGCAGCGGCTTCCTCCCCGCCTCGCACCAGGGGGTCGGCCTCCGCCCTGGCGCCCACCCGGTGCTGCACCTCAACAACCCGCCCGGCGTCGACCGCGCCCAGCGGCGCGCCCTGCTCGATGATCTCGCCCGCCTCAACCAGGCCCACGCCGCCGAGCTCGGCGACCCCGAGACGCTCGCCCGCCTCGAGGCCTACGAGATGGCCTTCCGGATGCAGGCCTCCGTGCCCGAGCTGACCGAACTCTCGGGCGAATCCGCCGCGACGCTCGAGGCCTACGGGCCCGAGGTCCGCAAGCCCGGCACCTACGCCGCCAACTGCCTCCTCGCCCGCCGCCTCCTCGAGCGCGACGTCCGCTTCGTCCAGCTCTTCCACCGCGGCTGGGACCAGCACATCGCCATCGCCCGCCAGCTGCCCAACCAGTGCCGCGACGTCGACCAGCCCACGGCCGCCCTGGTCGAGGACCTCAAGCGCCGCGGGCTGCTCGCGGACACGTTGGTGCTCTTCGCCACCGAGTTCGGCCGCACCGTCTTCAGCCAAGGCACGCTCGGCGACCCCGGGATGGGCCGCGACCACCACGGCCGCGCCTTCACCGTCTGGCTTGCCGGCGGCGGCATCAAGGCGGGCATCGATTACGGCGCCACCGACGACTTCTGCTACAACATCACGGAGAACCCGGTCCACCTGCGGGACCTCCACGCGACGATGCTCCACTGCCTCGGCATCGACCACGCGCGATTCACCCACAAGTTCCGCGGCCTCAACGTCCGCCTCACTGGCGTCGAGGAGGCCCGGGTGGTGAAGGAAATCCTTGCCTGAGCCGCGCCGCGGGCGGTCAGCCCGCGGCTGCGGCGGTCCTGCCCTCGGAGCGCTTCACCAGCTCGTCCACCACCACGGTGGTGGTCACGTCGCAGGCGACGTTCGTCGCGGTGCGGCACATATCCAGGATGCGGTCCACGCCGAGGATGATGCCGATGCCCGCCGGATCGATGCCGAAGGTCGCCAGCAGGCCCGCGATCAGCGGCAGCGAGCCGCCCGGGATCGCCGCCACCGCCACCGCGCTCAGCACCGACAGCAGCAGCAGCGAGACCTGCTGGCCCACTCCGAGGTCCACGCCGAACACCTGCGCCACGAACAGCACGACGCAGCCCTCGTACAGGGCCGTGCCGCTCATATTCATCGTCGTGCCCAGCGGCAGCACGAAACCCGCCGTGCTTGGGGTCACCTTCAGCCGCTCCGTCGCGTTCTGGAGGGCCGCCGGCAGCGCCGCCGCGCTGGAGCTGGTCGAGAAGGCCGTCACCACCACGTCCTTGATCGCTGCGAAGTACGCCCGCGGCCGCCAAGAGGTCCAAACCCGCAGCCACAGCGACATCGTGCCAAAGACGTGCACCGCCATCACCGCGACGCACACGAGGACGAACACCCCGAGCGCGATGATGATGTCGAGGCCGGTACGGACCACCACGCTGTAGATCATCGCCGGGACCGCATACGGGGCCAGGCGCAGCGCGAAGTGCACGATGCCCGTCATCAGATCGTTCACGGTGTCGAGGGCTGCGAGGAGCCGCGCCTGCCGGTCTGGTGCCAGCCGCGTCCCGGTCGCGCCGACGAGGATCGCGAAGACGATCAGCGGCAGGACGTCCCCGAGGGAGGTGCGGCTGTGGCCCACGAAGGCCCCGAACAGGTTCCGCGGCATGAACATCTCGACCACCGTCATCAGCGTCAGATTGGCTTGCGCCTGTTGCTGGTTGGCGACGTGCTTCTGCGCCGCGCCACCGTAGGTGGTCATCACGGCCTCCTTGGTCTCCTTGCTGATGAAGTCGCCCGGCTGGACCAAGTTCATCACGATCAGCCCGAGGCCGACCGCGATCGCCATGTTAAGGAAGAAAAACAAGAAGGTGCGCCCCGCCAGCGGCCCCAGCTTCTCCGGCCGCCCCAGCTGCAGCACGCCCGAGGCGAGCGACGCGAAGACGAGCGGGATGATCACGAAGAACAGCAGCCGCAGGAAGACTTGGCCGATTGGCTCAAGGAAGTGTGTGGCGACGCTCTGCGCGCCCGTGAGGATGCCGGGCGCGAACTTGCCCAATCCGATGGTGGCCGCGCCGGCAATCAGGCCGAAGACAAGGCCGCGCAGGATGCGGTTGGCGAGGTGCGGGTCGGAAGGGCTGGCCATGGGGGAGGGGGGTGCGCGGACCGTGCCCCGCCCGCCGCCCGGTGTCCAACGGGAAACGGCCCGCCCGCTCAGGCGTAGCGGTCCTCGGTCCAAGGATCCGCCGTATTGGAATAGCCCCGCACCTCCCAGAAGCCCAGTTTGTCCTCGGCGAGGAAGGTGATGGCGTTGACGAACTTCGCGCCCTTCCACGCGTAGAGCTTGGGGATGATCACCCGCGCCGGGCCCCCGTGCTCCCGCGACACCGGCGCGCCGCCGAAGCTCGTCGCCACCAGCACATCGTCGTCGAGGCACTGGTCGAGCGCCACATTGGTCGAGTACCCGTCGTAGCCGGTGAAGTAGACGAACCGCGCCTCGGGCGCTGGCGCCACCAGCTCGTGCAGGGTCGTGAAGGCCACGCCGCCCCAGCGGCAGTCGAACTTGCTCCACGTGGTCACGCAGTGGAAGTCGCTCACGTCCTCCACCTGCGGCAGGGCGTTGAACTGGTCCCAAGTGAGCTCCACCGGCCCCGCCACCAGGCCGTCGATCCGCAGACGCCAGTCCGCCGGGTCGATCCGCGGCTGCACGCCGAGGTCGAGCACGGGGAATCCGGTGGTCAGTTTCTGCCCGGGCGGCAGGCGCTCGCCGGAGCGTTCCGCCCGCGCGGTCACCCCGCGGGCCCGCTGCTTCTCCGCCCACCTTTGCTTCGCACGGACGAGTCGTTCTTGGGACATCCGGAGGATTCTAGGTCTTCCCCGGCCGCGCGCAAGCGCGCCGCTTGCCGCGAACAGCTTTTAAACCGCCACGCCGTCGTCCGTGAGCGCCTGACGCACCGGCTCCCGCCGGCGCCAGTAATACCAGAAGAGGCCGCCCTGGTAGGCCGCGGCCAGCCCGGCCACCAGGCCGTGGGTCACGCGGTGCACTAGCCGCACGTAATCCGCGGGGCTCACGCCTAGCTCCGCCGCGGTCGCTTCCACTGCCGCCCGGAGTCCCTCCGGCACCGGGGGCATTTCGGATCCCGCGAGGCGCAGGGCACAGTAGGCCCAGACCGCCGCCAGCAGCAGCGGCTGGCTGGCGAGGATCCAGCGCAGGCCACCGGGGTCCCCGTGCCGCAGCCGGGCCACGCCGTGCAACTCCACCGCGCCCGCCCCCGCCGCCGCGAGGCCCGCCCCTGCGTAGGCCTTTTCCCCCGCGGCTGCCGCCAGCAACGCGAACGCCCCGGCCAGCACCACCACGCCCAGCCCGTCGAACCGCGCCAGGCGCAGCACGCGGGCCAGGGTTTCCTCCGGGAGCAGCGGCGGGGCTTGCATCGAAGGTTTGTCATCCCGCCCCCGCCCCCGAAGCTCAAGCCCCTTCGTGACGCGCCCGCCCGCACCGCCCGCCCTCCCGTTCCGCCTCGATTTCCCGCCGGAGCTCCCCATCACCGCGCGCGCCGGGGAGATCGTCGACGCCCTCCGCGCCCACCAAGTGCTCATCCTCGCCGGCGAGACCGGCTCCGGCAAAACCACCCAGATCCCCAAGCTCTGCCTCGCCGCCGGCCGCGGCACCCGCGGCCGCGTCGCCTGCACCCAGCCCCGCCGCGTCGCCGCCCTCTCCCTCTCCCGCCGCGTCGCCGAGGAGCTCGGCGTCCCCTGGGGCCGCGAGGTCGGCTGCAAGGTCCGCTTCAGCGACCAGACCGGCCCCTCCACCATCGTCAAGTTCCTCACCGACGGGATGCTCCTCGCCGAGGTCCAAGGCGACCCGCTCCTGCGCGAGTACGACACCGTCATCCTCGACGAGGCCCACGAGCGCTCGCTCAACATCGATTTCCTGCTCGGCCACCTCCGCCAACTCCGCCACCGCCGCCCCGACCTCCAGATCGTCGTCACCTCCGCCACGATCGACACCGCCGCTTTCAGCGCGGCCTTCGGCGACGCGCCGGTCATCGTGGTCGAGGGCCGGATGCACCCCGTCGAGGTAGTTTACGCCCCACTCGACGCCCTCGGCCGCGATTACGCGGAGGAGGACGGCAACGCGGAGGCGGGGGACCGCGCCTCGGCCCGCGCGGAGGCGGTGCATTACCTCGATGGCGCGGTCGCCGCGGTCGAGCGCATCCTCGCCGGTGGCGCGCCCGGGGACGTGCTCGTGTTCCTCCCGAGCGAGCGCGACATCCGCGAGGCGCTCGACGCCCTTGAGCCGCGCCTCTGCGGCCAGGCCACGCTGGTGCCGCTCTTCGGGCGCCTCACCAACGCCGAGCAGCAGCGCGTGTTCGCCCCCGCCCCCCGGCGCAAGGTGGTCGTCGCCACCAACATCGCCGAGACCTCCCTCACGCTGCCCGGCATCCGCTTCGTGGTCGATGCCGGCCTCGTCCGGGTCAGCCGCTATTCGCCGCAGGCCCGCACCCGCCGCCTGCCCATCGAGCCCGTCTCGCAGTCGAGCGCCGAGCAGCGCAAGGGCCGCGCCGGCCGCGTCGCCCCCGGCACCTGCATCCGCCTCTACTCGGAGGCCGATTTCCTCGCCCGGCCCCGCTTCACGCAGCCCGAGATTCAGCGCGCGAACCTCGCCGACGTCATCCTCCGCCTGCAGGCCTTCGGGCTCGGCGACATCGAGCGCTTCCCGTTTCTCAATCCGCCCCCGGCCAAGGCGATCCGCGCCGGCTTCGGCCTGCTCGAGGAACTCGGCGCGCTCGGGCCCGACCCCGGCGGCGGCGCCCCCCGCCCGCTCACGCCCGTCGGCCGCGAACTCGCCCGGCTGCCCGTCGACCCCACGGTCGGCCGGATGATCCTCCAGGCCCGCGCTGAGGGCGCCCTCCGCGAGGTGCTCGTCATCGCCGCCGGCCTCTCCATCCAGGACCCCCGCGAACGCCCGCTCGACCGCCAGGCCCAGGCCGACGCCGCCCACCGCCGCTTCGCGCACCCGGACTCCGACTTCCTCACGCTCCTCGCCATCTGGGAGGCCTTCCACGACGACCTCGAGCGGCTCTCGCAGGCCCGCCTCCGCCGCTTCTGCCGCGACCACTTCCTCAGCTACACGCGGCTCCGCGAATGGCGCGACATCCATGCCCAGCTCACCGAGGCGCTCGCGTCCCACCCCGACTTCCGCCCCAGCTCCGTCCGCGACGGCGTGCCCGCGCCCGCCCCGACCCCGTCTGCCGGAACTCCCGCCCCCGCTGAACCCCGCCGCCGCGCCCGCCGCGAGCTGGACGCCGATCCGCTTGCCTTCGGCACGCCCGCCTACCGGGCCATCCATCGCAGCATCCTCGCGGGCCTCCTCGGCAACCTCGCCCGCCTCGACGAGGAACACGGCGACTACCTCGCCACCCACGACCGCCGCGTGACGCTGTTCCCCGGCTCCGTCCTCTTCCGCCGTGAGGCTCCCCGCCGCCGCGGCGCGCCCCCGCCCGCCAACACCCCCGCCCGCGGCCCCGCCACCCCCCGCTGGCTGATGGCCGCCGAGATCGTCGAGACCTCGCGCGTCTACGCCCGCACTTGCGCCCGCCTCGACCCCGCCTGGGCCCTCGACCTCGGCGCTCACCTCCTCCGCATCTCCCACAGCGAGCCGTTCTGGGACGAGGCCGCCGGCCGCGTGATGGTCCGCCGCCGCACCCGCCTCCACGGGCTCGAGCTCGAGCGCCGCGCCGTCGGCTTCGGCGCCGTCGACCCGGTCCAAGCCACCGATATCTTCCTGCGCGAGGGCCTCGTGAACGACACGCTCACGTTCCCGCTCGATTTCCTCGCCCACAACCGCGAAGTCCGCGCCCGCGTCGCCGACCGCCTCACCCGCGCCCGCGACGGCGGGTTCCTCAACCTCGACGAGGCCGTCTATCGCTTCTACGCTTCCCGCCTGCTCGGCCGCGACGGCGACCGCCCCTGCCCGCTCCCGATTGCCTCCACCGGCGAACTGGTCGCGCTCGTCCGCGCCCGGCAGGCGACCGAGCCCCGGTTCCTCTTCCTCGCCGCTACGGACCTCCACGATCCCACCGCCGCGCACGACGAGGCCGCCTTCCCCGGCGCCCTCCCGCTGAGCCAGAGCGTCCTCCCGCTCACCTACACCTACCGGCCTGGGCAGGCGGATGATGGCGTCACGCTCGAGGTCGGCCCCGGAGAGGCGGAGGGGCTCACGCCTGCCGCGCTCGACTGGGCCGTCCCCGGCCACCTGCCGGCCAAGGTCGAGCATTACCTGCGCACGCTGCCTAAGGAACTTCGCCGCGCTTTCGTGCCCCTCGCCGAATCCGCCCGCGCCCTCGCCACCGCGGCCGCCGCCCGCGACCGCCTCACCGGCCGCCGCGAGACGGTCGCCGCCGCGCTCGCCGCCGTGATCTCGGAGCGCCACGGCATCACGCTCGACCCCGCGGCCTGGGACGACAAGCCGCTGCCCGAACACCTCCAGGTCCGGGTCCGCGTGGTCGATGCCCGCGGCCGGGAACTCGCCGCCGCCCGCCAGCTTGCGGAACTCCGCACCGCCCTCGCCACGCAGGCCCGGGAGGCCAGCGTCGCCGTCGCCCGCGAGGACCCGCCCGCGTGGCGCGCCGCCCGCGCCCGCTGGGAGACGCCCCCGCACGTGACCTGGAAGTTCGGCGAGCTACCCGCGCGGATCACTGTTGCAGAACAAAACGGGGTGACGGTGCACGCCTTCCCGGCGCTCATCGCCGAGCCCGGCGGGGTCGCGCGCCGCCTCTGCCGGACGCCCGAGGAGGCCGCCGCCCTCACCGCCGCCGCGCTCCGCGCCCTGCTCGAGCGGCACCTCGCGGCCGACCTGATGTGGACGCAACGGGACCTCCGCGCGCTGCGCGAACTGGGCCCGCTTGCCGCCCGGCTCGCGCCCGTCGCGGAACTCTCGGAGCACGCCTTCGCTTCGATCCGCGAATGGGTGCTCGCCCGCCCGGTCACGCCGCTCTCCGCCCCCGCGTTCGACGCCGCGCTGGCGCGCGCCAAGGAGGACCTGCGGGGCCTCGTCCCGCGGCTTTTCGACCTGTTGCGCGAGCTCCTCGGGCTGCGGCTCGAGCTGGAGGTCCTGCCCGATCCGCCCGCTGGTCAGGCCGAGTGGCTCGCCGCGCTGCTGCCGCCCGATTTCCTCCGCGTGATCCCGTACGCGCGCCTCGCCCACGTGCCCCGGTACCTTCGCGCGGCCCTGGTCCGCGCCCAACGCGCCCGCCGCCAGCCCGCCCGCGATGCCGAACGCCTCGCCCGGCTCGACCCGCTCCTCCGCGCCTGGCGCCGCGCCGCCGCCGCGGCCCCCGACCCCGCGGCCCCTGCCGCGCTGCGATGGCAACTCGAGGAGCTCCGCGTCAGCCTCTTCGCCCAGGAACTGGGGACCGCCGAACCCGTCTCCGAGGTGAAACTGGAGCGCGCCCTCGCCGCCCTCGGCGCCCCCGCCGCGCCCGCCCCGGCCCCGCGCCCGATCGTGACCGCCCCCACCGCCGCCGGCCGCTCCGCCCCGCTCAAGGACCTCTCCGCCCTCGGCCGCCTCCTCGGCCGCTGAACTTTGCGGGCGCGCGTCGAGTTGGCCGCCGCGCCGCGGCGACGCGGTTCATCCCGGGCCTTGGCGCCACGTTTCCGGTCTGCACGCGGACGATCGACCCGCTGCCGCTCAGCGCGCCGGGGCCGTGTAACCGCCGCCCGCGGGACCTCCCGCTGGGATCAGCGGCGTGTGCTTGCCGATCGGCCCCAGAAACGCCGCCGCCCCTGCTGAGAGCAGGCCGAGCTCGGTTGGACCCATCAGGAACTGGAACCCCGCCGCGCGGTGCCGCTGCACCGCCTCCGGGGTGATCGCCGGCCGCCCGAGGAATTTCCCGTGGCGCCGCGCCGCGTCCGCGATCCGCCCCACCGCCACCTCCAGCTCTGGCACGTCCTGCCGCCCCCGGAATCCGAGCGAGAACGACAGGTCGCTCGTCCCGATGAACACCACGTCGATGCCCGGCGTCGCCGCGATCTCCTCCGCGTTCCGCAGGCCCTCCGTGTCCTCGATCACCGCCACCGCCAGCACCTCCTCATCCGCGAAATCGTGGTAGCCCTGCGGCGCCTGCCAGGTCGAGGCCGCCAGGTCCGAGCCGCAGCCGCGCAGGCCCCGCGGCGGGTAACGGCACCCATCCGCGAGCTGCCGCGCATCCGCGCCCGTTTTGGTGAACGGCGTGATCACCCCCAGCACACCCTGGTCGAGGAACCGCTTGGTCGCCCAGAGCTCGTTCACTGCTGGCCGCGCGAACACCACCGCGTCCAGACCCCGCGTCGCGAGGACGATGTGCCGCAGGGTCTCGTGCGACACCGGGGAATGCTCCATCTCCACCCACAGGTAATCGAACCCCAGCTGCGCCCCCAGCACGGCGCTCTCGACGTTCGCCGACCAGACCATCATCCCGACCACGGTCTCGCCGCGGCGCAGCTTCGCCTTCACGGGGTTCACGACGCGGCGGGTGGGAGAGGGGGGCTGGCTCATGGCGCGCGCAGGCTCGGCGCCATCGGCCGGCGGTTCAAGCGCCGATCGCGCCCCCCCTTCCGGGATTGCCCCCGGCCTGCGCCCCGTTCGAATGCCGTGATGGCCCACCCGGCCCCGTCCCCCGGCGCCCTGCCGCGCCGCGCCTTCCTCCGCGCTTCCGCCGCTGCCGCGGTCGCCGCCACGCTCCCGCGCTTCTCCATCCTCCGCGCCGGTGAGTCCCCCAACGGTCGCCTCAACGTCGCCTGCATCGGCATCGGCAACCGCGGGTTCTACGCGGTCTCCGAGCTGATGAAGGACCCGCGCGTGAACCTGGTCGCCCTCTGCGACGTCGACCAGGACCTGGTGGCGAAAACCTACCAGCGCGGCGCCGAACTGAAGGCCTCCTCCGGCCTCGCCGGACCCGACCTGCCCTCGGTCCGCCTCTTCCGCGATTACCGGGAAATGTTCGCCACGTTCGCCGGCCGCATCGACGCGGTCACGGTCTCCACCCCCGACCACCATCATTACCCCGCCGCCGCCCTCGCGCTCCGCCACGGCAAGCACGTCTACGTCGAGAAACCTCTCACGCACACGGTCGGCGAGGCCCGCGCCCTCCGCGCGGCCGCCCAACGCGCCGGCGTCATCACGCAGATGGGCAATCAGGGCCGCGCCACCGAGGGCATCCGGCTGATGAAGGAATGGGTCGACGCCGGCGCGATCGGCGACGTCCGCGAGGTCCACGGCTGGTCCCCCGCCTTCAACGACCGCTACTTCCGCCGCCCCCCCGCACTCCCGCTTCCCGCGCAGACGCCTCCCACCACGCTCGACTGGGACCTCTGGTGCGGCCCCGCCGAGCGCCGCGACTACCACGAGTCGATCGCCCCCGTCCGCTGGCGCGGCTGGTGGGACTTCGGCTGCGGGATGCTCGGCGATTGGGCCTGCCACACGCTCGACGCCCCCTTCTGGACCCTCGACCTCGGCTCCCCCTCCTCCGTCGAGGCCCAGGTCGACGAGGTCAGCGCCGTCCTCACCCCCCGCACCGCCCGCGTCACCTTCCGCTTCCCCGCCCGCGGCCCCCGGCCCCCGGTCACGCTCGTCTGGCACGAGGGCGACGGGATGCGCCCGCCGAAACCGCGCGACTGGGAGGACGACGCCAAGAAGCCTGGGCTCCCCGAACGCGGGATGATGATGCTCGGCGCCCGCCACACGCTCTACGCCCCGGGCGGCCGCCCCGACAGCCCCCGCCTGCTCGGCACGGCGGTGATGGAGGAGTTCAAGCGCAACCGCCCCGCGCCCACGTTCCCCCGCGTCGCCGGCGGTCCGCTCAAGGAATGGCTCGACGCCATCATCGCCCGCGGCCCCCGGCCCGGCTCGAACTTCGAGTACTCGGTCCCGCTCTCCGAGATGGTCCTCCTCGGCGTGCTCGCGATGCGCACCGGCCGCCGCCTCGAATGGGACGGCCAGGCCGGCCGCATCACCAACCACCCGGAACTCAACCGCCTCGTGGAAATCTCCGCGCGTCCCGGCTGGCGCATCTGACGACGGCTAGGCCCAGCCGGCCAGCGGAAACCCCCGTAATCGGCCACGAGGATCCAGCCGATCGTCCGCGACAGCCCCTCGCCCGCCCGAGCCTTCTGGCGCAGGATCCCGAGCAACAGGTTCAACGGGAGGCCGCCAGGGCGTAACGCCCGCCGCGGCACGTCAGCCGCAGGGGCGCTCCGAACGCCGCCGAAAGGCGCGCCGAACGCAGGACCTCCGCCCGCGGCCCCGCCGCCAGCACCCGCCCGCCCCGCAGCAGCAACGCGTGGGTGAAGGCCGGGGTGATCTCCTCGACGTGGTGGGTCACGAGCACCAGCGCCGGCCCGCCGCGCCGCCGCGCCAGCCGCTCCACGTGCCGCAGAAACCGTTCCCGCGCCACCGGATCCAGCCCCGCCGCCGGCTCGTCCAAAATCAGCAGCCGCGGCCGCGCCATCAGCGCCCGCGCGATCAACACCCGCTGCCGTTCCCCCTGCGACAAATGCACCCATTCCCGCTCCGCCAGGCGCCTGAGGCCTGCGCCGCGCAACAGCTCCTGCGCCGCCCGGAGGTCCCCCGCCGTCGGCTCCCGCCACAGGTCCAGCTGCGCGTACCGCCCGCTCACCACGGTCTCGAGGGCTGTCTCCGCCGGCGGGATCGCTGCCGCGAATCCCGCCGTCACCACGCCCAAATGCCGCCGCAGCTCCCGCCAGTCCTCGCGCCCGTACCGCCGCCCCAGCACCGCAAAATCCCCCGCCGTCGCCGCCATATACCCGGTCAGCGTCCGCAGCAGCGAGGTCTTGCCGCAGCCGTTCTCCCCCAGAATCACCCAGTGCTCCCCCGCCCGCACGCGCCAATCCAGCCCCCGCAGGATCTCCGCGCGGCCCCGCCGCACAGTCAGTCCGGAAACTTCGAGCAGGAGCGCCATCACGCCCATCCTGCGGGGCCGGGATTGCCACGGTCAACCGCGCGTCTCACAACCGGGGGATGCGTCGCCTGCTTCCCGCGCTGCTCGCCCTCCTCCTCCCGCCTGCCCTCGCGCGGGAGTTCACGGTCGTGGCCTACAACGTGGAAAACCTCTTCGACCTCGACGGCCAGGCCGGCTACGAGGACTATCAGGGTTCGCGCTACCGCCCCGCCCACGCCCTCACCAAGCTCCGCACGATCGCCCGCGTGCTCGCCCAGTACGAGGCCGGCCGGGGCCCCGACGTCGTCCTGCTCAGTGAACTTGAGGTCGACCGCACGTCCGGCCCCACGCCCCCCGACTACGCCGCCCTCCTCGCCCCCTTCGCCGGCGTCTCGCTCGCCGATCTCCTCGGTCCCCGCTTCTCCCCTGCGGTCGCCGACCTCCCCGCCGAGGCCCTCCTCCTCCACGCCCTGCGTGACGCCGGCCTCACCGGCTTCGAGGTGGTCGTGGCCGACGCGGTCTCCGCTGCCGGCGCCACTCGTCCCCAGGAAATCCGCTGCGCCGTCCTCACCCGCTTCCCCGTACGCTCAACCCGCTCGCACCCCACGGTCGACGCCCGCGCCATCCTCGAGGTGGAACTGGAGGTCGACGGCGCCCGCTTCCGCGTCTTCGCCAACCACTGGAAGTCCGGCGCTAGCGACCCCGCCACCGAACCCACCCGGGTCGAGAATGCCCGCACGCTCCGCCGCCGCCTCGATGAACTCCTCGCTTCCGACCCGCAGGCCGACCTGATCCTCGGCGGCGACCTGAATTCCCAGTACAACCAGCGCCTCCGCTACCCCCGGATGAGCCGCACCGGAATCAACGATATCCTCGGCTCCCAAGGTGATGAACTCGCCGTCCGCCGCCCCGGCCCCGGCCTCTACAACCTCTGGTTCGAGGTCCCCGCCGCCCGGCGCGGCAGCGACACCTACCGCGGCGAATGGGGCACGCTGATGCACCTCCTCATCTCCCGCGGACTCTACGACCGCGCCGGCGTCCAGTACATCGATAACTCCTTTGCGGTTGGTATCTTCGAGGGGCTCAACGCCGATGCTAAGGGCCTCCCGCTGCGCTGGCAATTCACCGGCCCCGCCGGCCGCGGCGCCTCCGACCACTTCCCCATCTCCGCCCGCTTCCGCACGGTCCCTGACGGCCGCCCCGACCAATGGGTCGAACTCCGCAACCCCTCCGATGGCCGCACCAGCGGCACCGCCCGCCGCGCCACCAACTACGCCTCGTTCGACCTGCCCCGCCTCGCGGTCGACGTCTCCCGGCTCGCCCCGGACGCCTCGATCCGCACTGAGCCCAACAAGGGTAGGATCTTCCGCGTCGAGGGCCGCGTGCTCCCCGGCGAGCGCCTGATGGTCGAGTTCCGCGGCGAGACCTATGATATCTGGAGCTTCGACGAGGACCTGCGCCGGCGCCTCCGCGCCGACCACCCCGCCGGCGCCACCCTGCGTTGCTACGGCGAACTAGGACGGTACCGGGACCGCTGGCAGTTCGTGGTCCAGGATTCCTCCTGGGTGAAGTGAGGCCCGCCCGATGCTGAAGCTCTACGCCTACGCCAACTGCGATTCCTGCCGCCGGGCCGCCCGCTGGCTGCGCGACGCCGGCCACGCCTTCACGGAGGTCCCGATCCGCGAGACGCCCCCGTCGCCCGCCGAGCTCCGCACCGCGCTGGCGGCCCTCGACGGCGACCTGCGCCGGCTCTGCAACACTTCCGGCCGCGACTACCGCGCCCTCGGGATGTCGGAGCGTCTCCCGACGCTTTCGGTCGGCGAGGCGCTCGCCTTGCTGGCCGGCAACGGCAACCTGATCAAGCGGCCGTTCCTGCTGGGCCCTGGCGTGGCCTTGGCCGGCTTTCAACCTGACGCCTGGCGCGCCGCCCTCTCCGGATGAGTCTCGAACCACTTCCTGCGGTTACCCATTGGTTGGTCCGCCACGCGGGTTTCCCTGCCCGTCGCCTGGAAGCGCGGGCGGAGCTGGCCCTTTGTGTGGCGGCCTTGGCGGCCGCGGCGGAAGCGGCCCCGAGCGCCGCGCGCAGCCCCCTCGCGACCCGCGACCCCGCCCAAACCGCCGCCCTCCGCGCCCACGGGCTGCGCCGTTCCCAAGTTCACTACAAGTGCGACAACAGCGCGAAGGTATGAGGTTCCCCAAGGGCCCCGCCGCCCTGAGCCTGGCGAAGGGCTGAGCCTCGTCCGACCTACGCCCCATCCACCGCCCCCAGCACGCTGATCCCGGCCACGCAGGCCGTCTCCGTCCGGAGCACCCGCGGCCCGAGGTGCCTCAGGCGGAACCCGTGCGCCCGGAGTGCCGCCCGGTCTCCCGGCCCCCAGCCCCGTTCGCCGCCCACCGCCAGCACCCACGGCGCTGGCCGCGGCCCCAGCGGCCCCTCCGCCTCGTAATTGTCCAACGCCACGCGCGCGCCCTCTGCCGGCAGCGTCGCCAGCACCTCCGCCAGAGCCCGCCCCCACGTCACCTCCGGCGGCCGCGTGGCCACGGCCTGCTCCAGTCCGAGCCCCATGTGCCGCCGCCACTCGCCAGAACGCCACAGCGTGCTCTGCACGTAGCTGGGATCCCCCTTCTCGGTCAGGACAAAGTCCAGCGCCGCGACCCCGAGGGTCGTCGCGTCCCGCAGCACGTCCCGCGCGGTCTGGGGCCGCGGCAGGCCCACGATCAGCCGCCCCGCGGGCCCTCGCGGCGGTTCTGGCTCCGGCGTAAAACCGAAGGTCGCCGTCGCCGCGTCCAGCGCGCTCAGCCACGCCCGGCCCGGCGGCCCACCGAAGATCCCCGCCGCGAAGGGTTCCCCGAGCCCGCGCTGCAGCACTCCCAGCACGTGCGCCACCCGGCGGTCCGTCCGCGGCAGCGGCCGTCCGGGCTCGTCGGGCGTGAACAGGACGAGGTTCATCGCCCGGCCTTTCCGCGGCAGCCCCAGCGGGCGAAGATCGCCTCCAGCGGCCCCAACTGGCCCGTCAGCAGCCCCTTGTACCCGCACGGAGTTTCGAGGTCGCGGAGCAGCAGCAGGTCCTGAGGCATCGGGGGTGAGGGCTATCAGTCGGGTGGGGGAGGGGCCAGCGGCAAAGCGTGGGTGCATCCGCGCTTGACCGCCCTGCGATCCGGCGGGAGCATGTGGGAACGCCGATGCGGGCGTAGTTTAGTGGTAAAACTCCTGCCTTCCAAGCAGGTCTCGTCGGTTCGATTCCGTCCGCCCGCACCAGCGCTTGTAAGTGATTGCGTAGCAGGGCTCTAGCATATGGGGCGTGGGAGTTGTGCGATTAAAGTCATAACGAAGTCATTACAATGTTGAGTATGCTTAAGGCTATTCAGGAGCGTGCGCTGAGATCTTCGGTCAAAAATCCAGTCCTGAAGGACCCGACCAAGGTCCTAGGAAGGCGCCCTCGGAACCGCTGCCCCGTCCTCCGTCATCCGCCCTCCGCTTTCAGTCTTCCGCTCTCCTCGCTCCCCACTCCCCGCTCCTCACTCCTGCCAGCCGCCCTTATGCCCTAACCCACCCCCGCCCGGCCTTTCCCCCGCCGGCGTCCGCGGCCTCAACTGCTCGACTCCTGCTCAGATGTGCACTGCCCGGGTGATCATCGGCCTCACGGTGCGGCCTCAGCGCGGAGCGGGCAGGAGGCTGGCCCAGCGGATCCGGTACACGGCGTCGGTGCGGTGTTTCTTGCGGTCCTCACCGCCGAGACAGTAGAGCCACGGGCCGTCGGTGACCAGGCCGACCATCCCGGCGTAGGGCAGCGCCGTCGTCGGGGTGTAGGTCTTCCGCTCGCGGTCGAAAATGTAGGCATCAGCGGTAAATTCGACGACGTCGCTCCGGTAGCCGCCGGCGAGGAAGATGTGCCGGTCGTCCAGCGTCACCGCGGTGTATCCGCGTCCGGGATGCGGCAGGGCCGGCAGGCTGGACCAACGCTGCTCACCGACCGCATAGGCGTGCGCCGTCGTGTGATTCACGACGGTGCCCTTGGCGGCGTCCCAACGCGCGCCGCCGAACACGAAAATCTCACCGCCGCTGGCCGCGGCCGTTGCCGTCGTCAGGCTCGCTTCCGGGTAGTCGGCCAGACGGGTGATGGCGCCGGACTTCAGGTCGATGGCCAGGAACTGATTCGTGATGCGGTCCAGCCTGCCCTGATCGTCGGTGCCACCGACGGCGTAAAGCGTCAGGCCGACGCGAGCGCCGGCGGCGTAGACGAACCCGCGTTCGAGGCGCGAGACCAGTTGCGGGGTCCTGCTCGCGTCCATCGTCCAGAGCGTGCGGTGGGTGGTTTCCCGGGACGAGCCGCCGGCGAACCACAACGTCTCGCCCACCTGCGTACTGACCGCGTAGGCGAGGGGCGCCGGCAGGCGGCCGGCCTCGCGCCAGGTGTTGCGGGCTGGCGAATAAGCCCAAATTTGGGCGAGCCACCGCTTGGTGTCGCCCTGCCAGGTGGTGCCGCCGGCAACGATGATTTCACCGCCGAGCGCGGCGCCGACGAAACCGCCGTTGCCGACAGGCAGCGGCGCGAGGCGTTCCCAGGCGGGCGGGGTGGCGGCTGACAGGGGCACGCGCAGCAGCGCACCCAGGAGAGCGACGAAGCGGAGGCTGAGATTGACGGCGCGCATGCTCAGATGGAGGCGGGTTCTGCTACGAATGCGGCCCAGCCGGAGGAGAGTTGGTCGAATTCCTGGCGCTCCTGTTCCTCCGGATCGCCCGCCAGGGTTTCCAGATAGCGCCGGTAGGTCTCCCAATCGGTTGGCGCGTCGCGCAGACCGAGCTGCTGCAGCGGGACTTCGGCCGCCCGCCAGGTGAGCCGGGGGCCGCGAGCCAAACGCCGGGGGCTGCTCCAGCGGAAATCTGCCGCCGCGCGGGGCTCGACGAGCCCGGCGGCCACCGGATTGAGGTGGATGTAGTTGATCACTTGGAAAAGCGCCGCGGTATCCTCGACCAGCAGCGACACATAGCGACCCTGAAACACATGGCCGTTTTCGGAGCGGAACCGGTTGAAGCGGGTGGCGAAGGTGCTCTCCAGCCAGTGCATACGCGCGGCCAGATTTGGCTGCGGGGTCTGCGGTGCCAGATGCAAGTGATTCCGCATCACGGCGTATGCGTGGATCCGCCACCGGTGCATCGCGCTTGCCGCAGCGAGGGTTGCGGCAAAGGCGCGGGCGGCGCCCGGCGAACCGAATACCGGCAGGCGATAGTTCCCGCGGTTGATCACGTGATAGAGGGCACCTTCATACTGCATCCGACGACGGCGAGGCATGGGCGGGACCAAGCCCGTGCTGGACGCGCGTGCCAGACTCGCTTCCTCCCAATTCCCGGTAGGAGAGGCGGGATTTGAGCGGGCCAGCATCCGAGTGGCCTCGATCGAATGTTCCTCAATGCACCTTGCGCTGGCCTGACCCCTTACTGTGACGGCTGTAAATCGTCGTTGAGTCGTCTGCTCCCCTTCAGTTTCCCTTCCCTCTACCCCCTGATGAAAAAATCCCTCCTGCTCCCCGGTGCGCTGTCCGGCGCTTTCCTCCTGCCCCTGCTTTCCGCTGCGTTGGTCGCGCAAGCGGTTTCCCCCCCGGTCCCGCCCAAGGAGGGTGTGGTGGAGCTGTCCGCCTTCGTTATTACCTCCGAGAAGGATCTCGGCTACGCGGCCACCTCCTCGTTGGCCGGTACCCGGATTCGCACCGAACTGAAGGATCTCGCCAACCCGATCTCCGTCGTCACCCGGGAGTTCATGAACGACGTGCACGCGACCGACCCGGTCGAGCTCCTCGTCTACACGGCCAACACCGAGGCGGGAGGGGTGGGAGGCAACTACTCTGGCGCCGCGATTGGCAGCCCCGCCATCTACACCGAGGTGACGCGCCAGCCGCAGAACAATAACCGCGTCCGCGGGCTGGCCCGGGCGGACCTCACGCGCGACTATTTCCCGACGGTCACGGTCTTCGACAGTTACAACACAGCGCGCGTGGAGATCAATCGCGGGCCCAACGCCACCCTGTTCGGTCTCGGCAGTCCGGGCGGCATCATCAACACGCAGTTGATCCAGCCAGAGCTGCGCAATTTGGCTCGAGTGGAGGCCAACCTCGGCTCATTTGGCAGCGCGCGCTTCACCCTCGACGTGGATCGCGTCCTCATCCCCGGCCGCTTCGGGGTGCGGATCGCCGGGCTGGACGAAAGGGAGCAGTTCCAGCAGAAGTTTGCGTACGAGCGCGACCGCCGTGCCTACGCTGCCGTGCGCCTGTCGGTGCTCCCGGGCGGCGCCCTCCGCGCAAGTCTGGAGAAGGGAGCGGTCGACGCCAACCGTCCCCGCAGCGACGCTCCGCGCGACAACCTCACGCGCTGGTGGTCGGCCCCGTTCAGCAAGGCCACCCACAGCCCGGGGACGGTGGATTTTAATCTGATCAATCGCGACATCCTGCGAGCTCCCGGTGAGTGGTTCGCGCAGCCGGCGGTGGTCTACGAGTCGTCGACTTCGGCCGATCCGGCGCGACTGATGCTGGCGTGGAATACGCTGGTCGGGGTTCCGCGCACCCCTGGGGGCAACCCTGCGCTCGGCTTCCAAGCTAACATGGTCTCGATCACGAAGGGCGACCAGTGGTTCCCCAGCGCGACCGCGGCCCGCTCAGGCATCCAGCGCGGGTCTTTCTATGCCGATGATGCCCTGAACGACTTTTCCATCTTCGACTGGCGCAACGAGCTGCTGGATGGTCCAAATAAGCGCGAGTGGGAGCGCTTCCAAGCGGGCAACGTCAGTTATGAGCACACGTGGCGGTTCCCGTGGGGAAGCCTGGGCGCCGAGGCGGCGTTCAGCCGGGAGGCGATGGCGCGCAGTTTCTTCGACATGTTCCCCGGCGGCCGGGGCTACAACATCAGCATCGACGTCAACACGACCCTTCCGTGGGGCGTCCCCAACCCGAACTTCGGCCGCCCATTCGTCGCGAGCGCCAACACGCGCTCCACGACCTCGTCCGATCGTCGCTCGGTCCGAGCGACGGCCTTTGGCGAGCTCGACTTCGCGCGTGTGTCGCCGCGGCTGGGCTGGCTTGGGCGCCATCAGCTCACCGGGTTCGGCAGCGGCTACCGGCTCGAGGAATCGAGCTACGGTTCCGCGAACAGCCTCGACGAGGGCTGGGTGACCTCGCTGCGCGCCAACGTGAACCCGGTCAGCTCCCGGGACGACATCAACTCCGAGGAGGGCATGGTCCGTACGGTGGTCTACATCGGGCCAAGCCTTGCCCAGTTGGCGAGCCCTCGAGGGATCGGGTTGAAGGGCATCCAGGCCGAGATGCGCGCCCCCTCCGCGACCGGCTGGTACTGGGACTCCGCCGCGCGCCAGTGGCGCACGCGTTCCGTGTCGGTCAACTACGTGATCGACGATGAGGTGTTCAGCCGCACGGCGACCGGGGGCGCGATCCGGCGCCAGCGGATCGACTCGCAGGCTTTTGTCTACCAGGGCCGCCTGCTCCGCGGGGAATGGATCGTGGGCACGATCGGCTGGCGCAAGGATCGCGTGGAGGATTTCCGGAACAACCTTGGCCAAGACGTGCGGGATCGCTTCAACTTTATCGATTCCTCCAGCCCCGCCTTCCGCCTGCCGGCGCAGCCCGACTCGGTCTTCGAGCAGAGCATCTGGAGCCGTGGCATCGTGTTGCAGCGGCCGCCGTTCCTGCGGTTCGCGCGCTCCGTGGGGTTTTCGCTGCACTACAGTCGCTCGGAGAACTTCCAGCCCGCCAGCGCCCGCATAGACACCTTCGGCAAGCCGATTATGCCGCCCGGCGGCCTCACGGAGGACCGCGGCTTCAGCCTGTCGCTGTTTAACGGGCGGCTGCAGACGAAGTTTAATTGGTTCCAGACTGACTCGGTGCGGTCCTCGCTCGGCTACCAAGGCTTCCTAATCGAGACCGACGCGCGGATCGTACGCTATAACACCCCGGCGGCCCTTGCGGCGGCCGGGTACAAGGGACCGCCCGACTTTCTGAAGCAGCTCGTTAACTGGCAGCAGATCGCCTCTCCCGCGCAGCCCAGCGGCGTGAACGTTGCCTTCGCCCGGCCGGGTAACCTGTCCGATACCGAGAGTGCCACCTCGAAGGGTTTCGAGTTCGAGTCCAGCTTCAATCCCACCAACCGGCTTCGCCTCGCGTTCAACGCGAGCCAGCAGGAGGCGATGCGCGCGAACATCGCCCCGGCGACCCGCGAGTACCTGAAGCTGCGGATTGCCGAGTGGACGACTGGCGCGACGGGCGATCTCATCGCGGACGAGTCCAGCCAGCCGGTGCGCGTCCGTGTGGTCGAAACCTTGCTCAATGCCGTGAACGCCACCCTGGCGCGTGAGGGGCAATCGGTCTCCGAGTTGCGTCGCTGGCGATTCAACGCGATCGGCAACTACACCTTTGCCCGCGGCTCCCTGCTTGGCGGCTGGAATGTGGGTGGGGCGGCCCGCTGGCAGGACAAGGTCGCGGTTGGATACCCGATCATCGACGTTCGGCAGGATGGCGGGACGATTGCCGTGCCCGATCTTACGCGCCCGTACCGGGGTCCCGCGGAGCTCAAGTTCGACGGCTGGGTAGGCTACACGCGCCGAATCTGGCGCGAACGCGTGCGCTGGTCGGTCCAGTTGAACGTCCGCGACCTGCTGAATGAGGGCGATCTCGTGCCCGTGATGGCACAGCCGGATGGCTCGATTGCCTCTTGGGTGGCCCCACAGGGCCGTGTGTTCAATCTGCGGTCGACGTTCGAGTTCTGAAGCGCGGTTGAGGCGAAGGGTTCAGGACGAAACCTGTAACGCGGAGCCCGGTGGACGATTTGAGCGCCAGACTGGACGCCCCGCCGGTTGTAGGTTTCGTCCCGCCCCGTGCTCCCCAGTGCGCCATCGCGGTATTTTGGTCTCGATGGGCCCGCTCAGGCGGCCTGCCTGAGGTCCACGTGCCGCCTGTCGCGAATTACAACCCGACCCGTCTGCCACTCAGAAGGAGCAGCGCGGAGGCAGGGATCAGCAGGGCGGCGAGCGCGGCGAGGAAGGCGATCCGTTGCGGAGGCGGTTCGCGGAAATCGAGCGCGGGGACCTGGTCGTAATCGCGGAAGTTGGCGCTGCGAAGTAGGCGCGGGGCGAAGAAGTCCACGGTGCGGGTGTGGAGATCGCCGATGGCAGCGAGCCAGCGCTGGTGTCGGGCGCGGTCAGTGCCGGCGAGGACAAGGGATTCATGGTGAAGGACGAGGGTGGGGGACAGCCAGCGGAGGTGTTCGATGGCGGTTTGCTGGCGACCTAGCTGCGCGGTGAAGGCGGCGCGGAGAGGAGCGGCGAGGCGCTCGACCTCGGCGTTCACCGCGAAACGAACGCGGAAGAAGTCGTTTTCATTCCCTGGCTTGCCTGCGGGAGCGAGTTCGGGGTGATCCTCAAGATATTGGGCGAGGAGTTGGCTGCCGCGCCGCGAAGCGTCGTCTGTGCCTTCGCGCAACTCATCCTGAAAGGCGGCGCGCGAAGGCGGAGGGTAGAGCTGCGTGAGGGCGAGATTCAGGCCGGCGGGAAAGAGAATGACGAGGAAAAGCCAAGTGGCGGCAAGGGAGAGGGCGGAGCCGCTGGCGCTGGTGCTGTGACTGGCGACGAACCAGGCGAGAGCGAACCAGAAGGCGCCGTAGGCGAGGACGAGGGCGAGCCACACGGTAACGGCGCCGAGGGCGGAAGGCGCGCCGCCCAAGCCGAGCCAACCGGCCCAGGTGGCGACGGCGAAAACGCCGAGCAGGATTCCGCCACGCAGGAAAAACCGGGCGGCGAGCCAGCGGGTGAGCGAAAGCGGTTGGGCTTGGAGCAGGGCGAGCGTGCCGCCGGCGCGTTCGCGCGCGAGCAGACCATGGGCGATCACGATCACCGCGAGCGGCAGCAGGTAAAGGGCGACAAAGGTCGCGTCGAAACGGCCGAGCATGAGCCGGAGCGGATTCTCAATTTCGTAATTGTGCAGAAATGAGTCGCGTGGGCGGTAGGTGACACGATGGAGGGAAGGCAACAGGTCGCTTTGGCCCACGGCGAGGGCCGCGGCCGGGGCCTGAGGGAGAACCGCGAAGCGACGCAGGTAATTGAACTCGAAGCCGCGGGTATCGCGCGGATCGAGGTTGGGGCTCAGGTTGGCCGGCGGGGCCTGGTCGAATTTAGCGGCATCGGTGCGGGCGGCAGCGAGGCGCTCAGCGGCGAGGGTCTCGGCCTGGCGAATGGTGGAGGCTTGAAAGCGTGTCCAAGCGAGGCCGTTGGCGAGGCCGTAGATTAGGGCCGCGACGAGCAGCAGGGTGGCGAGCCAGAAGGCAAGGTCGCGGCGAACGTGACGCCATTCGAGGCGAAGCAAGGTGGGCATGGGCAAACGGGAGTGGAAAGGCGCAGAGCGTTGCGATCAGGCGCGAAGCCGGCGGACGGCGACGGTGGCTGCGACGGCGGTCGCGGCGAACCAAGCGATCAGAAAGGCGAGGCTCGGGAGCAGGGGAGCGAGCGCGGAGGTGATGGGCGGCGGCGAAAACCCGAACGGGGGAATGCGGTTCCAGTCGAAGGCGGCGTTAGAGCCCTTGCTGTCGCGTAGGGCGCCGTTGAGCGTGCGTTGCATTTCCCGGCGGTGCTGCTCGGCTTGAGTAAGAAAGTTGAGGTGCTGCGCGGTATCGTTGCCAGCGAGCGCCTGCGAGAGAAGCTGGATCGCGGGGGCGGGCGAGACGATCGCCCCGAGCTGAAAAATGGAATCCTGGGCGGCCAGCGTGGCCCACAGACCCTGAAAGAAACGATCGAAGATCTGGTTGGCCCGCTCTTCGCCAAACTGCAGCGCGATGCCAGACCAGTTGATGGGAAGGTCCTGCGTGCGGGAGACGCCGTATTGCTTGAGGATGGCGACGCGCTGGGCTTCAAGGGTTTCGCGCCCGTGGGGATCGCCTAGAGCCGCGTCGAGTTCGTTGCGAAACGCGAGGCTGGACGGGGTGGGGTGCAGCGAGCGTCCCAGATCGGAGAGGGCGCGCGGCAGGGCGACGACGCCGATCAGCCAGAAGCCGAGAAGGACGACGAGGGCGGTGCGAGCGGAGCGGGCGAGCGCGGAGACGGCGAGCGTGAGAAAGAGGAAGGCGCCGAGGTAGATCGTGTGGACGGCGACCCAAGCGAGGGCGCGCAGGAGTTCGTCGCCTTGCTGACCCGGTGGAGCGAGCAAGGCGGCAGCGGCGACGCCGAGGGCGGCCAGCGGGACCAGCACGAGGGTGAGTGCGGCGATGCAGCCGAGCGCCTTGCCCACGAGGAGGTGAAGCGGTTGCACGCCGAGGGCAAGGAGCTGGCGGAGGGTGCCGCGCTCGCGTTCGCCGGCAAAGGCGGCGTAGCCGAGCAGAATCACTAGGAGGGGCAGCAGGGCCTGGCCAACCAGGGCGGGGCTGAGGTCACCGAAACGTTGGAGCGCGGTGCCGTCTTGGGCGGGGCGGTGGAGCGGCTCGTTCTGCCGGTGGGCTTCGAGGAAGACGGCGCTGCCGAGATAGGCCTGCACCCCGGGATCAACCACGGCGAGCGGGCGCGGGGCCTTGAACGCGTAGGTGCCGTAGTGCGCGGCGGCGTGCGGGTTCTTGCCGCCTTGACCCAGCCAGCGACCGCGCTCGCCGGTGCCGGCGGCCGCAGCTTCGGCGTGCAACGCGCGGACCTGTTGCCAGCCAGCGAGGCCGGCGACGAGGGCAAGGACAACGAGCAGAGCGGCGGTGAGTCGAAAGCGGCCGTCACGGACCAGCTCGGCGAACGTGTGGCGGACGATAGTGGCAATCATGAGGAGAGAGTGGCGGGTGGGATGGTGTCACCGAGCGAGGCTGCGCCTCGGGCCAACCAAAGGACCGAGGGGTAGGAATTGGTGCGGTTCGGGCGGAATTCGGTTCGAGTTTCGAACTTCCTGGAGCGCGAGCTGGGCTGCGGCTCCGCGCGGTAGGGGCGCAGGGAACGCTACGTTTGGCGTGCAGGCGCGCGACCGCGGGTGGGTCAGTTGCCCATAGTTTCGAGGTAGAGTTTCTCAAGATCGGTGTGGCCGAGTTCGTCGGCCGTGAGAATGTGGGCCAGCCGACCGTGGCGCATGATCCCGACGCGCGTGGCGTCCTGCTTCGCGCGGAAGAGGTCGTGGGTGGCCATCAGGATGGCGAGGCCCTGTTCGCGCAATTGGTGCAGCAACTG
>Ga0194118_10000560_pt1 | contig 61129 bp, 61 predicted proteins | sample TA2MahsurfametaG_2_FD_148662 | JGI IMG/M metagenome (GOLD analysis project Ga0194118, IMG submission 148662) | Freshwater microbial communities from Lake Tanganyika, Tanzania - TA2015013 Mahale N5 surface | ecosystem: Environmental > Aquatic > Freshwater > Lake | place: Tanzania: Lake...
TGATCGACGCGTCGCGCGCCGAGGCGCTCTACGCCGCGATGCGCGACGCGGTCGAGGTCTCGGGCGGTTCCTGCGGCAATACCGTCACCGGGGTGGCTTCGCTGGGCGGCAAGGCGGCCTATATCGGCAAGGTCCGCGACGACGCGCTGGGTTGGACCTTCCGCCACGACATCCGCGAAGCGGGCGTGAGCTTCGACACGCCGCCGTCATCGGACGGCCCGCCGACCGCGCGCTGCCTGATCTTCGTCACGCCCGACGCGCAGCGCACGATGAACACCTATCTCGGCGCCTGCGTCACCTTGGGGCCGGAGGATATCGACGCGGCGCTCGTGGCCTCGGCCAAGGTCACCTATGTCGAGGGCTATCTGTGGGATCCGCCGCGCGCCAAGGACGCGGTGCGCAAGGCCTTCGCCGCCGCCCACGGCGCCGGGCGCGAGGTGTCGATCACACTGTCCGATTCCTTCTGCGTCGATCGCTGGCGCGACGAGTTCAACGCGTTGATCCGCGACCAGGTCGATATCCTGTTCGCCAACGAGAGCGAGATCCTCTCGCTCTACCAGGTGAAGACCTTCGACGAGGCGCTGCAGCGCGCCCGCGCCACCGGCAAGATCGTGGCGCTGACCCGCAGCGCCCAGGGCTCGGTGATCGTCAAGGGCGACGAGATCCACGTCGTCGACGCGGCCAAGGTGGCGAAGGTGGTCGACACCACGGGCGCCGGCGACCTCTATGCCGCCGGATTTCTCTACGGCTACACGCGCAACAAGCCGCTGGCCGAATGCGGGCGCATCGGCGGCGTCGCCGCCGGGGAGGTGATCAGCCATGTCGGTGCCCGCCCTCTGGTTCCGTTGAAAACCCTGATCTGACGGGTCGCCGATGGCCGATGAAGCCGCGACAGCGCGCCGGCCGGGGTGGATCGAAGCGATCCTGTCGTATCGCCACGGCAGCGTGCGCGCCGCGCTGTTCCTCGGCTTCTCCAGCGGCCTGCCGCTGTTGCTGGTTTTCGGCACGCTGTCGGCGCGGCTGCGCGAGACCGGCGTCGATCGCACGACGATCGGCTTCATCTCCTGGGTCGCGCTGGCCTACGCCTTCAAGTTCGCCTGGGCGCCGCTGGTCGATCGCCTGCCGCTGCCGCCGCTGACCACGCTCCTGGGACGACGACGCGGCTGGATGCTGCTGGCGCAGGCGATCATCATCGCCGGCCTGCTGGCGATGGCGCAGTTCGATCCGCGCAGCGACCTGCGTCCACTGGTGATCGCCGCGGTGATCGTGGCGTTCGCCTCGGCGACGCAGGACATCGCCGTCGACGCCTGGCGCATCGAGGCCACCGGCCCCGAGCTGCAGGGGCCGACCGCCGGCGCCTATCAGCTCGGCTACCGCATCGCCATTCTCTCGGCCGGCGCCGGCGCGCTCTACGCCGCCGAGATCTACGACTGGACCACCGCCTACCTCGCGATGGCCGCGCTCGGCCTGGTCGGCGTGCTGACCACCCTGTTCATCCGCGAATCGCCACGTCCCGTGGCCGTCGACCAGCCCCGGTTGCCCGATACGAAGCGCGATCCGCTGTCGCGCGTCGGCGCCTGGCTGATGACGGCGGTGGTCGGCCCCTTCGTCGACTATTTTCAGCGCATGGGCTGGTTGGGCCTGGCGATCCTCGCCTTCATCGCGCTCTTCCGCATCAGCGACATCACGCTCGGCGTGATGGCCAACCCCTTCTACATCGACATGGGATTCTCGAAGTCCGACATCGCCTCGGTCACCAAGCTCTACGGCTTCTGGATGTCGGTAGGCGGCGCGCTGGCCGGCGGCGTGATCGTGGCCCGCTATGGCGTGCGCTCGCCGTTGATCTGGATGGCGCTGCTGCTGCCGCTCACCAATCTCCTTTTCGCCCTACTCGCCGCGCGCGGCGCGCCCGACCTGTGGCTGCTGGCGGCGACGATCTCCGCCGACAACTTCGTCACCGGCATCTCCGGCTCGGTGTTCATCGCCTACCTCTCCGGTCTGACCAACACCGCCTATACCGCCACCCAGTACGCGCTCTTCACCTCGCTGATGCTGCTGCCCGGCAAGTTCCTCGGCGGATGGTCGGGCGCCATCGTCGACTGGGCGGAGGCCAACAGCCGCAAGCTGCCGCTGCTCGGCGATCTGCTGATCACGCTGTCGGTGACGCCCAAGCACGAGGGCTATGTCGTGTTCTTCGTCTACACGACGCTGGTCGGCCTGCCGGCCGTGATCCTGTCGATCTGGCTGGCGCGCCGCACGATGGCGCCTCCAGGACCCGCCGGGTGACCATCCGCAACTTCGAGGCCCTGTTCCGCCCGACATCCATCGCCCTGGTTGGCGCCAGTTCCCGGCCCGGCGCCGTCGGCGCCCTGATCGCGCGCAACTTGCAGGCCGGCGGCTTCAACGGCCCGATCTGGCTGGTCAACCGCAACGGCCGGCCGTGCGGCGGTCATCCGACGCTCAGAAGCATCGCCAACCTGCCGGCCACGCCCGATCTCGCGATCCTGAGCGTGCCCGTCGACCAGGTCGCGGCCTCGATCACAGCGCTCGCCGCGCGCGGCACGCGCGCCGCCGTCGTCATCACCGACGGCCTCGACGCGGCGCGACGCGCCGCCGTTCTCGCCGCCGCGCGATCGAACACCATGCGCATCGTCGGGCCGAACTGCCTGGGCGTCATGATGCCGGCGCAGGGTCTGAACGCGACCTTCGCCCATCGCCTGGCGCTCAAGGGCGGCTTGGGCTTCGTCAGCCAGTCCGGCGCGGTGATCACGGCGGCGGTCGACTGGGCGAGCGCGCGCAATATCGGCTTCAGCCACGTCGTGTCGCTCGGCGAGATGTGCGACGTCGATTTCGGCGACATGCTCGACTGGCTAGCGCTCGACCAGGCCACCACGGCGATCCTGCTGCATGTCGAATCGATCACCAACGCGCGCAAGTTTATGTCGGCGGCGCGCGCCGCCGCGCGGTCGAAACCGGTGATCGTGCTGAAGGCCGGCCGCAGCGAGGCCGCGGCGCGCGCCGCGCACGCCCATGTCGGCGCGCTGGCCGGTGCCGACGCGGTCTACGACGCCGCTTTCCGGCGTGCCGGCATGTTGCGCGTCGAGGATCTCGACGGGCTCTTCGAGGCCACGGCGAGCCTGGCGTCGAGCCGGCCGCTGTTCGGCGACCGGTTGGCGATCCTGACCAATGGCGGCGGCCTGGGCGTGCTGGCGGCCGACGCGCTGGTCGGGGCGAAGGGCCGCCTTGCCGAGTTCACGCCGGAAACACTGGCGACGCTCGACGTGCGCCTGCCATCGACGTGGTCGCGCGGCAATCCCGTGGACATACTGGGCGACGCGCCGGCGGAGCATTACGAACACGCGCTGGAGGCGCTGCTGGCCGATTCCGGCGTCGACGCCGCGCTGGTGCTGAATTCCCCGACGGCAGTGACGCCGGGCGAGGATTCGGCACGGGCGACCGTCGCCGCGGCGTCGCGCACGCGCAAGCCGGTCCTGACAAGCTGGGTCGGCGCCGAGGCGCAGATCGAGGCGCGCAAGGTGCTGCTGGCGGCCAACCTGCCGAGTTACGAAACACCGCGCCAGGCGGTGCGCGGGTTCATGGATCTGGTGACCTGGCGACGCAACCGCGTGGCGCTGATGGAGACGCCGCCCTCGCAGCCCGAGGCGTTCACGCTCGACGTCGCCGCGGCGCGCGCCGTCATAGCCGCCGCCCGCGCGCAGGGACGCGACGCGTTGAACGAGGCCGAGGCCAAGGAGGTTCTCGACGCCTGCGCCATTCCGGTGGTCGATGTGCTCGTCGCAAGCGGCGCCGAGGAAGCGGTCGACGCGGCCGCGCGCATCGGCGCGCCGGTGGCGCTGAAAATCCTGTCGCCGGATATCGCGCGCCGGTCCGATGTCGGTGGCGTCGCGCTCGACCTGCACAACGAGGGCGAGGTGCTGCGCGCCACCTCGGACATGCGCGCGCGCGTCGCGCGCCTGCGACCAGAGGCGCGCATCGAGGGCTTCGCCGTGCAGCGCATGGTCGAGCGGCGCGACGCCTGCGAGCTGGTCGTCGGCCTGACCGAGGACCCCACCTTCGGGCCGATCGTCCGGTTCGGTCATGGCGGCGCCGCGGTCGAGCGCCTGGCGGATCACGCGCTCGGCCTGCCGCCACTCAACATGAAGCTGGCGCGCGACCTGATCGAGGATACGCGGGTCTGGCGCCTGTTGCAGGGCTATGACGGCCGACCGCCGGCGGCGATCGACGTTATCGCGCTCACCCTGATCAAGGTGGCGCAGATCGCCGCCGAGCTGCCGGAGATCGCCGAGCTGGAGATCAATCCCCTACTGGCCGATTCGCGGGGCGTCGTGGCGCTGGACGCGCGCGTCCGCCTGCGCGCCAAGGACGCGCCGGCCCGCGCGCTCGCCATCCGCCCCTATCCGCGCGGGCTGGAGCGTCAGGAGACCTTGCGCGATGGCCGAGCCTTCACCTTGCGGCCGATCCGGCCGGAGGACGAGGGCGCATTGCGCGCCATGGGCGAACGGCTGGAGCGCGAAGATATCCGCATGCGCTTCTTCGCGCCCCTGGCGCACCTGACGCACGAGCTCGCCGCCCGCCTGACGCAGATCGACTACGACCGGCAGATGGCCTTCGTCGCGCTGGGCGGCGGGGGCGAGATCTGGGGCGTGGTGCGCCTGTCGGCCGATCCCGACAACGTCAGCGCCGAGTTCGCGATCATCGTACGCAGCGATCTCAAGGGCAGTGGCCTGGGCCGCCTGATGATGGCGCGCATCATCGCCTATGCGCGCCAGCGCGGCCTGGGGCGGATCGAAGGCCTGGTCCTGCGCGAGAACGAAACGATGCTGGACTTCAGCCGTCACCTGGGTTTTGCCGTCACCGGCGTGCCAGAAGACCCCACCATCGTGCGCGTCGTGCTCGCGCTCGGCGAGTCAGTGCCGAGCGGCGAGCCCACCATCGACGGTGAAAACGACGCCGCTGGTGTAGGCTGAGCGATCCGAGGCGAGAAATACCGCGAGATCGGCGATCTCCTGCGGCTCGCACGGCCGGCCCAGCGGCAGATGCTTGGTCAACTCGGGCCAACGATCGGGGTTGCCGAGCTCCTTCTGCGCCTGCGCGCGGAACAGAGTCACCAGGCGGTCAGTGCGCGTCGCCGGTGGGTTGATCGCCACCACGCGCACGCCGCTCTCGATGCTGCGCGAGCCCACGGTGCGGGTGAACATCATCAGCGAGGCGTTGCCCATGCTGCCGGCGGCATAGTCGTAGTTCGGCATCTCGCCGGCCAGGCCGATGATGTTGACGATCACGCCGCGCTTGCGCGCCTTCATCTCAGTCAGCATGGCGCGCGTCGTGTTGATGTAGCCGAAGACCTTGAGGTTCCAGACCTCGCGCCACTTCGCCTCGTCGATGGTCTCGACGTCGCCGCGCGGAATGGCGCCGGCGTTGTTGACCAGGATGTCGACATTCGAGCAAGCCTTCACCAGCCCGCGCGCCGCGTCGCCATCGGCCAGGTCGACGGCATGCAAGTCGACCGAGACGTTGAAGCGTTGGCGCAATCTGTTGCGTGCCTCATCGAGATTCTGCTGGCTGCGTGCCGCCAGGTGGATATTGCAGCCCTCGGCGGCGAAGGACTCGGCGCAGGCATAGCCGATGCCCTTCGAGCCGCCCGTGATCAGGACCGATTTGCCGGTCAGCCTGAGATCCATGGAAGTCCCTCCCCTGCCGTCACCCCATGATTGGGGCGCCGCGCCGACCGATCAACGGATGCCAGACGCGCGCAGTCACGCCGTCGAGGTCATACCACGGTCCAGTCGCGCCGCCAGCGATCAGGCTCCGCTCCTTCGTCGCCGGAATTCCTCGACCGGCAATCCGCCGATCCCCCAATCCTCCAGCGCCACCTCGTCGATGACGACAAAGGTCGTGGCCGGGCTCTTGTCGAGCACGCGCACCAGCAGGTCGGTGACACCGCCGATGAGCGCCGCCTTCTGCGCGGGCGTAACGCCTTCGCGCGTCACCTTGATGTTCACATAGGGCATGGTCCGCCTTCCTTTCAGCGTGTCGGTTCGACGAGGTCGTAGTGGAAGACCTTGGAGATGATCCGCCAGCGTCCTTCGACGTGGATCAGCGTCAGCAGATCGGTGAAGTGCTTCGGCCCGATCGCGCACTCGAGCCGGGCGAAGGCTGTCACCGGCCCCGCCAACTCGATCGAGACGATCTTGTCGCGGCGCGGCTCGCCGCGGCTCGCGGGCGAAGGCCGCTTGTCGACGATGGGAAAGTATTGGTCCGTCGACAGGTGTACGAGCGGCTCCTCGACAGCGCAGACATAGGCCGCCTTGGGATGGAACGCGCGCCCGAGGCGCGTCGTGTCGCTGTAGTGGAGACCGTCAAGGTAGAGCCGCAGTACGTCGACGATCTCGGCGTGAGGCGACGTCATCGCCATCTCCTCAAGCGACCGCGCGCGCAGGCGTGACGCCGGCGCGCCAGCGCAGCGCGGCCTCGGCGACGCGGCGGCCCAGATGCTCCGCCGTCGCGCGATCCGAAGTGCCCGGCGCGACCTCGGGCGGGGCGTCGGCGTTCGACTGCGCCATCGCACCGATGAATCCGGCGAGCCGGTTGAGATCATCGGGCGATCCGTTGCTGGTGTGGTTGCCCGGCAGCAGACCGAGCCCGATCCAGACCATGCCGTGCTGCATGGCGAACAGGTTGAACTGCTGAAGAGTCGCCAGCTTGTCGCCGTTGTAGCCGGCCGAATTGGTGAAGCCGGCGGCCAGCTTGTCCTTCCAGCGCTGCTCGGCCCAGCGGCCCGAGGTGGCGTCGAGGAACGCTTTGAACGGCGCCGACGCTCCCGCCATGTAGGTCGGCGCGCCGAGGATGATGCCGTCGGCGCTGTCGAGCACGTCCCAATGCGACGCGTGATCCTCGGCCTTGATCAGCCGCGCGTCGACACCCGCCACGTGCTGGGCGCCGCGCAGTACCGCTTCGGCCTGCACCTTCGTGTGGCCGTAGCCGCTGTGATAGACGATCGCGATCCTTGCCATGCTCATCTCCATCCATGGGCGCGCCGGTCGGTCGCGTCCTCGATGGGCGTGAAGATGGGTTGGAACCAACGAATGTATAGATGGTATCCACTGGATACCACCACTTTGCGGTATCCAATCGGATACCGGAGAACACCGCCATGGCTCTGCGCATGCGTAAGAACCGATCGCCGTCGCCGCCGACCGAATGCCCGCTGCTCGAATGCACCGCGGTGATCGGCGGCGCCTGGACGCCGAGCATCATCTGGCATCTCAGCGGCGGACCGCGTCGGTTCACCGAGTTGAAGGGAGACATTCCGCCGATCACGGGGCGTGTGCTGACCAAGCGCCTGCGCGAGCTCGAGGACCATGGCGTCGTCGAGCGCCGGGTCCTGCCGACATCGCCGCCGTCCGTCGAGTACGAACTGACCGAGCTGGGTCACGAGCTGCTTCCGGCGATTCGCGCCATCGCCGATGTCGGCGCGCGCCTGCAAGAACGCGCCAGCCGCGTCGTCGGTCGCCGGCGGTAGACCGAGCCGCCATCAAGTCCATCCCGGCCCGCTCCGAGAGGGGCAATGCGATCGCATATGGCGTTGCGACATCTTCCTTCTTCACGCCTCCGCGGGGAGTAGGAGGAGCGTCATACGCGATAGCGCGCTTTCAACGCGTCACCGCGTATTCGGCTGTCTTTCGCGGGCCAAAGCCGCTACATCCCCGCTCCCGATCACGCCGCGAGACAGCGATTTGCCCACGCCTTCCGTACAGACTGTCGACCGCCGCCTGACTCCGGGGCTGATCGCCGTGCTGGCGATGCTGACGGCGTTCACGCCGATGTCGGTCGACATGTACCTGCCGGCCTTCCCGACCATCCGCAGCGACTTCGGGACGAGCGCGGCCGAAGTCCAGCTCAGCCTGTCCGCCTTCATGCTGGCCTTCGGCTTCGGCCAGATATTCTACGGCCCGCTGGGCGATTATTTCGGCCGAAAGCCGGTGCTGATCGCTGGCGTCGTGCTGTATGTCGCCGCCAGCGCGCTCTGCGCGCTCGCCGAGAACGCCCAGCAGCTGATCGCGCTGCGCACCGTCCAGGGCCTGAGCGCCGGCGCCGCGCCCGTGATGGCGCGCACCATGGTGCGCGACCTGGCCGAGCGCGACCGCGCCGCGCAGGTCATGTCGATCCTGATGGCCTCGGTCAGCATGGCGCCGATGCTGGCACCGCTGATCGGCAGCGTGGTGATGGAACTGTTCGGCTGGCGCGCGATCTTCTTCACGCTGGCGCTGTTCGGCGCCGTGGCGCTCATCGCCGCCAGCCTGAAGCTGACCGAGACACTGCGGCCCGAGCTGCGTGGGCCGCTGGCCTTCGGCGGCATCATGCGGCGCTTCGGCGAGCTGCTGAGCGCCCGCACCTACATGGGGTACGCGCTCACGACGGGCTTCCTGTTCGGCGCCATGTTCTCGTTCATCTCGACCTCTTCCTTCGTGCTGATCGAGGTCTACAAGCTCGGCCCGACGACCTACGCGCTGGTGTTCGGCTCCTCAGTGCTGGCGATGACCGCCTGCGCCACGATCAACAGCCGGCTGACGCGTCGCATCGGCGCTGACGTCATGCTGCGCCGCGCCTGCTGGCTGCCGGCGATCGCAGGTGTGTTGCTGATCGTCTATGGCGTGATCGAATCGCGCACCGGCGCGCTGGGCTGGGTGCCGGTCGTGCTGCTGTCGATGTGCATGATCTCGGGTATGGCCTTCGTCTCGCCGAACTCCACAGCTTGCGCATTGCAGCGTTACCCGCACATGGCCGGCGCCGCCGCCTCGCTACTGGGCGTGGTGCAGTTCGGCTGCGCCTCACTGTTCGGCGCGCTGGCCGGCCTGCTGATGAGCGGCAGCGTCCTGCCGATGGCGGTGTTCATGGGCCTGGGTGGCCTGCTGTGCTTCGCCGCCCACCGGTTGCTGGTCCGCGAGTAATCGCGTGATACTCCCGGCGACCGACCGGGAGTATCGCATGACCTTCTCCATCCTCGCGCGCTGTCCAAGGACGCGCATGCTCGGTATCGCCACCGCGACGCGCTCCTTCGCCGTCGGCAGCCGCGTGCCCTTCGCCGCGGCGCGGCTGGGCGTGGTGGCGATCATGGCCAAGGCCGATGCGCGGCTCGGCCATTTCGCCATGAGCCAGCTCGCCGCCGGCCACAAGGCACAGGCGACGCTCGACGCCGTGGTGCGCAATGACTCCTGGCCGGAGTACCGCCAACTCGCGGTGATCGACGACGACGGCGCCATCGCCGTGCGCACCGGCGCCGACGCGGTCGCCTGGGCCGGACACGACGTCAGCGACAATCTCGTCGTGCTGGGCAACGTGCTGCCCGGCCGCCAGACCATTGATGCGATGAAAGCGCGTTTCCTCGCCTCGACGGATGAGACCTTCGAGGACCGCCTGCTGCTGGCGCTGGAATCCGGCCGCGACGCCGGCGGCCAGATCGGCGGGCAGGTGTCGGCGGCGATTCTCGTCCACGACCAGGATCGCTTCGCGCGCATCGATCTGCGCGTCGACCAGCACGAGGAGCCGGTCGGCGAGCTGCGCCGTGTCTTCGAGGCCTATCGGCCATACATCCCCTACTACGTCCAACGACAGCGCGATCCGCGTGTGCCGCCGTGGCACGAGTGGAAGCCTTGAGGCGCGTCAGCGAAACGCCATCCACAGCAAAGCCAGGCCGGCGATCAGCATCACACCGTCGATCAGCAGACGGAAGGTTTCGGGCCGCATGCCCAGGACGAAGCGCTTGGCGACGAAGGCGCCGACCATCAGCGATGCGCCGACAATCAGCCCGTTGACGATCGCCTCCATCGGCAGCGCGCCGGAAGCGCGGAACGTCACGGACTTGCTGAGAAAGACGAAGATCGAGGTCGCGGCCTCGGTGGCGATGAAGGCGCCCTTGACCAGGCCATAGGCGGAGATCGCCGCGACATTGAGCGGACCGGTGGAGGCGACGATACCGGTGAGGAAGCCGATCGCCGCGCCGACGATCGCCAAATGCCAGAGACCGAGCTTGAGGTCGCGCGACGCCAGCCAGCGCCGGCCGGGAATCATCAGGATGAAGAAGACGCCCAGCGACGCGTCGACGATCTGCGCCGGCAGCGCCAGCAAGGTGCGCGCGCCCAGCGCGGCGGCGGGAATGCCGGTCAGCGCGTAGACGGCGGTCGCCTTCCAGTCGGTCTCGCGCCACCACGCCACGACCTTGGCGGCGTTTCCCAGCAGCGAGGCGACGGCCATGATCGGCACCGCCTGCTGCGGGCCGTACTGCGCCACCAGGATCGGGATCAAGATGATCGAGGCGCCGGTGCCGACGATACCGCTGACCGTGCCGGCGACCAGTCCGACAGCCAGCACGAAGAGCGTCTCCAGCGTGCCGGCCACCGCTTCAGCGCCGCAAATCGATCAACTCGACCACGCCCTGATCGGTACCCACCGCCAGGTTCCAGCCACCGGGCGACCACGCCAGCGCGCTGACCTGGCCGTCACCGGCCAGCTTGATCACCGCGCTGCGCCTGGTCTTGCTGTCGCCCACCTGCACCTCGCCGGTATCGAAGCCCGCGGCGATGAAGGAATCGACGGGATGGGCGGCGATCGCCGTCATGATGCCGGCGCCTTCGTCGCCGAACTGGATCGGCGGCTTGCCCTCAGGGCCTTTGCCCGCGAAGGGCCAGCCGGTGAACAGGCTGGTGGCGGTGCTGAACAGGAACCGCGCGTCGTGCGACCAGGCGAGCTGCTTCACCTTCACCGGATAGCCCGACATCTGCATATCCTTGCCCGTCGCCAGGCGCCAGACGTGCAGCGCGTTGTCCTGCGTGCCGGTGGCGATGAACTTGGCGTCCGGGCTGTAGCGGACGGCGACGTGCGAGCCTCTCCATTCGAGCTTACGCGGCGCGGCGTCGGCCGGCTTCAGCACATGGATGGTCACGCCGCCGTAATGCGTCGCCACGAGGCGCGAGCCATCGGGGCTGAAATCGATGTCGGTGACGGTGCTGGGGTGAGGTCCCAGCAGGCGACGGCCACTTGGGCCGTACACGACGATCTCCTTGCCGATCGCGACAGCGAAGGTGCCAGACTGAGCATGCGCGGCCAATCGCTCGAGCCAGCGCCCCTTGAAGGTCTCGACTTCGTGCGGCGCCTCGTCGTGGCGCAGCAGCTGGCCGTCGTCGCCACCGCTGATGAAGCCGCCGCCGGCAGGGTCGGCGACGATCGCCATCGCCACGCCCTTGTGCGCCGGTTCTGGCGGCGTCGGCGGCGCCTCATCGGCGACGTCGATGCGCCAGACGCGACCGTCGCCGCACGCCGCGCCCAGCCTTCGGCCGGCGCGGTCGTAGGTCAGCCCACTCACCCAGGCGCCGGTGTCGATGCGCCGACGTGGTGGCAGTCGTTGCGCGAAGCTCGGCGCCGTCATCTCACAGCGCAGGCCTCGAAGCCGCGCCGGAGCTGCTCGGCATCGAGCTTGCGGCCGATAAAGACCAGCTTGCTCGATCGCGTCTCGCCATCCTTCCAGGGATTGCCCCAGTCGCCGTCCATCAGCATGTGCACGCCCTGGAAGACGTATTTGTTCGGCGCGCCTCCGATATCGAGGATGCCCTTGCTGCGAAAGATATCGGTGCCGAACTCGCGCAGGATGGTCGAGATCCAACGCTGGAACTTCTGTTCGTCGATCGGCGCGTCGCTGGTCAGCGACAAGCTGCCGACACTCTGGTCATGCTCGTGATCATGGTCGGACTCGAGGAAGTCCGGCTCGACCTCGAGGATGCGCTTCAGATCGAACGCTCCGCGGTCGAGGATCTCCGTCGACGCCAGGGCGCTTCGCCGCGTGTGGTGCAACTTCGCGTAGGGATTGATCTGGCGCAGGCGCCTCTCGACCGTGGCCAGCTCAGCGGGCGTCACAAGGTCGGTCTTGTTGAGCAGGACCACGTCGGCGAAGGCGACCTGCTCGCGCGCCTCATCGCTGTCGTCGACGTGCAGCAGGAAGTGGTGCGCGTCGACCACGGTGACGATGGCGTCGAGCCGCGTGCGCGCGCGAATATCATCGTCCTGGTAGAAGGTCTGCGCGACCGGGCCCGGATCGGCCATGCCGGTGGTCTCGACGATGATGCCATCGAGCTTGCCTGGCCGTTTCATCAGCCCGCCGATGATGCGGATCAAATCGCCGCGCACGGTGCAGCAGATGCAGCCGTTGTTCATCTCGAAGATTTCCTCGTCGGCGCCGACGACAATGTCGTTATCGACGCCGAGCTCACCGAACTCATTGATCACCACGGCGTATTTCCGGCCATGGTTCTCGGTCAGGATGTGGTTGAGCAAGGTGGTCTTGCCGGCGCCGAGATAGCCGGTCAAGACGGTAACGGGGACTTGGGTCATGGTGATCCTCCGTGGACGTCGATCACGAAATAGCGTCGGCCGGCGGCCCCGTCCAGACGCGATCCCCTTTCGCCGCCAAGGGGAATTCAGGGTAAGGTGCCCGCCGAGGGGATAGGAGTCGGCGCGACCCGGACATGGACAGCAACCTCTTCAAATATGTCTGGCGCAACAGCAGGCCCGAGCAGCTCGTCATCCTGGGCCTGGTCGTGCTGGCGCAGGTGTTCTATTTCGCCTCGCTGAACATCCCCAAGACCATCGTCAACGATGGCATCGAGGGCAAGGCGTTCAAGAGCGCCCAGACGGTGCCGTTCCTGCGCATCGACCTGCCGATTCCCTCCTTCATCTCGGATGTCGGTTCGATCCGCCTGTTCGACGGCCTGTCGTTGGCGCAATGGCCCTACCTGGTGGGCATGAGCTGCCTGTTCCTGGTGATGGTCACCATCAACGGGTTGTTCAAGAAGACCATCAATACCCAGAAGGGTCGCATGGGCGAGCGCATGCTGCGTCGCCTGCGCTATCAGCTCTACGACCGCATCCTGCTGTTCCCGCCGGCCCATTTCCGCAAGGTCAAGCAGGCCGAGCTGGCGGGCATGATCAACAACGAGATCGAGCCGCTGGGCGGCTTCATCGGCGACGCCTATGTCCAGCCCGCCTTCCTCGGCGGCCAGGCGATCACCGCGCTCTTGTTCATCATGCTGCAGAACATCTGGCTGGGCCTGATCGTGATCGCCGTGCTGGCGGTGCAGGCCTTCATCATCCCAAAGCTGCGGCGAAAAATCGTCGCGCTGGGCAAGCAACGCCAGATCACCGCCCGGCAATTCTCCGGCCGCGTCGCTGAGACGGTCGACGGTGTGCAGGAGGTGCACATCCACGCCGCTTCGAACTACGAGCGCGCCGATATCGTGGGCCGGTTGGGCCGCATCTTCCACATCCGCTTCGAGCTCTTCCAGCGCAAGTTCACCGCCAAGTTCCTCAACAACCTCTTGGCGCAGACGACGCCGTTCCTCATCTACCTGATCGGCGGTTACTTCGTGCTGTTCGGCGATATGCAGGTCGGCGCCGTGGTCGGCGTACTGCTGGCCTACAAGGACCTGCCCGGCCCGGTGAAGGAGCTGATCGACTGGGACCAGCAGCGCCAAGACATGCAGCAGCGTTACGAGCAGGTGATCGAGCAGTTCGAACCCGACGGCATGCTGGCGGCCGAGCTGCAGGCGATCCCCAACGCCGCCGCGCCGGCGCTCAGCGGCGCGGTCCAGCTCAACGGCGTGGCCCTGGCCGAGGAGGGCGGCGCACCCATGCTCGACGCCGTCACGCTCAGCTTCCCGATCGGTCGGAAGGTTGCCGTGGTCGGCGGCGCCGGCGGCGGCAAGGAAGCGCTGGCGCAGGTCGTCGCCCGGGTGGCCCACCCGACCGCCGGCGGCGTGGCGATCGGCGGCAAGGATCTCGCGGAGCTGCCCGAAGCTGCGGTCGGCGCGCGCCTGTCCTATGTCGGCCAGGACGTCTACCTGCTGCCGGTGACGATCCGCGAGAACCTGCTCTACGGCTTGAAGTTCCGACCGCGCGGGCCGGCGGCCTACGAGGGTGCCGCTCTGCGGCAACGCGAAACCGAGGAGCGCGAAGCCCGTCGCGCCGGCAACCCGGTGCTCGATGTCGCCGCCGATTGGGTCGACTACGAGGCCGCCGGCGCCAGCGGTCCGCACGACATCGACCAGCGCGTCATCGAGGCGCTGCGCGTCGTCGAACTCGAGGCCGACGTCTACCGCTACGGCCTGCGCGGCACCATCGCTCCCGCCGAGCGCCCGGCGGTGGCCGAGTCGATCCTTAAGGCGCGCGCCGAGCTGCACAGCCGGCTGGCCGACCCGGCCTTCGCCGGCCTGGTCGAGCCCTTCGACCGCGACCGCTACAACCGCAACATGTCGGTGGCCGAGAACGTGCTCTTCGGCACGCCGATGGGGCGTACCTTCGAGCCCGACAACATCACCGCCAATCCCTATATGCGGAAGGTGCTCAACGAGCTGGACCTCGCCACGCCGCTGGCCGAAATGGGCGTCGAGATCGCCCGTACCATGGTCGAGCTGTTCGCCGACCTGCCGGCCGGCCATCCCTTCTTCGAGCAGTTCAGCTTCATCACCGCCGAGGAGCTGCCGGAGTACCGCGCCTTGCTCACCCGGCTGAGCGGCCGCACCGTCGCCGACCTCTCTTCCGAGGAACGCGCACGCCTGCGGGCGCTGCCCTTCCGCTACATTGAGGCGCGTCATCGCCTGGGCCTGATCGACGAGGCGATGGAGCAGCGGTTGCTCGCGGCGCGCCAGGCCTTCGCGGCGGGCTTGCCGACGGAACTCGCGAGCGACATCGAGTTCTACGACGTCGCCCGCTACAACGGCGCTGCCACCTTGCAGGACAACATCCTGTTCGGCCGCCTCGTCTACGGCCAGGCGCAGGGCGCCGACCGGGTGGGCGACCTGATCGGCGAGGTGCTCGACGGCCTGGGCGTGCGCAACGCCGTGGTCCAGGTCGGGCTCGACTACAATGTCGGCGTCGCGGGCAAGCGGCTGTCGGCCGGCCAGCGCCAGAAGGTCGGCATCGCCCGCGCGCTGCTGAAGCGGCCCGACCTGCTGGTACTCAACGAGCCGACCGCGGTGCTCGACGCCGCCACGCAGCAGCGCCTGCTCGACAAGATCCTGGCGGCCCGCGGCGCGCTGGGCGTGCTGTGGACGCTCAGCCGCACGGCGCAGGCGGAGCGCTTCGACGAGGTGATCGTCATGCAGGGCGGGCGGATGACGGCGCGCGGCGCGCCGTCGGAGCTGTCGGGCGACAAGACATACACCGACCTATTGGCGGCCGGGTGATCGCACAGGGGACCAACCATGAGTATCCACGAGGAAGTCGAGCTGCTGAAGGGCGTGCCGCTGTTCGCCAAGCTGGAACCCAACAAGCTGAAGCTGCTGGCGTTCACCAGCGAGCGCCTGACCTTCGCGCCGGGCCAGGAACTCTGTCACCAGGGCGATATCGGCGACGCGATGTACGTCGTGCTGGGCGGCGCGGCCGACATCACGATCGACACGCCGTCCGGCCCGCTCAAGGTGGCCGAGCTGAAGAAGAACGGCTTCGTCGGCGAGATCGCCATCCTGTGCGACGTGCCGCGTACCGCCACGGTGACCGTGCGCGAGACGCTGACGGCGCTCAAGATCACCAAGGAGCTTTTCTTCCGCATGGTCACCGAGTTCCCGACCATGGCGGTCGAGATCATGCGCGAGCTCGCCCATCGCCTCGACGATACCAACCGCCAGCTCAGCGCGATGAGGGCCCGCGCCGCCTGATCCCCAGCCGATGAGCCGTCTCGACTCCTTCATTCGCCGCATGCAGGCGCAGCGCGATTGCCTGAACCACGTGGCGCCATTGGTGCGCGCGATGCCAGGTCCGATCCTCGAGGTCGGCCTGGGCAATGGCCGCACCTACGACCACCTGCGCGAGCTTTTCCCCGACCGCGCCATCCACGTCTTCGAGCGCGAGGTGCGCGCCCATCCCGATTGCGTGCCGCCCGACCGGTTCCTGTTTCTCGGCGACGCGCGCGAGACCACGGCCAAGGCCTGCGACCGGCTCGCCGGCGCCGCCGCGCTGATCCATTCCGATCTCGGTACCGGCGACCACGCCGCCAACACGGAGATCGGCCGATGGCTGGGGCCGGCGCTCGACCGGCTGCTTGCGCCCGGCGGCTATGTCGTGGCCAACCAGCCGCTCGATGTGGCGCGCTGGGTGCGGCTGCCGGAACCCGACGGCGTGCCGCGCGACCGCTATTTTCTCTACCGCGCCGGCTAGCGCCGGATAAGCCGCAGCAGCACCAGCAGCACGATGGCGCCCAGCACGGCGCCGAAGAAACCCGCCGTCTGGCCCGGCTGGTACACACCCACCGCCTGGCCGCCATAGGTGGCGATGATCGAGCCGACGACGCCCACGACCGTCGTGGCGATGAACCCGCTGACATCGCGGCCGGGCAGCAGGAACTTCGCGATCAGGCCGACGAAGAAGCCGATGACGATCGTGAGCAGAAGCGCGCCGAGATCCATAAGCTCCTCCGGTCGGACCCGCCGATGAACGACTATAGCATCCCGCGTTCCCTGCATCGCTTCCGTGACAGGATCGCCGAGCACGGCGGGCGGCAGCTTGGCTACAGTCGCCGCCCAAGGAAACGATCGCCGGGGAGAATCACGCCGTGACCGATGAAGCGCTCCCGCTGCAGGGCATCCGGGTGCTCGACGTCAGCTCCTTCATCGCCGCGCCGGCCGCCGCCGTGGTGCTGGGCGATTGGGGTGCCGACGTCGTCAAGATCGAGCCGCCGGGCGCCGGCGATCCCCATCGCCAGAGCTGGCGCAACGCCAGCTATCCGCAGGCCGGCGTCAACTTCACCTGGCAGCTCGACGCGCGCAACAAGCGCTCGCTGGCGCTCGACCTGAAGGCGCCGGAGGGCCGCGCCGCGCTGCTGCGCCTGATCGCCCAGGCCGATGTGATGATCATCAACTTCCCGCCGCCGGTGCGCGAGCGCTTGAAGCTCAGCTGGGAGGACATCGAGCCGGTCAACCCGCGGCTGATCTACTTCTCGCTCACCGGCTACGGCGAGAGCGGCCCCGACCGCGACCGGCCGGGCTTCGACGTCACCGCCTTCTTCGCCCGCTCCGGCATCCTCGATGCGGCGCGCTACGAGGGCCAGCCGCCGCATTTCTCGCTGCCGGCGCAGGGCGACCGCGCCACCGCCATGACCATCGTCTCGGCGATCATGATCGGCCTCTTCCGCCGCGAACGCACCGGCAAGGGTGGCTGGGTCGGCACCTCGCTCTACGCCAACGGCGCCTGGTCCAACGGCACGCTGACGCAGGCCGCCATGCTCGGCGCCACCCTGCCACCGCGCCCACCGCGCGAGCGCGCGCGCTCGGCGCTGGGCCAGCAATACGTGACCAGGGACGGCCGCTGGTTCCTGCTGATCGCCAACCCCGAGGAGAAGCACTGGCCCAACATCGCCCGCGCCCTTGGCCACCCGGAATGGATCGACGACCCGCGCTTCCTCGACCGCAACACGCGACGCACCCACGCCGTCGAGCTGTTGGGCCTGATCGAAGCGGAGATCGCACGGCACGACTGGGCGCACTGGTCGGATCTGCTGACCCGCATCGGCGTGCCGTTCGGCGAGATCGGCCGGGTGATCGACGTGCCCGACGACGAGCAGGCGCGGCATGCCGGCATCGTCGTGCCTTGCGACGGCGAAGGCATCTCGCGCACGCTCAACAATCCAATCCGTCTGGGCTTCGCCCAGCCGCGCCGCGCCGGCAAGCCGCCCGCCGTGGGCGAGCACAGCGAGGCGATTCTCAAGGAAGCGGGCTACGCCGATTCCGAGATCGCGGCGATGAAGGCCAAGGGCGTTGTCGGATAGCCCGGCGTCGCTCGCCAGTTGACCCGTGCCTGTCCGGCACGGGAGGGTGATGGCTGCGAGGAACCCAAGAGGACGAGATGCCCAACCTGCCAACCTACGAAGTGCACGCCTGCAAGTACGCCCATCTGCCGCGCAAGGCGCACGAGGTGCAGATCATGGCCGATCCGCACGACGGCGATCATCCGATGGACTATTTCGTCTGGGTGGCGATCCCGCTGGGCGAGGACGGCAAGCGGCTGGTCGGCGGCCAGCCCATCGTCATCGACACCGGCTTCAGCGAGACCGTGGGCGCGCAACGCGGCCGCAAGATGCTGCGCTCGCCGGCGCTCACCCTGCGCGATCTCGGCGTCGAGCCCAACGACGTGCGCGACGTGATCATCACCCACCTGCATTACGACCATGTCGGCGGCTGGGCGCTGTTTCCCAAGGCGCGCTACCACGTGCAGGACCGGGAGATGCAGTTCGCCACCTCCAGGCACATGACCAAGAAGCCGTTCCGCCACGCCTACGAGGTCGAGGAAGTGGTGGCGATGGTGCGCCATCTCTACGGCGACCGCGTCGTCTTCCACGACGGTGACGGCGAGATCGCGCCCGGGCTGACGGTGCATCACATCGGCGGCCACACCATGGGCATCCAGTCGGTGCGGGTGTGGACGCGCAACGGCTGGCTGGTGCTGGCCTCCGACGCGGCGCATTACTACTGGGGCATCGAGGACGACAAGCTGTTCGCCATCGTCTTCAACGTCGCCGACATGCTGGCCGGCTACGACAAACTCAAGAAACTCGCCGACGGCTGCCAGGACATGGTGGTGCCCGGCCACGACGCGCGGGTGATGGACCGCTACCCGCCCTCGAGCGCGGCGTTGAAGGGCTGGTCGGTCAGGCTGGATTAGCCGCCGCGCGCAACGCCGCCCAGCTCGTGAGCTTGACGCGCGGTCGGCCTTCACGCGCGCCGGCGTCGCTCTCCGCCTTATCGATGCGCTGCCAGCCGGCGGTGTCGATGGTCGCCACACCGCGTGACGCGAGCAGCGCATCGAGGCCGGCGGGGCCGGGCCTGGACGACGGCGCGAGATCGGTGACGAGGCGTTCGGCGACGGCGAAGGAATCGGCGCGGTTGGTCGGGATGGTGCCGCTGGGTCCACGCCGCGCCCAGCCGACGACGTAGACGCCGGGCAGCCCCGCGACCCGGCCCTCGTCGTTCGCGACACGGCCTTTATCGGCCGGCAGGTCGTCGGGCAGAATCGTGTCGTAGCCGATGCAGGTGATCACCAGATCGGCCGGCGTGTAGGAGCCGCCGGCGAAGTTGATGCCGACGACGCGGCCGTTCTCGCCGCTCAGGGTCAGCGGCGCGCGGTGGAAGCGGAAGGCGAGCCCGACGGGCTTGGCATGGGGCACGTTGGACGAGAAGCCGCGCAACGCTTCGATGTTCTTCTGCTTGCGCAGGCGTTCGGGCGTCGGATCGCTGTCGGGCGCCGCGACGTTCGCGACATCGGCCGCGTCGACCAGCGCCACGGCGCGCGCCAGCCGACCCATCTCGTTGAGCTCGTTGATGGTGAAGCTGGCCTCGGCTGGTCCGCGCCGGCCGTAGAGCGACACCGTCTCGAGCCTCATCGCCACGATGGCGGCCTGGGCGCGCGGATCGATATCGGACTTCGCCATCTCCTCGGCGGTCTTGGCGAAGACGCGCGCGACATCGATGGCGACATTGCCGTTGCCAATCACCGCGACGTGACGCGCCTGCGCGATCGTCTCGGTGAGATCGACAGCGTCGGGATGCGCGTTGAACCAGTCGACGAAACGCATCGAGCCCATGACGCCATCGAGATGTTCGCCGGGAATGCCCAACCGCCGGTCGCGGCCGCAGCCGGTGGCGATCATGACGGCGTCGTAGAGATTTCTCAGCTCCGGGAGCGAGATATCGCGGCCGAGCGCGACGCCCCCGATGAACCGCACACCGGGCTTGGCCAGCAGCCGATCGAACTGCCGCGTCACGCCCTTGGTGCCCTGGTGGTCGGGCGCCACGCCGTAGCGCGCCAGGCCGAACGGTGTCGGCAGGCGATCGATGATGTCGATGCGCGCGTCGGGCCGCGCGCGACTGAGCGCGTCGACGGCGTAGAAGCCCGAGGGGCCGGCGCCGACGACGGCGATGGAGCCTGAGGATTGGGTCATGGCAATCACCGCGACCTTGGCCGAGGCATCGATTGACGGCAAGCGCTCTCGCTGTCTTGAGTGGCTGTATCATCGACAGGAGCAAGCGATGTCATTCGAACTGTGGTTGGCCTTCTGCGCGGCGGCGACGCTCGTGCTGATCATCCCAGGGCCAACCGTCGCCCTGGTGATCGGCTACGCCCTGGGCGAGGGACGCCGCGCCGCATTGGCGATCGTCGCCGGCGTGGCTCTGGGCGATCTCACCGCGATGACCTTGTCATTGCTGGGCGTCGGCGCCCTGCTCGCCACCTCGGCCGAGCTGTTCACGGCGCTGAAATGGATCGGCGCGGCCTACCTGGTGTGGCTCGGCGTCAAGCTGTGGCGTGCACCGGTGGGCGCGGAGGCCGACGCGGCGATCGAGCGGCGACCGGCCTGGACCATGCTCGCGCACGCCTATGCCGTCACCGCGCTCAATCCCAAGAGCATCCTGTTCTTCGTCGCCTTCGTGCCGCAGTTCATGGATGCCACGGCACCGATCGCGCCGCAGGCGGCGGTGCTGGTCGTCACCTTCGTGATGCTCGCCGCGCTCAACGCCGGCCTCTACGCCCTGCTCGCCGGCCGCGCGCGGGGCGCGATCCGCAAGCCGTCGGTGCGACGCGCCGTCAACCGTGTCGGCGGCAGCGTGCTGATCGGCGCTGGCGTAATGACGGCGATGCTTCGCCGCGCATGAACGAAAGGGGCGCCTCGCGGCGCCCCTGAGTTGGCCGGCTGAATCCCCGGCGCTCTCCCGCGAGACGGGAGAGGGAGTTCGTTGCGCTCAGACGCGCTCGATCACCATGGCGATGCCCTGGCCGACGCCGATGCACATGGTGCACAACGCATAGCGGCCGCCGGTGTCCTCGAGCTGGTTGAGCGCGGTCATGATCAGCCGCGCGCCGCTGGCGCCCAGCGGATGGCCGATGGCGATCGCGCCGCCGTTGGGGTTCACGTGGCAGGCGTCGTCGGGCAGGCCGAGCTGGCGCATCACCGCCAGGCCCTGGGCGGCGAAGGCCTCGTTGAGCTCGACGACATCGATGTCGGTGATCTTCAGCCCGGCGATCTGCAGCGCCTTGCGCGACGCCGGCACCGGGCCGATGCCCATCACGCGCGGCGGCACGCCGGCCGAAGCGGTGGCGAGAATGCGCCCGCGCGGCTTCAGCCCGTTCTCTTTTGCGGCCTTCTCCGAGGCGACGATGATCGCGGCGGCGGCGTCGTTGATGCCCGAGGAATTGCCGGCGGTCACCGAGCCGCCGTCGCGGAAGGCGGCCGGCAACTTGCTCAAGCCTTCCATGGTTGTATCGAAGCGCGGATGCTCGTCGGCGTCGAAGACCTTCTCCGTCTTGCCCGACTTCACCGTGACCGCGATCAGCTCCTTCTTGAAGAAGCCCTTCTCCGTCGCCTTCTTGCAGCGCTGCTGGCTGCGATAGGCGAAGGCGTCCTGGTCGACGCGGCTGATCTGGTGTTCCTGCGCGACGTTCTCGGCCGTCTGGCCCATGGCGTCGACGCCGTAGCGCTTGGCCATCGCCGGGTTGACGAAGCGCCAGCCCAGCACCGTGTCTTCCATCTTCATGCCGCGATCAAAGGCCGATTGCGGCTTGCCCATCACATAGGGCGAGCGGGTCATGCCCTCGACGCCGCCGGCGATCATCACCTGCGCCTCGCCGAGACGAATGGCGCGCGCCGCCATGCCGGTTGCTTCCATGCCCGAGCCGCACAGCCGGTTCACCGTGGCGCCCGCGACTTCGACCGGCAGCCCGGCGAGCAGGCCGGCCATGCGCGCGACATTGCGGTTGTCCTCGCCGGCCTGGTTGACGCAGCCATAGATCACGTCGTCGACGGCGCCCCAGTCGACATCCGTGTTGCGCTCCATCAACGCCTTGATCGGCAAGGCGGCGAGATCGTCGACGCGTACCGGGGACAATGTCCCGTTGTAGCGGCCGATGGGGGTGCGAACGGCGTCGCAAATGAAGGCGTCTGTCATGATCTCGCTCCCGGTGGTCCGGCTTTGTCGCGATACCGCCCCGATATCACCGGCCTCCGCTGGAGTCGAAGGCGTATTGGCGGCGGATTAGCGAGGGCCGCCATGCACCGGCGTGGCGTGATCCTTGCCAACCAGCGGCGGCCACCCACATCAATTTCTCGTCATGCGGCGGCCACAGTGCGGCGGCAGCCTCGGCCGGCTGGCGCAGGAAGGATGAACCCCATGGCTCTCACCGGCTTTGTCGACCGCGCCCTGGATCGCGTCTCGCGCACCTTCAGGGGTGTCGCGACAGGCGCGCGCGAGGCGGTGGGCGCGCCGCTGCGGCCCGATCTGCCCGACGACGACCTGCCACGGTTGAAGGCGCGCATCGGGGCCTGCCTGTCCGGCCCCGGCGGCGAGACCGCGGCGCGGGCCCGTGCCGCCGAGTTGGGCGGCGCCTATCTCGTCCTGTCGCAGGAAGGCCGCCGTCGCTTTCTGCTGACCCTGGCGCGCGACTACGCGCTCGACCGCGACGCGCTCGCCGCCACGGTGGCGCGCTGGCAGGCGGCGACGGACGACCGGGCGCGGTCCAAGGCCGAGGCCGAACTACGCGACGCTCTCGAGACGCCGGCGACAAGGCTGCTGGCGCTGTTCAACGGCCTGCCTGAGGGCGTGAAGTTCATCGTCGATCTGCGCGCTGAGCTCCTGAAACTGGGCAAGGCCGATCCCGCCGTCGCCCGGCTGGCCGACGATCTGCGCCGCCTGCTGGCGATCTGGTTCGATGTCGGCTTCCTCGATCTGCGGCGCATCGATTGGCGCACGCCGGCCGCGCTGCTGGAAAAGCTGATCGCCTACGAGGCGGTGCATGCCATCCATTCCTGGAGCGACCTGAAGAACCGCCTCGATTCCGACCGGCGCTGCTTCGCCTTCTTCCACCCCCGGATGCCCGACGAACCGCTGATCTTCGTCGAGGTGGCGCTGGTCGACGGCATGGCCGGCGACGTGCACCGCCTGCTCGACGAGACAGCGCCGACACGCGACCCGGGCGACGCCAACACGGCGATCTTCTATTCGATCTCCAACTGCCAGGAGGGCTTGGCCGGCGTCAGCTTCGGCAACTTCCTGATCAAGCGTGTCGCCGCCGAGCTCTCGCGCGATCTGCCCAAGATCAAGAACTTCGCCACGCTCTCGCCGATCCCCGGCTTCCGCGCCTGGCTGCTCAAGACCCTGGAGACTGAAGGCGATCTGACGCTGTCGGCCGAGGAGGCCGATCATCTCGCCTCGGTCTCGCCGCCACCGGCGGACGCCACCGACCAACCGCGCGGCGCAAGCGCCATCGCACGGCTGGTGAACGGCGGCGACTGGACCAAGCAGCCGGCGGCCGAGATCGCGCTGAAGCCGGTACTGATCCGCTTCTGCGCCCGCTACCTGCTGGGCAGCCATGACGGCCGCGCGCTCGATCGCGTGGCGCATTTCCATCTCAGCAACGGCGCGCGCGTAGAGCGCCTGAACTGGCTGGGCGACACCTCGCCCAATGGACTGCGCCAGAGTTGCGGCCTGATGGTGAACTACCGCTATCGCCTGGAAGACGTCGACGCCAACCACGAAGCCTACGCCGACGGCACGATCATCGCATCGGGCGAAGTGAAGAAGCTGGCCAAGGGATAATGGATCCGGGTTGAATTGCGTAGCCCCTGTGCCACCCTTCGGACAGGAAGACACCGGAAATGAATCGATTCTTCGACGATAAGCCCGACTATCGGTTTGAGCCGCCACAAGCTGTTTTCGCTCGTTTTGAACAGTCCGAGCCCGTCGATCTGCGGGACGCCGAGGATGCGGTGGTAGCGTTCGAGGCGGTCGACGCAAACTGGCTGCTCAGGTGGGAGCGATTCGACTACAAGCGACCAGGCGCTCTCGAGACACATTGGGCCGCCTACTGGAAGGATCTCGGTCGGTCTTCGCCGGTCGAGTCCGACGCCTTTGCAGATATCCCGATCTACCGGTTCGAGTTCACGACGCCGAGAGGCGGGCCCTTCTTCGATGAAGTCGAGAAATTCGAAACGGTCCCCCGCTGGTTCCTGTTCATCCGCGATGACCATGGACTGCCGATGGACGTCTTTGGGAATCTTTTCGCGGCGCCGGTCACAGCCCAGTACAATGTCAGCCTTGCCCCCGACGAGGTGGCGCCTGGGCTCGACACCGTCTTCGACATGGGCGTTTGGCCCGACGCATCGGAAGCGGATATCAGGGCGGCGGCTTCAGCCGCACGCTCTTCGGACTTTCTCGGGGTGTTCGACATCGGCCAGGGATCGGCCAGCGCGCTGCTCGACGGTTCGAGGCAACCGGAGTTGTATTTCGATCTCGGGTGCGGAGTTTATCGAAACGCCAACACCTCGCCGACCCCGCTGCGATTCTGCTGGACTAACCGCCCGCCTGTCGTTCTGTCGCATTGGGACGCGGATCATTGGGCCGGGGGCCTAAAGGACCCGAGTGCTCTCCCACGGACGTGGGTGGCTCCGCGGCAGTCGATCGGTCCTGTGCATGCCGGTTTTGCCAACAGCATAGTTCAAGCGGGCGGTCGCGTCCTGATCTGGGGCAACGCGCAGCAGTCAGTGACAACGCGCTCGGGGCCACGACAGGTTACGGTCTCGCGTTGTCTCGGCACCGGCCGCAATGGCTCGGGCTTGGTGCTGACCGCTGAAGACCAGCGTACGAATCAAAGCTGGCTGCTCACCGGCGACGCGGGCTATCACGAATTGTCGATAGCACTGCCGAGTAATCTTTCCGCCGTCGTCATCCCGCATCATGGCGCAACCATGAACCACAAGAGCGTGCCACCCGCGCCCGGCGGCAGTATCGGTAATCGGCGCCTGTTGTACTCATTCGGTTCGGGAAACAAACACGGTCGTACCGCCGTGCAGCATCCTACGGCTCAAGCTGTCGCGCTGCATCACAGCCATGGCTGGAACCAAGGAGCCTGGAGGGCCGCGACGATACCCGGAAACGTCGTGGCGGGCGGCGATGTGGTTTCGACGGCGACCCATCCCAATGGGCGCCTGGGTGGGGTGATTGTCAGCTGGATAGGACCGCCAAACCCCTCTCCGACACCGTGTGGTGCAATCCTCGGGCAGCCGCAGAGTTGCAGCATCTCGCTAGACCAGAGTTGACGGCGCCCGTGATCGCCCCTTACGCCGGCACGCCGATCACCACCCGCGTCCAGGTCGTGACGTCGAGGCGCTTCGACAGGTTGGCCTTGGCTTCAGGAGCCCCGCTATCGCCGCCGGTGTGCAGGGTGCGCAGGCGGGATTTCTCCCACACCGCCATCGACGGGTAGTTGGTCAGCAACAACATGCGCCGACGCGGCGGAGCCACCGCAGGATTGCGGAACAGTCCATAGACGCGCGCGTCGTAGGTCGGTTCGAAGGTCGGCCAGACACCCAACGACAGGTCGCGGAAGCTGGGCCAGTCGTCCTCCGCCAGCTCGAAGGTGCGGAAGGCATAGACGCCCGGGCGATCCGGTGGCGTCGACTCGGTCGGCCGCACCGTGGGTTCGAGCAGATCGAGTGTGGTCTCAACGATGTCGGCGCATCCGGCCAACGCCTTGCCAGCGTGAATCGTGGCGGCGTTGGCGTCGGGCCACGCCACCATCACCATGCCCTGCGTCGAGGCCAGGCCGAGCAAGCCCCACCACACGCCGTAGAATACGCCGCCGGCCTCGCGTACGGCGGCGGCGCCTTGGCTCTTCACCACGCGCGCCACCTCGGGCCAGCGCCGCGGTGCCGCCGTCACGGTGTGCAGCGTGTAGATCACGGCCGGTTCAGGTGCTTCAGCCCGTGGCCGGCGCGTGGCCATTCGAAGGACACCAGCTTGCCGGTCATCGACAAGGTGGCGTAGGCGGTACGCAGATCCTTGCCGCCGAAGCAGACGTTGGTGACCATCGGGTCGGCCAGCTTGTACTGATCGACGCGGCTGCCGTCGGGCCAGATGTCGGAGACGGCGCCGGTGATCAGGGTGGCGACGCAGATGTGGCCGGCGCTGTCGACCGCCAGCGAGTCGAACATCTGGTAGCCGCCCAGCCCCACGACCACGCGGCCTTTCTCGCCGCGATAGGGGCCGTTGGCCGATTCGATCTCGCCCGGCGCGGAGAGCTTGAACGACCAGCAGCGCGCTGTCGGCGTCTCGACGACGTAGAGCGTCTTGTCGTCGGGCGAGAGCCCGCAGCCATTGGGGCGCTCGAGCGGGAAGATCTTCTGCTCGATCTTCGAGCCGTCGGCCTTGGCGTAGTAGACCGCACCGCGGTCGTTGTCGTATTCGCGCGTCTTGCCGAGGTCGGTGAACCAGAAGCCGCCCGCGCTGTCGAATACGAGATCGTTGGGGCCGTTGAGCCGTCGGCCGTCGCAGGAATCGTAGAGAGTCTCGAACTTGCCGGTCTCCGGATCGACCACCTGGATCGAGCCGCCTTTGTAGTCGGCGGGCTGCGTGCCGGGAAACAGGCGGCCGTCGGGCCGCTCGATCCAGTTGAAGCCGCCGTTGTTGGTCACATAAATCTTGCCGCTCGGGCCCATCGCCGCGCCATTCGGACCGCCGCCGAGATTGGCGACGACCTGGTTCTTGCCATCGGCCGTGATGCGCGTGAGCGTCTGGCGGGCGATCTCGACCAGGATCACCGATCCATCTGCCATCGCGATCGGGCCCTCGGGGAACTTCAGGCCCGACGCGAGTTCCTTGACCTTCGGCTCGATGGTGTTGGTCTGCATGGCGTTCTCTCCCCTGCTTCACCTGTGATCAGCGGCCGGCGAATTTCGGCGCGCGCTTTTCGCGGAAGGCGGTGACGCCTTCGATGTGATCCTCGCTCGAAGCGCAGCGGCGTTGCAGGTCGCGCTCGGCGTCGAGCTGCTGGTCGAGCGAGTTGGCGGCCGATTGCTCGTAGGCGCGCTTGATCGCGGCGTAGGTGCTGGTCGGGCCGGCGGCGAGCTTCGCCGCCAGCTTGCGTGCCTCGTCCATCAGCGCCGCGTCGTCGTAGACCTTCCACACCATGCCCATGCGCTCGGCGTCCTCGGCCATGACCGGTTCGCCCAGCATCGCAAGCGCCTTGGCTTTTCCTTCGCCGACCAGGCGCGGCAGGAACCAAGTGCAGCCCATATCGGGGACCAGCGCGATGCGCACGAAAGCCTGGTCGAAGCGCGCCGAGCGCGCCGCAAGGATAATGTCGCAGGCCATCGCCAGCCCGGCGCCGCCGCCGGCGGCGACGCCGTTGATCGCGCCGATCACCGGCTTCTGCAGGCGGCGCACGGTGCGGATCAGCGGGTTGAACAGGCGATCCATGCCCGGTCCCGGATCGGGCCGCTTCGTCGCGCTGCCGGCCAGCGGGCCATCCTTGCTGGGCGCGATATCAGCGCCGGCGCAGAAGCCGCGCCCGGCGCCGGTCATGATCACCGCGCGCACATCGGGGTCGGCGCCGGCCGCGCCCAAGGCAGCGATCAGCTCCTCCACCAGTTTGGGATTGAGCGCGTTGAGCCGCTCCGGGCGGTTCAGGGTGATAGTGGCGACGCCGTCGGCGAGTGCATAGGTCAGGGTTTCGTAGGCCATGGGAATCTCCTTCGCGCGGCGGAGAGTGGCATGGTCGGCGCTGACGGTGAAACCACCGGTTCCGCGCTGCGACCGCGAAGCCCCTTGCGCCGGGCACGGGTTTTGGTTAATTCGGTATTGAGATACCGAATTAGATAACCATGTCGAATATCCTGATCCTGATCGGCACCGAGTCGGGCAACGCGCAGATGGTGGCGGAGGCGATCGAGCCCGAGCTCGCCGGCGCCGGCCATGACGTGCGCGTCACCGACAAGGCGGCGAGCGCCGCCGACTTCGCCGGGCACGACACGCTGCTCTTCGTCTGCGCCACGCACGGCTCGGGTGACATCCCCAGCAACATGTTCCCGCTGCACGAGGCGCTGGGCCGCGACAAGCCGGACCTCTCGTCGCTGCGCTACGGCGTCATCGCGCTGGGCGACATGACCTACCAGGACACGTTCTGCGGTGGCGGCAAGCAGATGGACAAGCGCCTCGCCGAGCTTGGCGCACAGCGCATCGGCGAACGGCTCGAGGTCGACGCCTCGACGCAGCCGCTGCCGGACGAGGAGGCGGTCACCTGGGTGAAGGACTGGGTGCGGCTCGTCTGATTTCTCGTCATCCCGAGCGCAGCGAGGGATCTCCTCGATACAAGGAGTCCCTTGCCAGGAGATTCCTCGCTGCGCTCGGAATGACGGGGGTCGTCATTCAAACCACTTCGTGAAATCGCCAACCGGCGCGCGTTCGGCGATCAGGTTGTTCGGCGGCTCGTTCTCGTCGGCGTAGCCCAGCGCCAGGCCGCAAAGCACGATCTGATCATCGGGGATGCTCAGCTCGCGGCGCACGACGGCCTGGTAGCGGCCGAAGGCGGCCTGCGGGCAGGTGTGCAGGCCCTTCTCACGCGCCAGCAACATCAGCTGGTCTAGGAAGATGCCGCAGTCGATCCACTGGCCATCGCCCATGTCGCGCTCGATGCACAGGATCATGCCCACCGGCGCGTCGAAGAAATCGTAGTTCTTGCGGAACTGCTTCTCCATGCCCGCGGTGTCGCCGCGCTGAACGTTGAGCAGGGTGTAGAGCTGCTTGCCCACAGTCTTTCGTCGCGCGTCGTAGACCGGGCGGAAGACCTTGGGGTAGACGTCGTACTCGCGCGTATCGGGTTCTTGGGCGTCGATCGCCTTCTGGATCGCCGCCGACAGCCGCTTGCGCGCCGCGCCCGAGGTCACGTAGAGCTTCCAGGGCTGCAGATTGCCGTTGGACGCCGCGCGGTTGGCGGTCTCGATGATCCATTCGACTGTCGCGCGCGGCACGGCGTCGGGCTTGAACACGCGCATCGACCGGCGCGAGAGAACCGCTTCGGAAACCTTCATCACGACACTCCGTTCTTCCCCCGCGACCATACACAGTGGCGCTTGCGCTTCGCCACAACGCTTGGAATCCTGAGCCATGAACGCGACGCCCGCGCAGGGCCGCCTGACGGCGGTGCTGGGCCCTACGAACACCGGCAAGACCCACCTCGCCATGGAACGCTTGCTCGGCCACGAGTCGGGCATGATCGGCTTTCCGCTGCGCCTGCTGGCGCGCGAGAATTACGACCGCGCGGTCAAGCGCGTCGGCGCGGGCAAGGTGGCGCTGATCACCGGCGAGGAGAAGATCCAGCCGCCCAACGCCCGCTACTTCATCAGCACCGTCGAATCGATGCCAGTCGAGCGGCCGGTGCAGTTCTTGGCCATCGACGAGATCCAGATGGCCGCCGACCCCGATCGCGGCCACATCTTCACCGATCGCCTGCTGCACGCGCGCGGCCTGTCGGAGACCATGGTGCTGGGCTCCGACACCATGCGCCCGCTGCTGCAGCGGCTGATCCCCTCTGTCGAGACTATCGCCCGGCCGCGCTTCTCCAAACTGTCCTACGCCGGCACCAAGAAGCTTAGCCGCATCCCGCGCCGCTCCGCCGTGGTCGGCTTCTCGATCAGCGAGGTCTACGCCATCGCCGAGACGGTGCGCCGTCAGCGCGGCGGCACCGCCGTGGTGATGGGTGCGTTGAGCCCGCGCACGCGCAACGCCCAGGTCGGCATGTTCGAAGCCGGCGAGGTCGATTATCTGGTGGCCACCGACGCCATCGGCATGGGCCTGAACCTGGATGTCGGCCATGTCTGGTTCGCGGGACTGCGCAAGTTCGACGGCCGCAACCTGCGCGTCCTGCGCACCGACGAGCTGGCGCAGATCGCCGGCCGCGCCGGCCGACATATGAGTGACGGTGGCTTCGGCACGACGGCCGAAGTCGGCCCGCTCGACGGCGAACTGGTCGAGGCGATCGAGAACCATCGCTTCGATCCGGTGCGCGTCATCAACTGGCGCAACAGCGATCTCGACTTCCGCTCGCTTCAGGCGCTCTTGTCGTCGCTCAATGCGCGGCCCGCGCATGTCGCTTTGCAACAGGCGCGCGAAGGCGAGGACCACATCGCGTTGCAGAATCTCGCCGACCGGCGCGATGTCGCTGAGGCGGCGCGCTCGACGCAGCGCGTGCGCCTGCTGTGGGAAGTCTGCCAGATCCCCGACTTCCGCAAAACGATGAGCGAGGAGCACGCCACCCTGCTGGCGCAGGTCTTCACACACCTGACCTCGCCGGGTGAGCGTCTGCCCGAAGACTGGGTCGAGAGCCATGTAAAGCGGCTGGAGCGCTACGACGGCGACATCGACACCCTGATGGCGCGCATCGCCCATACGCGAACCTGGACCTATATTTCGCATCGCGCCGGCTGGCTCGATCGCGCCCAGCATTGGCAGGAGCGCGCGGCGGCGGTCGAGGAGAGATTGTCCGACGCGCTGCACCAGCGGCTCACACAACGCTTTGTCGACCGGCGCACCGCTTTGCTGGTAAAGAGGCTGAATGTGTCGGAGGAGTTTATGACGGGCGTGTCGGAGAACGGCGAGGTTACGGTCGAGGGCGAATCGCTCGGCCGCCTCGAGGGATTCCGTTTCGCTCCCGAGGCGGCGAAGGACGCGGCCGAGCGCGACGCCGTGGCGACCACGGCGATGCGCGCGCTGCGCGACGTGATTCCGGCGCGCGTCGAGAAGTTCTCGGCCGCGCCCGATCAGGAGATCTCGATCGATCAGCAGCTGCGCCTCGTCTGGGGCGGCGGCGCGGTGGCGCGCCTGATGGCAGGCGCCGATCCGCTGTCGCCCAAGGTCGAGCCGGTCGCCAGCGATCTGCTCGACGGTCCGCAGCGCGAGGCGGTGCGGCTGCGCTGCGCCAGCTGGATGGAGGCGCGTATCCGCGCCACCCTGCCCGACCTGATGGCGGCGCGCGACGCGGAGCTGTCCGGTCCGGCGCGCGGCCTGATCTTCCAGCTCAGCGAGAAGCTCGGCGCCATGGCGCGCGAGCCGGCCGAGGAGCAGATCGCCGCCGTGAGCGAGGAGGATCGCAAGGCGCTGGCGCGCGTCGGCGTGCGCGTCGGCGTCTACACCGTCTACATCCCGACCATGCTGAAGCCGGCGGCGATCCGCATGCGCGGGCTGCTGTGGGCGATCGCCAACGGCCACGAGGCGACGCCGTCGCTGCCAGGCGAGGGCCGCACCTCGATCGTCATGACGCCTGAGATGGATCGCGGCTTCCTCGCCGCCGTCGGCTACATGCCGCTGGGCGAGCGCGCGATCCGCGCCGATATTGTCGAGCGCCTGGCCTGGGCCGCGCGCCAGGCGGTGCGCGCCTCGCGCGAGGGCCCGCGCAAGGACCGCGAGCCGCAGCAGGGCAAGCAGCAGCAGAAGCCGCGCGGCAAGCGCGACGGCGCCGGCGACGCCGCCGTGGTCACCGAATGGATGATCGCTGCCGCGGCGCTGGGGGAGGATCCCGGCATGGCCACGCCGACGCCGCCGGCGGCAGCCGCCGAGCCGCCACCCGCGCCCGCGCCAGAGCCAATCGACGATGGCTCGGCGCTGGCGTCGCGCGAGACCGACGGTTCGATCCCGGTGCCGTTGGCATGGTCGTCGACGGAGCGTCGCTGGATCGAGCACGACGAGAACGCCAAGCCGAAGGCGCCGGTTCTGCAGCCCGGTCATTTCCGCGCCAGCGCCGAGATGCTGTCGCTGGTCGGCTGCACCGAGAAGGAGATGACCGAGATCCTGCGCGACCTCGGCTATCGCGTGCACCAACCCTCAGAGCAGACCGGCCCGCAGCCGAGCTTCTCGATGAAGCCGCGCTTCGTGCGCGAGCGGGAGGAGCGGCGCGGTCCCGACAATCGCGAGGGCCGGCCGCAACATCATCGTCGGCGCGAGCGCCAGGGCGACGGCGAGCGCGGACCCAGGCCGCAGGGCGAGCGTCCACCGCGCGCCGAGGGCGAGCGGCGCGAAAATCGTCCGCCGCGACGCGACCGCGACGCGGAGGCGCCGCGCGCCGAGCAGCCGCGTCGTGATCCGCCGCGGCAGGAAGGGCCGCGCCGCGACGGCCCGCGCCACGATGGACCACGCCGTGAGGGGCCCCGCCGCGAGGGGCCACGCCGCGAGGGCGGTCGCGACCGCCGCGATTCCAGCGGTCCGGAATTCCGTCTGGTCGCCACCACCGAAAAGAAGAGCGACACGCCGGAGTCGGATTCGCCTTTCGCCAAGCTGCTCGAGCTCAAGCTCGGCAAGAAGTAGCGCCGGGTCGATGCGGCTCGACAAGTGGCTGTGGCAGGCGCGGTTCTACCGCAGCCGGGCCCTGGCCACGCGCGCCGTCGAGACCACGCCCCTGCGCATCGACGGCCGACCGACCGACAAGCCGCACGCCACGGTGGCGCCAGGCATGGTGTTGACCTTCGCGCATGGTGGCGGCGTGAAGGTCATCCGCGTGTTGGCGCTGGGCCAACGACGCGGCCCCGCCACCGAGGCCCGCACCCTCTACGAAGAGGTCGGTAGCGCGACGCTACCAACGACCGGGCAGGACGATCAGGACAAGTCCTGACCCCACCATGCCTTGCGTCGGCGCGGCCCAGACGCTAGGTAACCGGGCGCCGCCGATGCCCTCGTGGGCGGCTATTTTGCGACACCCGCGCAATTGGGAGCGCCCGATGGCCTATGTGGTCACCGAAGCCTGCATCAAGTGCAAGTATATGGATTGCGTCGAGGTCTGTCCGGTGGACTGCTTCTACGAGGGCGAGAACATGCTGGTGATCAGCCCGGAGGAGTGCATCGACTGCGGAGTGTGCGAGCCGGAGTGCCCGGTCGACGCCATCAAGCCTGACACCGACGGCGACTTGGAGCGCTGGCTGGAGCTGAACCGGGAGTACGCTGCCAAGTGGCCGAACATCACCCGCAAGGCGCCATCCCCCGAAGATGCCGATGATTTCAAGGACTTAGATGGCAAGTTCGACAAGTTCTTCAGCCCCGAGCCGGCCAAGCGCTAGCAAGCCCTCACTTTTATAGATCAGATCTGCGCCCAGCGCATAACGGCGCGCGCGGGCCGCGTTGCTATTGTGCAACATTGCCCGGGACTCGCTATCGATCTTGTGGTAAAAGTTTTCTTGCTGATGGTGGTCCTGGAAGGACCCCGCCGCCCGGTCGCCAGACCGGTTTTAGCCAAATTCCGGTGCCCTGGACGCCGCTTTCAGCGGATAGGGACGTTTTGCCTCCGACGAGGCCCCGGGACCAGGCCAAAACCGGAACCGCCCGGGACCGCGTATAAGGGGACGCGGGCGGGGAAGCCGGCAAGGGCCGCTCTGACGCGTACGGATGCGTACGAGGAACCGGAAGATGCCGACTAAGAGCAGCAAGAAGGCGGCGGCCAAGCCGAAGGCCGGCGCCCGCAAGAAAGCCGCCCCCAAGGCGACCAGGGTGGAGCGCCGGGCCAAACCGGCCGCCAGGACAATTGTGAAACTCGTCGCGTCGAAGCCCAGGCCCCCCGTGGTCGAAAAGCCCAAGGTCGAGAAGCCCAGGGTCGAGAAGCCCGCGGCCGCGAAGCCCAAGACGATCGAGGCCGTCAGGCCGAAGCCCGTCGAGGTGCCCAAGGTCGTCGACGCCAAGCCGAAAATCGAGGCCAAGCCCAAAATGGTTGAGTTCGTGTTCGAGAAGGGCGACTTCGTCGTCTACCCGACGCATGGCGTCGGCCGCGTGGTCGATATCGAGGCCAAGCAGATCGCTGGCCAGACGCTGGATCTGTTCGTGATCTCCTTCGAGCAGGACCGCATGACCCTGCGCGTCCCCGTCGCCAAGGCCCGCACCTCGGGCCTGCGCAAGCTCTCCTCGCGCAAGATCATGGACAGCGCGCTGGTGACGCTCAAGGGCCGCAGCCGCGTCAGCCGCGCGATGTGGAACCGCCGCGCCCAGGAGTACGAGGCCAAGATCAACTCCGGCGACCCGGTGTCGATCGCCGAGGTCGTGCGCGACCTGCACCGCAACGCCGGCCAGCCCGACCAGTCCTACAGCGAGCGCCAGATCTACGAGGCGGCGCTCGACCGACTGGCGCGCGAGCTGGCGGCCGTCGAGCGCATCGACAAGGACGCCGCCACGCTGAAGCTGCAGAGCGTGCTGAAGCAGGCCGCCTAGACGGCGCCGCTCGATCAGAGTAGCCCGAGGGGCGGCCGGCGGATCCCGTCGCGCCGCCCCTTCCGCGTTTGGCCCGCATGACAGACACGATCGCGCGACTGAGATCAGGCCAACGGATCTGGGCGATCGCCTCGGTCCACGGCGTGGCGTCGCGCCTCGCCGCCCTAACAGCGCGCATCGTGCCCCAGCTGCGGCCGCGCGACGCCATCGTCTTCATGGGCAACCTGATCGGCGGCCCTCCCGGCGGCGAGCCGCCCGACATCGTCGCCACCCTCGACATCTCGCTCAAGCTGCGCCGCGTCGTGCTCGCCAGGCCTGGCGCGCGCGCCTGCGACGTCGTCTTCCTGCGCGGCGCCCAGGAGGAGATGTGGAGCAAGCTTGACCAGCTGCACTTCGCGGTCAACGCGCGCGACGTGCTGCGCTGGATGCTGCATCACGGTGTCGGCGCCACCATCGAGGCCTATGGCGGCCCCGACGCCATAGCCGAAGGCCTGCGCGCCGTCGGCGCCGGCCCGATGATGACGGCGCGCTGGACCAGCGCGCTGCGCGCCGCCGTGCGCGCGCATGCCGGCCACGAGCCGCTCTACACCGCGGTAAAGCGCGCAGCGCTCACCGAGGATGGCCGCCTGCTGTTCGTCAACCACGGCATCGATCCGACACGGCCGCTGGATCGGCAGGGCGACAGCTTCTGGTGGGGCGCGACACAACCGTTCGAGGGCATCGCCGGCCCGTTCGGCGGCGTGCAACGCGCGGTGCGGGGATTCGACCGCGCGCATCCAGGCGTCGTGAGCGGCGCGGTGGGCATGACGATCGATGGCGGCTGCGGCTTCGGTGGACCTTTGCTCGCGGTGTTGCTCGATCGCGACGGCCGCGAACTCGAGCGTTTGGCGGTTTGATCGGCGGCGGCATCGACTGGCGGCGGCTTTGACCGTATCGCCGCTGCAAATTCCCTGGCCTCTCAACATGGCGGCCAAACTGGCGTAGACTTCCTGCGTGGTGGATCGCGGCGCGCTCGTGATCTTCGTCGCCGCGACCCTCGAACTTCCGTTCGAGAGGAGGCGCATATGCCCACGCAGAATCAGATTCGCAATCCAGTCGAGTGGGCTTGGGAGCAGCTCAAGCACACCGGCCACGCCATGGAGACGACGGCGCACACCGTCGAAGGCGCCTGGGAAGGACGCGACGCGGCCGCGCCGGTGGTGCGGCGTATCCACGCCGCCGATATCGGTGATGCGCTGGCGAGAGGCGTCAAGGATTTCGCGGCCTGCCGCACCGACGTTGTCTTCCTCTGCCTCATCTATCCCGTCGCCGGTCTGCTCATCTCGCGGATGGCCACCGCGTACGGCATGGTGGCGCTGATCTTCCCGCTGATCTCCGGTTTCGCCCTCGTCGGCCCGTTGTTCGGTCTCGGCCTCTACGAAATGAGCCGGCGGCGCGAGAGAGGCATCGCCACCGGTTGGGCGGACGCCTTCGCCGTGGTGCGCGCGCCGGCGATCGGCGCGATCGTGGTGCTCGGCGCGCTGCTGCTGGCGCTGCTCTGCCTGTGGCTGTTCGCGGCCCACCTCATCTACATCGCGACGCTGGGGCCCGAGCCGCCGATCTCTGCCACCGCCTTCGCCCGCGACGTGCTGACGACTCCGGCGGGCTGGACGATGATCGCGGTCGGCTGCGGCGTCGGCTTCGTGTTCGCCCTCGTGGCGATGGTGATCAGCGTGGTCTCCTTCCCGCTGCTGCTCGACCGCGACGTCGGCGTCGGCACCGCGATCGCCACCTCGATTCGCGCCGTGCGCACCAATCCCGGACCGATGGCAATGTGGGGCCTGATCGTCGCCGCCGCCCTGGTGATTGGCGCCATCCCCCTGCTGGTCGGCCTCGCCATCGTGCTGCCCGTGCTCGGCCACGCGACCTGGCACCTCTATCGCAAGGTGGTGGGTTAGAGAGGCGGCACAGCCCCGTCATCCTCGGGGCCGTCCGCGGCCTCGAGGATGACAGGTGCGCTTGAGCCGTCGCGGAAACCGACCGGAGCGATGCGCGCACGCTCCGCCCCGGTCGCCTCGTCACTGTCGCGCCCGATCAGACGTAGACCTTGGCGATTTCGCCATGTGCCCACTTGGCGGCATCCTCGGCCGACATGCCCTGGATCGCCTTGGCGTACATGTCGACGATGATGTACTTGCTCACGACCTCGGCGGCCCGCCGGTCGGGCGGCCCGGCGTGGCCGACGAGCCGGCCTTTGTTGGGCAGGTCGTGGAACGGCTTCAGCACCGGATCGACGTCCCACACCGGATGCTTCTCCCACATCCTGGTGGCGCCGCAGCTATAGCCCTGCTGCGAGGTGAACCATGGGTCGAACCCTTCCTTGGAGTGCGCCCAGCGCAGGAACTCCTTGGCCGCCGGCAGGTTCTTCGAGTAGCCCATCAGCAGGTCGGTGAAGAGGCCCGGCAGAACGTACTGGCCCGCGGGACCCTTGGGGATGGCGGCGTGCCGTGTGTCCTGGAACATCGGCGTGCCCTTCTCCGTCTTGTAGGTGTCGGGCTTGCGCTTGGCCTCGATGTAGATCGAGGCGCCGTTGTTGGTGGCGCTGATGGTTTGCGACAGGTAGGCGCGGTTGTTGTTGGTGTCGTCCCAGGCAAGTCCGCCTTCGTCCATGGTCTCCTTCCACAGCGCGACCGCGTACTTGATCGACTCGACGGTCTCCTTGCTGTTGAGCGCCACCGTCTTGCCGTCGGCCTCGACCTCCTTGCCGCCCCACGACCAGAGATAGGGATACCACCAGCCCGGTGCGTCGCCGAACGTATGGCCGGCGGTCTGGCCGATCGGCCGGCCCCTGGCCTTGAGCTTCCTGCCGGCGTCGCGGAACTGATCCCACGTCTCGGGGAAGGTCGTGTGTCCGACCTCGTCGAACCAGGATTTGCGATAGGCGATCAGCCCGCCGCCGCTGGTCCACGGCACGCCGATCCACTTGTTGCCGACCATGGCGACCTGCCTGGAGACGGGGTAGTAGCCGCCCTGCGCCTGGCCGATCTCCTCGGCCACGTCGCCGGCGTCGGCCAGGCTCTGGGCGTAGAGCTGCGGCCAGTTGCCGAAGGCCATGATGACGTCGGCTCCGGTGCCGGACTGGATCGCCGAGGTGATGCGCGCCTGCAGGTCGTTGGCGTTCACCGTCTCGACCTTCAGCGTGATGCCGGTCGCCTTCTTGCATGCCTGTGTGAACGGCCCCTTGAGCAGGGCGTCCGACGCCGGCACGAAATCGGCCCAACGCAGCCAGTGAACAGATTTCTCCTGCGCCAGCGCGGGGCCGCGCCCGCTGGCCAGGATGGCGGCCAGGCCGCCGGATGCGGAAAGCTTCAGAACGCTACGCCGCGCGATGCGAGCCATGACTTCCTCCCGTCAGTGGAAAGGTTCGGGAACGAGGCTTCGATATGCGTCGATAGACGTGCGGGACTACGCGCCGAAAAAAAGCGCACCAACTAAGCGGCGACTACGCCGACACTCCCGGGAACAATCCGGGGATAATGCCGAACGCTAGCACCTCGCCGGGCTTCGGAGAAGCCGCCGGTCGGGACGGCGGGGTTCCGAGCGGGACCACACGGTCGCCCACACCTGATTGCAGCGCGACGGACCTGATCCGGACGCCGCGCCGATCGGGAGGCTGTGGCACCGTGTCAGGCTTGCGTTATTGCATTGTTTAAAGCGACGGTCGCAATGCACTCGCCGTCATGCCTCCTGGTCAAACAACGCAATAACGCAATCCCGACACCGCCACTATGGGATCTGATCGTTGGCGGCAGTACATCGCCAGCCACTCCGCGACGGAACGCCAATAGCTGTCGAAGACTTCTGTCGCCACGCCGATGGCGGGCATCGTCGTCTTCGCCTATTGCGCCTTCAACCAGAAGGGCGAACTGGTCGCCCAGTACAAGCGCTCGTCCCTGATGAAGAACGTGCCGGCGTGAAGCGGCGCTCAGCCGTAGCGCAGCCAGCGGCCCTGAGCTTCGAGCGCGGCGATGATCGCTTGTGCGACTGGATGCGGGCCACCGTCGAATCGCACGTCCGTTTCGATGGTCTGGCCCGGCACGTCGAACCGCGCGCGGATGATGTGAGGGCCGCCCTCTTGCGAGCAGTGCAGCGCGATCGTGGTCGCGTCGATCCCCGGCCCGGCCAGCGCGGCGGCGGTCGCCGTGTTGAGATGATCGGCAAAACGCGCGGCGGCTTCGCGCAACGATCCGGAGAACAGTGGACCGGTTGCCGGGCCAAGCCTTGGCGCATGCTGCTCGATGTGCAGACGCGCCCCGGCGCTGGCCGGCGCCAATGTCGGGCCGGCGATCCAGCCCGTGAACAGGCGCAACTCGTGACCGTGACGCACCGCGATTTCCGCCAGACGAACACGCAGATCGTCATCGATCAGCGCCGCCGCGCCCACCGACCAGAGATCGCCCTGTGACAGCAGCGCCTCGCCATGCGCCCGCAAGGCCAGCGGACCGGCCGCGTCGATGGTCAGCGGCGCCGCGCGCCAGGAGCCCGTCCGACCGATGACCGATCGCAGGACATGGCTACCGGAGCTTTCGAGCCAGTCGATCACCGCGGCGCCGATCCGGCCGCGGCCGATCAGATTGACAGGCCTCTTCATCCAACGGGATCCCGCCTCCGGAGCGTTCTTCCTTCTCCCCGCGACGGCCAGGGGCCGCGGACGGCCCCGAGGCAGAAGGAAGATACGCGCGTGCTGGCGCCGATCACTTCAGCGTGGCGATGAAGGCGTTCACCTCTTCCAGCGGGATGTAGCGCTTCTCGGCGATCGCGCTCGCGGCGAAGGTCCAGATGACGGCCGGAGCGGAGACATCGCCGTTCTTGTCGAACACCAGCGCGCCGGTGGCGCCCTGGAACGACACCGGCTTGCCCTGCTTGAGCAGCGCCAGGGCCTTCTTGAAGCCCTCGACGTCGCCGACGATCTTCTCGCCATTGGGATCGGTCACCATCGGCACCTTGGCGGCGATCTGCGCGCCCGTCGCTTCCTTGCCGGCGGCGTGATAGGCGAGCAGCGCGATCGCCGCGGCGTCGAAGCTGTTGGGCAGGCCTGGCCCGGCCGGCGGCTTGCCGAACTTGGCCGTATAGGCGGCGACGAAGCCCTTGGCGCTGTCGGTGCGCGGCGTCGAGGTGTCGGTGCCGACGAAGTTCCCCAAGTGCTGCATACCGACGGTGTTCTTGAAGTCGTCGGACTTCAGCGAGTTCGCGCCGATCATCTTGTTGGTGCCGCCCAGCGACAGCCATTCGCGCACGACAGCGATGCCTTCCTTCGGGTAGAGCGCGAGGTAGACGGCGTCGGCCTTGCCGGCGAGCGCCTGGGTGACTTCGGCGCGGTAGCTGGGTTGGCCGTCGGTGATGGCGATCGAGGCGGTCACCTCGATGCCCGAGGACCGGAACGCCGCCACGGCCAGCCTGCCGAGGTCCTGACCCCAATCGTCGTTCTTGTAGAAGACCGTGACCTTCTTGTAGCCGGCGTCTTTCGCCGCCATGGCCGCGACGGAGGCCTGAACGCGCGAGGTCGCGAAGGTGCGGAACCACAGGCCCTTCAGCGCGCCCTCGCTGGCCATCGCCGTCAGCCGCGTGGTCGAGGAGCAGCAGGAAATCTGCATGGTGCCCGCCGGCACGGTAACCGAGGTCAGGATCGGGATGGTAATGCCCGAGGCGACCGTGCCGATCAGCAGCCGCGCCTTGTTGACGTCGACCAGCGCCTTGGCGGCGTCGACGCCAACCTTGGCGTCGTTCTGGTCGTCGCGCAGGATCGTCTCGACCTTGCAGCCATCGACGCCGCCGGCCTCGTTCATCATCTCGGCGACCCACAAGGCCGTGGCGGCGATCGGCTTGCCCCAGTCGATCGACGTCGGATAGACGACGCCGACATTCACCGAGCACTGCTGGGCGGCGGCGCCGCCGGCTTGCGCCAGGACGGCCAAGGCCGCAGCGGCGACAATTCCCGAAATCCCCCGTCTCATATCAGCGTCTCCCTTGACCAATTCGCTCCGGCAGAATGCCCTGCGGGCGCCACAAAAGCATCCCGACGATCACCGATCCGATCAGAATGTATTGAATCGGCCCGGTGTAAAGCTGCATCGCCTGGGGCGCGAAGGTCGCCAGCGCGAAGCCGCTCGCCGTCCATGCCGCCCAGATCAGAAACGCGCCCAGCACGGCGCCGCGGTTGTTGCCGGCGCCGCCGACGATCAGCATGGCCCAGACCTGGAAGGTGAGGATCGGTGCCAGGTCCTGCGGGCCGATGAAGGCGTAGAACGCGACGTACAGGCCACCCGCCGCGCCCATGATCATCGAGCCGATGACGAAGGACTGGAGCCGCAGGCGAACCGGGTTCTTGCCCAGTGAGCGGGCGGCTTCCTCATCCTCGCGGATGGCGCGCAGCGCCCGGCCATAGGGCGAGCGCACGAGCCGTTCGAGCCCGACATAGACGGCCGCCAGGACCGCCAGCACCAGCGCCAGAAAGAACAGGCCGTAGAGGAAATTGTCGGCGATGCTCGCCTCGAGCGGGCGGGGAAAGCCGCGCAGGCCCTTGGCGCCGCCGGTCAGCCATTCGGCGTTGCGCGCGACGCTCTCCAGCGCGACGGCCACGCCAAACGTGGCGATGGCGAGATAGTCGTGTCGCAGCTTCAAGGTCAGCGCGCCGAAGAACCAGGCGAGCAGTCCGGCGAACAGGATCCCGCCGGCGATCGCGACCGGAAAGGGCAGCAGGAAGCCGCCGAACTGTCCGGGCTCCGGACGGCCGCCCAGCAGCATCGTCACATAGGCGCCGGCGCCGAAGAAGGCCGCCACGCCGCCGTTGAACAGGCCGGTGTAGCCCCACTGCAGGTTCAGCCCGAGCACGACGATGGCCAGGATGGCCGCCATCGTGGCGAAGAAGACCAGGTAGGAGACCACACCGCTCACGCCTGGTCCTCGCCGAACAGCCCGTGCGGGCGCAGCAGCAGCACGGCGAGGATGATCAGGAACGGCATCGCCGGCACATAGCCCGACGGCAGCACCGCCAGCGAGAGCGCGGATGCGACGCCGACCAGGAAGCCGCCCAGCACGGCGCCATAGACGCTGCCGATGCCGCCGACGATGGTGGCGGCGAAGACTGGCAGCAGGAAATTGTGCCCGAGCGCCGGCGAGAGATGGTTGGTCAGGGTGTAGAAAACGCCGGCCGCCGCGGAGAACGCGCCGCCGATCAGCCAGACCGAGACGATCATCGTCGACAACCGAACGCCGGCGACCTGCGCCAGGTTGGGATTCTCCGCCACGGCGCGGAGCGCGAAGCCGAACGCGGTGCGCGTGAGCACGATGTGGAACGCGGCCATCAGCGCCAGGGCGGCGATCAGCACGAAGACCTGGTCGGCTTTGACGAGGATCAGCGGGTCGGTGCTGAGCACCGTCGCGAAGGCGATGTCCTTGGAGAAGAGCTTCGCGTCGTGGCCGAAGGCGAGCGTGATGGCGTTGCGCACGATCAGGGCGACGCCGAAGCTGGCGAACACCATCGACAGCGCGTCGGCTTTGGCACGGATGCGCCGGAAGATCAGCCAGTCCAGAAGAACGGCCGACGCGCCGGTGATCGCCATGGCCAGAAGCGTGGCCAGCGCCAGCGAGGCGGACAGCGTCAGTGGCTTGAACGCACTCGCCAGTACAGGGGCGAGCGCCGCCAGGACCTTGTCGAACACCAGTGCGGCATAGGCGCCGATCGCCAGCAGCTCCGCATAGGCGAAGTTGGCGAAGCGCAGCATGTGCATGACCATGGTCAGGCCGATCGCGCCCAGCGAGATGACCGCGCCGGTCAGCACGCCGTCGAGCACGTTCTGGATCATGCCGCGCTCATCCGCTTGCCGCCGAGATAGATCTCGCCGACCACGGGATCGGCCAGGATGGCGGCAGCCGGCCCGTCCAGCTGGTTGCGTCCCTCCGCCAGGATGTAGCAATGGTCGGCGACGCCAAGCGCCTGTTTCACGTTCTGCTCGACCAGTAGCACCGTCACGTCCTGCCGGGTCAGCGACCGGGCGAGGGCGAGGACCTCCGCCGCGATCTTGGGCGACAGGCCGGCGGAGGGCTCGTCCATCAGGACGACGCGCGGGCGCGGCGCCAGCGCCATGGCGATCGCCAGCATCTGTCGCTGCCCGCCGGACAAAGAGCCCGCGCGGTCGGCTCGCTTCTGCGCCAGCGCCGGGAACAGCACGAACAGCTCCGCCATCCGCGCCTGCTTCTCGGGCACGCGCCGCAACACGAGGGCGAGGTTCTCGCGGACGCTGAGGTGCCGGAAGATGTTGTCGGTCTGCGGCACGTAGGACAGGCCGAGCGCGCCCATCTGGTCCGGGCGGATGCCGGCGATGTCCTGGCCATCGAGCAGCACGCGCCCGCTCGTCACGGGCACGAGCCCGGCGACCGCCTTGATCAGCGTGGACTTGCCGGCGCCGTTGGGCCCGATGATCACGGTGAGCTTGGCGCGTTCGGCGACGAGGTCGACCTGCCGGAGGATCGGCAGATCGCGGACGTAGCCCGCCTCCAGCGCCTCGATCGTCAGCGCCGCCGTCATGCGGCGGTCCCGAGATAGGCGTCGAGCAGCAATGGGTCGGCCTGGGCCTCGGCGACCGTGCCCTGGAAGACGACGCGCCCCTCGGCCAGGGCGATCACTGGATCGCAATGGCGCATGACGAAATCCATGTCGTGCTCGATGATCACGAAGGTCACGCCACGCCGGTTCAGCTCTTCGATGCGCTCGACCAGGATTCGGGCGAGCGACGGGTTCACGCCGGCGGCCGGTTCGTCGAGCAGGATCACATCGGGGTCGCCCATCAGCGCGCGGGCGAGTTCCAAGAGCTTCATCTGACCGCCGGAGATCTTGCCGGCGGGATGATCGGCCAGCGCGCCCAGTGTCACGAAATCGAGAATGTCCCGCGCCTTGTCGCGGATGCGCGCTTCCTCGGCGGCCACTCGTCCGCGTCGGAACAAGGCACCGACGACGGTTTCCCCGGTCTGCTTCGGTGGCGCCAGCAGCACGTTGTCGAGCACGCTCATGCGACGGAATGGCCGCGGAATCTGGAAGGTGCGTGCCAGGCCGCGCGCGAACAGCGCGTCCGACGACAGGCCGGTGACGTCGGCGCCACTCAGCGTCACGGTCCCTTTCGTCGGCTTCAGTGCGCCGGCCACCATGTTGAACAGGGTAGTCTTGCCGGCGCCGTTGGGCCCGATCAGGCCGGTGATGCTCTTGCGCTGGATGTCGAGCGAGACGGAGTTAACCGCACGCAACGCGCCGAAATCCCGCGTCAAGCCGCGAAGCGACAGCACCACCTCGCTCACGCGACACCTGTGACCGACCCAGGGCGATCGCACGCGGGTGTCTTCCCGTCTCTCCGCCTTCGCGGGGAGAGGGAAAACTCCTCGGCATGAGGTCGGGGTGCGCCGATCACGAACCCAAGACCTTGTCGTTCGGATTGGCGTTGAGGTTGTATTTCATGATCCGTCCATGCCGTCCGGATCGATCGCCCTCCAGGCCGTAGACCGGGCCATGAGGCCCGCCCGCCTGCGCCAGGATGCCCGCGATGGCGGCCCTGTCGGCGTCGTCGAGCGCGAGCCGGAACACCTCCAGCGTCTGTGGCAGGTGGCGGGCATAGCGCGCGCCGACGATCGCGGCGGCGACTTGCGGCTGATCGAGCACCCAGCGGGTGGCGACCGACGACAGCGCCACGCCATGCTTCTCGCCGATCGACTTGAGTGTCGCGAGAAGCGACTGGAACAGCTCCCACGAGCCGAACTCATCAATGATCAGCCGGTACTTCACCAGGCTGCGGTTCGCGAAGGCGTAGCCGGGATCGGGTCGGCCGAGCCAGTGCTCGGTGAGAAAGCCGCCGGCCAAGGTGCCGTAGCAAAGGATCTGCACGCCGCGCCGGGCGCACCACCGGGCGAAAGCGCCCGCCGGGCGCCGGTCGAGTAGCGAATACTGGACCTGCGCCGAGGCCACGTCGTAGCCCGCGTCGATGAAGCGGTCCATCGCCGGCTCGGCCCAGTTGGTGACACCGAGCGTGGCGATCTTGCCCTTGCGCTGGCAGTCCTTGAGCACGGCGAGCGCGCCCACGGGATCGCCGCGGCTCATGTCCCACCAGAAGAACTGCACCAGCGGCAAGCGTTCGATCTTCAGGCGGTGCAGGGACCGATCGACGATCGCCTCGATCTCGTCGGCGCGGATGTCGTCGAGCCGGCCGAGATCCGGCACCAGCTTGGTGTGGACCACGACGCGGTCCGCGACCGCCGCGCCCCGGCGATCGCGGACATCGGCGGTGAAGGCGCCGATCATGTCCTCGACGCCCTTGTAGATGTCGGCGCAGTCGAAGGTGGTGATGCCGGCGTCGAGAAACGCCTCCATATCGGCGATCGCCTGCGCGGGGCGAACCTCGCCGTGATCGCCTGCGAGCTGCCAGCCGCCCTTGATGATCCGGGAGATGCGATGGCCGGGGCGGAGATCGGCGGTCTCGATCGTCATTTCTTCTCTTCGCGCCAATAGGGTGTGCCGCGTGATTCAGGCAGGCCGGTGGTCGCGGCGTGAGCAAACCAGCGCCGCCCCTCGCGCACGATCCGGAAGCGCCCGCCACAATGCGGATCGGCGCAGGCGACCTCGGCGTCGGTCGACATCCAGTCGTCGGGATCGGTGTCGCGCTGACGCGCCGGCAGCAGCGGCAGGACCGCGGCCAGCGCGTACATCGAGACCTTCGTTTGCCCGGCCTCGAACACCAGGTTCTCGCCGATCACCCTGAAATACTCGCCCTCGACATGCCGGCAGACCGGCGTGCGCCCATCGAGCACCGTCTCCACCCTGAGGTCATAGAGCCAAAATCCCCGTTCGCCGTCGCGTTCCATGCCCCGACTTTCCGATCCTGATGACTTCCACCGTCACTGGCTCCAGTATGACGCTTACCTGAACCCGATCATCAACGCATGTCCCCAATATCCGAACGTACCCGTCTGACCGACAATCTGGAAATTTCACGAGTCCTGACCGGCCTGTGGCAGGTGGCGGATATCGAGAAGGACGGCAGGACGATCGATCCCGACGTAGGCGCGGACTATCTCGCGGCCTATGTCGCCGAAGGTCTCGACACCTTCGACATGGCCGATCACTACGGCAGCGCCGAGCTCATCGCCGGCCGGCTGCTGTCGCGCGACGGCGCGCGTCGTCCGCTCGCTTTCACCAAGTGGTGCCCGTCGCCGGGGCCGATGACCGCCGCCATCGTGCGCGCGGGCGTTCAGGAGCGCCTCGAGCGGCTGGGCGTCGAGCGGATCGACCTGCTGCAGTTCCACTGGTGGACCTTCGAGCATCCGGCCTGGCTTGACGCCCTGCACGAGCTGGCGCGGCTGCGTCAGGAGGGCCTGATCGGCGAGCTGGGTGTCACCAACTTCGACGCCGCCCATTTCAACCTGGCGATCTGCGACGGCGTGCCGCTGCGCACCAACCAGGTGAGCTTCTCGCTGATGGACCGGCGGGCCGCCGGCGAGCTGGCCGATGTCTGCGAGCGGCACGGTGCCTGGTTGCTCGCCTACGGCACGCTCAATGGCGGCTTCCTGTCGGAGCGCTGGCTCGAACGGGCGGAGCCCGCCGACGTCACCGACTGGTCGAAGATGAAATACGGCCGCTTCATCGCGGCCGCCGGCGGCTGGCGGGCGTTCCAGACCGTGTTGCGCGCGGCCGCGGAGATCGCGCGCAAGCATCGCGTGTCGATCGCCAATGTCGCGACGCGCTGGGTGCTGGAGCAGCGCCGTGTCGCGGGCATCATCATCGGCGCGCGGCTCGGCGAGACGATGCACGCGGCCGACAACAAGCGGCTGTTCTCCTTCGCGCTGGACGCCGAGGACCGCGCGCTGCTCGAGGACGCCTTCGCCGCGACCCAGCCGATTCCCGGCGATTGCGGCGACGAATACCGCCGGCCGCCGTTCCTGACCGCCTCGGGCGATCTGTCCCATCACCTCTCCGAGGTGGACAAGCCGTTCCAGCGCCAGCCTGCCGGGCGCGGCGCCGAGCGCGTGCTGACCGGATCGTCCTGGGAGGACATCGCCGGCTATTGCCGCGCACAGCGCATCGGCGATCGCATCCTGGTGTCGGGCACTACGGCGATCGCCGGCCTGTCCCGAGCGGTGGCGCCCAAGGACGCCGGCGCGCAGACCACCTACATACTCGACCGTATCGTGGCGTCCGTCGTGTCGCTGGGCGGGCGCGTCGAGGACATCGCGCGCACGCGCATCTACATCACCGACGAGGCCGACGTGCTGGCGATCTCGCGCGCGCACGGACGCGTACTGGGCGACATCAAGCCAGCCAACACACTGATCCGCGTCGCCGGCCTCATCGGCGACCACCGCGTCGAGATCGAGGCCGAGGCGATCGTTCGGCCGCCACGAACCGGCGATAGTCGACGCTAATCCGCCACCACCGTCTTCACTCGCTGCCCGGGCCGCAACACCGCGCCGGGCTCCAGGCCGTTGAGCGTGTTGAACCAGTCGAGCGCGTTCTCGCCCAGCGGCATGCGCGCGGCCAGGCTTTGCGGCGTGTCGCCCGCCGCCACGGCGACGATCTTCAGCCTCAACGGCCGCAACTGCGCGCGTTCGCGCGGGTCGAGGCGGCGGAAGGTCTGCGCCGCGCGCACCAGCTCCTCGCCGCGATCGGGTTGGCGGAACGCCGCCGCGCTGATCAGGAAGACGCAGACGTTGGGCGTGAAGCGGACAGCCACGACGCGAAAATCCTCGTCGTCGCCGGCGCCGATCGGACGGCGGCCGATGGCGGCCTCCATGCCACCGATGGTCGTCGGGCGCGCGTCGGCGAGGCTCACCCTGGGCAGCATGCGACGCATGGTGTCAACGATCGGGCCATCCCCGGGATCGCGCCGGCAGGTGAACACCATCTCCGAATCGTCCGGCCCCAGCGCCGCGACCGCGCTCGGACTATTGAGCAGGCGGAAGCCCGGCGGCACGCTGAACGCGAAGCCCATCTCGGGATGCAGGAAGTCGCGGCCGCGCGCGTAGCCCTGGCGCGGCTCGTCGCCGAACAGCATGCCGTCGATCGCGTCGAGATGCCGGTCGCGATTGACCGCGCCGCCGCCCTTCGCGCTCGCCACGAGATCGCGCGCCGCCTTCACGCGATCGATGGTCCGCGGGTGGGTCGACAGCATGTTCGCGGCGGGATCGGCCTTGTCGGACGAGCGGCTGGCCAGCCGCGCCTCCAGCTGGCTGTGCTCGCGCAGCCGCGACAGGACGGCGATCGCGGCGTCGACGTCGTAGCCGGCGCGGCCGATCATGGCGATACCGATACGGTCGGCCTCGAATTCCTGGTCGCGCGAATAGGCGCGTTCGTCGAGCACGCCCAGCGCCGCGATCTCGCGCACCAGCCTTGGATCGCCTGTCGCGCGCCCTACCTGGACCGCGACCTCGGCGTTGCGCTGTCGCAGCGCGCGGCGTTGCTCGGCGTGGCGAGCCGTGACATGCCCCATCTCGTGGCCGACCACGGCGGCGAGCTGCGCCTCGTTGTCGAGCAACGCGAGCAGGCCGCGCGTCACGAAGACCCGCCCGTCGGGAAACGCGAAGGCGTTGACGTCGGGGATGTCGAGGATGGCGATGCTCCAGGCGCGCCGCTCCTCGCTCGTCCGCGCCAGCCGATCGAGCACGCCCTGAACATAGACCGCGGCCGCGTTGGGCGCCGGTGCGCGCGCCGCCGGGCGCTCGTCGGTCGCGGCGCAGGCGGCGAGCCCGGCGGCGAAGGCGAGCGCCAGGACAAGGCGCGACAGCGCGCGCTCCCAAAGAGGATTGGCCAACCGACCTCTTCCCTTCCCCCCGCTGTCGCGGGGAGCGGGAAGCAGGTGGGCCAAGAACTCGCGCAACCACGCCGTCATTCACGACCTCTGCCTGTTGACGCCCGCGCACCCCGGCGCGAACGCGTTGACGGCCACCGATGATCGCATAATATCGCGGCGCGTCGCGCCCGCGAAACCCCGCGCAGGCGACGTACACGGGAGCGTTATCGCGTAGAAATGCCGCGGTCGGAGAACCCCTTACGGTCGGAATTGTTCCCCGACATCGTGCCGTACGCCTCCGGCATGCTTCCGGTCGATGCGCGCCACACGCTCTACTGGGAGCAGAGCGGCAATCCCGAGGGCGTGCCGGTCGTGTTCCTGCATGGCGGGCCGGGCGCCGGCTCCGCGCCGGTGCATCGCCGCTTCTTCGATCCTGCCTTCTACCGCATCGTGATCTTCGACCAGCGCGGCTCGGGCCGCTCGCTGCCGCTGGGCGACGTGGTCGACAACACCACGCCGCACCTCATCGACGATCTCGAAACACTACGGCGACATCTGGGCATCGCGCAGTGGCTGCTGTTCGGTGGCTCCTGGGGCTCGACCTTGGCTCTGGCGTACGCCTCGCGCCACCCCGAGCGCTGCATCGGCTTCATTCTGCGCGGCATCTTCCTGGGTCGCGACAGCGAGGTGCGGTGGTTTCTGCATGGCATGCGGAACATCTTTCCCGAGGCCTGGCGAGAATTCGCCGAGCATCTGCCGCCGGGCGAGCGCGACGACCTGCTGGCCGGCTACTACACGCGCCTGATCGATCCCGACCCGGTGCGCCACCGCGCCGCGGCGCGCGCCTGGAGCCGCTACGAGGCGACCTGCTCGACGCTCTATCCCAGCGCGCGCGGCGCGCTGGAGGCCGATGGCGGCGGCTTCGCGCTGGCACTGGCGCGCATCGAGGCGCACTACTTCGTCAACCGGGTGTTCCTCGCCGAGGGATGGCCGTGGCGCGACATCAATCGCTTCCGTCATCTGCCCTGCACCATCGTGCAGGGCCGCTACGACGCGGTCTGCCCGCCGGTGACCGCCGAAGAGCTGGCGCGCGCCTGGCCGGAGGCGCGCTACGTCGTCGTGCCGGACGCCGGCCACTCCGCGCTCGAGCCCGGCATCCGCGCCGCCCTGGTCAACGCCACCGAGAACTACCGGCTGTCGCGCTACAGCAGCGATCTCTTCCTGCCGCGCTTTCCCTGGCAGGCGTGATCGCACCGTCGAGATCTGGCGGCCAGGCTGAGGCATGCGCGACGGCGCCCGGTAGCGGCCACCGAAGAGATCACCCCCTGCGCAGGATGCCGGGCAGCTTGCCGCCCCGAGCCAGGTACCGCGCGGCGAGCGCGATCAGAACGATCACGATCACGCCGATCAGCCAGACGACCGCAACGATCACCTCGCCGGCGCTACCCAGGCCGCCGAGCGCCCATGACAAGGTCTCGATGATCCCCGGGCTCGACGACACCAGATCCGCGTTGGCAGCCGCCCAGTCGCTCGCGGTATCGACCACCGAGCCCACGCCCCACGCCAGGAGGCTCCAGACGACCAGCGCCGCGACGGCGACGATCCAGACAAGCCCACGCATCATCGCCTCCTGACGGAGGCCGACGCGTCGGTCCGCTTCACTGAACCGCGCCGAAAGAAGCCAAGGGGGCCATTGGAAATACCAGCCAGCCGCGGGCCGATAACTTGATCCACTGTCGACATTGGATGCCTCCCAGATTCCGAGCGCCTGGGCGCTCGTCAGGTGGAAGGGTCCGACATCACGGCGGCATGCCGTCAGAGGGGCCCGGACCCGGGACGATTGACCACATCATGATCCACATGCCGTGCGTCAAGGGTGGGGCCGAGCAAAAAAGCCCGCGGCGGGGTCCTTGAATCTGGACGCTGCGCGATCACTTCTCGAGCACCCGTCGATCCGGGCCCCTCTGGCAAGCGCGCCCGCGGCGCGACTGCGATGTCGGATCTTACGACATCACTGACCAAGCCGGATCTGTCACGTGGATCTCTCGTCTCTATTCCTCGACTGGCTGGGCAAGCCGCTGTGGATGTGGCTGGCTTTCCTGGGCATCGTCGTGGCGCTGCTCGCGTTCGATCTTGGCGTGCTGCATCGCGAGCACCGGCGGATCGATGTGCGCGAGAGTCTGCTTCTGTCGGGCGGCTACCTCGGGATCGGCGTCCTGTTCGGCGTCTGGGTCTGGTGGAGCCTGGGCGCTGAGTCCGGCATGAACTACCTGACCGGCTTCGTCGTCGAGAAGACGCTCGCGCTCGACAATGTCTTCGTCATCGCGCTGATCTTCGCGTTCTTCGCCGTGCCGGACCGCTATCAGCACCGGGTCCTGTTCTGGGGCATCCTCGGCGTCATCGTGCTACGCGCCATCATGATCGGGCTAGGCGCGACGCTCGTGTCGCAATTCGCCTGGGTGCTTTACCTCTTCGCCGTCTTCCTGATCGCGACCGGCGTGAAGATGCTCTGGCTGGGCGACAAGCCGCCCAGCCTCGCCGACAATCCGCTGATCGGCTTCATGCGTCGGCGTTTCAATGTGACCGATGCGCATCACGGCGAACGCTTCTTCGTCCGCCTGCCCGATCCACGGAGCGGCGCGAGCCGTTTGTTCGTCACGCCGCTCTTCCTGGCGCTTGTCATGGTCGAGATCGCCGACTTGATTTTCGCCGTGGATTCGGTGCCGGCGATCTTCGCGATCACCACCGACCCGTTCATCGTCTACACCTCGAACATCTTCGCCATCCTCGGACTGCGCGCCCTCTACTTTGCGCTGGCCGCCGTGATCCAGCGTTTCCGCTACCTCAAGCCCGCCCTGGCCGTGGTGCTGATCTTCATCGGCTCGAAGATCTTCATCGCCGACGCGCTGGGGCTCGAGAAGTTCCCGGCGTGGGCGTCGCTTGGCGTCACCTTTGCCATCCTCGCCGCCGGGATCGTCTGGAGCCTGATGAAAACCCGACACGACCACGCCGACGGTCGTGTCGGGCATAGCGATAGCCGCTGATCGTCGCGCCTAGCGTCGCAACGCCTTGTAGATGTCGCGCAGGACGCGGCGAAGCGCGCTGTCGCGCCAGCCGGCGGAGACCGTCTCGCCGCGGGCGAAACGCTCGAGCATGTGGACGAGCCCGGTTTGCGACGCCCAGTCCCGCAGGATCTCGACGGCGAAGGCGCGATCGTCGGGCGCCAGCATCTTGCTGTAGCTGGCGATCAGCGAGCGCAGCCGCGCGCGCCGGGCCGTCTCGACGTGCTTCATGTCGACGCCGGACATCTGTCGCGCGACCTCCGGGATCAGGGTCAGCACGATATAGACGTCGTCGCGCAACGCTTCGATGCGCCGCTCATAGGCGATGTTGGGGCGGTAGCTGACGCGGTACTCCGCGAGTGGCTGGGCGACATGCACGAAATCGCCCAGCGGCGCCAGCCGCAGCCACAGGCCCCAGTCGCCGATCAAGGTCGCCTGCTCGGGAAAGCCGCCGACCTTCTCCCAGGATGGTCGATGGAAGGCGTTGGCCACAGGCGGCACCTTGGGCGCGGCGAGCTGGGTGTGGAAGGTTTCCGGTGGCCGGATCACCGGGCGCATCGACAGAACCTTCTCGGCGCGGATCCTGCGGCCTTCGCCGTCGATCTGGTCGTAGTCGCCGGTGACCACCACGGCGTAGGGCGTGCGTGACGCGCCCTCACGGACCAGGCGGGCGAAACCGCGCAGGGCGCGGTCGTCGGAGCCCAGCAGCGATACCCACTGGCCGGTCGCCTGGGTGGTGGCGAAATTGTAGTTGGGCATCATGCCCAGGCGCCGCGGCGGATGGACGATGCGGATGCGGTCGCGATAGCGCTCGATCACCTCCCGGGAGTTGTCGGTGCTGTGGTCGTCGCACACGACGATCTCCGACCCCGGCAGATCCTGGTCGAGCAGCGATTCGATGGTCTCGCCGATGAACCGGCCGTGGTTGTAGGACGGCACCACAAAGGAGTGGCTGAAGGCCATCAGCGCGCCGCCATCCAGTCTGGGGGCGAAACACGAGCGGCGGCGGAATCGGTGGCAAGATTGTTGTGAGTCAACACGTTAGGTCTAGTCGCTACACCGGTCGTAAGGGTATTACAGCGTTTCGCCCGCAGGCGCCATAATTTCTTGGTCAGGTTGCTGATCGCGGCCCGGCGCGATTGACTCAGTGGACAGCGGATCGTCCAATCCACGGCAGGGAGCGACACGCATGAAGTTCGGCATCTTCTATGAGCATCAGCTGCCCCGGCCGTGGACCGAGCGCAGCGAGTATCAGCTGCTGCAAGATTCGCTGAGCCAGATCGAACTCGCGGATCGCCTCGGCTACGACTACGCTTGGGAGGTCGAGCATCACTTCCTCGAGGAGTACTCGCACTCCTCCGCGCCCGAGGTCTTTCTCGGCGCCGCCAGCCAGCGCACCAAGCGCATCCGGCTCGGCCATGGCGTGATCCAGCTCACCACCAACCAGCCGCATCGCGTCGCCGAGAAGGTCGCGACGCTCGATCTGCTGAGCGGCGGGCGCGTCGATCTCGGCATGGGCGAGGCGGCGGGACCGGCCGAGCTGCACCCGTTCAACATCCGCGTGCGGGACAAGCGCGAGCGCTGGGAAGAGGCTGTGAAGGCCATCATCCCGATGTTCACCAAGGACAGTTGGGAGTTCCACGGCCAGTACTACGACTTCCCGGCGCGCAACGTCGTTCCCAAGCCCTACCAGAAGCCGCATCCGCCGCTGTGGGTGGCGTGCTCCAACATCCAGACCATCGGCAAGGCGGGTGAATGGGGTATGGGCGCGCTGGGCTTCACCTTCGTGACGCCCGAAGCGGCGCGCGCCTGGGTGCACAAGTACTACAACAACCTGCTGAACAACTCGAGGAAGCTCGCCGACTACCCGAGCAATCCCAACGTGGCGATGGTGTCGGGCTTCATGTGCGCGGCGACGGACGAGGAAGCGGAAGCCAAGGCGGCCGGCTGGACCTTCTTCATCTTCGCGCTCTCCTACTACGGCCGCAAAGGCGTCGATGGGCCGGGCCAATCCGATCTCTGGCGGGACTATCAGAGCTGGAAGGGCGGGCCGGAGGAAAAGAAGGCGCTGGAGTCCGGCTTGATCGGCTCGCCGGAGACCATCCGCAAGAAGCTGCGCCAGTTCCAGGCGAGCCGCGTCGATCAGGTGATCCTGCTCAACCAGGCGGGCAAGACCAGTCACCGGGACATCTGCGAGTCGCTGGAGCTGTTCGCCAAAGAGGTCATGCCGGAGTTCCAAGCGGCGGAGGCCGAGCACGCGGCATGGAAGGCGAAGGTGATGGCGCGCGAGATCGTGCTCGAGGATCTCGATGTGCAGAAGTACGACATCTACAGCCATCAGAACGAGCACATCGTGCGGCTGACGCCCGAGCAGCTGAAGGCCAAGATGGCGGAGAAGGAAGCGGCGACTAAGAAGACGGTGGCGGCGGGCGACGACTGACATGCCCCGTCTTCTGTATGTCGTCGGCTCGCCGCGCGGCGGCGCCTCGCGCTCCAACACGGTCGCCTCGGCCTATGTCGAGGCGTTCGCCGCGAAGCACCCGGACTTCGCGATCGACACGCTCGATCTGTGGCGCGAGGAGCTGCCGGCCTTCGACGACCAGAAGGTCGCGGCCAAGCTGGCGGTGATGCGGCAGGGCAAGCCTGACGATGCGCAGCGCGCGGCCTGGCAATCCGTGCTCGCCGTCGTCGAGCGTTTCCGGACCGCCGATCGCTACGTCTTCAGCGTGCCGATGTGGAACGGCTCGATCCCCTACCGGCTGAAGCACTACATCGATGTCATCATGCAGCCCGGCCTGCTGTTCAACCTCGATCGCGCCGCCGGCTACAGCGGACTCTTGAAGGATAAGCGCGCCACCGTGGTCTACAGCGCCGGAATCTACGCGCCGGGCAAGCCGCCGCAATTTGGCGCCGATTTCCAGGTACCGTATTTCGATTGGTGGCTTCGCGAGGCCGGCATCGCCGACATCGAGACCATCCGCCTGCCGCCGCTGGCCTCGGCGGGCGACGCCACCGAGGCTCTGGCCAGGGCATGCGGCGAGGCGCGAGTCCTCGCGGCGAGATAGGGGGATCTCTTGATGCGTATCGCGATCATCGCGGCTTCCATCGCCATCGCGGCGGCGCCTTTCACGGCGCAGGCGTCCGGCTACTACGTCTATTGCGCCAACAGCAAGATCGAGGTCGATTCGCGCGACTTCAACCAGATGAAATCGGCGCGCGGTTCGGGTATCTGCCAGATGGGCAGCTTCGGTTACCGCATGGACGCCGAGTCCTTTGCCAAGAAGAATTTCGGCGGCGTCGGCGGCAAGTGCGCCTGCCGTTAGCTTCCCTTTCCCCGCTGGCGGGGCGGGGGAGATGATCCGCGTCGCCGTCATCGGTGGCGGCATTGGCGGCTTGTCGGCGGCGCTGGCGTTGCGGCGCGCCGGGCTCGACGTTCAGGTCTACGAGCAGGCGCCACGCATCACCGAGATCGGCGCCGGCATCCAGATCAGCCCCAACGCCTCGCGTCTGCTGCATCGGCTGGGCGTACGCGACGCGATGGACAGGATCGGCGTGCTGCCCAAGGGCGTGCACCAGCGGCGCTGGGACGATGGCCGCACCTTGCAGCGCGCGCCGCTCGGGCCCGAGGTCGAGGCCGCCTTCGGCGCGCCCTACTACCACTTCCACCGCGCCGACCTCGCCAATCTGCTGGCCGACGCGATGCCGCCCGAGCGCCTGCACATCAGCCACAAGCTGGTGGGGCTGGAGCCCAGGGGCGAGCGCGTGGTCGTGATCTTCGACAACGGCCAGCGCGTCGAGGCCGACGCGGTGATCGGCGCCGACGGCATCCACAGCCGCGTGCGCGCCGCGCTCTACGGGCCGGAGAAGCCGCGCTTCACCGGCTGCGTCGCCTGGCGCGGGCTGGTGCCGGCCGAGCGCGTGCGCCATCTCGACATCGAGGTCGTGTCGCACAACTGGATGGGCCCGGCGGCGCATGTCGTGCACTACTGGGTCGCCAGCGGCCGTTTCATGAACGTGGTCTGCGTTGTCGAGCGCGGCGACTGGACCAAGGAGTCATGGACCGATCGCGGCGAGGTCGCCGACGTGCTGGCGCGCTACGAGGGCTGGCATCCCATGGTGCGCGGCCTGATCGAGGCGTTTCCCGAGACCTATATCTGGGCGCTGCACGATCGCGATCAGCTGCCGCAATGGAGCGACGGGCGCGTCACCCTGCTGGGCGACGCCTGCCATCCCATGCTGCCGATGATGGCGCAGGGCGCAGCGCAGGCGATCGAGGATGGCGCCGCGCTCGCCTCGCTGCTGGCCGCGACGCCCGACGATGTACCGGGCGCGTTGAAGCGCTACGAGGCGGTGCGCAAGCCGCGCGCCAGCCGCCTGCAGGAGCTATCGCGCGCCAACCGCGTGCGCTTCCACCTGCCCGACGGCCCGGAGCAGGCGAAGCGCGACGAGGCCATGCGCAACGTCGGCGACCGCTCGCTGGCGAATATCGCATGGCTCTATGAGCACGATTCAGCTGCGCTGACGTAGCGGCCATGCTGTCATGCCAAGCGTAAGCGAGGGATCTCGAGAGAGCCTGGATCCCTCGCTGTGCCCGGGATGACAGGCGTGGAGAAGCGACCCTCATGATCGAAGTGAATGGCCTGGCGCATGTCATTCTGACAGTGAGCCAGTGGGAGAAAGCGCACGCCTTCTATGCCGGGCTGCTGCCGTTCCTCGGCATGCGCAAGGTCTACGACGGCAACAACTTCCTCTATCACGTGGGTGGACGTACCGCGATCGGCATCCAGCGTTGCGCCGAGGAGCTGCGGGGCGAGGCCTTCAACCAGAACCGCGTCGGCCTGCACCACCTCTGCCTGCGCGCGCGCACGCGCGAGGATGTCGACAAAGTGGCCGAGCAGGTGCGTGCGCTGGGTGGCCGCATCGATCGCGGCCCGCTCGAGGGCGACTGGGCGCCGGGCTACTACTACTTCGTCTTCGAGGATCCCGACGGCATCCGGCTGGAGGTCAACTACATCCCCGGCAAGGGATTGCTCGCGGCCGATCCGCCGCTCAGCCCCAGTCGCGATCCGAACTGGAACCAGAACGTCGAGCCGCCGAAGTTTTGATCTTCACGCCCTCTCCCCGCTTGCGGGGAGAGGGAGAAAGACTATTCGGCCGCCTTGGATCGTGCGTTGAGTTCGGCCAGCACCTCCTGGGTGTGTTCGCCGAGCTTTGGCGCGGCCTTCACGGATTTCGGGCGGTGGTGGTCGAAGGAGATGGGCAGCCCCACCACCTTCAGGCCACCCGCCTCGCCGTCGCGTGGCGCGAGCTCGTGCACCAGGTCGACGGCGCCGAGCTGTTCCGTCGCGGCGAGCTCGGCGATGTCGTTGACGGCGGCGCAGGGCACGCCGGCCTTCTCCATCGCCTCGATCCACTCCACGCGCGTCTTCTTCCGCATCGCCGCGGCGATCATCGGCAGCAACACGTCCTTGTTGGCGACGCGCTGGGCGCTCTTGGAGTACTTCGGGTCGCTCGCCCAGTCGGGATGGCCCAGCACCACGGCGCAGCGCGCCCATAGCCGGTCGTTGCCGGGCGCGAGGCAGAGCGGCTTGCCGTCGGCGCAGTCGAAAGTCTGGTAGGGCACGATCACCGAGCCGCCGGTGCCGTGGCGCTTGGGCAGTGTCCCGTTGGCGAGGTAGCCGTTGAGCTGGCCCTCGACCCAGAACACGGCGGAGTCGAACAGCGACGTATCGACCAGGCAGCCCTTGCCCGTCCGGTCGCGCTGGCGCAGGCCGGCGAGCGCGCCGATGGTGCAGAACAGGCCAGTGGCCTTGTCGTTGATCGAGGCGCCGCAGAAGGTCGGCGGATCCTCGGCACGGCCCGTGACGCTCATCATGCCGCCATAGGCCTGCAGCAGCGGATCGAAGCCCGGCTTCATGCGCAGCGGCCCTTGGTAGCCGAAAGCCCAGATCGAGCAGTAGATCAGCTGGGGATGGCGCTTGAGCATCGCCTCCGGCCCGATGCCGATCTCGTCGACCACGCCGGGCCGCAAGTTCTGGATCAGCACGTCGGCTGTCTCGCAGAGCTTGTGCAGCGTGTCGACGTCGGCCGCCAGCTTCAGGTCGAGCGTCACCGACCGCTTGTTGCGGTTCTGGCCGTAGAAATACAGCGACGTCACGCCGTCCGGCCCGTAAGGCGGCCCCCAGATGCGCGCGTCGTCGCCGCCATCGGGCTTCTCGATCTTGATCACATCGGCGCCCATGTCGGCGAACAGCACGCCGGCCAGCGGACCGGCCAGCGCCTGGCCGACTTCGATGACGCGGATTCCTTCGAGCGGCAGAGACATCACGATACTCCTTCAACGGGCCGCCGAAAGAAGGCCCACGGATCGCGCATGAACTGCGCGCGCGCCGCGTCCTGGGTTTGCGGATCCCACAAGGGCGCGGCGGCGCGGCGCTGGAAGATCATATCGCGCCGCACGTCGGTCGTGTTGGCAGAGGTGCCATGCGAGAGGAAGCTATGCGCGACGACGATGTCGCCGGCCGCAAGCCTCGGCACCACCATGCGCGACTCGGGCTGCAGCAGCTTCTGGCCGGCGAGCTTGGCCTCGCCCCAGTGCACCGGACGGTCGACCGGCTGCTGCCGGAACAGCGCCGCGAGCCGCTCGTGCGAGCCCGGCCAGACGTGAAAGCCGCCCGCGGTATCCGACGCGACCGGCGTCAGCGCCACACCCAGCAGCACGTTGAAGACGCCAAGCGCCGGCCCGCCGCCGCCATCGACATGGAAGGCACGGCCGATGCGGGCGCGGGTGGCGAAGCCGGGCATGGTCGCGGCGAGCTGCACGGGTTCGAGCGGCGGCGCGCTGTCGAGGATCGCCGCCGTCAGCGGGTCGAGCGCCGCGTGCACGATCGAGCCGAACGCCGGATGCCGGCAGTGCCGGATCTCGCGCCACGACTCGTCCTTCGATCGCTCCCAGTCGCCATCGGGATGCAGCGCCGCCAGCGCGGAAGCCGCCTCCTGCGCCGCGCGCAACAGGCGCGCGTCGATCGCGCCCGACACGACCGTGTAGCCTTGGCGGACGAGCTCGGACCAGTGCCTGGGCTCGAACAGCATGCTGGACTTTATCCCACGCCGGCGCCCGGCGGAACGGTGCGCGCTCCACTGTCACCCCGAGCGCAGCGAGGGGTCTAAAGTCTTCTGGGAGCAGCGGCGCTCCCAAAGAGATCCCTCCCTGCGCTCGGGATGACAGCCTGAGTGGATGCGCTACCCCGCGTCCGCGCGCCTGACCTTCGCCGCCACGACCTGTCCGTGCTGGTAGCTGAAGCGGATGGTCTCATCGTCATCCAGCGTGCCGAGGTCGATGTGCCCGTCCGGCTTGAAGACGACGCAGCGTCTACCGATGCGCGCGCTGACCATGCCGCCCAGCGGCCCCTGGTTCTCCGCCAGCCCCTTGAGCGCGCTGTAGAACGGCTCGCTCAGCCAGGCGCCCGGCGCGCCAGGATCGACATGGACGACGACGTCGTTGCCCTGGCCGTAGAGCACGAGCTTCGACTTGCTGGGCCGCCACGCCTCCGGGAAGTCAGCGTGCAGCAGGAAGAGGCAGTTGAAGGTGCGGCACTCCCCGGGGCGCGTGTCGTAGATCTTGCAGCCCCTGGCCTTGTCGCAATGCCCGCACCAGACATCGGCCGGCTTCTTCAGCTCGGCGATACCGACGACCTTGCAGCACAGCGTGCAGGCGCCGCAGGTCTTGCCGGGGGCGGGTTGAGCGAGGTTAGTCGCAGGCGCGGTATGGTCCACAGCCAATAGCCTCATTTAGAAGAAGGCAGTTTGCTCCAGCGATCTCGATGAGATGCGGCGAGCTTGAACGGAATGCCTGGTGCCTTGCTGTCGACAACAAGAGCGTTGGCCTCCGCCTGAGTCAGAATGAAGAACTCATCTGGTGCTCGTGGCTTCTCGAGGTGCGGTTCGGGTACGAGAGCCACAAAGACATAGAAGAGACTCTTTCTGCAAGCCTTCGGCTTGCAGAACCATTCTGACCTGCCCTTTTAGCCTTTGACGTCCACCCAGGATTGTTTACCGGCTTCGGTACCGACCATGAGGTCGGCAACCAGAGCATTGTTCCCCATCGTGAACGAAACTGAGTATCCACGCCGAGCAAGTTCGGCGGCAGCCAGAAACTGCGCCGCCCATTGGGTATGAAATCTGGTCTTGCTCATGCGTGGCCTCCAAGCAGCAATTGAAGCCTGGGCACTCGCAGCTGCACAAGAGTCGTCTGGAGCATCTGCAACGTGCTACTCTTCCACCACACACCGGCTCGAACCGCCATATCGCGGAGGACATGCCATGAACGACGCAGCCCTTTCCCTGCACGCACGCGCCGACGCGATGGAGGAGCGCAAGGCGCGCGAGCTCGACTATCTGGTCGTGAAGTCGCGCATCCACAGCCTGGCCGAAGCGGATTTCAGCGCGCCGCCCAATGCCGGCGCGATGCTGAAGGCCAACCCCAATCTGCGCCTGCTGATGGGCGACGATCCGCGCCTGCCCAAGATGCCGGACAAGCCGACCCTGATCGACTTCTTCAAGCTGCGCTTTGGACCCAGCGCGCATCTGCTGCAGAGCGCGCGGCACGCGGTGAAGGGCGGGCTCAGCGAGAAGATGGTGCTGGCCTGCCTGCTGCACGACATCGCCGGCGTCGGCTTCATCCGCGGCGATCACGGCTATTGGGGCGCGCAGCTCGTAGAGCCCTATGTCGACGAGGAGGTGACCTGGGCGATCCGCGCGCATCAGGTGCTGCGCTTCTACGCCGATCCGTCGGTGGGCTACGAGTATCCGCAATCCTATGTCACGCTGTTTGGCGCCGATTACGAGCCGGATGCGTATGTGGCGGAGGATTACAAGAGGATGCGGAACCACAAATGGTACATGTCGGGCCGCATGATCACGGTGCACGACATCTACTCGTTCGATCCGAACGTGCATGTCGAGCTCGAGGAGTTCACGGATATCATCGGGCGGAACTTCAAGCAGCCGGCAGAGGGACTGGGCTTCGACAACAGCCCCGTCGCGCATATGTGGCGCGCGATGATCCGGCCGGCGAAGTATCTCTGAGCCCTTCTTCCTCCCTCTCCCCGCGAGCGGGGAGAGGGCAATGAGGCGGGGGAATCGACAATGATGCGATGGATCAGCGGATTCGTTGTCGCAGCGCTGGCGCTGCTCGCCGGGTCGGCGTTCGCGCAGGCGCCGTATCCCGCCCAGCCGGTGAAGATCATCGTGCCGTTCATCGCCGGCAGCGCGCCGGATGTCGCGGCGCGCGTTGTCAGTGAGCGGCTGGCGGCGGGGCTGGGCCAGACCTTCATCGTCGACAACAAGCCCGGCGCATCGGGCAATATCGGCGCCGAGGTCGCGGTGCGCGCGCCGGCCGATGGCTACACCCTGCTGCTACTGACCGGCAGCCACGTCATCAACCCGCACCTCTACGCCCGGATCGGCTACGACCCTGTGAAGGATTTCGCGCCGATCACCATCATCACCCGCCTGCCCTCGCTGATGGTGGTGCCGCCGTCCTCGCCGGCCAAGACCGTGGCGGAGTTCATCGCGCTGGCGAAGGCGAAGCCCGGCAGACTGAACTACGGCTCAGGCGGCGTCGCCAGCCTCGCCAATCTCTCGGCGTCGGCCTTCCGGCTGGCAGCCGACATCGACTACGTGCACGTGCCCTACAAGGGCGCGCCCGACATCATCCGCGGCCTGCTCGGCGAGCAGATCGATGTCGGCTTCCCGACCATGCCGACGGCGATGAGGCTGGCGCAGCAGGGACAGTTACGCCCACTGGCGGTGACCTCGGCGAAGCGCACGGCGGCGATGCCCGACGTGCCGACGATCCTGGAGTCGATGCCCAACGGCTTCAGCCAGGATGCCTGGCTGGCGCTGGCGGCGCCGGCGGGCACGCATCAGGCGATCATCGAGCGGCTCTACGGCGTGCTGAAGGAGGCCGCCGCCGACCCCGCGTTCCGCGCAAAGCTGGACAGCGACGGCTCGGAGGTGGTGTTCAACACGCCGGCGGAATTCAAGGCTATGCTGCCTGATGAAGTCGAGAAGTACGGCCAGCTGATTAAGCGGCTCGGCATCAAGCTGGAGTGACTCCATGGCGGCGCTTTCACCCCGCATCCACGAGGTGCCCGACGACCTGCTCGCCGCCATCGACTGGTGCTACGAGCAGGGC
>Ga0194118_10000564_pt1 | contig 60857 bp, 51 predicted proteins | sample TA2MahsurfametaG_2_FD_148662 | JGI IMG/M metagenome (GOLD analysis project Ga0194118, IMG submission 148662) | Freshwater microbial communities from Lake Tanganyika, Tanzania - TA2015013 Mahale N5 surface | ecosystem: Environmental > Aquatic > Freshwater > Lake | place: Tanzania: Lake...
GCGTCGCAATCCCCGCCTGGCTTTCAGTGAGACCGTGCAGGACTGCAATGAACGCAACGCCTTCAATGGCATCAACGGCGGTCATGACGGTGTCAGGCTCTTCCCGATCAGCACGAACATCACCACCGCCGACGGCCACGCGGGCTCCTTCAGCGCCGCCTGCGGCGTGACCGTCTGGCAGGGAAGGGGGGCGCTCACGCCGGAATGTGAGGACGCCGTGTTCTCCTGCGATCCGACGGGCAACCTGGTCCACGCCGACCGTCTTTCCCCCAAGGGAGCCACCTTCTCCGCCTCTGCGCTGTACGCAGGGTATGAATTCCTGGCCTCACGCGACGACTGGTTCCGTCCGGTCTTCCTGGTCCGGGGTCCGGAGGGCGCGCTCTACGTCGTCGACATGTACCGCAAGGTCATCGAGCACCCCGATTATCTGCCTGAGGAGGTGCGCAAGCACACCGACTTCGAGACCGGCAAGAACCTGGGTCGCATCTGGCGCGTCCGGGCCGATTCGGCCGCGTCGGCGAAGCTCTCGCCGGCTCCGCTCTGGACGCATCTCGGCGCCAAGACTCCACGGCAGCTCTTTGAGGGCGTGGTACGCCTGGGGGACGACAGGTCGCCTGACGCCGCGCACCTGCTCGCCCAGGCCGGCTTGCTCCATTCGGAGGACAAGTGGATGCGGGCCGCGGTGCTGAGCGGCGTGAACGGCCGTGAGCGTGCGGTGCTCGAGACGATGATTGTCAATCTTCCCGCCGACGTGAAACCGGCAGCCGGTCTGTCCGAGACCCTGGCCTTCCTGGCCGGAGCTCTCGGCGCTCCTTCGGAACTCTCAGTCGCCGAACGCGCTCCTGTGTCGGTACGTCTCGCGATCCTGTCCGGGTATCTGTCCTCCAAAGGACGCGATGTGGCGGGCCTGCCCGGTTCTTTCCGGGCTCTGTTGGATTCCTCCGCGGGCGTCGCCATCGATAAGTCCAGGTCCGTTGAGCACCGCATCCTGGCCGTGAAACTCCTCTCACGGCTGCCTTGGGAGCGCAGCGGCGAGGCCTTGCTCGCCCTGGCGCAGGATGAGTCCGTTCCCGAACTCTCCTCGGCGGCCCTCAAGGCCGTCGTCAGCCACCCGAAGACCGACGTCACCGATGCGTTGCTGGCCGGATGGTCACGGTTCACTCCGGCGCGACGTGATGCCTTGCTCGGTTCACTTCTGGGCGTCCCCTTCCATGTGAAGGGCGTCCTTTCCGCCGTGGAGGCCAAACGCCTGCCGGCCAGCGCCCTCGCCGGGGTGCGTCGTCGTCAGATCCTGGCCTCCAAGGATCCCGCCATCAAGGCGCAGGCCGAGCGTCTGCTGACCGCATCCGTCCGTCCTGAGGCCTTGGCCGAGGCCAAGCGCGCTCTGGAGCTCAAGCCCGACCCTGCCGCCGGCCGTGCCTCCTTCCAGGCCCTCTGCTCATCCTGCCATCGCCTGGAACGCGAAGGACATGCCGTGGGACCGGACCTTTTCGACATCTGCCGTCAGACCAAGGAGAACATCCTCTTTCACATCGTGAACCCGGACGCCGAGATCGCGCCGGCCTTCACCGCCTATCTGGCGGAAGCCAAGGACGGACGCGTCCTGAGCGGCGTCCTCGTGGGTGACACCCCGACCTCGATCACCTTGCGCGGGCCCTTGGGCGTCGAATCGACCCTCCTGCGTTCGGACCTGGCAAAACTCGAGTCCCTGCCCAGTTCCCTCATGCCGACCGGTCTCGAAGCCGGCCTGAGCAAACAGCAGCTGGCTGACCTTCTGGCTTACCTCAAGGGAGAGAAGTGATCAAGTCAGCGGGGGCGTAGGCATGGTGACGCGTCGCCATGTAAAATCCGAGCAAGGGTGACCTCTTGATAGCAGACGCCTCATCCTTCGTCATCCATACTGCTTGCCCGGGAAGGCGGCGTGCGTAGACATAACTTGACCCCATGAGCCCCTCGCGACGCACCTTCCTCGGATCCCTCGGCGGCCTGGCCGTCGGCCATGCGCTAGCGCCGGCCCTCCGTGCCGCTGAGACGGCCGACAGGCCCCTGGGCCTCGCCCTCTGCGGGTTGGGAAACTACTCGAATGGAGAGCTCTCTCCGGCGCTGCTGGAGACCAAGAACGTGAAGCTGGTGGCGGCCATCACCGGCACCCGTGAGAAGGGCGTGAAGCTCGCCAAGCTGCACGGATTCGACGAGGCGAGCGTCTATTCCTACGACCAGTGGGACAAGGTCGCCGCCAACAAGGCCATCGACATCGTCTATGTGGTCACGCCTCCGGGCGTGCACGCCCGGAACGTCCTCGACGCCTTCGGCGCCGGCAAGCACGTCATCTGCGAGAAGCCCATGGCCACCTCGGTCGCCGACTGCGACGCGATGATCGCCGCCGGAAAGAAGGCCGGCAAGCGGCTGGCCATCGGTTACCGCCTGCACTTCGACCCCTATCATCAGGAACTCGTCCGTCTGGCCAAGTCGCAGGAGTTCGGTCCTTTCATGAAGATGACGACCGCCAACGGCTTCACTCTCCGTCGCAAGGTCTGGCGGGTTGAGAAGAAGCTGGCCGGCGGCGGCGCGCTCCTCGACATGGGCGTGTATTCCATCCAGGCCTGCTGCATGGCGGCTGACGCCAATCCCGTCTCGGTCATCGCCAAAGAACTGCCTAAGACGATGCCCGAGCTCTACACCGAGGTCGAGGAGGCCATGGAGTTCCGTCTGGAGTTCGCCAACGGCGCCGTGGCGGACGTCTGGACGGGCTACAATGACAACCGCGGCCTCTTTCACGCCGAGGCGGCCAAGGGCTGGTTCAAGGGCGAGCGCCCCGTCTTCAGTTACCGCAACCTCAACATCTCGACCTCCGCCAAGGGTAGGCTGGACTTCGGCATCTTCCGTCAGCAGCAGCGCCACATGGACGGCGTCGCCCAGGCTTTCCGTGACGGCACCGAGGTCACCTGCACCGGCGAAGTCGGTCGACGCGACATGGTCATCGTCGAAGGCATCTACGAATCCATCCGCACCGGCAAGAAGGTCGAGCTGAAGTATAGCTGAAAGATCGAGGACCCGAGGGCCGGAGGGCCGGAGGGCACGAGAACTGAGGTAGGGGCAGCACCACGTGCTGTCCTTATTTGTCTTCGCCGCACGTCAGCCCTTGCAGGTTTATCTGTTTTCAGAAATGAGGATCCATTCAGTCCTCTATTCAGGCCTCAACGCGGACCTCCACTCGGTCATCAGTTTTAGTTCGTCCCCTTCGCGAGGGTGGCCTTGAGCGACGAGACGATGGAAGCGTAGGCGGGATCGGCGGCTAGGTTCTTCAGTTCCTTCGGGTCAGCGTCGTGATCGTAAAGTTCCACGCCGAGTCGACCTTCGTTCCATTCCGTATAACGGTAGCGTTCGGTCCGGACCGAGCGGCCGACCTTGCGTTCCGGCGTGGCGGCCTTCTTCTTGCCGCCGGCGTTGATGGCGCCGAAGTCGACCTGGGTGTACGCGGCGTGACTCCACACCGATTCAGGGTTGGCGAGCAGCGGACGCAGGCTCTTGCCTTGGGCGCGTTTGTCGGGGGTCAGGTCGCACAGATCGGCGACGGTCGGGTAGAGGTCGACGAGTTCGGCCACGCGCTTCGTCGAGTGCCCGTTGGCGGGATTGCCCGGATCGCGGATGATGAGCGGCACGCGGGCGGAGTCCTCGTAGAGGGAGCGTTTCTGCCAGAGTCCGTGTTCGCCGAGGTTGTAGCCGTGGTCGCTGATGAAGACGACGACCGTGTTCTGGTCGAGCCCCTGCCTCTTCAGTTCGGCGAGCACCAGGCCGAACTGTGTGTCCATGAAGGTCATCGAGGCGAGGTAGGCCTGCTTGGCCGTGCGTTGCGTGTCTTCGGTCATGCCGTAGTTGGCCACGGCCGTATTGGACAAGGCGACCTGCGGTTTCGAGGCGCGGTCCGCGGAGGGGTCGGGGACGAGCTCGACCTTATCCTTGGGGTAGTTCCGGAAATAGGATTTGGGAGCCACGTAGGGCGTGTGGGGGCGGAAGAAGCCGACCGCCAGGAAGAAGGGCTGGGACCGCTTCTGTTGGAGGAAACTGATGGCCTGCGCGGCGATCTTGCCGTCGGTCTGCTCGGCGTCGGTGCCGTCGGCCGCGAGCCAGCTCAGCGTCCCGCCGTAGTTGCCCGACCCGACGAGGATCTGCCCCATGTTGCCCTTGGCTTTGTCGGCGGAACTGCCGGCACCGACGCCGATCGAGAAGATCTTGTCTTCGTCGTCGCAGTCGCGGCCGCGGGGGTTCCAGACCTTCTCCCAGGACTGTGGGTCGTCGAGGCCGTCGGTGCCGATCTCCTTGGGCACGCCGTAATGGTAAAGCTTGCCGATGCGGGCGACCGAGTATCCGTTGTTCTTGAAGAGCTGAGGCATGGTCACCATGTCAGGGATCACCTTTCGGAATTCCTTCGCGTTGTCGTAGACCCCGGTGGTGTCCGGACGGAGTCCCGTCAGGAAGGAGGTACGACTCGGATTGCAGAGAGCGTATTGGCAGTAGGCGCGGTCGAAGCGGACGCCGGTGCGGGCGAGCGCGTCGATGTTCGGCGTCAGCGCCGGGCCGCCGTAGGTGCCCATGCGGGCGCCGCAGTCGTCCGACACGAGGAGCAGGACGTTCTTGCGGGGGGCCGCCAAGGCGGTCAGGCAGCTGAAGATCAGGAGGGCGGCAGGGGTGAGGCGCATGGGTCCCATTTAGGGGACAAGCGGGCACGTGGGCAAGGGGGCACCTAGGGATAGAGCCATGGCTAGGGTTAGCTATCGGATAGGGGTGGGAATAAGCAAAAAGGCTGGGACTAGTTTCCTAGCTTCAGCCCTGTCTCTAGCCCTGCGAAGCTACGCTACGCTCACACTTCCCAGTCTTCGCCCTTGCCGGCGAGGATGCGGTCGATGGCCTGCAGGACCTGGTCCGCGGCCTGTTCGGTCGTGTTGCGATCGGTGCGGACGTGGACTTCGGGAGATTCGGGCGTCTCGTAGGGTGATGAGATGCCGGTGAACTCGGCAATCTCGCCCTTGCGGGCCTTCGCATAGAGTCCCTTCACGTCGCGTCTTTCGCAGACTTCCAGCGGGGCGTCGACGAAGACCTCGATGAAGGGGTGGTTGGCGAGGGCGGCCCGTGCCTTGGCGCGGTCGGCGGCCAGCGGGGCGATGAGCGTGACCAGCGCGATTTGGCCGGCGTTGGCGTGCAGTCCCGCGACGGCGGCGGCGCGACGTACGCTTTCGGCACGGTCGGCGGCGGAGAATCCCAGGTCGCGGTTCAGTCCGGCGCGCAGGTCGTCACCGTCGACCCGGATGACGTTGCGTCCCGCGTCGAAGAGGCGTCGTTCGACCAGTTCGGCGACGGTCGACTTACCCGAGCCCGACAGGCCCGTAAACCAGACCACCGCGGGCGGGTGTCCGGCTCGTGCGGTCCGTTCGGCCGCGGTGACCTTGCCGGAGCCCTTGCCGCCTTCGGAGCGGGCTTCGAGGATGATGCCGCCTCCGTGGATGCGTCCGCCCTCCTCCAGGGCGAAGCGGCCCGTCACCGGGCACTCGTGATGCAGGTCGAAGGCGATGGGTCGCGTGGCGCGGACGATGATCTCGCAGATGGAGTCGCGCGGCACTGAATCGGACGGCACGGAGGCGAGCGTTGAGGCGTCGGTGACCTTCTCGATCTTCGCCACGACCGCCTCGACGTTCTGGGTCAGTAGTCGCAGACGGTAGGTCTTGGAGGGCACCAGGGGTTCCTTGCCCAGCCAGAAGACGCGGGCGCGGAACTCACGTCCGACGCGGGGCTGAGACGTGGCGTGCGAGGCGATCTGGCCGCGTTCAACGAAGATCTGTTCGGTCAAGGTCACGCTGGCGGAGCCGCCCGTGCCGACCACGTCTCGGGAGGGGCCGGGCCAGTCCTCGAAGGTCTTGGCCACGCTGCGTCGTCCGCCGGGCTGGAAGACCAGCTCCTCGCCGGGACGGATTGCTCCGGCCTCGACGCGTCCGGCGACGATGCGACGGTGGTCGAACCGGTAGATGTCGGAGACGGGCAGGCGGAGCGGGAGGCACGTGAGGTCGTCCTCGTGCGTGAAGGTGTCCAGCGCCTCCGTGACCGTCGGGCCGCGCCACCAGGCCATCTTGGCCGAGCGTTCGACCACGTTCTCGCCGTGCTTAGCGGCGATCGGGATGAAGTGGGCGGCCTGTAGACCGAGCGACTTCAGGAAGGCGGAGTATTCAGCGACGATACGTCGATAGGTCTCCTCCGACTGATCCACCAGGTCCATCTTGTTCACCAGCACGACCAGCTGACGGACTCCCAGCAGGGAGAGCAGGAACGCGTGTCGTCGGGACTGGTCCATCACGCCCTCATGGGCGTCAATGAGCAGCAGGGCAGCCGAGGCCGAGGCGGCTCCGGTGACCATGTTCTTGAGGAACTCTTTGTGGCCCGGGGCGTCGATGATTGCGTAGGCGCGCTTCTTGGTGCGGAAGAAGATGCGCGTGGTGTCGATGGTGATATTCTGCTCCTGCTCCTCGATGAGGGCGTCGAGCAGGAAGGCGTATTCGAACTCCATGCCTTCGGCGGCGCAGTTGCGTCGGACCTGATCCATCTTGCCGTTGGGCAGCGAGTCGGTGTCGTTCAGGAGCCGCCCGACGAAGGTGGACTTGCCGTGGTCGACGTGACCGACGACGACCACGTGCATCCTGCGATGGTCCTCGGTCTGCTCTGACACGGGGGCGGCGGGGAGGGTGGAAGGGGAGGTGGACATGGTTTCGGAAATCACATGAAGCCCTTGGCGCGCAGCTCCTGCATGGAGTTGCGTCCGACGTGGTCCTGGGCGCGGCCCGCGCGTTCGCTCACCTTGGTGCGGCGCAGCTCCTCGATGACCTCGTCGATGTTGCTGGCCGGGCTTTCCACGGGATGCGTGATTGGGTGGCAGCCGAGGGAGCGGAAGCGCTTGCCGTTGCGGGAGAAGTAGAGGGTGGGATTCGGGATGTTCTCGCGGCGGATGTACTCCCAGATGTCCAGTTCGGTCCACTCGAGCAGGGGTTGCACGCGGATGTGGCCGCCCTCGGGGGCGACGCTGGCGAACTGGCCCCAGAATTCGGGGGGCTGGTCCTTGTAGTCCCAGGTGCTGTCGGCCGTGCGGGGGGAGAACCAGCGCTCCTTGGCGCGGGTGGGGTCCTCGTCGCGGCGGATGCCGGTCACCAGCGCGTCCCACTTGTATTCGGCCAGGGCCTGCTTGAGCGCGACGGTCTTGAGCTCGTGCGTGACCGTGACCGGGTCGTGGGTGGCGTAGCCGACGCCCCGGCGGATGGCGTCCTCATTGATGCGCACGATGAGGTCGATGCCGTGGATCGCCCTGGCCTTCTCCCGGAACTCATACATCTCCGGGAATTCGTAGGTCGTGTCGATGTGCAGGAGCGGGAAGGGGATCTTGCCGCAGAAGGCCTTGCGGGCGAGCCAGATGAGGACGTTGGAGTCCTTGCCCATCGACCACGGCATGCACAACGAGCGGAAGTTGGCGAAGGCTTCGCGGAAGATGTGCATCGAGGTCTGCTCGAGGCGGGTCAGGTGGTCGTTTTGTGCGGTGCGGGACATTGGGTGTAAAGGGACAGGGACAGGGACAGGGATAGGGACAGGGACAGGGACAGGGGCAGGGACAGGAAGAGGGTTACTTCTTGGCGCGGGTGTGGAGGCCGCACTCGCGCTTGTCGAAGCCAGGCCAGCGGCCGCCGCGTTCGTCGCCGCCGGAGGAGGGTGCGGTGCAGGGAGCGCAGCCGATGGATTGGTACCCGCGGTCGATGAGCGGGTTGTGGGGCAGGCCGTGGGCGGCGAGGTATTCGCGTACGCGTTCCTTGCCCCAGTCGACGAGGGGGTTGAGCTTCCAGACGTCGGAGCCGTCGGGACGGGACGCTAGGCTGAGCAGGGGCGTGGAGGCGCGCTCGGCGCTCTGGTCGCGACGCAGTCCGGAGATCCAGAGGTCGAGGTCGAACAGCCGGCGGCCGAGGGGCTGGACCTTGCGCAGTTCGCAGCATTTCTCGGGATCGCGCTTCCAGAGCTCGGGGCCGTGGGCGGTGGCCTGCTGCTCTACGGTCTGCTCCGGCTCCACATCGTCGACCTTGATACCGAGGATCCGCTCGATTTCGGCCTTGAAGGCGATTGTCTCGGGGAAGAGCAGGCCGGTGTTCAGCGTGAAGGCCTTGATGGGCAGACCGGCCGTCCTGGCCAGATGGAGGATGACCACGCCCGCGGGCTGGAAGCTCGTGCCGATGCCGGCGCGGTCGCCGAAGGTCTGATGGGCCCAGCGCAGACGGTCTTCGGCGGACAGCCCACTGAGGCGTCCGTCAATCTCCGTGAGCTGCGATGGGTCGGGCAGGGCCATTCTGGGTGAATCAGGCCTGGGGCGCCGCGGCGGGCCAGATCGGCGCTCCGTCAGCCCAGTCGCCGAACGCTTGGCCGGCGCGGCGTTCCTTGGCGTACTGCTGGAACAGTCCCGAGAGGACGTTCGGAATCTCGTCGTAGGCCACCGATTCGCGGTAGAGGCGCGCGAGACGCGTGCCTTCGCGGTTGCCGCCGAGCATTAGGTTGTATTTGCCGGGCGCCTTGCCCACGAAACCGATTTCGGCGTTGTAGGGGCGGGCGCATCCGTTGGGGCAGCCCGTCATGCGCACGACGAGCTCTTCGCCACCGAAGCCAGCGACGGACTGAGCCTGTTCGATGCGGTCGAGCAGGGCCGGGAAGACGCGTTCCGACTCCGCGAGGGAGAGTCCGCAGGTGGGCAGGGCGGGGCAGGCCATGCCGCGTCCCTTGATGAGTCCGGGATTGAAGACCAGGGCGCAGCCGTGGTCGCGGAGGGTCTGTTCCAGCGCGGCCTTGTCGGAGTCCTTGACGTCGGAGAGAATCAAATTCTGCGTGGCCGTGAGTCGGAACGTGGGCGCGAACTTTTCGGCGATCACGCGGAGGGCCGACTTGAGGCGGTAGTCGCCGGCGTCCTTGACGCGGCCCGTCTCGACGAAGAGTCCGAGGAACCACTTGCCGTCGGCCTGCTTGGTCCAGCCGAACGCGTCGCCCTGGCCCTTGAAGAAGAAAGGCTTGGCGGCGGGAAGCGGCGCGCCGAGGTGCTTGGCGAGCTCGGCCCTGAACCATTCGACCCCCTTCTCCTGCAGCACGTACTTGATGCGTGCGTGCTTGCGGTCCGTGCGGTCGCCCCAGTCGCGATGGATCTTGATGACGGCCTCGCCGACCTTGACCACCTGGTCACGGGTGAGGAAGCCGATTATGTCGGCCAGGCGCGGGTAGGTGGCCTTGTTGCCGTGCGAGGTGCCGAGTCCGCCGCCGACGAGCAGGTCGTAGCCGACCAGCTTGCCGTCCTCGACGATGGCGACGAAGCCCATGTCGTTGGTGAAGATGTCCACGTCGTTGTTCGGCGGGATGGCGAAGCCGGTCTTGAACTTGCGGGGCAGGTAGGTCTTGCCGTACAGCGCATCCACCGGGGCCCCGCTGTCATCGAGGTCCGCGGGCGGAGGCAGGTAAGGGTTGGCCTGGTCGACCACGGCACGAGCCTTGGCGATCTTGTCGCCGAGCCCGAGGTCCACCTGCACGCCGTCCACCCAGATTGAGTGGTAGGCCGTCGTGCGGGGCAGGAGCGCCTTGGTGAGCGTGAACGCGTCGTCCTCGACCGCCAGCGTGACGGCGTCGACCGGGGGATTCGAGGGAGCCGTGACGTTGCGGTTTACGTCGCCGCAGGTCGCCAGCGTGGAGGAGAGGGCGTCGTTGATCGACTTGATGAGCGGACCGATTCCCTGCTGCACCACGCCGTGGAACTGGAAAGTCTGGCGGGACGTGATGCGCAGCGTGCCGTTGGCGAACCGACCGGAAAGGTCGTCATACACCAGGTATTGGGCCGCGGGGACGATGCCGCCCGTCTGCCGCGTACGCACCATGACCGAGAAGACCTTGCCCGTCTTGCGCTTGTCACGGTCATCCTGCTGGTAGATGCCGTGGAACTTGATGAACTGCTCGTCGTCGCCACTGAAACGGTCGGCGGCGGGGTTGGCCAAAGTCTCCCGGATCGTGCCGGAAAGGTCCGGTTTGTCCGCCTTGAGGAGTTCGTTCTTGGTCAGGGGCTTCGCAGCGTGTGTATCCATGGTGATTTAATACTTGATAACCTTACCAAAGATTACAAGATAAGGTCAAGTTTAAATAAATGGTAAATTCCAACTTCAGTCGGGTGGTGTTCGTGGGGGCGGGGCCTGGGGCTGCCGACCTCATCACCGTCCGTGGTCTGAAGCTCCTGCAGTCGGCAGACACGGTCATCCATGATTCGCTGCCAGGAGACGCATTGCTCGCGGAAGCCCGATCTGACGCCCGTCTGGTGGCCGTCGGCAAGCGCTGCGGTCGGCACTCGATGACGCAGGACGAGATCAACGCATTGCTTGCACGTGAAGCCCTTTCGGGCGGTCTCATCGTTCGTCTCAAGGGCGGTGATCCCGGCGTCTTCGGTCGACTTGGCGAGGAGATGGACCATCTCGCCGCGCTCGGCATCCCCTTCGAGGTCGTTCCCGGAGTCACTGCCGCCACCGCCGCGGCGGCCGACGCCTGCTTCCCGCTCACGCATCGGGGCGTCGCGCAGGCAGTCACCTTCCTCACCGGACATTGCGCCGACGGATCTGAACCTGACTGGAAGGCTCATGTGGGAACGGGTGCCACCCTCTGCCTCTACATGGGCGCCAAGTCGTTGCCCCGTGCGGCGGGTCGCATCCTGGAGGCCGGAGCCGAAGCATCCCTGCCCGTGCGTCTGCTCTCCAAGGTCTCACAGCCCGGTTCCTCCGACGTGCTGACAACGCTGGGGGAATTGGCTGACGGCTCACTCGACACCTCCTCGCTCCCGACCCCGCTCATCGCGGTCATCGGTGCGGTGGTCGCTCCCCTTCGTGGCGTCGGGCTGCTGGCGCGCGTCGCGGCCAGGGCCTGAACGTCGTCAGGCCTTCCGAGGTCGGCGGGCCCAATAAAAGAAGGCTGGGATCAGGACCGCGAGCGTGATGAGCACGCGCCAGATCTTGTTCTGGAGCCAGCCCGGAAGGACGTATTGCAGCGCCCAGGGCATCAGCAGCAGGCCGCCCACGAGCAGGTAGCCGGCAATCACGGCCTGGTTCTTGGGCAGTGGCACGTGGTCGAGCTTCATACCCAGGACGGCCGCCAGCATGTCGTGGGAGCTGATGAGCGGGCTGAGTTTCCAACGCACGCCGGCGGGCGCGCATTCCTTGGCGATGGCGGCCACGTCTCCGTCGGGCCCTGCGTGACGCCCCGGCAGCAGGAACATCATCAGGATCACGGCCTCGCCCTCCGCGTGCTGAATCGCGCGCTCGAGCAAGGGCTCGTTGAAGTCATACTCCGCCCCCTCGCTTCGCTCCATCGAGCAGGCGATCAGCTGGTTCGGACTCAGCTTGAGCTCCTTACGCAGGGCCTCGGCCAGTCGGTTCCGGCATTCCGTCACCGCTTTCACCGGCGAACCATGGTCGCAGAGCAACACCGTGCCGGAGCCCTTCTTCCATCCCGTGGCCCTGAGATTCTCCTCGAGGATACACGCCAGATCAGCGCCGTCCTCATCGAACAGCGTGGGGAGAACTTTGAGCCGCATCCCGGCCTTGGCGTTCTCCGCGAAGACCTTGGGGATGAATTCCGTGACGGCGCGGCTCGGACCGATGAACAGGGGAAGCACGAGCAGCTCCTCCACGCCGTCGGACCCAGCCTGTCGGACGGCTTGCTCGAAGATGACTGCGGGCTCGCCGCGGAGCAGGGCGGGGTCGACTTTGTTCGAATGCAAGACGGAGACAGGCAGCACCTTCTCCTTGCGACCCGCGTTGATCAGCTCGGCCAGATCGCGGAGCGCGAGCGTGGCCGCCGGCTCCAGGGAGCCGTTGTCGACCAGCAGTGCGCGTCTCTTGGACATGATTTTTTCTTGCGGGGACGGGGGTCCTTTGCAACCGACATGTCCCTTTGCATATTGCCTGCCGGGGGCGGGCGGGGCATCCTATGGATCATGACCCCGTTGTTCCGTACCCTGCTGGCGTTCGTCCTGACCGCAGCCTCGCTCACCGCCGCCGAGGGTTGGCTGACTGACCTCGATGAGGCCAAGAAGCTCGCCGCCAAGGAGAACAAGGCCATCCTGGTCGACTTCACCGGCAGTGACTGGTGCGGTTGGTGCATCCGCCTCCGTGAGGAGGTCTTCGACAAGCCGGAGTTCAAGGAGGCGTCCAAGCATTACGTGCTGGTCGAGCTCGATTTCCCTCGCACCAAGAAGCTGCCCGCGGCGCAGAAGGAGAAGAACGAGGCGCTGGCCAAGCAGTTCGCCATCCGTGGGTTTCCGACCATCCTGCTGATGAACAAGGAGGGCCAGCCTTTCGCCAAGATGGGCTATGAGCCGGGAGGTCCCGTCAAGTACGTCGAATCGCTTAAGGAGGCGCTCAAGCGCAACAATCCCGAGGGCGCGAAGGCCTTCCGTGACGAGCTCGAGGCCGAGAGCCGCGCCGAGGAGCTCGGGGAGAAGGTGGAGGAGGCCATCGCCGGTCCGGTCGATAAGAAGGACCTCGCGGCTGCCGAGGCCGCCATCGAGAAGGTCCTCAAGGAGTCCGGCGCCAAGGGGGAGTTGCGCTTGAGCATCCTAGCCCAATACCGGATCGGCGTCATCGCCCGTTGCAAACCGGGCGACTTCGCTGCGCTTCTCAAGGCCACGGACGAAATCATCGTCGAAGCGGGCGATTCACCCCTTCTTCCCCGCCTCAAGGCCATGCGCGAACGCATCGAGCAGGCCGCCAGCCGCAAAACGGAAGGCAAGTGATTCGTTCGGTCTCCATTTTGCTGGCATTCCTCAGCCTGCATGCCTCGGCTCCGGCCGCGGACACGTGGCACACCAATCTGGAGACCGCGCGGAAGGAGGCCGCCAGGGACCGCAAGGACATCCTTATCGAGTTCGCCGGCAGTGACTGGAGTCCAGCCTGCTTCGCCCTGCGCAAGCAGGTCCTGGACACGTAAGGTTTCCCGCGTTACGCGAAACGCTTCGTGCTTGTGAAGATTGTTTCCCGAGGAAGACCAAGCTGTCCGAGGAGGCGATCGTCCGCAACAAGGCAACCGCTTCGGCCTTCGCCGTGACGTCGTATCCGACCGTGGTGATGGTCGACGGCAAGTCTTCCGAGGAGTTAGGACGCGTCACAGGCTACGGGGGCAAGGGTGCGCAGGCCTATGTGGCTGAGCTTTCCGCCTTCCGGAACACTCCCGCGGACCAGGCCCAGCGGAAGCAGGAGGAACGCGTGCAGGCTGCCAAGCTGGAGGGGATCCGCACCAAAGAACGGATGATCTCGGCGGCCATCAAGGCGCGTGACTTCCCCGCCGCCGTCGCCGTCATCGACGTCATCTATAAGGGCGTGAAGCCTCCTCAGCTGGCCCTGAGCACCCTCAACAAGGCCATTCTTTCGCATCGCATCGACCCCAAGGCCATGGATCGCACCTGGAAGCTTCTGCAGCAGGCCTTGCTGGAGGCCGAGGGTGAAGCCGACCTGTCCAAGGCCGTGCTGGAGATGGCCCGAAGGATTTCCCCGGCTCGAAAACTCGAGAAGGCGAAGCCGGAACCCAAGGCCAAGGCGGACAAGGGGGCCTGAGCCATCACAGGTGTTGCCCCCGGGGTCCATGTGGGCAAGGTTTATCGCATGACCCCACACCTGCCTTTACTGGCGGCTCTCGTCCTCTCTGCCATCGCCCTTCCTGCCGCCGAAGGCTGGCTGACCGATCTCGACGAGGCGCGCAAAGTGGCCGTCAGGGAGAAGAAGGCCATCCTCATCGATTTCACGGGCAGTGACTGGTGCGGCTTCTGCATCAAGCTCCGTGACGAGGTTTTCACGACCAAGGAGTTCAAGGACTTCGCCAAGAACTACGTTCTGGTCGAACTCGACTACCCGAACAAGAAGCCGCAGCCGCCCGAGGTGAAGGCCAGGAACCGTGAGATCCAGGCGAAGTTCGACGTCCGCGGCTTTCCCACCGTCTTGCTGATGGATGCCCAGTCGGGCGACGCCTACGGCCGGGTCAGCGGCTATTCGCCGGGCTCCGGCCCCAAGGACTACCTCGCCAGGCTTTCCGCCTTCGTCAACACGCCCGAGGGACGCGAGAAGGCCTCGGCTGAAGCCAAGGCCGCGGCGGAGGACAGGAAGAAGCGCGCCGAACACACGGCCAAGATCAACGCGGCTATCAAGCAGAAGGATTTCGAGGAGGTATGCCGGCTCTACGACGAGCTGCACAGCGGCCGCCCCGGTATCGCCTCGATCAACAAGGCGTTGGCCTCCCAGGGAATCGATCCCGCCAACAAGGAGCGTGCGCTGAAGTGGGCCGACCAGGCCATCCGGGAGGCGGCCGGCGATGAGAAGCTCGTCAACGCTTTCAAGTCGATCCGCGAGCGGATCCAGAAAGGGCCTGCGAAGGCTCCTGGTGCCAAGCCTACTCCGTCGTCCACCAATTCAGGTTCCTGACCTGTCGGCCAGTCGGGCCAGGTCTTCGTTCAGCACCGCTTCAGGACTGAAACCCCTGCTTCTGAGCTCTCTGATTGACAGTCCGGCCGTGCGCTTCGCAAGGCGCCTCCCTGAAGCGTCCGTGATGAGCGGTGCGTGGGCCCATGCGGGAGCAGCCCAGCCGAGGGCTTGGAAGAGCAGCAGCTGTCGTGCAGTCGAAAGCAGGAGGTCTGCGCCCCGGACGACCTCGGTCACGCCCATGGCGTGGTCGTCCGCCACCACGGAAAGTTCGTAGGCCGGCATGCCGTCCTTGCGCCAGATGAGGAAGTCGCCGAAGTCGGTTCCGGCGGTGAAGCGTTGCGCTCCCCGGATGGCGTCCATGAACCCGATAATCCCGCCGTCCGGCACGCGGAATCTCCAGTTGGTCGAGCCTGGATTGAGGGCGTCGCGGCCGGCATCCGAGGCAGGGCGCAGCGACGCGGGGAACATTGGCTCCGCGTCGTCCTCTGCATGCGGCGCGGACAGCGCGCGTTCTACGTCCATCCGGGATTTGTCGCACGGGTAGATGGCGCCCGACGCGTGCAGCCTGCGCCAGACCTCGGCGAACCATGGCATGCGCTGGGATTGGACGTAGGGTGCTCGCGCTCCGCCCACGTCGGGACCTTCCTGCCACGCGAGCCCCAGCCAACGGAGGTCTTCGAGCGCCGCTTCGGAGAACTCAGGTCGGCAGCGTGAGCCGTCCAGATCCTCGATGCGCATGATGAGCGCGCCTCCCGCCGCTTCCGCCCGACGGGCCGCGAGGGCGAAGGTGCGCGCATGGCCCACGTGCATCAGTCCCGTGGGGGTAGGCGCGAGACGTCCGCGGTAGGCCGCCATGCGCTCAGAGCGGGTTGCCCGTGCCGACGAATTCCCAGGGCACGCCAAACTCGGCCGAGACCGCGGCCGCGAGGGCCTTCACGCCCCACGTTTCGGTGGCGTAATGACCGCAGGGGTAGAGATTCCAGCCCTGTTCCTGGGCCTCGTTGAAGTGCTCTTCGCGGAGTTCCCCGGTGATGAGCGTGTCACAACCGGCGGCCCGGAGGAGGGGCAGGGCACTGCGTCCGCTGCCGCTGAGAATCGCGATGCGGGCGGGTCTGGCGGAGCCGAATTCGATGGCCTTGAAGGTGTCCTGGTAGGATGACTTGAGCCGGCGACGCAGCGTCGTGCGGGGGACGCCCCGGCAGACGCAGGCGATGGGCAGGCCCTCGTAATCCACGAACCAGTCGATCACCCGGAGTCCCAGGTCGGCGGCGATGAGCGCGTTATTGCCGATGACCGGATGGGCGTCGAGCGGGAGGTGGCTGGAGTAGAGGGAAAGCCCGTGCTTGCGCAGCGCCGCCTGGCGCGACCTAGCGACCACCCGGGCGGGCGAGACGGGCTTCCAGCGCATGCCATGGTGCACGATGAGGAAGTCGATTCCGCGTCGGGCGGCGGCCTTAAACACTTCCGTGCCGGCGTCCACTGCCGCACCCACCTTGCGGATACGTTCCTTGCCCCGGTGCTGCAATCCGTTGTGGGCGTCGGGGAAGTCGGGAATCTCACGCCGATTGGTGAGGGCGTCGCAGAACCGGGTGATGTCTCCGAGGGAAGCCGGCATGGTCAGAGCGGTCTGAAGCACGCCGGTTTTTCCGCAGGCCGGGAAAGCGAGGCTTCGGTGAAGACATCGTCGCCGAAGCGCAGTCCGAGCGCGGCCTCGGTGAACTTGAGCAGGTCGGTGTCGCGGCTCGCCTCATCCCGCACGCTGCAGGTTCCCAGCACCCATTGGTCCCCCGCCTTGGCGAAGTCCTCGACCGCGAGTGAGCGCAGCGGCCTGCCGTCGGATGACCTCACCTTGGCCTCGAGGATTGCTCCGTAGGCGCGGTCGACGCCGAACGTCACCTCGCCCTCGAACCCCTCCTGTCGGGCGCTGAAGACGTGCATCGGACGGCGTCCGCGTTCGGTCGACATGTATTTCGTCCCTTTCCAGTGCGTGAAGGGGAGCTGCAGGTCGAAGGCGCTCACGAGAAGGCCGGCGGAAAGCGGGGTGAAGGAGCCTGCCGTCGGCCGTGTGAGACGGCCGTCGGCGTGGACGAGGACTTCGCTTCCGGACGACGACTTGCGGGCCAGGATGCGGGTGTTCGCGCTATCCTGCATCTCGATGCGCAGCAGGTGGGCGTCGCCGCGGGAGGAAGCCCAGAGCGTGCCTTTGACTGGTGCGGACGCATCGCCGCGCCGCGGACGATGGACGGCTTCGAACCCGAAGCAGACGTCGGAGGTTAGCCTGGAGTTGCGGATGTCGTCCAGAGTCCTCGCGGCTTCGCTTGCCGAGAGCTGCGGCAGGCGTAGATCGTCACGCCCTTGACCGAAGAGGGGCGTGAGCGAGAGGCAGAGGGCCCAGCGCAGCGCGATGCTGAACGGCCTCATTCCGCCCACGGGTCACTTCTTGGCCGGAGCCGGGGCCGCAGGTGCGGCCGGGGCGGCCGGAGTCGCCGGAGCGGCGGGAGCCGCGGCGGCGGGGGTGGTCGTAGCGGGAGCGGCAGGAGCGGCGGCCGGGGCGGCGGTGGACGCCGCTTCGAGGGCCGAAGGAGCCTTCTTTTCGCGGGCCACGAAGCCGAGGTAGAGGCCGAAACTCAGGATGAAAAGGATGACCGTCAGCACGGAGGTCATCTTGGAGAGTACATTGGCGGATTCGCCTCCGAAGACGCTTTCGGCCGCTCCGCCGCCCAGGGCTGCGCCCATGCCGGCGTTGGCGCTCGGGCGCTGCATGAGGATGATGAGCACCACCAGGATGCAGACCACGAAGAGGGCCACCACGGAGGCGTAGAGCAGGAAGTCCTTCATCCCCCCATCCAAGAGGCCATGGGAGCCTTAAACAACGCCAAAATCAGCCCTTCCGATAGGCCCCGGAGGCCACTTCGTAGGTCAACCAGCCGTTTCCGGGCGGCGGACGCGTGCCCGTGGCGATGACCTGATGCCCCTCTCCGATCTCCTTCCAGAAGGCCGACCTTCGGACGTCATCCAGTTCGCCCAGCACGTCATCGGCGAGGATGACCGGGGTGGTGGGCGCCCGGGCGGCGTCACGTCTGACCCGCGCCAGCGTGAGTCCGAGGGCGATGAGCCTCTGCTGTCCCTCGCTCGCGTAGTCCGCGGCGTCGTGACCGTCGAAGAGGACTTCGAAATCGTCGCGGTGAGGTCCCTTGAGCGTGGAGCCCGCGGCGAGTTCTGCCGCACGCATCCGTTTCCAGCAGCCCTCAAGCTCGTCGGCCGCGGTGTCAGGGCGATGCCGCACGGTCGCCGCGGCGGTGAAACCGGCGCGGCCGGCCACGTCACGAAGCGTCCCGCAGATCTCGGGCAGCTGCCGCGCGCGCGATTCGATGATGAGGCGGGCCGCGGGCAGCATCGCGGATTCAAACGCCCGCAGCTCCTCTTCCGACGGATCCGGATTCTTCAGGAGCGCGTTGCGGCCTTCCAGGCCCTTCTGGTAGGTGCGCACGGCCTCGAGGTAGGCCGAATCCGTGCCGCCGATTGCCGCGTCCAGCCACCGTCTGCGGTTGGAGGGTGAACCGCGTACGAGACGGAGGTCGTCGGAGCAGAAAGCGACCGTGGGAAACCTCCCGAGATGGTCGGCAACCGAGGTGACGGGCGTGCCATCGACCTGTCCCGTGCGCGAGCCTTTGGCCAGACGCACTTCGACCGCCGACGTCGTGCCGGCGTCGTCCCGGACGTCGATGCGCAGGCGCGCCTCCTTGGCACCGTTGCGCACGAGCGGAGCGATCTCCGTCGTGCGGAATGACCGGAACGCCGAGACCAGGCCGGCGGCCTCGAGCAGGTTCGTCTTTCCCTGTCCGTTCTCCCCCAGCAGGAAGACACGCGGCGCGTCCGTGTCGACGTCCGCAAACGTGACGTTGCGGAAGTCAGCCGCGCGGATGCGGGTGATCCGCATGGCTCACTCCGGGATGACCAGCACCATGCCAGGCTTCAGCGCCTGAGGATTGGGCACCTTGTCGCGGTTGGCCTTGATGATGTCATTGGCACGGGAACCGTTGCCGTACATCTTCATCGAGATGCGCGTGGGGTTGTCACCGGCGACGACCGTGTAGGTCCGGCCCGAGCCCGCCGCGGTCGGGGCGGTGGGCTGAGGAGCGGAGGTTGCGGGGTCGGAGGGGCGCAGCCTGGTGTATTCTGAAAGTTCCTTCTTCAGGCGGTCATTTTCCATCTGGAGGGCCCGCAGGCGGCCGTTGAGGTCCACGCTGCCCGCGGCGTCGGGTTCCATGGGCTGCCCCGGGAGCTGCTTCATGTACTGCTTTTCCGCGGTGCGGATCATCTGCTTCACCATCGGCGCCTGCTGCGAGCCGGGCTTGAGTCGGACGTACTGGTTGAAGTGGTAGATGGCCGGCAGCGGGTCGCCGAGGTCGAGGTACATGCGGGCGGCCTCGAGGTGGGATTCCGCGGCGTTCTTGCGGCTGTCGATGACCTTCAGGAAGCATTCCAGCGCCCGTCGCGTCTCGCCCTGCTTGTGGAAGATCTGGCCCTGCTTGAAGTCTGGATCCTCGACGTCGAGCGAGGCGGCGCCGGTCCGACCCGTGTCATCACAGCCGATGGCGAGGAACGCAATGAGGGCCAGGAGTGCGCGGGACATGAGTCAGACAATCCTTGTCGGCGCCATTCCCATCAATCCAAAATCAGCCGTGCAGGCAAACCTTGAACGCTTCATCGATCCGGGGCCAGCGGAACGTGAAGCCCGCCGCGAGGGCTTTCTCAGGCCGGACCCTCAGGTCAGAGAGGATCGTCTCCTTGGCGAAGCCGCCCAGAGGAGCCAGCGCCCAGCGCGGAAGAGGCAGGAAGGCCGGCCGGCGGAGGGCCTTGCCGAGCGCATGGGCAAACTCGCGCTGCGTCAGATAACCCGGGGCGGTCGCATTGACCGGACCGCACACATCGCCGCGGTCTAGGCTCCAGAGGATGAGCCGGGCCAGGTCATCGACCGTAATCCAACTGACGGCCTGCGACCCTCCGGCGATCGGGCCGCCCAATCCGAGCCGGAAGGCCGGCAGCATGAGTTGAAGGGGGCCGCCTGAAGCCCCCAGCACCATGCCGGTGCGAAGGAAGACGGTGCGGATCCCCGCCTTGACCGCCGGGCCGGCGGCCTCCTCCCAGGCGGAAGTGACCTTTGACAGGAAACCGTCCTCCCGCGTATCTGACGACTCGGTCAGGATTCCCTCCCGCCGGGTGCCATACCGGTTGATGCCCGACATGCAGATGAACACGGAGGGTCCGCCGCCGGTCCGTAGTTCGGCGAGGGCGTGGGCGATCAGATCGGTCGAGGCCACTCTGCTCTCTATGATGTCTAGGACGCCCTTTTCATTCCAGCGTCGGGCGATGGGCGCTCCGGCGAGATGGACCGCCGCTTCGCAACCGCGCAGCGCCTCCTTGTCGATGCGGCCGGTTCGGATGTCGTAGCCGCCGGGGCCCGAGGTGCGTGAGCGCAGACGCACGATTTCGTGTCCCGACTCACGCAAGTGGGAGCACAACGTCCGCCCGACAAAGCCTTCGGCTCCTGTCACGGCGATGCGTCTTGGGCGGTTCATCATTTCATCAAGCGGGGTTCATGCCCGGAATCAAACATAGCCGCGGGTGAGGCAGGCGAGCCAAGGTCTGCCCGTGCCCGGTTCGCGTCCTTCGACGGTCAGCTCCAGTCCCTCCCGGGCCTTGGCCCTCATCCAAGCGTGCACCGACCCGGCCTCATCCTCTCCGCCCGGATGTCCGGTGTAGCAGACGCAGATGAGCCTGCCGCCCGGCCTGAGCGTCCCCACGGCGGCCTCAAGCGCCCTCAAGGTCGTTTCGGTGCAGGTCTTCACGGTGGGATCACCCCCGGGGAGGTAGCCCAGATTGAAGATCGCGGCGCCGACCCGGCCATGGTCGCAGGCCGGCACGGCCGAGGCCATTTCGGCGTGGCAGCGTCGATGCAGCGTGCAGCGATCGAGCAGCCTGGCTTGGGCGAGCAGGGCGCGTGTCGAATCAATGGCCTCGGCCTGCACGTCGAAGGCGTGCACCCGCCCGCCCGCCCCCACCAGACCTGCCAGCAGCAGCGAGTCCCTTCCTCGGCCAGCCGTACCGTCGATCGCCACGTCGCCTTCGGACAACGTCGCGCGGAGCAGGTCGGCGGCGGTCTCCGTGACCCGCATCGCTCAGGGCAGCCAGGGGAATTTCCTGTAGTCGGGCTTGCGACGCTCGTTCCATGCGGCGCGCCCTTCGTCTCCCTGTTCGGTGAGGTAGTAGAGCAGCGTCGCGTTGCCCGACAGTTCCTGGATGCCGGCCTGTCCGTCGAGCTCGGCGTTGAACGCCGACTTGAGGCAGCGGATGGCGAGCGGGCTCTTCTCCAGGACCTCCTGCGCCCAGCGCACCCCCTCGGCGTCGAGGTCCTTCACCGCCACCACGGCGTTGACCAAGCCCATCTCCAGAGCCTGTTTCGCATCATACTGGCGGCAGAGGTACCAGATTTCACGGGCCTTCTTCTGACCCACGATGCGTGCCAGGTAGGAGGCACCGAAGCCCCCGTCGAAGCTGCCCACGCGCGGCCCGGTCTGACCAAAGACCGCGTCCTCGGCGGCGATGGTGAGGTCGCACACCACGTGCAGCACGTGTCCGCCCCCGATGGCGAACCCTGAGACCAGGGCGATGACCACCTTGGGCATCGTCCGGATGAGCCGTTGCAGGTCGAGCACGTTGAGGCGCGGGACACCGTCCTTGCCGACGTAGCCACCCTTGCGATCGCCACGGATCTTCTGGTCCCCGCCGGCGCAGAAGGCCGTCTTGCCGTCGTGCTGGGGGTTGGCGCCGCGCAGCAGCACCACGCCGATCTTTACGTCATCCCGGGCGTCCGAGAAGGCGGCAATCATCTCGGCCACGGTGTCCGGCGTGAAGGCGTTGCGGCGGGTCGGCCGGTTGATGGTCACGCGGGCGATGCCGTCGGCCTTCTCATAGACGATGTCGGCGTATTCGCCGCACTTTTTCCAAAGTGGCTCGGTGGACATGGGTTCAACTTGCAGGCCTCGGGCCCGTTTTCCAGCCGTTTAGAGCGGGTGCTTGAAAAACCGCTGGGAACCTCACACTTTGCGGGTATGACCAAGCTCAGCAGCCAGCAGACGGGCAAGGTATCATCCTGGGTGGCCGAGGGGGCGACGCTCTCCCAGATTCAGGCGCGACTGGCCTCTGAATTCGACGTGCACCTGACTTACATGGACGTCCGGCTGCTGGTCGATGACCTGAACCTCAGTCTTGTCGAGAAGGCGGAGCCCAAGAAGGCCGACGAGCCTCAGGCCGAGACGGCCGAGGCCGCCGCCCCCGCCGATACCACGCAGGCCGAACCTGCGCCTCAGTCCCAGTCCGGCGTGTCTATCAGCATCGACACCGTGATGGCTCCCGGGGCGATGGTCAGCGGATCGGTCAAGTTCAGCGACGGTTCCGTCGGTACCTGGTATCTCGACCAGATGGGTCAGCTCGGATTCAATCCCCCTTCGCCCGGCTACCGTCCCTCCCAGACTGACGTTGCCGACTTCCAGGTGAAGCTCGACACGGCTTTGCGGCAAGCCGGTTACTGAGCGCGCGACCTGAGCACGGCTTCCGCGAGCGCGAAGTCGGCCGGGCGGGTCAGCTTGAGGTTCGCGTCAGGGTTCTCGACGAGAGCGACCTCGATGCCAACCGTCTCAAGCGCCGAGCTGTCGTCGGTCACCTTGCGGCCGGATTCGTTGACCTTGCGGTAGGCGCGCAGGATGTCGGCCGTGCGGAAGACCTGCGGGGTCTCGGCGGTCCAGACCAGCGCGCGGTCGGGCGAGGCGGCCACCGAGGCCGAATCCGCCTTAGCAATCTTGACCGTGTCGGCCGCCCGTCCGGCGAGGATGGCCGCGCCGGTTTCGGAGGCCTTGGCCCTGACTTTGCGAATGGCGGCCTCCGTGATGAGGGGGCGCGCAGCGTCGTGGATGTGCACGAGGCCATCGTGCGATTCACAAGCGGACAGGGCGGCCAGCACCGAATCCTGGCGGGAGTCGCCGCCTTGGATGAAGTCGATGCGCAGCCCGATGTTTTCCGAGGCCAATAGTGATTTGACCCGCGCAAGCTGGGCCTCGTCGCGGTAGGTGATGACGGCGCGGCCGAAAAGCCCGGTCGCGGAGAAGGCCCGCAGGCAATGGATGAAGACCGGGGAGCCGCAGAGCGGCGCGAGGATCTTGTCGTCCACGGCGGACTGCATGCGACGGGCCGACCCGGCGGCCAGCAGTACGAGGATGTCTCGCCCGTCGCTCACCGGGACTCGCCGATTTCCTTGCGGATGCGTTGCGCCATGGCGGCCGGATCCGTCGCCTTGAGGATGGGGCGTCCCACCACGATGAAGCTCGCGCCGGCGGACGCGGCGTCGGCGGGAGTCATGACGCGGCTCTGGTCGTCTCCCTTGGCGTCGGGGTAGCGGATGCCGGGCGTGACGAGGTCGGGCCCCGTGCCGAGGGCCGTGCGGAGGATCGCGAGTTCTAGCGGTGAGCAGACCAGGCCGTGGGAGCCGGCCGCCACGGCCATGCGGCCCAGCAGCCGGACCTGTTCCTCCGCCGGACGCTCGATGCCGACCGCGGCAAGCTGGGCTTGGTCCATGGAGGTGAGCACGGTCACGGAAAGAAGTCGGCATTCTGGCAGGGAGGTGCGCGCCGCTTCGGTTGCCCGGGCAATCATCTCGGGTCCGCCCCCGGCGTGCAGGGTGAGCAGGGAGCAGGGACGGCCCTTGAGGCTCTTGATCGCTGAAGCAACGGTGTTGGGGATGTCGTGCAGCTTGAGGTCGAGGAACACCTTGAAGCCCATGCCGTGGAACTCGTCCACGATGCCAGGGCCGTGCTTAGTGAACAACTGTAGGCCGAGCTTCACCCAGCCGAGGCTGCCCACCAGCGGTCGTGCGAGGGCGACGGCCTCCTCCTTGGTCTCAACGTCCAAGGCCAGGATGAGGCGGCAGCGGCTTTCCATGCTTCTTGGATAGGGCGGAAGGCGTCGCCCGCCAGATTATTTGCCCTTGGCGGCCTTCTTGAACAGTGGCGTGCTGGGCAGCGAGGAGACCCCAAATCCGAAGGGCTGGGCCGGTTGCTTGCCGAGTAGGTGAAGATCGAACCATTCGGCCATGCGGTCGGTGTCGGCCGCGCCCTGTTCGGCCCAGCCGCCGTGAGCGGCGCCCTTGCGGATGAGCACTTCGCACTTCGCGCCGGCCTTGACGGCCGCGCTCTGGAAGCGGGTTGCCTGGCTGTCGGGAACGAGTCGGTCGGCGTCCCCTTGGACGATGTAGACCGGCGGGGTCTTGGCGCTCACGTGGTAGATGGGTGAGAGGTCGCGTCCCGCTTTCTCACGGTCCTCGGGCGTGGTCACGAGGGCCCCGAAGGCGGGGGCGCGGGTGGTCAGCGGTCCGACCCCCTGCCGGCTGTCGCCTTCCTTCTCCCAGTTGAGGAAGTCCGTTGGAGGGTAGAAGCAGGCGACCGCATTGACGGCGCTGCTGACGCGGTCGACCGGGTCGGGCGACTTCGCGTTACCGCCGTCGGCGCGCGTGGCGAGCATGAGGCTGAGGTGTCCGCCAGCGCTGCCGCCGGTGACTCCGATCCTGTCCGGGTCGACGCCGAACTTGGCGGCGTTGGACCGGATGAATCGCACCGCCCGCTTCAGGTCGACCACGATTTCACCGACGTTGAAACGGGGCTGGGTCCCGTGCACCACGACGAAGGTCGTGTAGCCGCGGGCTGGCCATCCGCCGTCTGAGATGCCGCGGTGGCTGGAGTTCCATCCGCCGCTGATGATCTTGATGACCGCCGCGCCGTTGGGCTTCGCCGGCGTGAAGACGTCCATCGTCAGCGCCACGCCGTCGTGCTTGGCGTAGATGACGTCGGCGACGCGGGTGACGTCCTGGGCGGAACCGAGGGCGCAGGTGAGGGCGAGGAGCAGGCCGGGGAGGAGTCGCATGGGGTTAGGCACAGGAATTCTGAAAAAGCATCAATTCGATATTGCTGTAGTGGGGAGGAAGTTTTTCGGGATTTGACGGGCGCTTTTTCCCGAAGGCCACGAAGCCGCAGCGCAAGTAGTACTCTATAAGCCTGTTGTTCGAAGCCCAAGTGTCGATGCGCACGAAGTCTCTTTTCATCCCCGTGGAATACTTCAGTGCCCATTTTAGCGTGATGGCCGCCAGTTGGTTGCCTTTCATCGCAGGATTAACGCACATCCTGTGAAGAAAGATGGCGCGATCATCTTCGAGCTCTTCCCAGATTTCGGGATCCGTAAACGAAATCGAGACGTATCCTAGCATTGCGCCATCTTCGTGAATTGTGAAATGTCGGCCATCCCGAATCTCTTCAACGATGGTTTTTTCCGGGAAATCATACCAACAGGGCAAGGAGTTGAGTTTCTGGTAAGCAATCGCGCGCTCCCAGAAATCCTTAAAAATCGTGAGATCAGACTCTGCGGATGGAAGGATGGTCTGCTTCTTCATGACACCTTCAGCCGGAACTTGATGACCACCTTCAGGATCTCGGCCGGGGCGTCGATCTGCACGCCGGGCTGGTGGCCGTCCTGAGGGTGGAACACCGCGAAGTTGACCCGGCCGAGGGTCAGGAGCGCCGAAGGTCCGGTCGGGGCGGCGTATTTCTCGACGTCCTTGTCGGCGTCGTAAGGTCTGGTCACCGTGAGGGTGCGTCGGTCGGCATGGCCGCACAGCTCAAGGCCTTCATACACGGCCTGGATGTCGCCGTAGGTCCGATGGGCCTCCCAAGGCTTGTCGGCCGACGGTGCCGTCGCTTACCGCTGGACGATTGCGACCAGATCCTGTCCCTGCAGCTCATACTTTCCGTCCGCCGTCGACGTGTCGAACGCGCGCAGATAGGCGAAGGCCTTGGGGAAGAGGGGATGCAGGGATTCGTGGGCCGCGGACCCTGAGAGTCGGTCGAGGATCATGGATAAGGGACAGGGGCAGGGACAGGGGCGGGGGCAGGGCGGGAGATCAGGTTTCGTCCGTGAGAGATTCGACGTCGTCGAGGGAGAGTTCGACGGGCTGATCGGAGCCGAGCAGGGCCATGAGGATGGCGATGCGACGTTGTGGCGAGGCGAGGCGAAGCACCTCGCCTTCACCCCCTTCGAATACGCCGCGGATGATGCGCACGCGCCCTCCGATCTCGGGCAGAGGATCTTCTAGCGTGAGCGTGGCGTCCGGCCCCAGATTCCGTAGCTCGGCGATGACCGAATCCTCCACCTCCACGGCCTTGCCGGCTTTGCTGACCACGTGGAGCACGCCCCTCGTGCCGCGCACGGGTCCGTGGGATTCCTCGGGCTCGTAGCGGGCGAAAAGGTATCCCGGAAAGAGGGGTTCCACCACGTGCTTTGGTCCGTCATGGCCCAGCCGGCGACGGCGCACCCTGGGCATGAGCACTTCGACGCCTCCGAGGGAGGTGAGGTTGCGGGCGGCGACGGATTCCTGGCGCGGACGTGACTTCACGCAGAACCATAAGTCGTGCCGACCCGCGTTCATGCGGGCAGCTGCCGGTTGCGCGCCGGGAGCCAGCCAAAGGCGGCGAGCAGGAGCTGCGAGGGGATGAATACGACGTAGAGCCAGAAGGCGCCCTGTTCCGTGAAACCGTAGCTGTGCAAACCGACCCCGAGCAGGTTGGTGCCGAACCAGGACCAGGCCGTGACGATGTTGCCGAGCACCAGCAGCTGCATGAGGCCTTCCCGGCGGACCAGTCCGCCCCAGCGGGCATGCAGGCAGACCGCGCACCAGAGTACGATGAGGATGGCGCCGTTCTCCTTGGGGTCCCAGCCCCAGAAGCGACCCCAGCTCTGGTCGGCCCAGATGCCGCCGAGCATGGTGCCGACGAAGCTTGCCAACGTGGCGAAGGCGAGGATGCCATAGGCCGATCGGGCCACGGCGTCTCCGGCGGCGTAGCCGGGCTGGAGGGCGCGCAGGACGAGGTGCAGGGCTCCGAGTAGGCCGGCGACAAAGGTCGCGGAATAGCCCAGCGTGACGATGGTCACGTGCGTCGAGAGCCAGAAGTTCGAATCCAGGACCGCGCGCACGCTCTCAAGGTTGTCCTCGCCGGAGAGGCCGAGGTTGTGAGCGACGATGAGCGAGAGGAACCCGCTGACGGCCGCGGCGCAGGTTCCGATGCCGTTGCGCCAGACGCGTTCGATCATCAGGCCGAGCAGCACCGCTCCCCAGGCGACGAAGATCGCGGAGGAGTAGAGGTTGGTCACGGGCGGACGACCGTGGAGCCACATGCGGTAGAGCAGAGTGCCCGTGTGCAGGATAAAGAGCAGCCAGCCGGCGGCAGTGGCCCACGCGCGCAGGCGGTCCCTGCCGGTCAGCCAATGGGCGGTGACCAGCGCGCCGACGATGAAGTAGGCAATCAGCATCCAGTAGAAGGGCTGGAGACGTCCGAATGTCGCCTCAGCGTCGACTTTCTCCGACCAAGGACCGCGGAGCGAGGCGGAGAGGGCGGAGACCTGGGTGGCGCAGAGGTCGTCGTTGCCGTCGCGCCAGCCGTCCGCGAAGGCCGCGTAGCGGGTGAGCACGCCGTCGGGACCGAGTCCGGCACGGTGCTTCTCACGGTTCTGGACGACGGCCAGCAGGGAGGCGCCGAGATTGTCCCAGCGCGTGTCTGCGGCGGTGTCCTTGGGAGGCACGATGCCGATGACGCCCTGCGCGGCGAACTCTTGGTAGCGCTCGACAAAGCTCTTGACGGTCTCCTGCAGCTTGGGATCGAAGGCGGTCGGACTCCCTCCATTGTCCTTACTCGCGTTCATTTCGGACAAGGCGCGGGAGAGGGAGGAGACCCAGGCGTCGTATTCGCGCTGAGGCAGGATGTCCGGAGGCAGGTCGCCCGGAGCGAAGGTCATGCTGAGCGCCGCGTACTGGCGTGCGGCCGTCTCGAGCTGGACTAGGGCCCGGTCCTCGGCGTCACGGTCGGCCGCGGCGCGTTGCCGGGCCTTGGCGGCGGCGGCGGTGAGCCGCTCGCTGTTCCTCAGGATGTCGTCCCAGGAGGCGACCAGGCCCTTCTCGGCGTCACGCCCGACGATCTTGAGCACGACGGGGTGCTCGATGCGGAAGGTGGGCAGCTGTCGCGCCACGTGGGGACGGAAGGCGACCTCGATGAGCCAGTCGACCGCTGCCACCGAGCTTCCCCGGACGCTGACCGGCCGCCTCTCGAGGGATTCCTGGACCTTGGCGTCCACACCGGGCAGTTCCTTGGCGATGGCCCCCTTCTCTTCGGCGGTCCAGGCAGAAGGCTTCTTGCCGAAGGCGGCGGCTTCGGTCGCGCTGAGGCGGATTTCGCGGCGGGAGCGCATCTGCAGGAGCGAACCGCTGGCCAGCGTCTCCCAGGGTACCACGCGTCCCCCGCTCTGGACGGGTATTTCGCCCAGCTTGGCGGTGTCGACCGGCGCGGCGTCGAGCGAGCCGACCGCCAGGCACAATGCGGCCGCGGCTGTGGCGGCGCGCTTGCCGCGGTTCAGGAGGAAAACGAACAGCGACCAGCCGAACTGGTAGAGCAGGCCGAGGGACATGATTCCGACGGAGACGTAGGGAATCCAGGCGCCCGGGTTGCGGACCACCTGGAGCACCGTCTGGTCGACGCCGTCCTTGGTGCGTCCGAAGCTAGACTGGAAGAACGTCAGACCGGCGTGACGCAGCGGATCGTTCATCGAGATGTGGTAGGAGAATTCGGAGCCGCCGGCCTCCCTGACCGTGACGTCGCTCGCGAACCGCTTCGGTGTCTCGGTTCCGGGATACTTTTCGTGGGTGAACTTCTGCAGGCTGACCGTGAACGGATGGTAGCTGCGGGTGCGCCGGAGGCCGAGCTCGAACGTGCGTTCCTCATGGTCAAAGGACTGCGGGGGGAAGCTTTCGGTCAGGCCGGCGCCGAGCAGGAAGCCCGCGACCGCCTTGCCGCCTTCGCGCACTTCCACGATTGCTAGGGGCATGTTGGGGTTTTTGTCATCGTAGCTCTCCTCGAGGGGCACGTAGTTGAGGTCGAACTGCTTGCCCAGACCGTGCGAGGTCTTGGCCGGGCGTCCTTCCTGCTGCTGCGACGCGGCACGAAGCCGGGCGTTGGGAAGGTATTCCGCGACGAAGAGGGTGAACGGCGTGCCCTCAAGGGTGATTTCGCGAGACATGTCCTTCTCCGCTGAGCCGAGCGTCCGACGGAGGATTCCGTCCGGGATGGCGATGACGGCGTCCTTGGCACCCTTGCGTTTCTCGACGAAGGCGACCTCGTATTCGCGGAATGCCTCGGAGTAGTCGCGGGATTCGCCTTCGGGGATGATCATTGCGGACTCCTCTTGGTAAACCGCGGTCACGAAGCCGCCGGCGAGGAGTAGCAGGAGACCTCCGTGCGTCATGGCGACTCCGAGATGTTTCCAGCCGCTCCGGAAGTGGCGGAAGTGGGCGAGGCTCAGGTTGGCCAGCAGCAGCGCACCGAGTAGGAAACCTCCCGGAAGAGGCAAACGGGCGGCGGCGGTGGGGTCGATGGGGTAAAAGGTGACCCAGGACTCGAAGTATTCATCGGCCACGTGCCACACCCCCCAATGCACTTGCTCGAGGGTACCCAGCAGCACGAGCAACATTGAGAGGAGCAGGAGCGCGACCGTGAGCCTAAGCGAGGCCAGGATGTCGAGGAGGCGCGCACTCAACGTATGGGGTCGGTCGTTCATGGCAGCTGGGAGTCGGCGATGAACTTCACGAAGGCGGCGCCCGCGGACTCGACGGCCTTGGTGTCGCCGCTAAGTTTGAGGAACCAAGTCGAGCCGCCCTTGGGGACCATGACGGCGTCGGTCGCCTTGGCTCCGTCACCGGACTTCATGATGAAGCGCATGCCGGAGTCAGGTCCGACCTTGGCCTCCTGGGCGGAGGCCCGGATGGAGGCCTCGTCCGCCGGGGGCAGGCCGATTTGGCCGCGCCAACGGTTCACGTTGGCGGTCAGACCGCCGACGCTGCCCGGAAAGACGGTGACCGCGAGCTCGGCCTTGGAGCCGTCCGGACCGGGCACGATGAAGGTTCCTTTGCGCATGGCGTTCTCAGGCCCGACCGACCAGCCGGCGGGCAGGGCAGCCCACTTGGGCGCACTGAAACCCGCGGCCTCCGCTTTCATCGAAGCCGGAGCCTGCAAGGTGGGCGCGGCGGGGGCGGGCGACTGGGCCGCGGGAGCGGCCGTCTCAGCGGTCGCCGTCGCCTCGGGCGCGGCCTCGTAACGCACGACCCTGGGTTCAGGCTTGCAGGCGCAGAGCAGCGCGGCGGCGCTGAGGGTGAGCAGAGAGGGTTTCACGGGTGCAGTCATTTTTGGGAATTCTTGCGAGGCGCACCCTCGACCTTGCCGGTCTTGGCGCGTTTCTCATAGCCGGGGTCACGCGGTTTGATCACGCCCTTGGCGACCAGTTCGGAGACGCTCAGCTCGCCCTTGGGGCCGCAGTGGGCGATCCAGCGGTCGCATTCGGCGCGCAGTTCGGCGAGCTTGCCCGCATGCGCCGAATCGCCGGCGAGGTCCTTCGTCTCCCACGGGTCGGCGAGGGTGTCGAAGAGCTGCTCATTGGGCCGGTCGGTGGCGAAATAGCGCGCCTGGACCGGCGTGAGTTTCTCTTCGGACTGCATACGGCGAAGCTCTTTCATCGTCTGTCCGACTTCCTGATAGGCGACCTTGCCGGCCTCGTCGACGCCAGGGGCGAGATTGCGCACGTAGCGGAAACGGGCGTCGCGTACCGAACGGACGTGGTCAAAACTTTCATCCATGTAATCCCGGAAGGAGTAGACGTACCTTGCCTCCCTCACCGGGGTCGGCAGGAAGCAGCGCCCGTCGTACTCTGCGGGCACCGGCACGCCGGCGAGGGTCAGGGCCGTCGGGGCGAAGTCGATCCAGCTGGCGAAATCCTCCCGCACCGAGCCGGCGGGGATAACGCCCGGCCAGCGCACGATGAGGGGGACGCGGGTTCCGGTGTCCTTGGGCGAACGCTTGAAGCGCGGCATGCCGCGACCATGGTCGCCGGTGAGGATCACGACCGTGTTTTTCTCAAGGTCGTGGGCCTTCAGCCAGTCGAGGACCCGGCCCAAGGAGTAATCCACCGCGGTCACCAGTTCATGGTAATGGGCGACCTCGCGGCGGACGGCCGGGGTGTCCGGGTAGAAGGGCGGGAGTTCGACCTTGGCGGGGTCGCGGCGGTCAGACGGCTTGAGCGCGGCGGTGTTCCGCGCGTGCTCGGCGTCTGAGGCCCGCACTTGGCTTTCGTGGCTGACCGTGTCGTTGAAGTAGGCGAAGAAGGGCTGCTTAGGCTTGGCGGTCAGGGGGCCGGCGGCCCGGTTCGAGGGGTTGACCCAGTTCTTCCGGTCGTCGGCCAGGTCTTTCTCGGGGACGCCTTGGAAGTCGGTCTTGCCCGGCCACATCACATGGTAGCCCGCTGAGCGGAGTTTCTCTGTAAACGGCCTGGGAGGGTCGATGACCACGGAACGCATGTTCTGGCCCCCGTACTTGAGCGGATACTGTCCCGTGACCATGCCGCTCCGGCTGGGAGCGCAGACGCCCGCATGCGTGAAGGCCCGGGTGAAGAGGGCACCCTCCCGTGCGAGGCGATCCATGTTCGGGGTGATGGCTTCCTTACATCCATAAGCTCCCGTGTCGGGTCCCATGTCCTCGCCGATGACGAGCACGATATTGGGCCGTTCGGCCGCGTGTGTGGTCCCCGCCATGAGCAGGGCCAATAGAACGAATGACCTCATGAGGGTTAGGACAGGCACCATTTCCCAAGGTTGCGGGGAGCTTGCCTTTTGCAAGGCGAACGGACTCTTACCGGCTCAGTTAGTGAACCTGAAAAGGGCTACATCCCCGTCCTGGAAAAGGTAATCCTTGCCTTCCAGGCGGTACTTGCCGGCGTCCCTTGCGGCTGCGACCGATCCCAGCCGGACGAGGTCGTCGTAGGAGACCACCTCGGCCTTGATGAAGCCTTTCTCGAAGTCGGTGTGGATGACCCCCGCGCATTGCGGCGCGGTCATGCCCTGGCGGAACGTCCAGGCGCGGACCTCTTTCTCGCCCGCCGTGAAGTAGGTGGCGAGGCCGAGCAGGTGGTAGGCGCCGCGGATGAGGTCGGACACGCCGGAGTCCTTCACCCCCAGGGAGGTCAGGTATTCGGAAGCCTCCTCGGCCGGCAGGTCGCAGAGCTCAGCCTCGACCTGAGCGCAGATGACGACCGTCCCGGTGCCATGGAGATTCGCCACGTGGGAGCGGACGGCGGCGACGTGGCGGTTAGCGGAAGGGTCGGCGAGGTCGGACTCGGCGACGTTGCAGGCGTAGAGCACGGACTTGCTGGACAGCAGACCGAAGGTCTTCTGGCGGGGCCGCTCGTCGTCCTTGACCGTGAGCGAGGAGGCGGGGCGACCTTCGTTGAGGTGGGCGATCAGGCGGGTGAGCAGGTCCACGTTGGCCGCGGCCTCCTTGTCCTGCGACTTGAGCTTCTTCTGGTTGCGGTCGAGCTGCTGCTCGGCCGACTGGATGTCGGCGAGGATGAGCTCGGTCTCGATGACGCCGATGTCACGCACCGGGTCGACCTTGCCCATGTTGTGCACGATGTCGTCGTTGTCGAAGCAGCGCACGACGTGCACCACCGCGTCGACCTCGCGGATGTTGGCGAGGAACTTGTTGCCGAGACCTTCGCCCTTGGAGGCGCCCGCGACGAGGCCGGCGATGTCGACGAACTCGATCGCGGCGGGGATCACCACCTTGGTGCCGGCGATGGGTTGCAGCTCCCTGAGCCGCACGTCCGGCACCTCGACCACCCCGACGTTGGGTTCGATTGTGCAGAACGGGTAGTTGGCCGCCTCGGCCTTGCGGGAGCGGGTGAGCGCGTTGAAGAGGGTGGACTTGCCCACATTGGGCAGCCCGACGATTCCGGCCTGAAGCATGGAGCGAACGTGGGTGCGCCCGTGCCGATGGTCAAGTGCCGGGAGCGGGGGGCAGGGCGTCCGTCAGTTGCAGCAGTTCGCTGGCGGGCCGCACAGCCTCGTCCTTGGGCCCCGGTCGCCCGCGCCGGATGCGGGCCAGCGCCGAGCGTCCTAGGATCTGTTCGATCTCGATCAGCGCCGTCGCCCGCAGCGAGCGGTCCCGGCTCACCAGCAGCTCGCCCGTCCTGAGAGCGGTTCCGGGCGTCAGGGCAACCGTGCAACGGGAGGCTCCGTCCCTCACGGGTTCCACGAAGCCCACCCGCGCATTAGTCGGAGAACCGGGCAAGCGGGTGAAAGGCGGGGGCGTCGGCTCGGCGGTCGCCGCCGTCGGCGAGGGCGCCGTGCGTGCCGCGCACCCGGCGAGCAGCGCCGCTCCCAGCAGCGCCGCGATCCTCACGGACGCGGGCCGGGTTCTTGCGGCGGCTTGTTGATGAACGCCGCGAGGTTGCCTCCGGGCTGCTGTCCGCCGGTGAGCACGCCCGGCGACTGGTCGCCGCGGTCGTCCTCCGAGACGAAGTGGTCGAAGCCTGGGCCGGACGTGTCCAGCTCGCCCTCGAACATACCCTGCAACTGGCGCATGCGCGTCGGATGGCGCATCTTGCGGAGCGCCTTGGCCTCAATCTGGCGGATGCGTTCGCGCGTCACCTTGAAGTGACGGCCGACCTCCTCGAGCGTGCGCTGCACGCCGTCGAGCAATCCGAAGCGGAGGATGAGGACCTCCTTCTCGCGTTCGGCCAGCGAGCGGAGCACGAAGTCGATCTTCTCGCGGAGCAGGCGCGTCGAGGCGGTGTCGGAGGGGTTCTCGGCCGACTTGTCCTCGATGAAGTCACCGAGGGAGGTGTCCTCGCCGTCGCCCACGGGCGACTGCAGGGAGATCGGCTGCTGGGCCATCTTCATGATCTGCTGGACGCGTTCGATGGCCATGTTCATCTCGTCGGCGACCTCCTCGGCGGTCGGCTCGTGGCCCAGTTCCTGAGTCAGCTGCTTTTGGACCTGCATGACCTTGTTGAGCGTCTCAATCATGTGGACCGGGATGCGGATCGTGCGGGCCTGGTCGGCGATGGAACGCGTGATGGCCTGCCGGATCCACCAGGTGGCGTAGGTAGAGAACTTGTAGCCGCGACGGTACTCGAACTTCTCGACCGCCTTCACCAGGCCCATGTTGCCCTCCTGAATGAGGTCGGTGAACAGCAGGCCGCGGTTCTGGTACTTCTTGGCGATGGAGATGACGAGGCGGAGGTTGTGCTCGACCATCTCGGTCTTGGCCTTCTGGGCCTCCTCGAGGTGCTTGCGCACGTTGCGGGAGAGGGCCAGCAGCTCGTCGGGGCGGAGGCGGCGCTGCTCCTCGATTTCGCGGGCGCGTGAGGCGTTGAGCTCCGGCGTATGTCCGCGCTTGGCGCGGACCGGACCGCGCATGACCTGGACGGGTTCCACGAGGCGGCGGGCGTCCTCGATGTCGCTTTTCACGTCGGGCTGTTCCAGCCATTCCTCGAAGAGCTTCATCTTGAAGCAGAATTTACGCAGGATGTCTTTGCAGCCCTCCTTGGCCGTGCGCTCCAGCTTCTGGTAGGTTTGGCGGGCCTTCTCCCGCTTGGCGGCATCCTTCTCCTCGTCGTACTTCTTCCAGGACTTCTCGAGCCGGTCGCGGAGCTTGGAGCATTCCTCGGTGGCCTTGGGGAGCATCTTGTAGTATGTGTCCCGGGACTCGACCTTCTTGTCGATGACGACGCGGTCGAAGCGCTCCTCCTTGCGGAGCACCTTGAGTGCAAGGTCTAGCTGGTAGGGCAGGGTGAGCCAGCAGGAGAAGAGGTGGTCCTGGGCGCGCAGCTCGGCGTCCTCGATGCGCTTGGAGATCTCGACCTCCTGTTCGCGGGTGAGCAGCGGCTTATGGCCCATCTGCTTGAGGTAGACGTTGAAGGGGTCGTAGGGGGCGTCGGCGGGCATGGTGCGTGACGCTTCCTCCTCGGAGTCCTCGAGCTTGCGCTGGTAGGTCTCGACCTCGTCCTCGTCCAGTAGCTTGATCTCCAGGTTGTCGAGGATGTTCATGATGTTCTCGATCAGCTCCGGGTCGGTGGCGCTGTCAGGGATGATCTCATTGATGTTCTGGACGGTGACGTAACCGTTCGTCTTGGACATGCTGACCAGGACCTGGACCTTCTCGTTGACGTCACGGCTGACGACGGGCTGGTTCGCCGGCTTGGAGCCCGGCGTCTTGCCCGGTGCGGGCTTGATGGCCGGGGTCGCGGGCTTGGGCGCCGCAGCGGCCGGCTTCATGACGATCGCGGACTTGGCCGCCGGGCGGATGGGGATGACCTTGTTGCTGGGGGCCGGGGCCTTGACGACTGGTGCGACCTTGGTCGCCGGCGCCGGCCCGGGGGCGTGGACCGCCTTCGTGGCGACGGGCTTGGCGGGCGCGGACGGCTTGGGCTTGGCCTCGGACTTCTTGACGGCCTTGGCGGGTTTGGCCTTGGTCTTGTTTGTCGGTTTCTTGCTGGGCTTCGATGGCATGGAGAAAATCAGTAGGGTAGGGTGAGGGTGGGCGGCGAGGCTCCGGCCTTGCGCAGGGCGATCTTCTCCGTCTGCAGGGCGCGCAGGCCCTCTTCGTCCTCGGGTCGGAGTGCCGCGATGCGGGCGGCGATGGTCCGGAGCCGGCCCCGGACATGTCGCTGATGGAAGGCCTTCAGGATGGCATTGGCCGAGGCCAGCACGTCGTCCGGCCTGCCGCTGTCGGTGAATCCGGAGGCGGCGATCCGGGCGGCCTCCGTACGCATTGTTTCATCGAGACCCGCGAGGGAGGCCTTGAGATCTTCCGTCTGGCCGTTGACGGCCTCGTTGAGCAGGGCCATCAGGAGGAGGCCTCCGCGCGCATCCGGATCGATCCATTCCAGCGGCAGGGACTGGGCAACGGGTGGGAAATAGGCTTCATGTCGCAGGATGAGCAATGTCAGTTCCTCTTCAGGGGTTGTCAAGCCCCCCCCCTTGACAACCTCCGCGGGCTGAGGTTCCGCCCCGGTCTTGAGCTGGTCGGCCGGGCGCTGGGCCAGCCGGGCGATGCGGAAGCGCTCGAAGGCGAGATGCATCTCGCGGATGCCGATGCCGGCGTGCCGGGCGGCCTCGTTGAGGGCCTCGCTGACGACCTCCTCCGCTCCGGATTCAGCTACAATCGGGAAGAGGTCCTCGAGGAGCGAGAGGCGGCTGGCGAGGGGCAGGGAGACGGATCCGGGCGGGATGAGCGACTGCACGCAGTATTGCATGGCGCTCCGGGACGTCCGCTCGAGGGCCGGCCATGCGGAGGCGTCGTGCGTGGCGAAGTATTCGTCGGGGTCCTTGCCGTCCGGCAGGCTGAGGAAGCGGATGTCGAGTCCTTGGCGAAGGCCGAGGGGCAGTAGTCGCATGGCGGCCTTCTTGCCGGCGTCATCGGAATCCAAGAACACCGTGAGGCGGTTCGAGAACCGATGAAGCTGCTGCAGGTGTTCCTCGGTGACCGCCGTGCCTTGGGCTGCGATGGCGCCGGGAATGCCGGCCGAGTGGCAGCGGATGGCGTCCAGCTGGCCTTCCACGAGCAGGAAGGGGTCGCCCTCCTTGCGGTTGGCGCGGGCGCGGTCGAGGTTGAAGACCGTGCGTGATTTCTTGAACAGCTCGGTCTCGGGCGAATTCACGTACTTGGCCTCGCGCGACGGGTCGTCCTCCGGCGTGATTTCCAGCTGGCGCGCGGTGAACGCGATCACGCGGCCCTGGATGTCGCGGATGGGGATGGTGAGCCGGCCGCGGAAGCGGCAGCGCCAGCGGGAGGGGTCGGGGATGCGGTCCGTCCCGAAGAACAGCCCGGTCTGGGCGATCGCCTCCTTGGGAAAGCCTTTCTTGAGCAGTCCGGCGACGAGGCGCGAGTCATCGACGGGCGCGAGGCCGATGCCGAAGTCGTCGGCCACCTCCATGCTGAACTTTCGGCGCGCGGTCCAGTAGTCACGGATCCACTCGCCGTGCGCGGGATCCTCGAGGAAGCAGCGGCGCCAGTAGTCCGCGACGAGGCCGTGGATCTCCAGCAGCTGGCCGCGGAAGGAGCGTTCCTCGCCCGCACCGCCGGCGGACTCGTATTCCAGTTGGAAGCCGAACCGAGTCGCCACGCGCTCAACCGCCTCGGGGAAGTCCAATCCTTCGCGGTTCATGACCAGCTTGAAGGCGTCGCCGCCCTGCTGCGTGCTGAAGCAGTACCAGAGTCCGGTGTCGGGGTTGACTTTGAACGACGGGCTCTTCTCCGACTTGAAAGGGCTGAGGCCCCACCAGTCGCGCCCACGCTGCTTCATCTGCGTGTAGTCGCCCGCCAGGGAGACGATGTCGGCTCGCTGGCGCAGCTCATCGATGGAGCGTCGGGAGATGCGGGCCACGGCAAGCGAGGGAGTCTGGGCGGGTTGACTGGGCAAACGTATTCGATTCGCAGTCCGGTCGGATGACACCCCAGCGGTCTGCCCCGCCGGGGCTGTCCGTCAAGGGGTCGGCCTCGGAACCCTTGACAGCGATTTCAGCACTCGTCGCAGAGTTTCTTGCGGATTTCAGCCGCTTTGGCCCGCAAAGCGGCCGCTTCCGACGTCTTTCCCAGTCTTGCGAGGGCTTCGGCCAGCCGGTCCAAGGCCGTGGCTGATTCACGCTTGGACGGGCCGTGAATGCGCTCGGTCAGCGCAAGCTGCCGCCTTAGGAGGGGTTCCGCCCGGTCGGACCGGTCGCATTTCATCAGCAATCCCGAGAGAATGCCCAGGGTGGAAAGCACGTCCTGGTGATCTTCACCGAGGGCGCTCTTCTCGAGTTCCAGCAAGGTCTCGTAGCGCGCGACGGCCTCATCGTTCCTCCCAGCGCGATAACTCAGCGCCGCGAGCTGGGAGTGCAGGTTGATGATGGAAGCCGAGGACAGTCTCGGCGAAGCCTCGGCGATCTCGAGGGCCTTGCGATAGGAGCGCTCGGCGACCTCTGGCTCGCCGAAGCTCGCGTGCATGCCCCCCAGCTCCCGGAAGGCGTCGGCACGTGCCGTCCGCGAATCGCAATCCTCGCCTTCCAGCGAAGCGATCAGGCGACCGTATGCGGCGGTGGCCTCCGCGATGCGTCCTTCGGCACGGAGCGCAACGGCCTCCTTCCGCAGTCCGGAAGGGTCCGACGCGCAGCCCGCGAGCAGGAGCAGGGCGAGGCTCAGTCCCCAAGGAAGGTCACGTCGTCGCACTGGGCGCGGAAGAACGGCGCGTTCGGGTCGGGTTCGACCGTGAGCACATGCTCCCCGGCCGGAATGGACTCCGCGACCTTGCCGTCCCTGATACGCAGGGGCCTGTCACCGAGCCAGGCGGCCTTGATGCCGGTGAGCTGGAGGGGCGCCGCGGTCGGACGCGCATTGGTGAAGCGGGCCGAGGCGTAGATGCGCCCGGGGTTGAAGTCCTTGGGCACCCGTCCGCTGATCAGCGAAGGGACGGGCGTGGCGGCGCCGGACTTGGCGAGCGCGCCGGGGGGCTGGTCGAGGAAGAGCCAGAGTCGGGCGACGTCGGCCTTGCTGGCGTCGAACGGACCGGGCTTGCCGATCTCGCTGAGGAAGGCGATGAGGTTGCGCTTCTGCGTGCCATTGAGTCCGTCGATCAGTCCAGCGGGCATGATGCTGCCGACGTTCTCGCGACGCACGACGGCGGACTTCAGCACGGGCAGTTCCACGCCCGGTCCCGGTCGGATGAAGATCTCAGTGGCGCTTTCGCGGGCCGGGATGCCGACCATCTGCGAGCCGTCCTTCATGCTGAAGGAGAAGGCATGGTAGCCCTCCTTCACCTTGGCGGCGGGGTTGAGCAGGCTCTCGATGATGTAGTCAAGCGGCGCGCTGGCGCCCAGGCTGCTCATGTCGGGCCCGAGCTTGCCGCCGGCTCCACCGATGGCGTGGCAGACGGAGCATCCTGCGCGGCGGTAGATCAGTTCGCCGTCCGCGGGGTCGGCTCCGAGCTTGATCCGCTGCACCATGGCGGCGATCTCCTCGGCCTGATTCTGGCCGGAACTCTTCGCCCCGACCAGAGGCTGGACGGCCTTGACGATCGGCTGGCCGCTGCGGCCGAGTCCGGAAGCGGCCTGGAGCGCGGCCCGGTAGGTCTCGACGGATAGACCCTTGGGGAAGTCCTTGGCGATGCGCTGGGCGAACGGCGCATGGGTGAACATCTGGCGCCAGAGCTGGGCGGCCTGGTTCTCGTCGGGCGTCAGCTTGAACACGCCGGGCAGGTTCTTGAGCGCCTCGCCGGGGGCGTGCACCGCCTGGCTGACCAGCGCGCCGCGTCGCACGGCGACGGGGCGGTCCTCGGAGGCCAGCGAGCGGATGATCGGAAGGCAGGCGGGCGTGCCGACGGTGCGGATCGCGTCGAAGGCGGCTTCACGGACCACGCCATCGTCCTCACGGCCCGCGAGGGCTCCGAGGTCGGGGAGGAACTTGGCCTGCTTCCACTGTCCGATGAGACGTACGGCGAGCAGGAGCAGCTCCCGGTCTCCGGAATTCATGACCTGACCGACCGCGGAAAGGTCGCCGGATGGACGCAGGTTGCGATTGCGTGCGGCCTCGACGAGCGCGGCGGCGGCGCGGCGGCGCGCCTCGGCGGAGTGCATCTTCTCTCCGAAGAGCAAGTCGCGGAGCGCGTCGACTTCGCGGGCGGCGCCGGCCTTGCCGAACAGCTCGATCCAGGGCCCGGTGCCGTCCCGGTCGATGTTCCGTCCGGCGAAGAGCTTCTGCACGTAGGGCGCGGTGACCGTCGGGTCGGAGACCGCGACGACGCGCTCGAGGAGCGGCTCCTTGCCTTCGATGCCCTTCGCGGTGGCGTCGGCGAGCCACACGGCGGCGAGCTCGTTGACGGTCAGCCAGGCCGAGAAATCAAGGAAGGAGTCCTCGGGGCGGGTCACGGCGCGGATGGCCGCCTCGGCGCTTTCCGGGGTGCGGACGCGCGAGAGGGCTCGGACGGCCTCGACGCGGACGCGGGCGTTCCTGTGGGAGAGGAAGGAGGCGAGGCGGGATGCCGCGGCCTCGGGCGCCTTGCCGAGTTCGCGGAGCCCCACCTGGACGCTGGCGGGGTCGGAGCTGCTGAGCAGGGACTCGAGCAGGCCGGCGTCGGGCGACCGGCCGCTCAGCAGCCAGGCGGCGTGCCGGCGCTTCGCGTCGTCGGTCGCCCAGGCGAGGAGGGCGGGCTTGAGCGCGTCCACGGGGACCTTGGCCAGTTCGCGACGCGCCTGCTCGAACTCCCAGCGGTTCAGGGAGAGCAGGGCGGCGAGGAGGGCGGGTAGGTCGCGTCCGAGGACGGGCTTCCAGTCGAGGCCCTTCGCTCCTTCGGGGATGATCCGCCAGATGCGTCCGCGATATTTGTCGCGCCGCGGGTCGCGGAAATCGACCTCGCCGTGGTTGATGATCGGGTTGGTCCAGTCGCCCACGTAGAGTGCGCCGTCCGGGCCCATCTTGAGCGCGATCGGACGGAAGGCCACGTCGCTCGTGCGCACCAGGTCGTCGAGCTGCTTGGTCTCGTATCCGGAGAGGGAGTTGTCGCCCACGGAGAAGTCGGTGAAGCCGAAGCGCACGATGCGGTGCGCGCGGAAGTCGTTCGTGATGGCGTTGCCCTGCCAGTCGGCGCCGAAGACGGGGCTGTTGACGATCTCGAGTCCGCAGAACTTCGGGTAGGAGCCGGGGCTGATGCTGCCCACCAGGCGTCGCGCGCCTTCGGAGGGCGGGAACGTCGCGCCCGGGAAGGCCCAGTGGACGCCGGTTCCGTCGGCACCGGAGGTTAGGAAGGTCTGGCCGGCGAGGTCCTCCTGCTGGCCCCAGGCGTTGACTAGGCCCTTGGAATAGACCTCCAGGCGCTCCCTCGCGGGGTCGTAGGCGAAGGCGACGCCGGAGTTCGCGCGCACGACGCCCCACGGGGTCTCGACGTGGGAGTGGATGTAGATCGTCTGATGGAAGTACAGGCGGCCGTCCAAGCCCCAGTGCAGGGTGTGGATGATGTGGTGCGTGTCCTCGGTGCCGAAGCCGCTCAGGACGATGCGGCGTTCGCTGAGCAGGCCGTCCTTGCTGGGCTTGCCGAGGTGGAGCAGCTCCGTGCTGGCGCCGACGTAGGCGCCGCCGAAGTTGTCGGGCGCCACGCCGGAAGGGATGAGGAGGCCGTCGGCGACGACGCGCGAGACGTCCGCCACGCCGTCGCGGTCATTGTCCTCGATGAGGATGAGCTTGTCGTCGCCCGTCGAGGGACCGTGCGCGGCGGAGCCTCCGCTCAGGTGCGCGGCGAGGTCTTCGGGGCTGACCTGCGGGTAGGTGTTCGAGGTCGCGACCCAGAGCCGGCCGGAGGAATCCCAGTTCATGTGCACGGGCTTCTCGAGCAGGGGATTCTCGGCGAAAAGGCTGAGTTTGAGTCCTTTGGAGACCTGGAAGTCCGGCGTGGGCAACGGGGTGATGGCCGTGACCTTGGGCGTCTCCTTGGGCGGGCTGACGAACTTCGGCGCCTGGCCGAGCGTGATCGCGCGGATGTCCGCCTCGGCCTGGTCGATGAGCGGGTCGAACTTCGGGATCTCGACGGCGTTCTGTCCCTGTTCGCGCTTACGGAAGCCGAAGATGTAGGTGTAGTTGGCGGGACGGGAGCGATGGAAGAACAGGGAGTTCTTGCGCAGCACGGCCTCGTGCAGGCGCTCTTCGGCGGCGTCCGCGGTGTCCCAGCCCTCGCGGTCGACCTTCCATCCCAGCTGCGCGGCGAATCCTTCGGCCAGCGCGCGGTAGCCGCGGTCTCCGAGGTGGATGCCGTTGTCGGTGCCGGTGGCGAGCGGAATGCCGGCTGACTTCTTCCACTCACCCACGACGAAAGGCGAACCCGTCTCGGCGGCGACCTCGCGGACGACCTGTTCGAAGCGTCGCAGGTTGGCGCGGTTCTCCGCGGGATCGGGCAGTCCGGGGCGAGAGGCGCGGAGGTCCTCGTGCTCGACCGGGCCGAGGAAGACGAAGCGGGCGTTGCCACCGGGTGCGGCGGCGCGGATGTGCGTCAGGAGTTCCTTCAGGTCGCGGCGGAACTTCTCGGGCCCGTGGTCCAATCCGTAGCGCGCGGGGTCGGGGTTCAGCGAAGGATCGTCATGCCGGTAGGTCAGGTCCTCGAGGCTGGCGGCCATGCCGTAGCCGATGATCGCGACGGTCGGCTTCACGACCGCGAGCTGCTCCTTGAGGCTTTCGAGGCCGCGGGCGACGGGGTCGAAGCTGGCGCGCGAGGCGCCGAGAGGGGTGTCGGCGCTGAAGCCGAGGTTGCGCACGGTGAAGCTGCGTCCCGGGAACTCGCGGCGCATCTTCATCTCGAGGCGTCCGTAGTTGCCTTCACGTTCGATCAGCGTGTCGCCGATGAGCAGCACGCTGTCGCCGTCGCGGAGTTCGAGCTTGGGCTGTGCGGACGCGAGCGTGGAGACCAGGCAAAGGAGCAGGGCTGGGAATCGGGGCATGGGTCAGTTGTAAGAGGTGAAGTGGAGCAGGCGAGAAACGTTTAGACTCCTCCGGAGGCCCGGAGTTGCGTCATCAGCCGGTTTCTTTTTCGGTCATGAGATCGGCTCAGTCCACGTGGTCGGGCCAGCGGGCGCGGAAGGCCAGTTGGGCCTCGCGGTCGGGCAGCACGGGTCGGGAGGGGTCGCGCAGGAATTTGAGTGGGAATGAAGGCCTGAGGGTGTCGACCTCGACCGTTTTTCCCTCGACCCGGAACACCGCATACCAGGCGCCGCAGCCGATCTCGCGACGGCCGTCGCGGCGTGGGCGGATGCGTCGGGTCCGGTGGGGTGAGGGGTCGCGTCCGAGCGACTCGGTCAGCCGCGCCTGGAAATCCACTTTCCATTCCTCGCGAAGCCAACCGGCCTGCGCGCTGGCCAGCGGACTGATGCGTACTTCGAACTGCGGGGGCTCCGCGAGCCGGGCGTTGACTTCCTCGATCCAGCCGGCCTTGGAATCCGGGAAGCTGTCGTAGGCGGGGATGTAGGGCTTGATGTCGAAGACCGGCGTTCCGTCCACGAGATCGCAGGGTCCCAGAATGAGCCTGCCTTTGTCGACTCCGAGCAGGCGCACAGGGGTGATGCCGACGGGGTTGGGCCGGTGAGGGGAGCGCGTCGCGAATACGCCGCGTCGCTTCGAGGGGCCGCGGGGAGGCAGGACCTCCGGGCGCCAGGTGCGGTTGCGATGGAACCACCACAGTAGCCAGATGCGGTCGAAGCCCTCGATGTCCATGAGCGCTTTGCGGAACTTATCGCCCGGTGCCATCTCGAGGACGTTCGTCTCGGCGGCGTTCTCGTCGGGCTGGTGACGTGCGTCGAACTTGAGGGCCTTGCCCGTGCGCAGCCAGCCGATGGGGGTGATGTTCAGGGAGTCGGACACCGCTTCGATTCCAGCCCCGCCCGGCGAAAGAGGCAAGGCAACTGAACGTTAGGCTTCACAATCCCCCCTCGGACTGAGACTCTGCGGCGTGACTGAAACGGTCAACTTGTCCTTTGCTCCGACTGCAGGGATTCAAGGACGTCGATCAGCTCGACGGAGGCATCCTAAAGTATTTCGTTTCGAGGAGGTCGCGGGTGCGCACTATGACGGCGAGTGCTTCGTCTTCGACGCACGCGTCGGGGTGGGGCCCGATCAGCGCCCGACCGGTTCGGTGCTCTGCCGCAACTGCCAGATGCCGCTGACGGCCGAGGAGGCGAAGCCGCCGAGCTACGTGCCGGACCGCAGCTGCCTGCATTGCGTGGACGGCAAGCCGGAAGGTCGTGGCAACACCGACTGCCGTGGTTCAGGGGCGGAGGGACTCTGAGACCAGCCACTCGCCCAGGGGCATGCGCGCACGGATCTCCTGTTCCCCGACCCCTGACATGATACCCGTGCGCACGAGCATGGCTGACAGGCCGGCCTTGGCGGCGCCGGCGACGTCGTGTTCCGGGCTGTCTCCGATGACGAGCACCCGCCGCGAAGGCCGTACGTCGGCCGCGGCCAACGCCGCGCGGTTGATCTCCGGTCCGGGTTTGCCGAGGTATCGGACCTTGCCGCCGCGCTCGGCGAGCGCCCTTCCAATCGCTCCGGCCGAGGGCCGCACGCCCTCCGGCGTCAGCATCTCGACGTCGGGATTGATGACCAGGAAGCTCACGCCTCGGCGAAGGGCCGGCAGCAGTTCCTCGAGCTGGGACTTCCATGAAGACGCGGGTTCACGGCTGGCTGCGATGATGACGAAGTCGCAGTCCTCCGGGGCGGTCCAGGTGAGCCCCGTCTTTTCCAGGCCGTAAGTTTCGCCTGGCCGGCCGGAGAGGTGGGCTTTGCGCCCGGAGAACGCCGCTCCGAGCGAGCCGTCGGCGAGGGAGCGTGCGGCCACGTCGCCCGAGGAGATCACGAGGTCGATCTCATTCGGGCCGAATCCCATCTTCAGCATACGGGCGACATTGTCGGCGCCCGGCTTGGCTGAGTTCGACACCACGACGACCTTGCCTCCGTCGGCCTTGAATTTGCGGAGCGCTTCAGCGGCGCCCGGGTAGGGGTGAGTGCCGTCATGCAAAGTCCCGAACTGGTCGACGAGGAGCGTGTCGTAATCACGAAGCGAGGACAGGCCTCCGATTGGCTTGAGCACGGCTTCCGTCGCCACCTCGACGCCCATGCCTGTCCAGGCGAGACGGGCCGTGCCGGCGGCCGCTTCCTCGTCCAGGGCGGCCAGACAGGGCGCGTTGAGCGCGCGTGACCTCAGTGCCATCCATGTCCGGCTGCGTGTACCGCCTCCGAGATGCCGCACGCTCCTGAGCCTGGGGCCGCCCAGTTCCTGAAGCTTGTCGTAGCCGTCGGCCTCGACCTTCGTGAGCCCCTCCAGGATGCCCTGCAGAAATTCCGAATCCTTCGCCCGTCTCGGTGAGAGCCGCGGCTGCATCCTGGCGTCGGCGAACGGGAACCTTTCGCCGGGCGAGGGCAGGGGGTAGTAGTCGAGGCCCGTCGGGCGCGAGGCGTCCATCGAGCCTTCCAGCTCTGACAGTCGCTCCGGGGTGAAGTGGGCGAGCAACGTGCGACCGCCGCAGTTCGAGGCTCCGCCGATGAGCCAACGGTCGCCGATGCGGTGACTGTAGACGCCGTGGACGGGAGAGAAGACGGGGCTTTCTCCGAGTATCTTGAGCACGAGCGTCGATCCGAGCGAAGTCGCGGCGTCTCCGACTTCGCGTGCGCCGCTGGCGAGGAATCCGGCGCAGCCGTCCGTCGTGCCGGTCACGAGCGTGACTTCGTGTGGCAGGCCCAGTGAGTCGGCGGCCGCCTTGCAGATCCGACCGACGGGCGTGCCGGCGGGCAGGACCTTCGGGAGCGTGTCGGCGCGCAGTCCTAACCGGCCCAGCCATTCCGGCCAACGACGAGCCACCGGATCGTATCCGGTCTTGAGCGCATTGTTCTCATCCGAGACCGCTTCTTGGGCGCCGAGCTTCAGCAGGATCCAGTCCGCCTGATGGACGACCTTGCTGACGCCGGGGGCCGTGGAAAGCTGCAACGCCCTGGCCGCGGCTGATGTCGGACCGTGGGCCGCGCTTTCCGGGGGCGCCAGGCGGGAAATCAGTTCCGGCAAGTCGCCGGTGTCGGAGTCATCGTACATCCGCGCCGGGCCGATCGGGTTGAGACGGTCGTCCAGCCCGAGCAGCGTTCCTGAAGTGCCGTCGACGGCGATGGCGACCGTACGGGAGAGATCTGTCGAGCGACCCAATTCCAGCAGGCACGCGGTGAAGCCGTTCCACCAGTCCTGGGGCGACTGCGTTCTGCGGTGTCCGTCGACCGAGGTCTCGGGCAATCGACGGCTGGCGGAGCCCAGCACCCGTCCGTGGGCGTCCATGGCCAGCGCCCGCACCCCGCTGGTGCCCACGTCCACCCCTATGACGACGCCTTGCATGTCCCATTCAGTGTCTCGTCGGTCGTCCGGGGCAAGCCGAGGCATTGACCTCCGTCGTCCTCCGCCCTAACTGATGCCTTCCCCCATGAGACTGCTCCTGCTCCTGCTTTGCGTCGCGCTCAACGCCGCGCCTGCCGCCCGACCCAACATCGTGTTCATCTTTTCCGATGACCACGCCTACCAGGCTATCAGCGCCTATGGTGACTCCCGTAAGCTGAACCAGACTCCGAACATCGACCGCCTCGCCAAGGAAGGCATGCGCTTCGACCGAGCTTTGGTCACCAACTCCATCTGCGGTCCGAGCCGCGCCGTCATCCTGACCGGCAAATACTCGCACCTCAACGGCTTCTTCAATAACTCGAACTCCGTCTTCGACGGCACCCAGCTCACCTTCCCGAAGTTGCTGCAGAAGGCCGGCTATCAGACCGCCATCGTCGGCAAGTGGCACCTCATCAGCAATCCCACCGGCTTCGACTTCTGGCAGGTGCTCCCGGGCCAAGGCGTCTACTACAACCCGCCGATGAAGAACGCCCAGGGCATGGTCAAGATGCAGGGCTATGTCACCGACATCGTCACCGACCTCTCGCTGGACTGGGTGAGCAAGCGCGACAAGTCGAAGCCCTTCATGCTCATGCTCCAGCATAAGGCTCCGCACCGCGTGTGGGAGCCGAACATCAAGGACCTCGGTTTCGATAAGGACCGCGTCTACCCTGAGCCGGCTACGTTGTTCGACGACTACGCCGACCGGGCGAAGGCCGTGGCGGAGAACGACATGACCTTGGAGAAGACCATCACGCCCAAGGACGTCAAACTGGAGCGCCCGCCGCAGCTCGACGCCGAGCAGGCCGCCGTCTGGGACGCCTATTACGAGCCGCGCAATTCGGCCTACCGTAAGGCCAACCCGCAGGGCAAGGATCTCGTTCGCTGGCGCTACCAGCGCTACATGCACGACTACCTCGCCACCGTGAAGGCGGTGGATGACAATGTCGGCCGCGTGCTGAAGTTCCTCGAGGACGAAGGCCTCGCCGAGAACACCATCGTGATTTACTCCGCGGACCAAGGATTCTACCTCGGTGAGCACGGTTGGTTCGACAAGCGTTGGATTTTCGAGGAATCCGTGCGCACGCCCTTGCTCGTCCGCTGGCCCGGAGTGACCAGGCCCGGGTCCGTGAGCAAGGCACTGGTCTCGAACGTCGACTACGCCCAGACCTTCCTCGACATGGCCGGACTGCCTTCGCCCGCCGAGATGCAGGGGCGTAGCCTGAAGCCCATTCTCGCAGGAGAGACCCCGGCCGACTGGCGCAAGGAGTTCTACTACCACTACTACGAATACCCGCAGCCGCACCACGTCGCCCCGCACTACGGCGTCATCACGGACCGCTACAAGCTCGTGCGTTACTACGGCAACGGTGAGACCAAGACCGACCTCTTCGATAGCGAGAAAGACCCGCTGGAGCTGAAAAGCTTCTACGGTCAGCCGGGTTATGAGACCGTCCAAGCCGACCTGGAGGCCCGTCTCGCCAAACTGCGTGCCGACCTCAAGGTGCCGGAGGTCGACGACGAGTATGCGACCGGAGCGAAGAAGCGCACGCCTCCCCCGGCTAAGAACGCCGGCAAGGGTAAGGGTAAGAAGTCGCCGGCGGCCAAGTAGGCCTCAGCGCCAGCTGGCGCGCACGACCCGTTACCATTCGTCGGCCATCAGCTGGTGGCCGGCGGTCGTCGGGTGCACGCCATCCCAGATCCAGTAGGGCGAAGGGGCCCGTCGTTGCGCGTCATCGAACACCTCCGAGGCGACGCCCTTGCCGCTGCCATTGCCGCCGATGAGCACGCTGAGGACGTCGGGCCTGAGTTCGAGCGTGTCCTTGGGCCAGCGCTTCGCGAGATCGAGCACCGTGTTGCCGGAGACGCCGCGGTCGAGGAAGGTCGCATCCTGCTCGGGCGCGCCGGCGCCGAGGCGGGCGGCGAGCAGATAGACGAAGCCGTGTCCGTGGACGTGGTTGAGGTCGGCGCCGCGACCGCGGTTGCCGTCCGTGATCGAGTCGCCCTGGGAGAGAATCCGGGGGGAAGCCGGCAATCCGGGCAAAGGGTCTCCGGCGAAGGCGTGGCCGACGCAGAGCAACGCGGCGAGGGCGGCCCTCATTTCTTCTTCGCCTTGGCGTTCTTCTTGCCCTGGTTGGCGTCGGCGGACGGATCGTAGGCCGGATTCTTCGTCGGCAGCTGGGCGTCGACGGATTTCAGCCAGGCGTCGAGGCGGGAGCGTAGCGTCTTGGCGAGCGCCGGCTGCGCCGCGGCCAGGTCCTTCGTCTCGCCGATGTCGTTCGCCAAATCGTAAAGCTCGTCACGGCCGTCCTCGTAGAAGTGGACCAGGCGGAGGTCGCCGCTGCGGACCGCGCTGTAGGGCGTGGCGCCTCCGGGATGGTAGTGCGGGTAGTGCCAGAAGACCGTGTCGCGTTCGGGCTTGGAACCCTTGGTGAGCAATGGAGCCAGCGAGATGCCGTCGACCAGCGACTGCATGGGCCTGATGCCGGCGAGTTCCAGCACCGTCGGATAGATGTCGATCGTCACCGCCGGCACCTCGGAGACGACCTTGGGCGCGACCTTGCCGGGCCAGGCGACGATGAAGGGAACGCGCACCCCTCCTTCATACGCCGAACCCTTGCCCGCGCGCAGCGGCGCGTTGTCCGTGATGGGCAGCAGTCCGCCGTTGTCGCCGGTGATCACGATGACCGTGTTCTCCGTGAGGCCGTTCTTCTCGAGCGCCTTGCGGATCGTCCCGAGGGCGTCATCGACGCTCTCCACCAAGGCCGCGTAGGACGCGTTGCGTTGCGCCAGGCTTGGGCTCTTCTCGAGTTTGGCCGCGTATTTCGCGGCCACGTCCTTCTTGGACTGGATCGGCGTATGCACTGCGTAGTGGGGTAGGTAGATGAAGAAGGGCTTGGCGCGATTGGTCTCGATGAACTTGGCGGCCTCGGTCGCCTCACGGTCGGTGAGGAACTCGCCGTCGGGACCCTCCTTCAGCGTTGGAATCTTGTAGGGCGAGAAGTAGCTCGGGGGCTGGCCGCGGTGGTAGCCGCCCACGTTGACGTCGAAGCCATGCGTCTCCGGGTAGTAGGCCTCGTCGCCCTTGTCCAAGGCGGGCGTGAGATGCCATTTGCCGATCGAGGCGGTCGCATAGCCGGCGGCCTTGAACTGTTCCGCGAGCGTGACCTCCTCGTGCTTCATGAACTTCGTCCAGTCGGGAATCTTGAGCTTGGCATGGGGCCTGCCGTGTCCGGCGATCCAGTCGGTCAGGTGAAGCCTCGCAGGGTACTTGCCCGTCATCAGCGCGGCCCGGGTGGGTGAGCATACCGTGCAGGCCGAGTAGCCCGTGGTGAAGCGCACGCCCTCGGAGGCCAGACGGTCGATGTTCGGGGTTTCGTAGAGCTTACTGCCGTAGCAGCCCAGGTCGGTCGTGCCCCAGTCATCGACCAAGATGACGATCACATTGGGCGGCCGGCCTGCGTTCTGGGCGGGCAGGGCGGTCGCCAGGATGGTCAGCACGAGGGCGGTCAGGGTCTTGAGCATGAGATTTGTTTGGAAATCGGATGGTTTTTAACAAGCCAACTCCGTCGTATCTAATTGATTAAGGCCTGGGGGTTGCTAGTTTTATGACATGTCCAATAAGCGACTCGTGGTAACCCTTTGGTCCGTGGCCGCCGTGCTGGCCTTGGCCGCTTACTACGCCAGTCGGGGCGAGGTCGTCGACTACCGGGACGCCTATCGCCCCGAAGTCGCCAAGGTCTTCCGCCCCGCCCAGGAGTCCGCTCCTGTCGCCCGAGAGGTTGCCAAGGTGACGCCGGTCGCATCCTCTGCTCCTGTCGCTCGGGTCGTCCCCGCATCCGTTCCGACCGTCACGACCCCCGTCGCGGAGCCCGTCCGCGTGCGGTCCTCGGCGCCCTTGCTGGCGCAGCTTCCTCAGGCGGACGCCAAGTCTCGTCCCATCGACCCCCGTCTGGCCAAGGCCGGCTATGTCCGTGCGCCTCAGGCCGACGCCGCGCGCAGGAAGCAGGCGGCGGAGGCGAGCGGAATTCCCGACGACAGGCATTTCGCCTCCGCCTGCAACCATGACCACGACCTCTACCTGGCGTCAGGCAAGCCCGGGCTTTACGTCTGCGCGGCCCTGAATGCCCAGGTCGGTCCTGACACGGATGATTTCACTGAGACCGCCACCTTCCCCAATTCTGAGACTTTCAAGCTCCACAGCAGGCCCGGCGCCCAGCTGATCGTCTATCTCGACTTCACTGGTCACACCACCTCGAACACCCCGTGGAACTCACCGGGCACCAGCTTCACCACCCCTCCGTACTCCATCGACGCCGACACCGCGACCTACAACAATCAGGAGCACGCGGCCATCCAGTCGGTGTGGCGGCGCATGGCGGAGGATTTCGCGCCCTTCGACGTCGACGTGACCACCGAGGAGCCCAACGAGGCGCTTCTCCTGCGCTCGAACAACGCCGACGTTCAGTATGGCATGCGCGTGCTCTTCGGACCCGACCAGATGGACACAGGTGCCGGCGGCGTTGCCTTCGTGGGTTCCTTTGACGCTATTCGCGCGACGGACCCAATCCCGTGCTTCGTCTTCGCCGGTCAGGGTCAGGCGAGCGTGAAGTTCATGTCCGAAGCCGGTTCCCATGAGGTCGGTCATACGGTCGGCCTTTTCCATGACGGACTCGCCGGCGGCGTGGCCGAGTATTACACGGGGCACGGCGCTGGCGCTCTTTCCTGGGCCCCCATCATGGGCGTCGGCTACTCCAAGGACGTCGTCCAGTGGTCCAAGGGTGAATACGCGAACGCCAGCCAGACGCAGGACGACTACGCCGTCATCTCCGGATTCATTCCTTTCGCGACCGACGATCATGGCAACACCCTGGCCGCCGCCTCGGTGCTGCCGGACAACGTCCTCGACGCCGGCGGCGTGATCCGTGGCGCCGGAGACCTCGATCTGATCAAGATCGGCTGCGGACGCGGCGCCCTGAGCGTGGCGAGCAAGGTGTCCAACCAGTCTCCCAACCTCCGCATGAAGCTCGAGCTGCTCGATGTCAACGGCATCGTGCTGAACACGGTGACCGCGGCCGGCACCGCCGGCAACATGGCTCCGGCCGCTCTGACCTACACCGTCACCACCAAGGGATTTTATTACCTGCGGGTCTCCGGCGTGGCCTCCGGCGACGCCAACACCGGCTACACCGACTACGCTTCCGCCGGCCGCTACGGCATGACCGGCACCTGGCCGGTCTACGTCCCTGACAATGAGCTTCCGATCGCCGACGCCACCGGCACCGGCCCGACCACCGTGATGCTCACCGCTGCCAATTTGCCTCACGGCGCCCAGCCCGAGATCACGTTCCGCGGGCTTGACTCCACCGACCCCGACGGGGTCATCGTCAGTTACCGCTGGGATTTCGGCGATGAGGCCGGATCCTTCTCAACCGACGCCCTCACGACCTTTGCCTACCGCAAGCCAGGTACCTATCAGGCGCGCCTCACCGTGACCGACAACCAGGGCGGCACCGGTTCCGTGGTCGTCCCGATCACCGTCAACTGGCCGACCGGCACGCCGCTGCCTTCCGCAGCCAGCTGCATCGCCACCGTGACGGCCGATGTCAGCCGCACCACGAACAACACCTACACTTGGAGCGCCTTGGTCAGGGCGGTCGACGAATACGGCACGCCCGTGAAGAACGCCGAAGTCACGGTGGGGTGGACCGGTGCCTTAAACGGACGCGCGCAGGTGCGCACGAACGCCGCCGGGGAGGTCTACTTTAACGCCGGACGGTTCCGCAGTTCATTGCAGGGTGACGTCACCTTCACCGTGCTCGACGTGAAGAAGCCGGAGAAGCCTTACGACCCGGCCCTCAATAACGAGGTCTCGGACGTCGCCTCCCGCTGATTTTGGCTGGAGGACGGGTCGGTGTGTGGCATCCTGTGGGCATGTCCTCACAAGACCTGCCCCATTCCTCCCGTCGTGAGTTTCTGGGCGCCGCGGCGTTCGCGCTGGCGGGCATGGGAATCTCCGCCTCCGCCTTGCAGGCTCAGTCCGCCAAGGGCGCGCCCGGGCAGCCGGTGAAGCGTCCGCCCAATCCCTACGTCTACGAGTTCAAGATCGGGGCCATCAGCTGCTTCTCGATCAGCGACGGACACATGCTCTTCCGTCAGGGCCTCGACCTGATGTGGCCCGAATCGGACCGCCCGAAGATGAAGGACGCCCTGTTGTTCAACTGTGAGCGTCTGGACGCCCTGCCGCTCTACGTGAACGTGCTCGGCCTGCGCATCGGTGACGAGGTGGCCCTGATTGACGCCGGTTTCGGCGAGCGTCATCCCAATCCGAACTTCGGCTGGCTGGCCGAAGGCCTGCGCACCCTCGGCATCCGTCCTGAGCAGGTGACCACCGGTTTTCTCAGCCACTGCCATACCGACCACCTCGACGGCTTCGTGCTGGGCGACAAGCCGGCCTATCCGAACGCCACGATCCACATGCTCAAGGCCGAGCATGACTTCTGGCGCGGCCCGAATCCCGACTTCTCGAAGTCGAAGCGCGACAAGAGGCCCCTCCCCGCAATGGTGAAGAGCGTCAACCGGAGCTTCGACATCCTCAAGGACCGGATCGTCTTCGCGCAGGACGGCCAGAAGGTCTTCCATGACGCCGTGACGGTCATCGCCGCCCCCGGACACACCGACGGGCACGCCTGCTTCGAGATCCGCTCCGGTGAGGAATCCCTCGTCCACATCAGCGACGTCGTCCATCACCACGTGCTGATGTTCGAGGACGCTGGCTGGACCGTTGCGATGGACCACGATCCGGAGACATCCGTCAGGACCCGCAAGAAGCTCTTCACGCGCATGGCGGCCGAGCGCTCACGGGCCTACGGCTTCCACCTTCCGTGGCCCGGCCTCGGCACGGTCGTCCCCAAGGGCGACCATTACGCCTGGGTGCCGGAGCGTTTCAGCTGGGGCAGCTGATCACTCCTTGCGGTCGCGCTGGGCCAGTTCGTCCCGGAGGCCTCTGATCTCCTCGCGCAGCTTGGAGATCTCCTTCATCTCGTCCGCGTGCTCCTTGGCCTCCCGCGGGAGGATGAGACGTGAGGCGAGCAACGCTGACATTGTTTCCAATGGCGCGATGCCCATGACCATCATGACGGCGGCGATGCTCCTGCCGTCCGCGCTGACGGGGTAAGTGTCGCCATACCCCACCGCTGTCACGGTGGTGAGCGCCCACCGGAGCGCATCACCTCCCGTTCGGATTGTCCCTCCGGGGGCGGGCGGGATGGTCAGTAATGTCTTCAGGATGACGAAGGTCGCGCGACCAGAGCGACCACCAGCACGAACCCGTCTCAGGGGTTGGGACGCTGGTGCAGTTCGATGTCGATTTTCACTCCGGCGAAGGTAGGTTCCGCACGTCACCGACAACCCCATAGCCATGCGTTCGCTTTTCCCCCTGCTCATAGCCTGCGTCCTGCTGGCCCAGACGCCGCCCCCTGAGACCGTCCAGCCCTTCGGATCCAAGTTCCCCAATCTCGATTCGCTCGCCGTCGGCGCCTGGTGGCAGAAGAAGGCCCCCGCCAAGGGCAAGAAGGGGGCCGGCAATCCCCCGCCCACGATGATCGTGCCCCGGGATCAGGTCATCGCCTTCGCCTTGTACGCCCAGCAGGACGGGATGCTGAAGCTCACGGCGCAGCTCTACCCCCTGATGCCCGATGAGACGCGCGTGGTCAGGCTCGAGGTCCGCAAGGGGGATACATGGATGGAGGTCTCCCGCACCCAGGTCATGTTCCCGGGCTGGAGCGCCCACTTGGGGTGCGGAGGTTGGGATGGATCGAAGGACACGCCGTATCGCGTGCGACACGGCGAGAAGGCGGTCTTCGAGGGGGTGATCCGACGCGATCCGATTGACAAGGACGTGATCACGGTGGCCAACATGTCCTGCAATTCCAGCCGCACGACCGGCGCCCGGCCTGAGATCATCGACAACCTTCGTCGGCAGGACCCGGACTTGCTGTTCTTCGCGGGTGACCAGACCTACCGGCATACGGAGCATACCGCGGGATGGATCGAGTTCGGACTGCAGTTCCGTGACGTCATGCGGGACCGGCCGACAATCTGCATCCCCGACGACCACGACGTCGGCCACCCGAACCTCTGGGGCGAGGACGGCAAGGAGTCGACCGCGCCGGGCAACGCCGACGGCGGTTACATGTTCCCGGTCGCCTACGTCAACATGGTGCAGCGCCAGCAGACCTGGCACCTGCCTGACGCCTTCGATCCCACCCCGGTGCAGCGTGGCATCGGGGTCTACTACACGAGGCTGAAGGTCGGCGGGATGGACTTCGCCATCCTCGAAGACCGCAAGTTCAAGTCAGGGCCGCTCGGCAAGATTCCCCAGCAGGGCCCGCGCCCCGACCACATCACGGACGAGAAGTATGACCCGAAGTCGATCGACCTGCCCGGTCTGCGGCTGCTCGGGGCCCGTCAGATGAAGTTCCTGGCGGATTGGTCCGCGGACTGGAAGGGCGTCAGCCACAAGGCGGTTCTGTCCGCCACGGCCTTCTGCGGCGCCGTGCACATGCACGGCGGCAAAGACGACCGTCTGCTCGCCGACCTCGACTGCAACGGCTGGCCTCAGACGGCCCGCAACGAGGCCCTGCGCGCCCTCCGGCGAGTTCGGGCGGTGCATCTCTGCGGCGACCAGCATCTGGCCGTCACGGTCAAGCACGGCATCGACGCCTTCGGCGACGGGCCGTATGCGCTCACGAGTCCGGCCCTTGTGAACACCATCTACGGCCGCTGGTGGCACCCGAAGGATGAGAAGCCTGGCCCGAACCCCGTCGCCGGCAGCCCGCTGCCTTGGACGGGCGACTTCCTGGACGGACTGGGCAACCGCATCTCGATGATCTCCTACGCGAATCCCGGCGACATCAAGGACGAGCGTCAGCGCGCCGACGGTTACGGCGTGGCCAAGTTCGCCAAGGCTACCGGCAAGGTAACCTTCGAATGCTGGCCCCGCTTCGCTGACTTTTCCAAGGGCGACACCGCGCAGTTCCCCGGCTGGCCGCAGACGTTCAGCCTTGAGGACAATGATGGTCGCAAGCCGACCGGATACCTGCCAGAAGTCGATCTGTCGTCCGAGAAGGGCAGGGCGGTCGTCCAGGTCATCGATGAGCAGACCGGGGAGACCCTGTACACCCGTAGCCTGCAAAATCAGGCCGCCTACGCTCCGCCCGTCTTCGCGGCCGGCACTTACACCGTCAAGGTGGGCGTGGACCGCCCCGAGGGCCGCGTGATCAGCGGCCAGACCCCTTCGAAGCGCTGAGCAGGGCATCCGTCAGGGAGGGCCTGCATCGCGTCACATAAAATTTACAATCAAACGTGCATCCGACACCGCACCCGACCCGAGCGGCTAGCGGCGGGTCTCCGTGCGAAGGGATTTTTTATCTTACAAAGGACATGCGCTGATGCGATTAGCTGGAGATGCTAGGAAGAGTTGACAAAAACTCTGCCCTCGGGCTAAGAGCAGATTAGCCTTTAAACATGACCATATCCCTAGAAAATCTCCAATCTGCTCGGAAGGCATGGGGTGACGCGGTGGTCGCCATCGCCACCGCTTATGACAACGAGGGTATAGCCAAGGCCACTGAACTGGCCAACGCGGCCCTGGACGGAGCGTACGGCTACAACCTCGGCCCCGTGCTCTTCAAGCCCACCCTCGCCAACGGCGACGCCACCTTCCGCACCACGCGCGAGGGAGCGCTGGCCTACTTCGTGGGGCACAACCCTGCTTTCCCTGACAAGGGATTTGCCCTGAAAGGGTGGCGCTCTGTCCGATCGGAGACGGCCGCGACGTTCGTGGATGGTGACACCGCCATGTGGATGGGGTGGGTAATCTTTACCGATAAGTCAGGCACGGTTCTGAAGGTGGACAAGAGTTGGGGATACAAGAAGGACTCCGATGGCGTGCTTCGCATCGTACTCCACCATTCGTCCCTTCCTTATCGCCCCTGATTCCCGGCGCTCCGTCCTAGACTTGCCGTCGACTACATGCCTTGCGGCTGGCAGGCCCCTTTTTCCTCGATCTCTGGTCGGCGCCCCCTCGCCCTCTGTCGTTTCCAGAGACGAAGGGCATGTGTTCCGAGCCTGGGACGTGCGTCACTTCGTCTTTTCCGCGGCCTCGGGCTTGGTGACTTCGCGCATCGGGTTCGCCGGCTTCTCGTCCTTGTAGAGCTGGAGCTTCGTCTTGATCGGCCGTCGCGGCCAGAAGTTGTTCTCGATGTCGGTGTCCACCAGGTCCTGCCTCGGGTCGAAGACGATGGACTTCAGCTCCTTGGTCGTCACGTGCACCTTGGACGCCTTCTCGGTGTTGAAGCGCCAGATCTCGGCGGGCAGGTTGAGTTCCTCGACCGAGCCGTCGGCGTATTCGAGCCGCAGGGGCACGGGTGACACCAGACCGCCGGCGTTGCTCAGTTCGATCACGTAGATGTTGTGCTTGGAGCGGAGCAGGGCGGGGTCGATGCGGGCCTCCTCCAGCTCCTTGAGGAGCGACTCATACTTCTTTTTGTCGCTTGGGAGCACCGTGGCCTCGTCGAAGCCGTCATAGAAATCCTTGAGTTCGGGGAACCGGTCGACCCGTTTGGGCAGCAGGGCGTTACGTTCCGCGGTGATGGACTTCGGCAGGGCTTCCTTCTCGGCCTTGGCCTTGGGCTTCTCGACCGACGGATCCCGGGAGTCCAGCTGCAGCCAGCGCACCTCATCGATGGCCACGTCGACATGGTCCGTCCCGTAGAACCATCCCCGCCAGAACCAGTCCAGGTCGACGCCGCTGGCGTCCTCCATCGTGCGGAAGAAGTCGGCCGGCGTCGGGCGCCTGAACATCCAGCGGCGCGCGTAGGTCCTGAAGGCGTGGTCGAAGGCTTCGCGCCCCAGCACGTATTCCCGGAGGATGTGCAGGGCGACCGTCGGCTGCCCGTAGGAATTGGGACCCAGGTCGAGGATCGACTCCGAATTGGTCATGACCGCCACCCGGTCCGGCTGGCGCATGTAATCGATCATCGTGCGGTTGTCGCGGCGCGATTTCCAGCGCTCCTCCCATTCGGCTTCGGCCAGCGATTCCACGAACGAATTGAGCCCCTCGTCCATCCAGGTCCACTGGCGCTCGTCGCTGTTCACGATCATCGGGAAGTAGTTGTGGCCCACCTCATGGATCACCACTCCGATGAGCGCATATTTGGTGCGTTCGGGGTAGGTGCCGTCCTTCTCCGGGCGCGGGCCGTTGAAGCAGATCATCGGATACTCCATGCCCCCGATGGCCCCGTTGACCGACCAGGCGACGGGGTAGGGGTAGTCGAACGTGAAGCGGGAGTAGACCTCGATTGTGTGCGCGATCGCGTGAGTCGAATACTTGTCCCAGAGCGGCATGCCTTCCTTGGGGTAGAGCGACATGGCCATGACCGGACGGCCCTTCACCTGGGCGCCGGCGACCGCCATCGCGTCCCAGACGAACTTGCGAGAGCTGGCGAAGGCGAAGTCCCGTACATTCTCGGCGTGGAAAACCCAGGTCTTGGTTCCCTTGGGCCGGCCTTTCTCGGCGGCCTTGGCCTCGTCGGGCGTCACGATGAAGACCGGCTTGCGCGTCTCCTTCTCGGCCTGGCGGAGCCGTTCCCTTTGCGTCTCCGAAAGCACCTCCTTCTCGTTCTGCAGCGTGCCCGTGGCGGCGACCACGTGGTCGTCGGGGGTCGTCAGGGCGACCTTGTAGTCGCCGAACTCCAGCGTGAACTCGCCCGTGCCCAGGAACTGCTTGTTGATCCAGCCCGCGTAGTCCGTGTAGGCGGCGAGGCGCGGGAACCACTGCGCGATCGTGTAGATGGCATTTCCGTCCTCCTTGAAATGTTCGTAGCCCGTGCGGGCCATGATACGCTTGGCGTCGTTGATCGGGTAGGACCAGGCGATCTTGAACGTGAAATCCACTCCCGGCTTGAGCGGCTCGGGCAGGTCTAGCCGCAGCATCGTCTTCACCACCGCGTGGGGCAGCCCCTTGCCTTGCCCGTCCGTCAGTGCCGTGATCTTCATCTCACCGTCGTAACTTTCGTAAGCCAGCAGACGGTCGAGGGCCCCGTAGCTGAACCTCTTGAGGTCCACCCCCCGTTTGGTGTTGGGCGACAGCCGTGAGTCGGCCTTCTTCGAGAAGTAGTTCTGGTCCAGCTGCAGCCAGAGGTATTCGAGCGTGTCTGGGGAGGCGTTGCGGTAGGTGACCGTCGCTACGGCCGTGATCGTGCGTTTCTCGTCGTCCAGCGTCGCGCGGATGTCGTAGTCGGCCCGGTTCTGCCAGTAGCCTGAGCCCGGGGCGCCCGTGGCCAGGCGTTGGGGCGAGGGTGAGGGCAGCAGGGATTCCAGCTGCTGGAACTTCTGTACCGGGGTGCCGGTCCCGGCCGCGACCAACGCGGTCAGGACAAAGAAGAGGGGGAGTAAGGGGCGCACGGCCCGACTATTGACGGCTGTTGCTTAGTGGCAAGCGGTTGCTTGGCGTCAGCGCGGGAGGAGGGCGTCCGTTTCGCTCAGCTTGAAGCGGACGCTCACCACGGAATTCTGCTCGGGGCCGTCGGCGTGCTTCACGTAGGTCGTGGCCACGACGGTGCCGTCGGGCAGGAGTTCCACGCCGGGATAGCCGCAGTCGCCGGGTCGCTTGCCGTAGTGGTGGAGCAGTTTGATCCGGTATTGGCCGGGGCGGCCGGACTTCAGGTCGTCATAGGTGCCGACCCAGGCGACGAAATGGCCTTTGGTCGGGCTGCTGAGGGCTTGGTCGCGGAAGCAGACGACCATGCGTCCGTCGGTCGTGAACACGCCGTTGTGCCGGTCGCCGGTGAGTCCCCAGTTTGTATCGACCGGGGTGGACCAGGTCGCCCCTTCGTCCTGGCTAAACATCATCAGGCTGCGTCCTTTGTGGGAGTTCTCGCGGAGTAGGCAGGCGAGTTCCTTGCCGTCGTGGGAGCGGAAGACGTAAGGTTCGCAGGGGTTCTTGCCGACGACTTCGGCGACGATGCGCGGTTCGGACCACGTGAAGCCGCCGTCGGCGGTGATCGTCTGGAGCGTGACCAGCGGGGCGCGGTCGGCGCCGCCCGGGCCGCGGTGATAAAGGCCGAGCGTGCGCCCGTCCTTGAGTCGGACGACGCTGCTGAAGGTCATCACGCAGGGGAAGCCGAGGGGAGGCATTTCCTTCCAAGTCTTGCCCTCGTCCTCGCTCATGATGCTCGGCATGCCGGCGCCGCCGCGCTTGCCGAGTGAGGCGGAGAAGACCCAGAGGCGGGCTTTGCCGGCCGGGTCGATGATGCGATAGATACTCGGGCAGTTCTGGTGGGTCGCGAAGCCTTTGGGCAGCTGGCCGTCGAGGCGCGTCCAGGTCAGTCCGGCGTCGTCGCTGCGAGCCATCGGGCCGGCGGCGCCGCCATGGTTGATGCACCACACGGCGAAGATCGTGCGGTGGTCGGGCATCAGCAGGGTCGTCGGATGGCCTTGGTAAAGCGTGGCGGTGCCGGCGCCGACGACCACCTGACGTTCTTTCTGTCCCGAGAGGTCGACGCCGGGCAGGTCGGGTTTCTCGGCGGCCATGGCCAAGGAAGCAACGCAGAGCAGGGCGGGTAGCAGGGGGCGCATACGAGTAGGCTACCGTTTCGTTACGCCGAACCAAGGCGAATGGAGCGCGCGGAAGCGCGGTTATCGCGGCCCTCGGGTTGCGGTCGGGGGCCGAGGTGATTGGGTGTCGTTATGGATGGTATCTTGTCATTTTCGCCTAGTCGTGAAGCGGCGCTCCGACGTCTGGCGGAGTTCCTGCCCGATGCCAGGCGTTATGCGGCAGACCGGAATTTCGTCCGCCCGGGACATCCGAACATCTCGCGTCTATCCCCTTGGGTGCAGAAACGTCTGTTGCTGGAGGCAGAAATCGTCGCCGCGGCCAGGGATCGCTGGTCTTTCGAGTCCGTGGAGAAGTTCGTGCAGGAAGTCTACTGGCGGACTTATTGGAAGGGCTGGCTGGAGCATCGTCCGGAGGCCTGGTCGCGTTGGGTCGATGCGGTGCCTCGCCTGCGTGATTCGCTGAGCGCCGAGCGAAGGTCGACCCTGGAGGCCGCCCTCGCCGGCCGCACGGGCATCGCGGGCTTCGATGACTGGGCCAGGGAACTCGTGACCACCGGCTACCTGCATAACCACGCACGCATGTGGTTCGCCTCGATCTGGATCTTCACGCTGAAACTCCCGTGGGAACTGGGCGCCGCGTTCTTTTACGAGCACCTGCTCGATGGGGATGTCGCCAGCAATACGCTCTCATGGCGCTGGGTCGCCGGATTGCAGACCCCGGGGAAGACGTATGTCGCCCGAGCCGATAACATTGCCCATTACACCGACGGTCGGCATGTGCCGCAGACCAGCCAATTGGCCGGCGCCGCTTTCGCGATCACGGAGCCGGCTCTGCCGAAGGTCGCCCCTTGGACGGAAGACACTCTTAGGGGCAAGGCCGCGGAGGGTAGGGCGGGCTTGTGGTTGCATCCGGAGGACCTTGCGATCGAACGTGGGGAGCTCGCGGGAGAGCGTTTTGCCGTAATCAATGCCTCATGGCCTAAGCTTATAGCCAAGAAGGCCGGCTGGTCGGAGGCCGTCACCACCTGGACTCAGGCGGCCTTGCATGATGAAGCAGCTCGAGTGGGTGCACACTTCGGAGCGGAGGTCTCCTCCGAGTCATCGGATGACCTCGCCGCGTCGCTGGTCGACTGGGCTCGCGCCCATCAGCTTAAGAGGGTCCTCGCCTATCGTCCGTTCGTGGGGCCTTGGCTGGTCGAAGCCCAGGCCGTCGAGTCAGCCCTCGCCCAAGCTGGCATCGCCCTCACTTGGCGCCGTCGCGCGTGGGACACTCGTCTCTTCCCTCACGCCTCCCGCGGTTATTTCCCCTTCTGGGAAAAGGTACGGTCGGCTGGATGAAAGTAAGTGGGCCCACCGGGACGCTGTCCTCGGTGCGATGGTCGGGAGATTAAGGAGATTTATCATTACTAACTAGGGTCTTCCGGCTTAGGTTTGCCGGCAGAGCTCAGGGCCGGGACTCTCTCGGCCTATGTCATTAGATCGGCTCGAGCTCCTGGAGGTCCGTCTCGGAAGCGGGAAGGTGTATCTCGTGCCTCGTGCTCTCCTGGAGAATCTCGTGCAAGCTCTGCCGGTGTCGGCTCCTCAGCTGATAGTCTCAGCGAGTCCAAGCGGAGGCCGATTAGACCCCTCTGGCTTGCCCTCAGAGGCCTCGGGGTCGGCTACCCCTCCCGTCTTGCCATCGTCCGGGCCAGATTGTAGAAGCCCACTATGCGAGCCCTGAGACTCCTGCTGATCTGCGGCGCCTTGCTGACCGCCTTGGGCGCTCCGCTATCGGCGAAAGCGCCTGATTTCGCAGAGACAAAGAAGAAGGCCGAAGCCGGGAACGCC